>Ga0075425_100001153_pt1 | contig 25607 bp, 27 predicted proteins | sample SoiMethybrSBSTD4_FD_75300 | JGI IMG/M metagenome (GOLD analysis project Ga0075425, IMG submission 75300) | Bulk soil microbial communities from a Populus tree surrounding site in Tennessee, USA - Soil MetaG P. TD hybrid SBSTD4 | ecosystem: Environmental > Terrestrial > Soil > Tree plantation...
ACCGCCCGCACGGCTTCACGTTCGACAGTCCGCGTGCGATCTTCGACGAGTTGCGCGTCGCGTCGAAGGGCGGCGTCGCCGATTACTACGGCATCACGTACGAGAAGATCGACGCCAACAACGGCGTGTTCTGGCCGTGCCCGAGCGAGGATCATCCCGGCACGCCGCGCCTCTTCGAGCCCGGCTCGTGGAACGCGGTCGCGAAAGGCGCGGGGCCTTTTTACTTCCCCGACGGCAAGGCGCGCTTCAACGTCCCCGCCTACCGGCCGCCCGCGGAAGACGTCGATGACGATTATCCGATCATCCTCACCACCGGCCGCGTGGTGAGCCAGTTCCTCTCCGGCACGCAGACGCGCCGCATCGGCCCGCTCGTCGATCAGTATCCCGAGCCGCGCGTCGAGATCCATCCGAAGCTCGCCGCGAAATACGGCATCACCGACGGCCAGTGGATCACCGTCGAGTCGCGCCGCGGATCGATCACGCTGCAGGCGCAGGTGGTGACGACGATTCGTCCGGACACGGTGTTCATCCCGTACCACTGGCCGGGACGCAAATCCGCAAATCAACTCACGATTGCGGCGCAGGATCCGGTGTCGAAGATCCCCGAGTACAAGGTGTGCGCGGTGCGGATTGCCTCGGTGAACCCTGAGCGAAGCGAAGGGTCAATGGAGCAACCGCGATGAGTTTGCTTTTCGAGCGTGGCACGAGCGGCGCGGTTGCTCCATTGACCCTTCGTCGCTGCGCTCCTCAGGGTGAATCTTGAACGAATTCTTCCTCGACCCCAACCGCTGCATCGGCTGCCAGTCGTGCGTGGCCGCGTGCAGCGAGTGCGATACGCATCGCGGGCACTCGATGATTCATCTCGAGTACGTCGAGCGGCCGATCTCGGTGCAGACGGTGCCGGTCGTCTGCATGCACTGCGACTCGCCGACGTGCGCCGAGGTGTGTCCCGCCGATGCGATCAAGCGAACGGGAGACGGCGTCGTGCAGACCGCGCGCAAGCCGCGCTGCATCGCCTGCAACAACTGCGTCCTCGCCTGTCCGTTCGGCGTGCCGAAGATGAAGACCGAGTTCTCGCTGATGATGAAGTGCGACATGTGCTACGACCGCACCTCGGTCGGTCTCAAGCCGATGTGCGCCAGCGTCTGTCCCTCGGGCGCCCTTTACTTCGGCACGCGCGAGGAGATCGAGCAGCTGCGGCCGCGCTCGCAGCCGGTCAACACGTTCCAGTTCGGCGAGCAGACCATCACGACGAAGGTCCACATGATGGTGCCGCGCGACAAGGGCGTGCAGCACATCGACGTGCTCTCCGCGATGGAAGACGACGCAGTGGGGAGGATCGATGTCTTCGACGAAATCGCCTGATCAGCTTTCCGTCCCGCCCGACGGCAAGCCGTACCACGATCAGCCGCAGTGGCGGAACGACTTCCCGATCGACTGGCCGCAGGACGAATTCGTGGCGCGGCGCGACTTCACGAAGTTCCTCGTGCTGACCAGCTTCGCCTTCGTCGTCGGCCAGCTCTGGATCGTGTTCGAGAACTTCCGCCGCAAACGGCGAGGCGAGCCGCCGGTGAAACGCATCGCCCGCGCGGAAGACATCGCGGTCGGCGGATCGATGGTCTTCAACTATCCCGAACCGCACGACATCTGCATCGTGGTGCGCACCGGCTATCAGCAGTACTTCGCGTACAACCAGAAGTGCACGCACCTGAGCTGCGCCGTCGTGCCGGACGTCGCACACGGCCGCTTCAACTGCCCGTGCCACAACGGCGTCTTCGAAATGCGGAGCGGCATCCCGATCGCCGGTCCGCCGCGCCGGCCGCTCGAGCGCATCCTGCTCGAGATCCGCGACGGCGATCTCTACGCGATCGGCCGTGAGGTGCGAGCGTGAAGCGCGCCTTCTCGCGGCAGCAGAAGACGACCATCGTCTTCGGCATCCTCTCGATCGTGATCATGCTCGTCGTGCTGCAGCTCTGGCTCCTCACCGCGACGATGAATGCCTTTCTCGCCGGTCAGGAGCGCGTGATCCTTCCCGCCGCCGCGGCGAGCATCGTCTGCTTCGCGCTGAACCTCGGACTGCTCTCCTACATCTATCGAATGGAACGGCGTTGATTCGCACGCTGCACCCCGCGTACTTCGCGCTCGTGATGGCGACCGGGATCGTTTCGATCGCCGCGCAACTCCTCGGCATCCCCTACGTGCCGAAGATTCTTCTCGCGATCAACATCGCGGCGTATGCCGTGCTGTGGGTGCTCACGATCGTGCGCATCGCGCGCTACCCACGCGACGTCTTCGCGGACCTGATCGACCATCAGCGCGGCGTCGGCTTCTTCACGCTCGTCGCCGGAACGAGCGTTCTCGGATCGCAGCTCGTGATCGTCGCGAAGAACCAGACGTTTGCCTTCGCGCTCTGGATCGCGACGCTCGCACTTTGGCTTCTCCTCATCTACGCCGTCTTCACCGCGTTCACGGTGAAGGAAACGAAGCCGACGCTCGATCAGGGCATCAGCGGCGGATGGCTCGTCGCGGTCGTGGCGACGCAGTCGGTGTCGACGCTCGCGTCGATCATCGCGCCGTCGTTCGCGAACGCGCCGCTCCTGCTGTTCGTGAGCTTCGCGTTCTGGCTCGCCGGCGGGATGCTCTACATCTGGCTGATCTCGCTGATCTTCTATCGCTACACGTTTTTCAAATTCGCGCCGTCGGACCTGATGCCGCCGTACTGGATCAACATGGGCGCGATGGCGATCTCCACGCTCGCGGGAACGCTGCTCATCGCCAACGAGAAAAGCTCAGCTCTCCTGGCCGAGGTGCATCCGTTCACGCTGGGGTTGACGATGCTGTTCTGGGCGACCGCGACGTGGTGGATTCCGATGCTCCTGATCCTCGGATTCTGGCGACACGTGACGAAGCGCTTCCCGCTCACCTACAGCCCGCTCTACTGGGGCGCGGTCTTCCCGCTCGGGATGTACACCGTCTGCACGTTCCGTCTCGCGAACGTCGCGTCCCTGCCGATGCTGCACGCCGTGCCGCGCGTGTTCGTGTACGTCGCGCTCGGGGCGTGGCTTCTGACGTTCGCTGGGCTGGTGCGGAGCATGGTCAGCCGGCCCGCGCATCACGCGCAGCGGTGACCGCGGGTCCGCACTTCCGACGCGCGCGAAACCACGTTGTGCGGAGAACATGCGGAACCGCACACGCGTCGTTTTCCTTCTGATGTTCATCGCCGCGGCGGGCGCGGTGTGGCTCTCGCCGCTTCGCGCGCATCTCACGCGCGACGAGATCCGCGGCGCGATCGAAGCGGTGCGCTCCGCGTGGTATGCGCCGCTGCTCCTCATCGCGATGTATGCCGTCGGATGCGTCTTCGCCGTTCCCGCCAGTCTCTTCATCATCGCCGCCGGCGCGATCTGGGGCTGGGTCGCCGGCGGAACGTACGCGATGGCGGGCGGAATCCTCGGCGCGATGGCCTCTTTCTTCGCCGGCAGACTTCTCGGCGGCAAGGTGCCGCGGCGATTCGACGCGCATCTGCGCGGCGCGAGCTTCCGCTCGCTTCTCATCGTGCGTCTTCTTCCGGTGCTTCCGTTCGCGGCGGTCAACTACGGTGCGGGAATCGTCCGCGTCAATGCCGGCGCATTTTTCTTTTCGACGCTGATCGGGCTCATTCCATCGAACTACGTGTTCGCCTGGTCGGCGGACGAGATCTTCAACGGCACCCTGAGCGGTCGCGGCGTGCTGCTGCGACTCTTCACGGTCGCGGCGATTTGCATCGCCATCGTTGCGATTCCCACCATCGTTGCGCGCATCGTGAAACGCCGCGTGGCTCACGCGCGTCCTGCAACATTCAGTAGTCACGCGCACTCGTAGCTGCGCGCACGATCACACAACGGCGCTCGACATCTCCTCACTCCTCCGCGCAACCGATGTTGCTGACTGCGACGCACGAAACACGTCGCGCAAGGAGGGAGTGGTCATGAGAAAAAGAGTCGTGACTCGAGCGGGACCGCTGATCCTGCTCCTCGCATTCAGCGTGTTCGCGTATGCACAACAAAACCCGCACACCATCAAAGGATTCGGAGTCCGTTCCGCATTGCAGATTCAGGTCAATGGCCAGACGAGGACCATGCCCGCTGCAATGTTCCAGGAAATCACCCCATGCCGCCTCGTCAGCACTCTGGCCACCGACGCGTTTCCGGCACCGTGGGGCGGCCCGGCATTCGCGGCGAACGAGACGCGCCTCTATTCAGTGTTCGGCGTTCTCGACGTGAAGGACTTCAGGAACCCGTGCTCCGGATTGATTCCTGACGGCGCGGACGCGATCGCGGTCCATGTCGAGACGTCGAATCCGACCGGCAACGGAATGCTGATGGCGTACAACCCCGACCGCTGGTCGCCGACGAAACTCGACGTCGCACCGATCAGTGCCAAAGGTCCGGCCCAGGATGACTCCGGCGTGATGCTCGGAGACCAGGGCACCTTCGCGCTGGTCGCCACCAATGCCGGCGCCGACGTGACGATCGACGTCATCGGCTACTTTGTCCCCGACCCGATCGCGCCGACGGAAGTGGGACCGCAGGGACCGACAGGTCCGACGGGACCGCAGGGCGAGCAGGGACCGCAGGGCGAAATCGGCCCTCCGGGTCCGACGGGAGCGACGGGTCCGCAAGGCGAGACCGGTCCGCACGGCGAGACTGGCCCAAAGGGTGAGACTGGTCCGCAGGGCGACACCGGTCCGAAAGGTGACACTGGTCCGCAGGGCGATACCGGCCCGAAAGGCGACACCGGTCCGCAGGGCGACACCGGTCCGAAAGGCGACACTGGTCCGCAGGGCGATACCGGCCCGAAAGGCGACACCGGTCCGCAGGGCGATACCGGTCCGAAAGGCGATACCGGTCCGCAGGGCGATACCGGTCCGAAAGGCGATACCGGCCCGCAGGGCGATACCGGCCCGAAAGGTGACACCGGTCCGCAGGGCGATACCGGCCCGAAAGGCGACACCGGTCCGCAGGGCGTTCCGGGTCACGGCGTGTTCGCGTACTCCGGCGGTGGTTGTCTCGACAACGACGGAACGGCGAACATCTTCGATGCGACCATCCACCCGAGCAGCATCGTCGTGCTGACCTACACGACGGGCAGCGGCAGCGAAGCGCTGGTGCTCGGCGGCAAGGGCGAGGGCTCGATGACGGTCAACGGCAGCAAGAACAAGTGCTTCCAGTACGTCATCCTCAATTCCAACTGACCCGCGCCTCGAAGGGATGGCGCCGCAACGGCGCCGTCCCTTCACATCGCTCCCACGCACCGATCACGTTCGAAGGCGACGCGAAGCACGTCCGCCGCACTCTTTCCCGCGCAACTTGACTGCATGGCCGACTCGGCGTCCGCGCGTCTCCTCTCCGCCGCCTGCGCCGCACTGCTCGTCGTCTGCGCGTACGCGAACTTCTTCCACAACGACTTTCACTTCGACGACAGCCACGTCATCGTCGAGAACGCGGCGATCCATTCGCTGAATCAATGGACGCGCTTCTTCACCGACCCGCACACGTTCAGCAGTCAGCCGTCGAACGCCACCTGGCGCCCTCTGGTCACGCTCAGCTTCGCGCTCGACTACGCGGTCCATCAGTCGCTCGATCCGGTCGCCTTTCACACGACGCAGCTTTTGCTGCTCCTCGCGACCGGCGCGCTGCTCGTGGTCGTGTATCGCCTTCTCTTCGGCGCTGAGCACGAGCACCTCGCCTTCGCCGCCGCGGCGATCTTCTGCGTGCACACCGCGAACTCGGAGACGATGAACTTTCTCTCCAGCCGCAGCGAACTGATCTCCGCGATCGGATTGCTGAGCGCATTCATCATCTTCGCGCGATGGCCCGAACAGCGGCGGCGCGGCTGGTATCTCATTCCGCTCGCGATCGGCGCGCTCGCGAAGGCGCCGGTGGTGATCTTCGCCGGCCTGGCCTTCGTCTGGGTGCTCTGGATGGAGCGCCGCTCGCGCCTCGACGCAACAAAGGCCGCCCTCCCCTCGGCCATCGCCGGCGTGCTGATGCTCGTCCTGCTCAACGCGATGAACGCGCCGGAGTGGATCGCGGGCGGCGGATCGCGTCTCGCGTATCTCCGCACGCAGCCATACGTCTGGCTGCACTATGCGCGACTGGCGATCATTCCGGCGGGACTGAGCGCGGATACGGACCTCGAGCCGCTCCCGCACTGGTACGACACGAACGCGGTCGCGGGATTTCTCTTCATCGCGCTGCTCTGCGTCGCGATCGCGAAGCTTTCCTCGAAACGCGACACCGCGCCGATCGCCTTCGGCCTCGCGTGGTTCGCGATCACGCTGCTTCCGACGTCGAGCATCTTTCCGCTTGCCGAGGTCGCGAATGAGCACCGGTTGTTCTTCCCGCTGATCGGCTTCGTTCCCGCGGCCGTCTGGTCATTCGAGCTCGCGGCGCGCCGCTGGCCGAAATCGCGCGTCGCCGCCTGGGCCCTGCTCGCGATCGCCGCGGTGGCGCTCGCGTACGGCACGCACGCGCGCAACCGTGTGTGGGCGACCGAGGAGACGCTGTGGCGGGACGTGACTCGGAAGAGTCCGGGAAATGGGCGGGGGTGGATGAATTACGGGCTGACACAGATGGAAGCGGCGCGATACGACAACGCAAAGGCCGCGTTCGATCACGCCGCGGAACTGACGCCGAACTACGGAACGCTCGAGATCAATCGCGGCATCGTCGCGGCCGCGCTCCGCGATCCGCGGTCCGCGGAATCGCACTTCCATCGCGCGCTCGAGCTGACGTCCGATCGCAATGCACATTTCTATTACGCGCGATTTCTCGCGCGCTCGGGTCGCACCGCCGAGGCCATGCCGCATCTCGATGAGTCCGCGCGGCTCGCGCCGTCATGGACACCGCCGCGACGACTGACGATGGAGCTCGCCGCGGCGCGCGGCGATGCGGCCGGCGCGCGACACGCGGCGGCCTCGATCCTGTCGATCGATTCGACTGACGGCGAAGCGGCCGCGATCGTTCGGAATGGCGCCGATCTCCGCTGCGGCACCTACCGCCGCTGCTTCGACGAAGGGTGGGATGCCGCGACGAAGAACGATCACGTCGACGCGGCGATGCATTACCGCGCCGCGACGCAACTCCGTCCGACCGCCGTCGCATGGAACAACCTCGGCTGGTCGCTGCAATCGCTCGGACTCAGGAGCGAAGCGGCGGACGCCTACCGCGCCGCGGTCGAAACGGATCCCGCGTTCGCACGCGCGGCGAACAACCTTCAGGCAGTGAGCGGCCCATGACGACGTCGAACGGCGAATCCTCCCGCGGTCAGCGCGCGTGGCTCATCGCGATCTTCGTGATCGCCACGCTGCTGCGCCTGCGCCTCAACAACGTCGATGCGTTCTCGCCCGCGGACGAGTCGGTGTACGTCGATCTCTCGCAACGCTTCGCCGCGCACGGTTTCCTCGCCACGTATGGCGACGTCGCGCGCGAATGGGTCGCGAATCCGAGCTGGTGGCGCTATCCGAATCCGCTGCGCTGCGGGTATCTCGCGCTCACGACCGCGGCAGTGCAGCTGTACGGCCGCGCCGACGCGCGTGCACTCGCGTGGTTGTCGACGCTCGCGGGCATTCTCGCCGTGCCGCTCCTCTACGAGATCGCGCGCAGGCTCGCGGGAATGCGCGCCGCGCTCCTCGCGGCGTCGTTCGCCGCGGTCTCGCCGATCGAGCTCGCGATGGGACGACGCGCGCTGCAGGATGAGGTGCTCTGCCTCGCCGCACTGCTCGCCTTCGCGGCGATTCTCGGCGTGCTCGAAGACGCGTCGAAGCCGGTCCTGCGAACGCTCGCCGCGATCGCGGCGCTCACGTTCGCGATCTCGATCAAAGAGACGTTCCTCCTGCTCTTTCCGGCGCTCGCGCTGTTCGTCGTCTTCTACGTCCGTCCGGCACGGCCGTCGATCCGGCACGTCGCCATGGTCGCGATTCCACCGCTGCTCTGGTGGCTGCTGCTCGCGGCATTGACGCGCGACCTCACGATGCCTGCGCGCATCGCACGCCTCGTCGCTAACGCGATGTCGGCGACGTACGTCGTGCAATATCAGTCCGGTCCGCCGCACCGGTTGTTGTTCGATTTCTTTCTCACCGCGCCGCTGGTGTCGGTGCTCGCCGCCGCCGCAATCGTCGGATCGTTTCTCGGTCTGACTCGCGACCGCCGCATGCACGCACTGGCGATCTTTCTGCTCGCCGGATTCGCGAGTTACTCGCTGCTCGCCTCGAAGAATCTCCGCTTCATCGTCCTGCTCGATCCGTTCGTTTGCGTTCTTGCGGCGTCGATCGTGGCGCTGCCTCGACGCGACGCGGAAGTGCGGATGACGACGGTTGCCGCCGCCGCCGCGGCAAACGCCGCAATCGCGCTGGAGCTGTTCCGCGCGATCTTCATCACCGGTGCGGTCTACGATCCGGTGACGCAGCCGATGCTCGCTGCGCTCGGCGCGGTGCCGCGCTCGGCGACGTCGGCGCCTCCGGCGATGCTGTGGCCCTGGATCTGCGCGGCGATCGCCGCGATGCTCTGGCTTTCGCGGCACATCGACGTGCGCTCTCTCGCTGAGCCGTTGCATCGCGTGCTTCACCGCAGAGCGTTCTCGTCTCACCACTGATGAGCTTCATCGCACGCAGGCGGACGATGGCCTTCAGTTAGCGCCGCGTCCCCTCACCCGGCGCTTCGCGCCACCCTCTCCCCGCAAGCGGGGCGAGGGGCCACCACCCCTCGCGTGGCCCTTCTCCCCGCTCGACGGGGAGAAGGTGGCCGAAGGCCGGATGAGGGGCGCTAAATTCTTAACTGATGCGGGCCACCATCTTTCACGGTGTCGGCGACATCCGGGTCGAAGAAGCGCCCCGGCCGGTGGCCGGTCCCGGCGACGCACTGATCCAGGTCACGACCACGACGATCTGCGGCACCGACCTGCACATCGTCCGCGGCGAGTATCCGGTCAGGCCCGGACTCATCATCGGACATGAACCTGTGGGCATCATTGCGGAGCTCGGCGCCGGCGTGACCGGCTACGAGATCGGCGAGCGCGTTCTCGTCGGCGCCATCACGCCGTGCGGCCAATGTCATGCGTGTCTCTCCGGCCATCACTCGCAGTGTGGTCACGGCGGTGACTGCGAGGCTCTCGGCGGCTGGCGATTCGGCAACACCATCAACGGGGCGCAGGCCGAGTACCTCCTCGTTCCGAGCGCGCAGGCCAATCTCGCGAAGATTCCGGATGACCTGACCGACGAACAGGTCGTGCTGCTTGCCGACATCGCCTCGACCGGCATCAGCGGAGCGGAGTCGGGCGGCGTCACGCTCGGCGACAAGGTCGCGGTGTTCGCTCAGGGTCCGATCGGCGTTTGCGCCTCCGTCGGCGCGCGCCTGCTCGGCGCGTCCATGGTCATCGGCGTCGACGGCGACGACAGCCGTCTCGCGATGGCGAAGAAGATGGGCGCGGATATCGTCCTCGATTACCGAAAGACCGATGTGGTCGCGGAGATCCGCCGGCTCACGGGCGGAGTCGACGTCGCCATCGAGGCGCTCGGCACACAACAGACTTTCGAGAGCGCGCTGCAGGTCCTTCGTCCCGGCGGAACGCTCTCCAGTCTCGGCGTCTACTCCGGGAAACTGGACATTCCCTACAAAGCCTTCGGGGCAGGACTGGCCGACTATCGCATCGTCACCACGCTATGCCCCGGCGGCAAGGAGCGCATGCGTCGTCTCCTCGAGATGGTTCGCAGCGGGCGGCTCGACCTTCGTCCCCTCATCACGCACCGGTTCAGGCTCGCCGACATCGCCGAGGCCTACAAAGTATTCGGCGAGCGCCGCGATGGCGTCATGAAAGTCGCCATCACACCATGAAGGCGGACGCGGCAACCGCGGCTCGTCACGGCTCATGACACGGCGGGCACGTCACGTCTCTGCGCGTAGATGTGGGTGAACTCGAGCCCGAAGAAGAAGATCTGCGCGGACCAGTACGACCACAACAGGACGACGACGATCGAGCCGGCCGCGCCGAACGCCGAGCCGACGGCAGCCTTGCCCAGATAGATGCCGAGCGCGAACTTGCCGAGGACGAACAGGATCGCCGTCACCGCGGCGCCGAGACGGACATCGCGCCACGTGAGGCCCGCCTGCGGCAGATGTCGGAACACGACCGCGAAGAGTGCCGTCAGAACGAGCGTGGACAGAAGAAGCTGCGCCGCCTGCCACAGCACTTCGCCACCCACGAGACGCGCGGCTGCGTATCTGCCCGTGATGGCGATGGCGGCATCGGCGATCGCCGAGAGCAGTACCACTCCGCCAACCGCGAGGACGAGGACCATCGACGCGAGCCTCTTCGTGAGCCCGCGATTCGCTTCGCTGGCATCCGCGTTCTCGCGCCAGATCGTCTGCAGCGCATCGGCAATCTGCCGGTAGATGCCCGAGAGGCCGAAGGACAAACTCATCAGCCCGATCGTCGTCGCCAGCCAGCCGGCTCGCATGGGCGCGGCATCCCGGATCATCGCCGCGATGGCGATGCCGCCGGCCGAGCCGATGCTGATACCGATGCGGCCGAGGATCTCCTGTTCCGCATGCTGCCGGCCGATGACATTTCCGACGATGGCAATCGCGATCAGGAGCACCGGCGCGATGGAGAAGACGATATAGAAAGCGAGCGCGGCCCCGAAACGCGATGCGTGATGTCTTCTGAAGGCAGAGAACGTCAGCCGCAACGTCGTGCCGAGACCTTTGATCCCGGCCGGTTCCCGGCTCATGTCACCGAAGGCACGTTGCGCGCACACGTTGGATTCCAGTCGATCATCATCGCTCACCGCGTCGCCTCGCTGGCGGTGAAACTCGCGACGAGCACCGGAAATGAGGCATCCAACGTGAGTACAACCTGCGACGACATCAGGAGATGCAGAAACGATGAAAGCAACAGTCATGTATGGCGCCGGCGACGTCCGCGTCGAGAACGTTCCCGATCCGCGCATCGTCCAGGCCACCGATGCGATCGTGCGCGTGACGCACGCCTGCATCTGCGGAAGCGACCTCTGGCCGTATCAGCAGATGGAACCGACGCCGGGCGGCCGCCGCATGGGCCACGAGTTCATCGGCATCGTCGAAGACGCCGGCCGCGATGTACGCACCGTCAAGAAAGCCGATCTGGTCGTCGCGCCGTTCGCGTGGTCCGACGGCACGTGCGAGTTCTGCCGGCGCGGCCTGCAGACGTCGTGTCTGCACGGCGGCTTCTGGGGCGGTGAGCTCGACGGCGGCCAGGGCGAAGCGGTGCGCGTTCCGCTTGCCGACGGCACGCTCGTGAAGTTGCCCGTCGGTCCCGATCACGCGCTCATGCCATCGCTGCTCACGCTCACCGACGTGATGGGCACCGGCCACCACGCCGCGCTCGCGGCGAAGGTCGCACCCGGGAAGATCGTCGCGATCGTCGGCGACGGAGCGGTCGGCCTCTGCGGCGTGATCGCCGCGCGCCGGCTCGGCGCGGAGCAGATCATCCTCCTCGGCCGTCACGCCGATCGCATCGCACTGGCTCGCACGTTCGGCGCAACCGACATCGTCAGCGAGCGCGGGCAGGAAGCCGTCGCGCGTGTACGTGCCCTCACCAACGGACTCGGCGCCCACTCGGTCCTCGAGTGCGTCGGTCACGGCCAGTCGACGGAAACGGCGCTCGGTATCGTGCGCGCCGGCGGCGCGGTCGGACGCGTGGGCGTCCCGCAGCAGGAGACGATGCCGTCCGCGATCCCGACGTTCTTCGCCAACGTCACGATCGGCGGCGGACCCGCGCCGGTCCGCGCGTACATCGAAGAGCTGATGGTCGACATTCTCGACGGCCGCATCGAACCGGGACGCGTGTTCGATCGCACGACGAACCTCGACGGCGTCCCCGACGGCTATCGCGCGATGAATGCGCGCGAGGCGATCAAAGTGATGATCACCAACTGAGCGGAGAAAAACATGTCAGTTCCAACAGTCACTCTCAACAACGGCGTCGAGATGCCGCTCCTCGGCTTCGGCGTCTTTCAGATCGCAGACCTCGCCGAGTGTGAGCGGGCCGTGGCCGACGCATTGAGCGTCGGCTACCGCCTTCTCGACACCGCCGCTTCCTACGGCAACGAAGAGGCAGTCGGAAATGCCATCAGGCGCAGCGGCGTCCCACGCGAAGATCTCTTCATCACGACGAAGCTTTGGATTGCCGACGCCGGCTACGAGAAGACGCGCCGCGCGTTCGAGCGCTCGATGCAGCGGCTGCAGCTCGAAACGCTCGATCTCTACCTCATTCATCAGCCGATCGGCGACGTGTACGGAGCATGGCGAGCGATGGAAGAGCTGTATCGCGAAGGACGCGTCCGTGCGATCGGCGTGAGCAACTTCCATCCCGATCGCGTCATGGACTTCCTCATGCACCACGAGGTAAAGCCCGCGGTGGATCAGATCGAGACGCATCCGTTTCATCAGCAGATCGAGGCGCAGAAGTTCCTGCAGGAGAACGGCATCCAGATCGAATCATGGGGACCGTTCGCGGAAGGAAAGAACAACATCTTCCACAACGAGTTGCTGCGCGCGATCGGCGAGAAACACGGCAAGAGCACCGCCCAGGTCGTCATCCGCTGGCTGACGCAGCGCGGCGTCGTCGCGATCCCGAAGTCGGTGCGCCGGGAACGGATGGCGGAGAACTTCGACGTCTTCGCCTTCGACCTTACCGACAATGATATGCGCTCCATCGCCACGCTCGATACCGGCACGAGCAGCTTCTTCGATCACCGCGATCCGGCCATGGTGAAGTGGCTGAGCGAAGCGCAACGCCCCACGTGATGGCAACAGGAGCACAAATGCAAAAACGAACGCGCCGACTCGCCGTCGCGACGGCAGCACTCTTCATCGCCGCGTGTACTACCACATCCACGAGCGTGCCGCCGCTGACGATTCAGCAGCAGGGCAGCTTCGCGGTCGGCGGCACGGTCATCACCGCGCCCGGCACATTCGATCCGATCCGGCAGGGCGCCTACAACCCGGCCGGACCCGACTCCGCCGGACAGACGTTGCACGGGGATCACGCGTACGTCTTCTATCAGGTGCCCGCCCGCGCGAGAAGTCTGCCCCTCGTCTTCTGGCACGGACACGGGCAATCGGGAAAGACATGGGAGACCACACCCGACGGCCGTGAAGGATTCCAGACGATCTTTCTTCGCCGGCGCTTTCCGGTCTACGTCATCGACCAGCCGAGACGCGGACGCGCAGCGCGCAGCACGACGTCACTGAATGTTGCGGCATCCCCTGACGAGCAGCTCTGGTTCGGCATCTTCCGCCTCGGCATCTGGCCGGACTTTTACCCCGGCGTCTCCTTCTCCCGCGATCCGGAGGCGCTCAATCAGTTCTTCCGGCAGATGGTGCCGAACACCGGACCGTACGACGTGCAGGTGAATGTCGACGCTGTCTCCGCGCTCTTCGCGAAGATCGGTCCCGGCATTCTCGTCACGCATTCGCAGAGCGGCGCGCTCGGATGGCGAACCGCCGCGAAGAGCCCGAATGTGCGAGCCATCGTCTCGTACGAGCCGGGCGGCGATTTCATCTTCCCCGAAGGCGAAGCGCCGGCAGTGCCCTTCGGCGATCGAACGTTCACACCGCCCACGGTGCCGCTGTCGGAGTTCATGCCGCTGACGAAAATCCCGATCATCATCTACTACGGCGACAACATCCCGGAGCAGCGCAGCACGAATCCGGGACAGGAGCAGTGGCGCGTTTTCCTGCAGGTCGCGCGTCTGTGGCGCGATGCCGTGAACCGCCACGGCGGTGATGTGACCGTGGTGCATCTGCCCGAGATCGGCATTCGAGGAAACACGCACTTCCTCATGTCCGATCTCAACAACGTCCAGATCGCCGGCCAGCTCTCGCAGTTCCTCGCTCAGAAGGGACTGGATCGATGAGGAGCGCCGTGCAGAGCGTTTCGTCGTCGAATGTCCGCTTCCAGGAAAGCAGGAGGATGACGGTGATGACAACCGCGGACGGAGGGAACTCATGACGATCGACCGTCAGCTCGTATTGCTGTTTGTGCTCCCGATTCCGATTGCATCCATCGCGTGGACCGTGACACATGAAGAAGTGTTTCGAGAGCCGCGCGACTGGTGCGCTGCAAAAAGCAAATCGTGCCGGCGCCTGTACGCGCGTAAGTTTTTCTACCTGTTCACGTGCGAGTATTGCTTCAGTCACTACGTGACCGCCTTCTTCCTGTTCATCACCCGCTACAAGCTGCTGTTCGATGACTGGCGAGGCTATCTCGTCGCAGGTTTCTCGCTGGTATGGCTGGCCAACGTCTACATGAGCTTCTTTGGCAGGTTGCGCCTGGAGATCCGGGAAGATCGGATGAAAATCGCCACGGCGGAATCGAGAGAGCGCACCGAAGACGGGATTGCGCAAAACGATCCAGGCGATCGGCATGGCCCTGCCTCGTGATCGACGACATGCTGCGGGAAACGCGAATGCGCCGGAAACCCTCCGCGCGCCTTCCGCGCTCCCCTGCACAACGACTTCAGTGTTTGTGCTCGGCAGGCGCCGCCGATGTCTTGTTGCTTTCCTTCATCATCGGACAGTCGGACATGGACATCTCCTTCATGCCGCCCTGCATGTGGGCCATCATGTGCTCCATCATCTTCGGCTGCATGTCCATCATTTCCTTTTGCATCATCGCGCGCTGGGCCACCAGTTCGGTGACGACGGCCGCCGTCTTGTCGACGCGGGCCGAGCCCTTCGCAGCATTCATTCCGTCGACGAGGGTCTGCAGCTTCGCGTTCATTTCCACCATGTGCTTCTGCATTGCGTCGTGCTGCTGCATCATCGCGGCACAATCGGGCTTCATGGCCGGCTTTTGACCCTCCGGCGTCTGGGCGAGGAGCGCAGGCACGCAAAGGAGTGCCAGGGCGATTCCTGAGAGAATTCGTTTCATTTTGAGTCTCCTTCTTTTCATTTCGTGGCATGCGGAATTGCGCACCGCGTTGCTTCATCCGCCGATTCGTCGCACCCTCCGAATGAAGCCGAGGGGACGATCCGTGAAACGCGCTCTCAGATGCGAACGCCCTGTCCGGACCTGATCGACAGAATCGAGCCATTCATCGTGGCGGGATTGACTGATCAGGCCTGCACGATTCGATCCGAGTTGGGTTCTGCACCCTCAGACAACGTTTACAAGCGGACTCCTGCGCAGGAGCTGCGCGTTGACGGCGACGATCACGGTCAACCATCGTCGCCGATCGAAGGCCTGTAGGACATCCTGCCTGTTAGCAACTCCTGCATCATCCCTCACGCCTGGCGAGCGTTCGCTCGAAGCATCTGCAGGAGAAATAGAGACCGAACGACGAGGTCACCCGGGAAATCAGAGACTTTCAGGAGGCGATGGGAACAGGCGCCGACGCATTCGGCGCTGCGGTACCGCGCCAGGTCTCTGAAACGAAATTGGCTGTGGCGGCTGGACTCGAACCAGCGACCACCGGATTAACAATCCGGCGCTCTACCAACTGAGCTACACCACAGCAAGGGTCGTTGGGAGGGGCGCGGATGGTCGCCGATCGGGCGGTTATTTGTCAATCGGCAACGGCGGGGCGGAATGAAGGATTTCGGGGGAGATCCAGGCTGACGCTGAATCTCCGCGCGGAGCGCGCGAACACGACCGAGGACCGCATCTACACGATCACGGTCGCGACATCGGACGCGAGCGGCAATACGACGTTCACGACCGTCACGGTGACGGTGCACCAGCCGTAGAGTGATTGTGTGGCCGGATGAGGGGCGCCGACTTCGCGATGATCACGGCCCCTCACCCGGCGCTACGCGCCACCCTCTCCCCGCAAGCGGGGCGAGGGGCCACCACCGCCGAGCGCCTTCCGAATCGCGCGGAGGCGCTCGACCGCGTGCTCCATGTCCGCGTGGATGCAGATCGTGTCGAAGGCGATCGGCACGCGCGTGCCGTCGCGCGCGATCACGACGCCTTCGCTTGCGAGGAGCGCCGCCTGCGCCGCCGCTTCATCGATCGTGAGCAGCGATCCCGTTTCGCTGCGCGAGACGAGCGAGCCGTCGGCGTTGTAGCGGCGATCGGCGAAGGCCTCGCGAATCACGCGCTGTTCTCTCGCCCGCGCGGCGGCGGCCATTTGCGAGTGATCGGGCGCGACGATCGCCGCATCGAACGGCATCAATGCCTTCACGATGACATCGGCCAGCGCGCGATTCTTGTGCGCGTCGTTGTAGAGCGCGCCGTGCGGCTTCACGTGCTCGACGCGCTGCATCGCGTTGAGTGCCGCGATCTGTGCGACGAGTGACTCGCGCAGCGCCTCGGAATCCATCGCCAGCGATCGGCGTCCGAAGTTTTCGCGATCGGGATACGACGGATGCGCGCCGAGGCGCACGTTGTGCTGGCGCGCGTGCGCGACGGCTTCGCGCATCGACGTCGCATCGCCGACGTGACCGCCGCAGGCGACGTTCGCGGAGTCGATCAGCGGCCAGATCTCGTCTTCGCCGGGCGAGCCTTCGCCGAGGTCGGCACTGAGGTTGATCACAGCTCGGTTCCTTTCGTTTCGGGAAGGAGCCAGATCAGCGCGCCGCCGAGCGCGAAGAAGATCGCGTCCGCGGCGATGAGCGTCCCGATGCCGTACGTCTTCGACGCCGCGCCGATGGCGAACGGCGCCGCGGCGGAAACGAAGCGGCCGGCGTTGTAGCAGAAGCCCTGCGCGCTCGCGCGGATGCGTGTCGGAAAGAGCTCGGCGAGCATCGCGCCGAACAGCGAGAAGTAGCCGTGCGCGAAGTAGCCGACCAGCGGTGCGAAGATGAGCAGCGTCAGCGCCGAGCGCGCGCCGAACGCGAAGATCGGAACGACCGCAGTCGCGGCGATCATGAACAGCGTGAACGCGGGACGGCGTCCGATGCGGTCCGCGATCCATCCGAACGTGATGTAGCCGAAGAACGCGCCGATCTGCAACGGGATCGACCAGCGCGCGGAGCTGGCCACGCTGAGACCCGCGCCTCCGTCCTTGATTGGCGTCGCGAGAAACGCCGGCAGCCACGACGTCAGCCCCCAGTACGCGAGGAGCACGCTCGTCGCGACGAGCGTCGCGAGAATCGTCCGCCTCGCGAATTCGGGCGCGAAGATCTCGCTCCATCGCGACGGCTCGCGCGTCCGCTCGCGCCACACCGGCGGCTCTTCAACGTTGCGCCGGATCCAGGACGCGAGCACCGCCGGAAGCGCGCCGACGAGAAACAACACGCGCCATCCGAACGGCTCGAGGATCACGGCCGCCAGGCCCGCCGCGATCAGCGCGCCGATCGCCCATCCCGCCTGCATGATGCCCATCGCCTTCGCGCGATGCTGCGCGGGCCACGTCTCCGCGACGAGCACCGAGCCGCACGACCACTCGCCGCCCATGCCGAATCCGACGAGCACGCGCCACGCGATGACGTGCCACAGCGCGGTCGACGTCGCGAGGCCGGCGGTTCCGAGAGAGTAGAGCAGGATGCTGAACGTCATCGCGCGCACGCGGCCGATGCGATCGGCGAGGCGGCCGAAGATGATGCCGCCGATGGCCGCGGCGAACAGCGTCGCGGCGAGCGGGATGCCCATCTCTTTTTTCGTGAGGCCGAACTCCGCCTGCATCGGCACGAGCGCGAACGTGAAGAGGAGGACGTCCATCGCGTCGAGCATCCAGCCGAGCTGCGCGGCGAAGAGGGCGCGCCACGCGCGGCGGTCGGCAGTCAGCGCCATGCTCGTCATCAGTGAATCGCTCTTCGTTTCTTCGCGGCAGACGGCGCCGTTGCGACGACGGCCCACGTGCGCGTCTTCGTCAGCGCGCCGCCGGCCATCTGCGGATTCACGAACGTCGCCGGATCGGTCACGCGCAATTCGACGGTGTGCGTTCCGATCGCAGGCGACAAGGTGAACGACGCGCTGCTGCTCGCCTCGGCGCCGTCGACGAGCCATCGCACGCGCGCGGCGCCGCCGTCGGGATTGAGAATCTCCGCACTGAACGGCACCGCCTGTCCGGCGCTCACGCTCAGGTTCGCATCCGATGGCGTCACGTTTTCGATGAGATCGACGCGCGCGCCGGTCTTCCATCCGTTGTACAGACGGAGCACGAATGCCTGCGCGCAGACCTCGCAGAATGGCCGGCCGAGGATGCCCATCAGGCATTCGTTCTTCGGACGGAAGAAGCCGGTGGACTGATAGCGCGCGCCTTCGAAGAGACCGACGCCGGAGAACGGCGGCAGCGTCGGGATCGTCGTCGACGTGTTGATCCACGGGCTCCACTTGATCGACGCACGCGCCGCCTGATTCGTGACGTTCGGCTCGCACGTGCCCGCGCCGCTGAGGTCAGTGCACGGCGGATAGCTCGGATACGGCGTCGAGTATTCGTCGGCGAGGCCGGTGAACGTGTGCCCGAACTCGTGCTGCGCGACGCCGACCGCCTGGGCGTGCGTGGAGACCACGCACACGCTGCCGCCCGCGCCGCCGTACAGCGAGTCGTTGACCACGACCATCACCACGTCCCAGTTCGGCACGGCCGCCGCGGCCGCGTAGACCTTCGCGTAATTCACGGTGAGCAGACGCTGCAGACCGGATGAACAGTACGTGGCATCGAAGGCGGTGTTCACGGACGTTCCGGCCTTCGGATCGAAGCCGCCGTCGGCGCAGAGGGGATGATCGGCACCCGACTGCGGCGACGCGACGAAGCGCGTCGTCACGTTGACGAAGCTCCGATATGACTTGTACGGCTGGATGTCGAAGAACTGCGACGTGATCCGCTGCACGTCCTCGTCGAACTTCGCCGTCTCCGCGCTCGTGTAGCCGTCGCCCATGATCAGGATGTCCAATCGATTCGCGGGATTGCCGGCATCGCCGCGAATGCGCGGCGTTTCGGCGGCGTGCGATGCCAACGGCAGCGCGCGAACAGCGAACTGCGAAATGCTGCGAGATCGCGTCGATGTGAGCTCGATCGTCTCGCCGCCATCGGGCACCCGCACGACGAACGGCACGCGCTCGCGCTCGATGCGCTGTCCGTCGATCGTGCCGTCCGCGTTCGGAAACTCCGCGCGGATGTAGCGATCGACGGGAACCGACGTCTGCCAGATCGCGATGCCGTTCGCATCGCGCAGCTCGACGTCGACCGCGTCGGGACTCGTCGTTGGAGATCCCTCGACTTCACCCGCGACGACGGTCACTGCATCCGCGGAGACGAGAGTGATCGCGTCGTGGCGGTCGATCTCGAAGACGAGGTAGTTCGCCGGCACGGCTGCGAGAACCGCGAGAAGAAGCGCGCTGTGGACCATCGCGGAAGACAGCCGAGTCTAACGCGATCAGCCGCGGATGCGCTGCAGGAGAAACGTTTCCAGCGCGAGGTCGGCCGGAAGGCCTCCCGACTTGCGCCAGATGTCGAGATCGGCGACGCCGGCCAGCGCGCGGAAGAGGTCCGCTTCGCTGAACGAGCGCGCCGCTTCCCACTTCTTATGCAGCGGGAACGGATGCGGACGCTGTCGCACGAGGCCGAACGTTTTCAGGTAATCGCCGACGCGCTCCGCCAGCGTGTCCTTGAAGCGGTTGTACGGCATCGAGGCTCGGAGATTGACGTTGTTCGCGCGCGCGAAGGAGTGGATGCCGATCATCTGACGGATCTCGTCCGCGAGCGGAAAGAGAAAGCGTCCGTACTGCATGTCGAGCGGCATCTTCGGATCGTCGCGGCGCGCCTGGGCCACGAGGTCCCGCAGTTTCGCAATGGCCTCGACGATCTTGCCTTCCGTGAACAGCGATCCGAATTCGTAGCGCGCGCCGCCCTCGACGCTCGCGACTTCGCGCTCGACGATGTCCGCCGTCACGCGGCCGCCCGCACCAACCAGCGTCGCCAGCCGCTCCGCTTCCGAAGCAGCGATGCGCAGCTCGGGAACTTCCTTCGAGAACTTGTCGGCGAGCATCCGCTCGATGCCGAGGCGCTGGCGAAGCTTCGCGACGGCGGCGGCTTCGAAGCGGACGTTCGCTTCGGACGCGATCTCGCGAATCGTGACGTCGAGCGCGGCACCGAAGCCCTCGCGCGTGAGATTCGCCACGACGACCGCGCCATGTTTGTCGATCAGCTCGATCGTCGCGGAATCCTTCGGGATCTCGCCGGTGCGCATCAGCAGGATCGTTCCCGGCGCGCCGCCGCGCGCGATCGCTTCCATCAGCAGCGCCGCGTCGCCTTCGCCGCGGCTCGCTTTCTTTCCGGCCGCGCGGCAGAACGCGAGCATGTCGCCGAGCGTGGAGTCGAGCGCGACGCCGAGCGCGTCGGCGATCGCGCGATCGGTCATCTCGAGGTCGGCGCTCGCGACGCCGAGGACGTGCAGCAGCTTCGCCGCCGCGGTGGCGCGCTTGCGGTCGGTCTTCGACGATCGCCAGTCCGCGACCGCCTTCTCGAACAGCGACTCGATCTCTTTCGCCGAAACGAACGCATTCACCTCGGGCACGATCATCAGCCGCGCGCCGGCGAAGAGCGACATCGTGCGATACGAATCGAGAATCGGTCCGAGATCCGCGCCGGGCTCGAACGCCTCGACCGCCATGGCCGGATTCTTCGCCGTCATCGCATCGCGAATCTCACGAAACGCATGCTCGGCAAGAAAGTCGGAAGAGCCCCCGACGAGCAGCACGCGGGGCGGCTTGCCCTTGTCGATGGCGTCGAGAATGGACTGAAGAGGCTTGGGCATGGGCCAGGAGATCAGAGTGCAGAGTGCAGAAGGCAGAGTTAAGAGTTCAGAAGCAGCTCACTCTCACTTCTGCACTCTGCACTCTGCACTCTGCACTCTGCACTCTGCATTCTGCATTCAAAACAACAACGGCGTTTGGGCGACGGATGAATGCAGAAGGCAGAAGGCAGAGTGCAGAAGGCAGAGTTGAGAGTTCAGGAGCAGCTCACTCTCACTTCTGCACTCTGCACTCTGCACTCTGCATTCAAAACAACAACGGGTTTGGGCATGGACGGATGAATGCAGAAGGCAGAAGGCAGAATTCAGAGACGGCGCATTCTCACTTCTGCCTTCTGCCTTCTGCCTTCTGCATTCTGCCTTGAAAACAAAAACGGGAGCGACTCCGCCGCTCCCGTCCAAATCACGACAACCTGTTCACCGCCGCGCTTACGCGAGCATTCCCTTTTCCTGCAGCTCCTGGCAGTCGATGCAGAACGGCGTCCAGGGGACGGCCTGCAGTCGTTTCTCGCCGATGGTGTTGCCGCAGTTCGTGCAGATCGCGAAGTTGCCTTCGCGGATCCGGTTGAAGGCCTCTTCGATGGCCATGAGCAGGTTGCGCTCGCCGTCGGAGAGGGAGAAGTTGAGCTCCTTCGAGTAGGCGCTGGCGGCCTTGTCGGCGAGGTCCTGAATGCCATCGTCGGGCTGGGCGTTGCCGGCGGCTTTGTCGCGGTTGTACGAGTCGAGGAGCTGCCGCTGCTTGAGGCGCAGCGCATCCTCGTACGGCTGATAGGGATTGACTTTCGCTTTGGTTCTGGCCATTTCGGATCCGCTCTCCGTGAATCACTTGTGATACGAGATTCCCCGCATCAACGTGCAGGCGCGATAGATCTGTTCCAGCAGGACCACTCTCGCGAGCTGATGAGGGAGGGTCATCGGCGAGAGGCTGAGGAGACGATCGGCGCGCTGCCTGACTTCCGGCCCGAGGCCGACGTCTCCGCCGACGACGAAGTTGACGCCGTGCGGACTGTCGATCGTCAGCCGTTCGAGCCAGCTTGCAAACTTCAAAGAATCAATGACTTGCCCGCGCTCGTCGAGCACCACGACGTGTCCGCGATCGGGGATCGCGGCGTCCAGCCGCGCGGATTGAGCGCGCATGATAGCCACATCGCTTTGACCTTGTCTACCGCGCTCCGGAGGCACTTCCACGACCTCCACAGGGAAGAAATGTTTGATGCGCTCGAGGTACCGCTCGGCGACTTTTGACAGTTCCCTGTCGCTGTGCGAGCCGGCGAAAATGAATCGGAGTTTCATGGTGTCCGTTGGTCCGTTAGTCGGTTGGCTGGTTAGTCGGTTGGTCGGTTAGTCCGTTGGTCGGTTGGCTGGTTGGACGAACCGACCAACCGACCAACCGACCAACGGTTCTCACTCCAGCCCGTACTTCCGCCGCTTCTCCAGCAGCGTTTTGCGATTGATGCCGAGGATGGCGGCGGCGCGCGAGTAGTTCGCGCGGGTCTTGCGGAGCACCTCCGCGATGTAGTGCGACTCGAGCTGGTCGAGCGTCCATTCGCCGCGCGTCGCGGTCGCGACGAGATCGCCGTCGCCGATCGGCAGCGATGCGGCGGTGATGCGATCGCCGTCCTCGAGCATCGATGCGCGCTCGACGGCGTTGCGCAGCTCGCGCACGTTGCCCGGCCACGCGTAACTCTCGAGCAGCCGCGCGGCGTTCTCATCGAAGCCGCGCCGGCGACGATCGAGAAACGACTTCGCGAGCGAGGCGATGTCCGCGCGCCGCTCGCGCAGCGGCGGAATCGTCAGCGTCACGACGTTGATCCGATAGAAGAGGTCCTGACGGAATGCCCCGCCCGCGATGCGCTCCGCGAGATCGCTGTTCGACGATGAAACGAGGCGCGCTTCGAACGCGATCGACTGATGTCCGCCGAGTCGCGTGAAGCGGCGATCCTGAATCGCGCGCAGCAGCTTCGCCTGCAGCGGCGGCGTCAGCGCGGCGATCTCGTCGAAGTAGACCGTGCCGCGCCGCGCCATTTCCAGTTTGCCGAGCTTGCGCGCGTGCGCGTCGGTGAACGTGCCCCGCTCGTGGCCGAACAGCTCGCTCTCGAACAGGTCGGACGGAATGCTCGCGCAGTCGATGTGCACGAACGGCTCGTCGCGGCGCGTGCTGCAGGCGTGGATCGATTCGGCGAGATAGTCCTTGCCGACGCCCGACTCGCCGAGGAGAAGGATGCTGACGTCGCGGTCGAGGACCTTCTCCGCGGTCTCGAGGACGTTCCGCAGCGCGGCGTTGCGCGTGCGGAAGAGGTCCTTCAGACGCGGCTCACGACGTCTTCCGGATGGCATTCCGCGAATCCGCGGACTCGCCGCTGTACTCCGCCGTCACGTTCGGCGCATCACCCCACAGCCGCTCCAAACCATAAAACCTGCGGCAATCCTCGGTGAAGATGTGCACGATGAAATCGCCGAAATCGAGGAGCACCCAGCGTCCGGGCGTGGTCCCTTCCACGAGAAGCGGGCGGACGCCCATCTTCTCCTTCAACTGTTCGAGGATGTTGTCGGCGATGGCCTGAGCCTGCCGCTCGTTCGACGCCGACGTCAGAATGAAGAAGTCGGCGATCGAAGTCAGATCCGCGACCGCGAGCACGTCGAGGTCGAAGGCCTTCTTCTCGAGAGCCGCGTTCACCGCGAGGCGGACGCGATTTTCAATCGAATCGCTCACACAGGGTCCTTTCGATAGAGTCCGTAGTGATGAATGTAGCGCGCCACGCGCGGATCGACCAGATCGTCGATCGATTCGGCGGCGCCGATCCTTCGTCTGATTTCCGTCGATGACACCGGCACGATCGGATTTTCGGCGAACACGATCGCGCCGTGCGCCGGTCGTCGCGCCGGCTCCGTGACTCGCGTTTCGAGCGACGCCGGCACCTTTGCGCTGCCGCGCGTCAGCACGACGAAGTTCGCCAGCTCGAAGATCCGGTCGATCGACTTCCACTCGAGGAGCTTCGCGAGATTGTCGTCGCCGATCACCCAGTCGAGGGTGTCATCGCGATGATCTCCACGCAGCTGCTCCAGCGTGTCGACCGTGTACGAGATCGCGCCGCGCTCGAGCTCGACGTCGGAGACGAAGAGCCGCGCGTCGCTTTCGGTCGCGATCACGGCCATGGCAAAGCGATGTGGTCCCGATGCGGTCGTGCGATCCGTTTTGAACGGCTGTCTGAACGCCGGCACGTAGACGATGCGATCCCACTGCAACGATTCGCGCGCGTGAAGAATCGGATCGAGGTGGCCGCGATGAAACGGATCGAAGGTGCCGCCGCAGATTCCGATTCTCATATGGGAGGTGCGGTGGCCAGCGGCTCTTCTTCCATCTGAGCCGCGTTCTCGCGAATGAAGCGCGCGAGTATGCGCACGAGCTCGCGCACGCCGTCGCCGGCGACCGCGGAGATCTCGTGATACGCGTAGCCGTTCTTCTCCGCATAGGCGCGAAGCTTTTCGGAATTGCCGGGCACCGCCGAATCGAGCTTCGATCCGCAGACGATGCGGGCCTTGCCCGCGAGCGTCTGTGAATAAGCCCCAAGCTCACGTGCGATGGTCTCCGCATCGTGATCGGGAGTCTCGTTCGCGGAGAGATCGACGAGATGCACGAGCACGGAACAGCGCTCGACGTGACGCAGGAACTGATCGCCGAGACCGTGGCCTTCGTGCGCGCCTTCGATGAGACCTGGAATGTCCGCGACGACGAACGTCTGATTGTCGTCCGCGCTCACGACGCCGAGGTTCGGAACGAGCGTCGTGAACGGATAGTCGGCGATCTTCGGCTTCGCGGCGCTGATGACGGAGATCAGCGTCGACTTGCCGGCATTCGGCAATCCGACGAGACCGACGTCCGCGATGAGCTTGAGCTCGATGAAGAGCTCGTGCTCCTCCCCTTCGCCGCCGTCCTGCGCGAATCGCGGCGCCTGGCGCGTGGCGGTGGCGAAGTGCTGGTTGCCCCATCCGCCGCGGCCGCCCTTCGCGATGAGCACGCGCTCGCCGTCATGCGCGAGATCGGCGATCAGCTCGTTCGATTGTTTGTCGCGAACGACGGAGCCGACCGGCAACTCGATGGTGACGTCGCCGCCGGCCTGGCCGGAACAGTTCGAGCCCATGCCGTGCTCGCCGCGTCCAGCTTTCCACTCGCGCTGAAACTGCAGGTGATAGAGCGTATTCAGTCGTTTCGACGCGACGATCCAGACCGAACCGCCCGCGCCGCCGTCACCGCCGGACGGACCGCCCTTCGGGACGAACTTCTCGCGGCGGAAGGCGATACACCCTTTCCCGCCGTCTCCCGCCTTGACGCGGATCGTCGCCTGATCGATGAACATCATTTTCTATATACGCAAAAACGCCGCCTCGCGGGCGGCGTTTTGTATTGCCGTCATCCTGAGTGACGAGGGGACTACTCGGTCACGGCCGGCGCGACGCTGATGAAACGGCCGCGCTCGCCCTTGTCGTGAAACTGCACGACGCCGTCGATCTTTGCGAAGAGAGTGTGGTCGCGTCCGATCCCGACGTTCACGCCCGGCTGGAACTTCGTTCCGCGCTGGCGGACGAGAATCGAGCCGCCGGTGACGAACTGTCCGGCAAAGCGCTTCACGCCGAGCATCTTCGGCTGCGAGTCGCGGCCGTTGCGCGAAGAACCCTGTCCTTTTTTATGAGCCATGGATGCCTCCGATTAGACGTTGATGCCGTCGATGCGGACTTCGACCAGTTCCTGGCGATGGCCGTGCTTCCGCTTCGTGTGATTCTTGCGGCGCTTCTTCTTGAAGACGATGACCTTTTCGCCGCGGGACTCGCGGATGATCGTCGCCGCCACTGAGGCACCCTGAACCATGGGGCTGCCGACCTTCGGCTGAT
>Ga0075425_100001154_pt1 | contig 25589 bp, 24 predicted proteins | sample SoiMethybrSBSTD4_FD_75300 | JGI IMG/M metagenome (GOLD analysis project Ga0075425, IMG submission 75300) | Bulk soil microbial communities from a Populus tree surrounding site in Tennessee, USA - Soil MetaG P. TD hybrid SBSTD4 | ecosystem: Environmental > Terrestrial > Soil > Tree plantation...
AAACGTTTTTCCGCTGATGACGACGACTGCGGTCTATGAGGGGCAGCGCAGTGCATCGGATCAGAAGCGGGTTTTCATTCTGTCGCGCTCGGCATTTGCTGGAGCCCAGCGGAATTCGGTAACTGCGTGGTCCGGCGACGTTCTCTCAGATTGGGTGAGTTTCAAACGGCAGATTCCGGCGGGATTGAATTTCTCCGTGTCAGGCCTGCCCTATTGGACGACTGATATCGGCGGTTTCATCGGGATTCCGCTCGGGAGCCCCAGCGATCCCGCTTTTCGCGAGCTCTTCATCCGCTGGTTCCAGTTCGGGGCATTCTCGCCGGTCTTCCGTGTCCACGGAACGCGATCCAATCCAGACGAAAACGAGCTGTGGTCTTATGGGCCGGAGGCGCAAAAAATTCTCGTACAGTACGACACGCTTCGTTATCGCTTGCTGCCATACACCTATTCGCTCGCTTGGAAAACGACGTCTGAGGCTTATACCCCGATGCGTCCGCTGGTGATGGATTTCCGCACCGATGTGAACGCGCAAAATATCGGGGACCAATTCATGTATGGCTCGGCAATTTTGGTAAACCCGGTCACCGAGCCCGGAGCAACCAAGCGACACATGTACCTTCCGAAAGGCAGGTGGTATGACTTCTGGACGGGTGCACCCGTCGACGTTGCCAGGGAAAGTGGCAGGTTTATCGACACGGCCGCTCCGCTTGATCGCATGCCGCTATATGTACGTGCGGGGTCAATCGTTCCAATGGGTCCGGAAGAAGAATACTCAAGCCAGAAGCCCGCAGACCTGATTGAATTGCGTGTGTATCCTGGTGCTGATGCTGATTTCACGCTCTACGAAGACGAGGGTGACACCTACAATTACGAAAAAGGGAAATACGCGACGATCCCAATTCATTGGAATGATTCGACTCAGACACTGACTCTTGGTGATCGCAAGGGATCGTTTCCGGGGATGCTGAACAGGAGGACGTTTAACTTTGTGCTAGTCAGGGAAGATCACGGCGCCGGAGTGGAACCTGCAGTCTCGGCTCAGTTAGTGCAGTATTCGGGAAGCGAAGTAGAGGTTTCACCAAAGTAGCGGACGAAGTTAGGGGCGGCGGGCGAGACGCCCGGCCCTCATTAGCCGGGCACCGTTATCTCTGACCTTACCTCCGCCATCGGTATTCTGAACCAGAACACCGAGCCATGCCCCAGCTCGCTCGTTACTCCAACCTGCCCCCCATGATTCAGCACAATATGCTTTACAATCGCGAGCCCAAGGCCGGTCCCGCCGGCTTCGCGGGAGCGGGCCTTGTCAACTCGATAGAAGCGCTCGAACAAACGTGGCAGGTGCTCTGATGGAATGCCCTGGCCGAAATCGCGAACGTAGAACTCGAGCTTGTCGAACCGGTCGGTAGCGCCGAGTTCAATCTTCTTCGTTCCTGAAGCGTATTTCAGGGCATTGTCGATCAGGTTGGTAAACACCTGATGAATGGCATCGCGATCGGCGACGACCATGATGTCGGGGGACTCCGTGATTTCGATTGTCAGCCCGCGTCCTTTCGCAACCTCACTGAAGGAGGCTTCAGCGTCACGTAACAGATCGCCGGCCGACACAGGCGTGAGCTGCAACCGTTCCTCGCCCGATTCAACTCGCGCCAGCGTCAATAAATCTTCCGTCAGGCGGCTCATTCGCTGGGCGTTGCGGCGAATGATTTCGAGAAATTCGCGCGCGTGTGGATCGGGCGTCTCGTCCATCAGTGTTTCCGTGTAGCCGAGCAGGGAAGTGAGAGGTGTACGCAGCTCATGCGAAACGTTGGCGATGAAGTCGCGGCGGGTGCGCTCCACGCGGGCGATCTCGGTGCTGTCGCGGAGAACGCAAACAGCGCCGCCGTCCGGGAGGGGCGCTGAAGTCATACCGAAAATTCGGCCGGGAGCCACGGAATACAGCGTTGCACTCTTAACGGTGCGTTTCTCCAGCACTTCAGCGACGACTCTCAGCAGATCGGGATCGCGCACGGAGCGGATCAGAGGAGTGCCAAACGCAAGCTTTCCGGCAGCCAGCGGCTTCATCGCGCCGTTGAACCATGCGACCTCCTGCCTGGGAGACACCGCGATCACGGCGTCATACATGCTGTTCAGAAGGGTTTCGAGCTGCTCGCGGCTGTCTTCTAATTTGCGAAAATTCGTCTCCACCTGGCGGGCAGTTTTGTCGAGACTCATCGCCAGGACGGAGATTTCGTCGCTTCCTGATTCCGGCAAACGCGCCGAGAGATCGCCGCTCTCAATTAGTTCGGTGAAGGCGACGATTTTTTGAAGGCGCCGGGAAACGCTTTCCGCGCCGATCAGCGCGATTACGCAGCCCACAGCCAAACCGACTCCGGCTGCCTCGAACAGGTCTTTGGTTAGCGCGTAGTGGCTGTTCCGGTCTAGTTCACCAATGTGGGAGATCTCAATGCGTCGCACCATGATCTCAAGCGCCACCGTGAACACGGCGACTACGGCCACGATCGGAATGAGGAGTTTCAGGAAGAGCCGTTTGCGCAAAAGAGGTCCTGCCCCGAGTTTCGATTTCTGCAAGCGACGAGATTCGAGTGTCGACCAGCGAGCGGCAAGCGTTTTGCTCGCAAGCTCACAACCCGCGGCTTACAGATGATTCTACTTGCGAACCTCGAACATGTATCCCGCTCCCCGCACGGTGTGAATGTGACGCGGTTTTTCCGGATCGCGTTCTATTTTTTCACGTAAGCGGCGAATATACACGTCAACAATTCGGGGTGTGACGAAGGCAGTGTCATGCCACACGGCGTCAAGCAGGCTCTTCCGGGTAAACACCCGCCCAGGGTGGGAGGCGAGGAACTCGATCAGGCGAAATTCGGTTGCGGTAGTGATAACTGGTTCGGTGCGGGTGGTGAGCCGCATGGCGGCAGTGTCAATGACGATTTCTCCCACACGTAGCGTCTCTTTGCGCAAGGGCTGGTCGAAGCGCCGCAATACCGCTTTGACACGGGCTACCACCTCCTTCGGGCTGAACGGTTTGGTGATGTAATCGTCCGCGCCAATCTCAAAGCCGCGCAGCCGGTCGGATTCGGCAGTCCTGGCAGTGACAAACACAATCGGGACCCCCGCCAGTGCCGAGTTGTTGCGGATGGCTTTGGCGATGTCGAGTCCGCTGTTGCCGGGCACCATAATGTCGAGAATCACCAAGGCAGGCCGCCGCGCATGCATTTCGTCCAGAAGGCCCGCGCTTGTGGGAAACCAGGAAACGCCGTACCCGGCTGTTTGTAGATGGTGCTTCAGCAGGCCGGCAATATCGGGGTCGTCTTCCAGAATGAAAATGATAGGGTTGATTGGCTGCGCCATTCGATGTCAGTTACCTGCCATGGTCTGTCCCGCTCCGTGTCTTACATCTGCGCCGCGAACCCAGAAGATGACATCTTCCGCGATGTTGGTGGCGTGGTCCGCCACCCGTTCCAAGTTTCGAGCCACCGACAGGGCGTCCAGTGCTTGGACGGCGCGATCAGGATGCTCTCCCATGTAACGGGAAAGGGAAGAGAATGCCTCATGATTCATCCGGTCGATTTCGTCGTCCGCTTCGAGAACGTGCCGGGCGAGCTCGGTGTCGCCTTCGATGAAGGACCTTAGCGCATCACGCACCATGGCGCGGACTTTGGTTGCCATGGCAGGAATATCAACCGGCAATTCGGACGCCGGAAACTCGATCATGTTCAACACACGCTGCGCAATATTGACCGCCTGATCGCCCACGCGCTCGAGATCGGCGTTGATTTTCAAGACCGCCAGGATAAAGCGCAGGTCGATGGCCATCGGCTGTTGCATGGCCAGAAGATCAATGGCAAACTCGTCCACTTCGCGCTCGGCGCGGTTAATGGCGTTCTCATTGTTGAGCACGCGCTGGCATAAGGCGGCGTCGCGTTGCGAATAGGCCTGCACCGAAAGATCAATGGCCTGCTCCGCCATTCCGGCCATGGCCAGGATCCGGTGCCTCAGATCGTCGAGTTCCTGATGAAAACGAATGCGTGTCATCCGAACCTGCCCGTGATGTAGTCTTCAGTCCTCTTGTCCGTTGGGTTGGTGAAGATCTTCTCGGTTTTGTCGAACTCCACAAGATGGCCCATGAGGAAGAAGCCTGTGAATTCGGCGACACGGGAAGCCTGTTGCATGTTATGAGTAACGATAACGATGGTCAGCTTCTGCTTCAACTCAAAAATCAGATCCTCGATCTTCGCTGTGGAAATAGGATCGAGCGCGGAAGCCGGTTCATCCATCAACATGACTTCCGGATCAACCGCCAGCGCTCGCGCAATGCACAAACGCTGTTGCTGTCCGCCAGACAGGCTGGCGCCGGATTTCTTCTTGAGCACGTCCTTTACTTCGTCCCACAGTGCCGCCTGATGCAAGGAACGCTCGACCACATCATCGAGAGTTTTGCGGCTGTGGGTCCCATTCAGCTTAAGGCCGGCGGCGACGTTGTCATAAATGCTCATCGAAGGGAAGGGATTTGGCTTTTGGAAAACCATGCCGACCTTGCGGCGAACATCGACCGCCGGAGTGCTGTAAATGTCCATTCCACCGATCTTCACTTCCCCTTGCGCCTTCGCTTCGGGGATTGTTTCGTGCATACGGTTCAGGCAGCGCACGAACGTTGACTTGCCGCACCCGGAAGGTCCAATGACGGCGGTGGCATGATTGGCCTCAACAGCCATGCTGATGCCATGCAACGCCTCGGTTTTCCCGAACCAGGCTTTTAAGTCGCGAACCTCAACCGCAGTCGCCATGCTAACGTACCCCTCCCCCAATTCGCTGCCGAAACACAAAGCGCACAATCGAAGTAGTGCCCACGATCATGATGATTAACAGAAGCGCTCCGGCCCAGGCTTGCCGGTGCCAGTCTTCGTACGGTGAATTCGCGTAAACGTAGATCTGCAACGGCAGTGCCGCCATCGGTTGATTAGGACTCAAGCTCCAGAACTGATTGCCCAGAGTGGTAAACAATAGTGGCGCAGTCTCGCCGGCAACGCGAGCAAATGCCAGCATAATTCCGGTGATGATGCCGGCGCGCGCCGTCGCTAACGTGATCGAAATCGTGGTTCGCCACTGCGGAATGCCGAGCCCAAAGGCAGCTTCGCGGACGGCGGTTGGTACCAGGCGCAGCATCTCTTCCGTCGTCCGCGCCAATATGGGGACCATCATAATCGCCAGCGCTACACCTCCTGCAAGCGCCGAAAAATGTCCTTGCTGGTAGACGACGAGGCCGTAGGCTACCAATCCGATCACAATGGACGGCACGCCGTTCAGAACGTCAGCGGTAAAGCGGATCGCTTGTCCAAGGCGGTTTTGACCGTACTCTGCGAGATAAATTCCCGCGCCGATTCCTACTGGCAGGCCGAGAATGCTCGCAATCAATAGGATGATCACCGAGCCGATCAGAGCGTTTGCCATACCGCCGCCGACTTCGCCCACGGGTTTCGGGGTCTGCGTCAGGAACGCCCAATTCAGCGATGTCGCACCCTTAATCGCGAGGAATGCGAAGATCGCGACCAGTGCGCTGACCACCAGTGCCGACAAGGTCGCGGCAACGACGGTTGCGAGGTGATTCGTTAAGGTGCGCCGGAGCTGAGTAAATCCGTTATTGGCCACGTGCCCCCGCAGGAACGCCTCGAGTGACGGTCCAAACCATCAATCCGGCAAGAATGTTCACGACAATCGTGACCACAAACAGCGCCAATCCGATTTCGATTAACGCACTGCGATACAGTTCATCGGTAGCTTCATTGAATTCGTTAGCAATCACTGCCGCCATTGTGTAACCCGGCGCCAGCAGTGATTTCGCAATCTGGGGACTGTTGCCGATGACCAGGGTGACTGCCATGGTTTCGCCTAAAGCACGGCCGAGGCCCAGGATGATCGCGCCCACGATGCCCGCCCGCGCGTTGCGCAGAACGCCCATTCGGATCATCTCCCATCGCGTGGCACCCAAGGCGAGCGCAGCCTCGCGCTGATGTTGGGGAACAACCGCGAGAACTTCGCGGCTGATCGAGGAAATAATGGGAATGATCATGATCGCGACCACCACCCCGGCCGCGAACATGGAATAACCGTAATCGGGAACTTTGAAAAGGTTGGTCCAGCCCAAGTACTTTATGAGCAGAGGATTGATGTGGCCGCGCAGCATAGGGATCAAAATAAACATTGCCCAGACCCCGTAAATGATGCTTGGAATCGCTGCGAGCAGCTCAGTGGCAAATGAAATCGGCTTGCGCAGAAGCGGCGGGCACATTTCGGTGACAAAAACGGCAACCGCAAGCGCCAGAGGGACGGCGATGATTAATGCGAGGATCGACGAAACGATAGTGCCGAAGACAAACGGCAGCGCTCCAAATTCTCCGGAAACCGGGTCCCAAGCACTTCCCGTGAAGAACTGAAAGCCAAATTTCTGCCAGGCGAGAGCTGAGCGTTGCAACAACTCCGCAATAATCAATCCCACGATACCGAGCACGGTGATGCCCGCGACCAGCATGAGCCCCTTAAAGCCCGAATCCAAATTGAAGATCGAACGACTCCAGGCAGGCGCCTTTTGCGACCTGGTCACGAGAGAGATTTTAGGCGCTTCGGATGAGCCCATTGATTTTGAGGTGTTCTGATCAAGCCCACGATTTGCTGGAGTCGGAATATGTCTGTCAGGCGCGGCTCCCATGAGCTTTCAGCTCCATTATCGGATACTGGGCCAAAGCCGGAGCACACCCAAACAAACCTTAGCAGCGGCTTTGTTAAAGGATGATGAATGCGGGCCTGCGGCTTTGACGCGGACCCGCGTAAAACCGCCGGCGTTCTAGTGAATGGCCTTGATGGCGGCGCGTTCTTTTTCTTTTACTGCGTCAGGCAGCGGCGCGTAGTTTAGTTGTGCCGTCATTGTTTGGCCCTGGTCAAGCATCCAGTTCAGGAAATCCACAAAGACCTTCTGCTTGCTCTTGTCTTTCCAGTCGGTCGGAACCAATAGCCAGGTGAAGCTCGCGATTGGGTAGGCGTCTTTGCCGGGAGCGTTTGTGATTGAAACGCGGAAATCCGCAGGCATCTGTTTCACCGACGCCGCCGCCGCCGTGGTGGAATCCAAGCTCGCCTTTACGAAATTGCCTCCGGCATTCTTAACCGGTCCGAAGGGAATGTTGTTTTGCACGGCATAGATGAGCTCGACATAACCGAAAGCACCATCCATCTGACGAATCATACCTGCCACGCCTTCATTACCCTTCGCTCCCAAGCCTACGGGCCAGCGCACCGAAGTTCCATTCCCCACCGAGTTCGCCCATTCGGAACTGACCTTTGAAAGGTAATCGGTCCAGACGTACGTAGTACCGCTGCCATCCGACCGGTGCACGACCACGATTGGGGCATTCGGAAGCGAGGTGCCGCCATTTGCTTTGGCAATGGCGGGGTCGTTCCATGATGTGATCTTTCCAAGGTAAATGCCGGCAATGACATCGGGAGTGAACTTCAATTCCCCCTTAAACCCCGGAATGTTGTAAGCAGGGACAACGGAACCAAGAACCGTGGGGAAATGGAGGACAGCTGTGCCTCTCTTTTGCTTGAATGCGGCGAGCTGTTCGTCTTTCATCGGGCCGTCGCTGGCCCCGAAGTCGACGGTTCCCGCAGTGACCTGGGCGATGCCGCCGCCGCTACCAATCGACTGGTAGTTGATTTCGATGTCTGGATGCTCTTGATGGTATTGACTAAACCATTTGGAGTAGATGGGATATGGGAAAGTGGCGCCTGCGCCATTGAGCTTGGTTTGCGCGATCGATGGCAGCGCGAACAAGACCAATGCGAATACTGGGAAGTATCTTCTCAAGATAGTTCTCCTTTGATTTCCTCTACTTTGGCTGGCTCGATTAAAAAGCTCGGATGGTTAAAGGACGATGAACCAGACGTTAACAGTTGGGAAAATCGGCTATTCGCTAACCGCCTTGTTGGTAAGGTGTTGCCGCCGCAGATGATCGAGATAAAGTTGCTCGGAGGACTTTTCCTGCATTCGCAGCAAATGCCGCACGGTATGCCCACTGACCATATGGCACACCTCCTCCGCGGTGTTCTTAACGTGGTCGGCAGCCCTCTCGATGGCCTGGGCCATGGTGATAACGTGCACACTATGAAAACCGCCGAAGGTGGTTTCCGGCTCGAGGTGACGAATTACCACCAGATTGTGGAGGCGGTCGACCTCGCGATCGGCGCGTATCACTTGAAGCGCCAACGCATGGTCGCGGCCGGCAAAAGCTGTTTGGGTATCAGCCAGCATTTTGGCAAGCATGACCAGCATGTCTCCGAGGTCCCGAAGGTCGCGCATGTCCAGACGGGTGTGTACCGTCTCCGCTCGGGTGGCGAACGACAGCAGCAAGTCACCAATGCGTTCCAGATCTATCATGCACTTGAGGCAGGCAAGGTTCTCCCGGACCTCCTCAACCGAACTGTGGGCGAGCTCGTTGGCCACGCGCTCATCGAACTCGCGGTCGAGTTCGTCCAATTCGTGTTCATAGGCGACGATGCGAGACAGAGCAGAACCGGCGCCGAGCACCAGGTCTGCTGCGGCGTGAGCCGCGGAGATCGCAATGCCATAGGCTCTGGTGGTCAGAGCAAGAAGAGCATTTTCCGGATTCGGTTCGTCTTTTCTTGCGAGGGCACCATTCTGTGACATCGAAGGTCCTTGGAGGCTGACTGCTTTTGAAATTGGATTCGTCCATAATGATTGAATCCAATTCCTGTTTACATTTGGGTTAACAGTGCGTAAATGTATCGCTTCACTTAGCTCATGCGGGAGTTGCTGCAGGAAGCCGCGCGCGAACCAAAATTCAGGATCGTGAGCACCGAGATGCCGCTGGCCAAGGTAGGAGTCTAGGCGGCGAAAACCAAGAGCTACTGCAGGTTGCTGGCAACGTTTGAGAATGTGCTGTTGGCATTGGTGCCGATAAGACGGATCGTGCCCACGACCAGCAGCAAGATCACAGCCAGCATTACCGCGTACTCAGCGATGTCCTGGCCTTGCTCTTCAGCCCACAGCCTCTTAATTAGAGTCTCCATAAATCACCTCAGAACTTCTGGAACGCCTATGATGAACGTGCCAGCATGGGTTGTCAAACGGTTTGTGCACCGAAATTGGTGCAAACGAGCCGAAATTTTAGTGCCATTGCTCGACCGACCGGGTAAGGTAATCCAGAACCGGCCGGGGGAAAACTCCAAGGAATATTGTAACTGCAAGGCTAAGGCCAAGTGCAACCCCAAGGCCAGGCGGCACGGCCGCGACAGGTTCTTCCTCGCGGGGTTCGCGCATGTACATGACAACGATGATGCGCAGGTAGTAGTAGGAAGCGATGGCACTGTTGATCACGCCGATAACGAGCAAGCCAATGAGATTTTCCCGCGCGGCCTCGGCGAACACATAAAACTTGGCAAAGAATCCCCCGAATGCAGGGATGCCGATCAGGGACAACAGAAAGATCGTGAAGACCGCTGCCAGGCCGGGGGAGCGCTTTGCCAGGCCCGAGTAGTCCTCGAGGGTCACGTATCGCTCTCCCGCACCGGCTAGGTGTCCCACGACCGCAAATGCACCGACATTCATGGCGGCATAAGCAGCCGTGTAAAACATGATTGCCGAGATTCCATTCTTTGGATCGGATTGCGGCCACACGGCGAACGCGATCAACAGATATCCAGCGTGCGCGATTGAGGAGTAGGCCAGTAGACGCTTGACGTTGTCCTGCACCAGGGCAGCGAGGTTGCCGATGGTCATGGAAAGCGCGGCGGCCACCCAGATCAGCCAGACTCGTCCCGGAGCTTGCCCCTGAAAGAGCACGCGGACGAGCACCGCGAAAACTGCAGCTTTCGGCGCCGTGGACATGAATCCCACAACCGGCGATGGTGCGCCTTCGTAAACGTCAGGCGTCCAGATGTGGAAGGGAGCAGCAGCAACTTTGAATCCCAATCCTACGAACATGAAGGCCACGCCAATGTAGGCAAGGAGTGGGCCGCCGCCATTTGCATATTGCCCGAGAGCTTCGCCGATTTTGGAAATGCTAGTTGAGCCAGTGGCGCCGAACATCAGTGCGACACCATAAAGGAAGAAGGCGGTGGCAAAGGAGCCGAGCAGAAAATACTTGACCGATGCTTCGCTGCTGATTGCGGATCGCCGCCGGAATCCGGCGAGGATGTATGTCGAAATCGAGGAGATTTCCAGCGCGATGAAGATCAGCACCAGTTCGACGGCGGAAGACATCAGCATCATGCCCACGGCTCCGAAGAGAAGCAGTCCGTAGTATTCGCCGGCACGAATCTGCTGCACTTCCATGTATTCGTAAGAGCTGAGAATTACCAGAATCGTGACTGCCGCCACGACAAAGTGAAAGAAGACGCTGAACGCGTCAACGCGCACCATCTCCCAAAATGCCGGTCCCCAGAATTGTTGTTGCGACTGGTACAGGGTCGCCGCCAGTCCGGCAAGCGCCCCAATGAGCGCGATTCCGCCGAGCTTGCGCTGGCTACTCCGCTCGTCCATGACAGGATCAAGCAGCATGATGATCATGCCGAAAATAGAGAGCACGAGTTCGGGCAATATGCGGACGTAATCGCCGCCGGGCGGCAGGGTCTCGACGATGGTCTGCCAAGCCATTATTGGCTTACCACCTTTGCGATCATTTGAGGCATCGCTGCAAGTACATTGTGGACCGCAGGGTCAATCGCATTGAGCCAAAGCAGCGGCGCAACTCCCATAACCAGGGCCATCACTGCCGCCGGCCAGAGCGCAAACTGCTCGCGAACGTTGAGATCACGAAGAGAATGGTTCTCTTCGTGTTTCACCTGACCGAAGAAGACGCGCTGGTACATCCAAAGCAGATAACAGCCGCTCCAAATCACCCCGGTTGCCCCGACGACGCCCCACCAGGCTTTCGCCTGAAATGCACCGCTCAAGACCAGGAACTCGCCGATGAAGCCGTTGAGCAGCGGTAGTCCGACTGAGGCGAGAACGATGAATAAGAAGAATGTCGAGTAAGTCGGCATTGGAGTTGCCAAGCCGCCGAATTCGGAAATCTCATAAGTGTGCCGGCGCTCGTAAAGAATTCCGGCCAGCATGAACAGGCCTCCGGTTGAGATTCCGTGCGCCAGCATCACGAACATTGCGCCGTTCAGACCTGATTGTGTGAAGCTGAAAATTCCCAGGACCACGAATCCCAGGTGGCTGATCGAGGAATAGGCGATCAGCTTTTTCATGTTGGGCTGGACCATGGCCACGAGCGCGCCGTAAACGATTCCGATCAAGGCGAGAATTGCGATCCAGCCAGCGTTTGCGTGGGATTGCTTGGGGAACAGACCGAGGTTGAAGCGCAGCATTCCGTACGTGCCCATTTTCAGAAGAACGCCAGCCAGCAGGACTGAGCCGGCCGTCGGGGCTTCGACGTGGGCATCAGGCAGCCATGTGTGGAATGGAAATAATGGGACTTTTACTGCGAAAGCAATGAAGAATCCCAGAAACAGCCACTGGGCTGCCGATACAAAGTTCTCGACTCCGCCGCTGCGAATCGCGCTTTGAATGGTTACGAAGTCGAAGCTGCCAGTCTTCGCGTAGAGCCAGAGGATCGCGGCCAGCATGAAGACGGAGGCGACCATCGTGTATAGGAAAAACTTCACTGCGGCATAGACTCGCCGCCCGTGTCCATAAACGCCGATCAGCAGCGCCATTGGAATGAGGGTTGCTTCCCAGAAGAAGTAGAAGAGGAAGAGATCGAGCGAGACGAAGACTCCGATCAGGCCAGTCTCGAGCACCAGCAGGAGGACAAAGAATTCTTTGACCCGGTCGTGGATGGACCTCCACGAGATGAGCACACACAGCGGCGTCAGGAAAGTAGTGAGCACAACCAGCCACAACGAGATCCCGTCAATTCCCACGTGATAGTGGATATTCGGCGTGGGAATCCAGCGGGAGTTCGTTTCGAACTGAAAGCCTGCCTCTGCCCGATGAAAGTGCACCGGCAAGTGCAGAGACGCGAAGAACGCGATCAAAGAAACAAGAAACGCAAACCAGCGAATCTCGCGATCGCGCCGCGGCAGGAAAAACAACAAAACGCCTCCCGCTGCGGGGATGAACGTGACCAGCGTCAGGATTGAGCGATCGAGTCCGTTCATTTCGTGCCCACCCAGACCATGTAGGCGATGACCGCTGTGGCTCCAACGGCGATCCATCCGGCGTAGGAACGCAGATTGCCGGACTGCATGTGGCGGATATTGTCGGAAACTTCGCGCGCACGATCGGCGCTGCCGTCGAGTGTGGCGTCAATCACCCCTTGATCAATGCCGCGCCAGAAGACTACGCTGGAAACTGCCACCAGTGGCTTGACGAAGATCCAGGCATAGAACTCATCGATCCAGTACTTATTGACGACGGCCGAGTAGAGGCCGTGGGCTGCAGCTGCAATTTGTTGCGGCAGTTCGTTGCGGGCCCAATAGAGCCACAATGCAAGCAGGAAACCCAAGATGCCTGCGGCGACAGAGATTCCGGTGAATATCAACTCCGTGCCATAACCAGTCTTTGGTTCCTCACCTTCGGTTTGTTGCTCTGGCGACTCGCCCGTCTGCGCATGTTCAGCATTTACCGCCGGAGCGGTCGCACGAAATACCGGACCAAGGAATTTATCGAAAAGGTTATGACCACCCAAGGAACCGGGAACGCCGACATAACCGCCGGCTATGGAAAGAAAGGCAAGCATGATGAGCGGCGCCAGCATGATCCAAGGGCTCTCGTGGATTCCGCCATGTCCATGCCCGTGTGGCGCGGACACTCCTGTCCGCGCGGCGGCGTCCAAATCCAAGTCGGCTCCATGGCTAGCAGGCACTTCATGTTGATGTTCCGCGCTCAACGCTCCCCGGTATTCTCCAAAAAATGTCATGAAAAGCAACCGGAACATATAAAACGAAGTGATAAAAGCGGTAACGACGCCAATCAGCCAATAGATCCAATTCGCCTGGTAAGCTCGCCACAAGATTTCGTCTTTGCTGAAGAACCCGGCCAGACCAGGAATGCCCGCAATAGCACAAGTCGCGGTCGCCATAGTCCAGAACGTGACCGGGATTTTCTTTCGCAGTCCGCCCATCTTGCGCATGTCCTGCTCGCCACCGACGGCATGAATGACCGATCCTGCAGCAAGGAAGAGGAGCCCCTTGAAAAACGCGTGCGTCATCAGATGGAAAATTCCAGCCGAGAACGCGGCCACGCCGCAAGCCAGGAACATGTATCCCAACTGAGAGATGGTGGAGTAGGCGAGAACTTTCTTGATGTCGGTTTGCGCGATACCGATGGTTGCGGCGAAAAATGCAGTAAGAGCTCCTATAATCGCGACTACCGTCAACGCACTCGGCGCGCGTTCGAAGATCACATGCGACCGCGCAACCATGTAGACGCCGGCGGTTACCATCGTGGCCGCATGAATCAGCGCTGAAACTGGGGTGGGGCCTTCCATGGCGTCTGGTAGCCAGACGTAAAGCGGGATCTGTGCGGACTTGCCGCACGCGCCGACCATAAGCAAGAGAGCGACGGCCGTGAGCACGCCCGCCCCGGCGGTTTCTCGTGTGAGGGGCTGGACTTTGTCGAAGACGGTTGCGAAATCGAGTGACCCGAAATGCTGAATGATCAAGAACAGCGCGATGAGGAATCCGAAATCGCCAATGCGATTGACGATGAATGCCTTTTTCCCCGCCGCCGCCGCCGAATCCCGCCAGAAGAAAAATCCAATCAGCAAATACGACGCCAGTCCCACGCCTTCCCAGCCGATGAACATCAGCAGGTAATTCGAGGCCAACACCAGCGTGAGCATGAAGAACATGAACAGGTTCAGATAGGAAAAGAAGCGGTAATAACCGCCTTCTTCCCACATGTACCCGACCGAATAGACGTGAATAAGGAAGCCGACGCCGGTCACGACCAGCAGCATCACAAGCGAAAGTTGGTCGAGGTAGAAGGAGAAATCGACGGAGAAGCCGCCGGAGCGAATCCAGATTGCTAGGAACTCCGGTGGATGCGGAAGGGGAACTGAGCCCGTCAGTACTCCCGCGGAAATCCATAACGCCATCGCAAATGATGCGAAGCAGAACGCGAGGGCAACGCCAGCGACACCCTGGCGCGAGAAGCGCTTTCCGAAAAGGCCGTTGATCGCCGCGCCGGCGAACGGCAGCAGCGGAATGATCCAAAGATGCAGGTTCGGATTCGGCGTCATAGTTTGAGCAGGTTCACCTGATCAATATTCAAGGTTTCGCGCGTGCGGAATAAGGCGATGATGATTGCCAGCCCGACTGCAGCTTCGGCTGCCGCAACGACCATTACAAAGAAAACGAACACGTGGCCGCTGAGCTGGTGCCATTTCGCAGCAAAGGCTACAAACGAAAGATTCACGCCATTCAGCATGAGCTCGATAGACATGAAAATCGTAATGATGTTGCGCTTGATCAAAAATCCTGTCACGCCGCAGGCAAACAGGATCGCGCTGAGCACCAGGTAATAAGACAGCGGCACCATCAGCCTTGCCTCCCTGGCTCAGAGTCGGGCCGCGCCGCCAGCACAACAGCGCCCATGATTGCTATTAGCACCAAAATTGAAGTGACCTCAAAGGGCAATAAGAACTGATGGAAGAGCAGTTCAGATAGATCACGCGCGCCGCCAAAAGCCTTGTCGGCTTGCGGCACGCCGCCCAACCCCACCGTTCCAGTTTCCGATCGCAGCAACGCCCAGCAAACAATCACGGTCAGAGCGAGTACACCGGGAATTCCTAGCAACCACGACACGCGGCTGCCCGGTGTTCGTTCCTCCTCGCCGGCATTCAGAAGCATGATGACAAACACAAACAGCACCATGATCGCCCCCGCATAGACGATCACCTGAACGGCGGCAACGAATTCTGCGCCCAGCAGCAGGTATTCGACTGCAAGCGATCCCATGACAACCACCAGCGAGAGAGCGCTGTTGATTGGATGGGTCTGCAGCAGCAGGTTGACTGCACCGGCAACGCAGATCAGACCAAAAACCGAAAATAGAATCAGGTGAAGCATGGTGTAGCGCGGGCGCCCTCGCCCGCGAACGTCAGCCCTTCCACGCGACAAAGATTGCCGTTACCACCAAATTTGCAATTGCAATTGGCAGCAAAAACTTCCATCCAAACGCCATCAGTTGGTCGTAACGGAAGCGCGGCAGCGTGCCGCGCACCCAGATGTAGATAAACAAGAAAACAAATATCCGCAGTGCAAACCAAAGCAGCGGCAGTAATTGCTGGAGCCAATCCGGGCCGAACACCGGGCCACTCCATCCGCCGAGGAACAGCAACGACGCCAGGCAGGCGACCGTGATCATGTTCGCGTACTCGGCCATGAAAAACATGGCGAATTTCATGGCGCTGTACTCGGTATGGTAACCAGCGACCAGTTCAGTCTCGGCTTCCGGCAAGTCAAAAGGAATGCGGTTAGTCTCGGCGTAAGCCGCAGTCAGATAAATAAAGAAGGCAACAATCTGCCCCCCACGAAAGATAAACCAGTTGGGAATCCAGGGACCAAAGTGCCCGGCCTGTGCCTCAACGATGCCGCGCAGGCTGAAAGTTCCAGCCAGGATCAGAACCCCAACAAGTGAAAGGCCCAGGGCGATCTCGTAGCTGACCATCTGGGCACTGGCGCGCAATCCGCCGAGCAGGGAATACTTGCTGTTGGACGACCATCCGGAAAGGGCGACGCCATACACGCCGAGCGATGTGATACCGAGCACGACCAAAAGCCCGATGTTCACGTCGGTGATCTGAAACGGTGTGCTGATCTTGCCCACGTTGAGCCAATTGCCAAATGGAATCACCGCGATCGAGGTCACGGCGAAAATCACCGCAATCATCGGCGCGGCAACATAGAGCGGCTTATAGACGTGTGGCGGCGTGAGATCTTCCTTGAACAAAAATTTCACGCCATCGGCCGCTGGTTGCAGCAGGCCGAATGGGCCCACACGAGTCGGTCCCCAACGGTTCTGCATACGGCCGACGACTTTGCGCTCCAGCCATACGGTGTAGGCGACCGCCGTCAGCAGGATGAACAAGATTAGCGCGATCTTGATGACGGAGACGATGATGAAGGTGATGATGTCCAAGGCTGTCTTCGAGTGGTTAGTTGCTAGTTGTTAGTGGCCAGCTCGGCCCCACAAGCCACGAACAACCAGCCGACTGTTTCTAATCAGCCGGCATTTCCGCCGGCTCAGGGTTCTTGTTTTCAATAACAGAATTCAGGGTTTTCGAATATCGACCCACAGTGCCCGACGTGAACAGGTTGTTCTTTGCTGGAACAATCAACCCTGGATCGTGTGCTGCGCCCGATCCCATCTGCTCAATCGTGGTGTGCTGATCATTGCCCGCCATCAATTCAACCCGCGAAACATCGTATCCCGGAACCAGTCGCTGAATTTCATCCAGCGTTGCCATCGGGTCGAACGGATTCATCTTGGGTTCAAGCCCGTGCGCTTCCAGCCAGACGCTGTGCCGGTCCGCTTCGCCCGATTGCGCGCCGCGCGACTGGCCCATATCGGCGCGAACGCCATGGCCGAATGGAACGAGTTTGTGAACATCAAAGCCCATTGCGTCAGCGATGCGGACGATCATCTCGAAATCAGGCTTGGCGGTCGTGACCTCGCCGGCCTTCTTCAGAATCTGAATGTCGCCGCACGTGTTGGTGAACGTGCCGGCCTTTTCGTAAGCGTTCGCTGCCGGAAGTACGACATCGGCCAACGTGGCGGTTTCGGTGAGGAACATATCCTGCACGACCAAGAACGTGTTCTTCAGCGCGGCGGGATCAATCCCGAGTCTGCCGACCGGGTTTGCTCCGACGACATACAAAGCTTTCACCGCGCCCGGTTGGAACATCTGCGGAAGATTTACACCGGCCTTGCTTGGCAGTTCGCCCCATTCTTCGCGGAACTTGCTTCCATCGGAAACAGGGAAGTAACCGGGAAGGAGGTCCGGATAAAGCCCCATGTCGGCAACTCCGCGCGAGTTGGCGTAATCGGCCAGGCAGATTAGCTTGGTGGCGGGCACACTGGCGGCAAATTTTGCCAGGGCTTGAACGCCACCTGCCCGAATCTCGGAACCAAAGGCGATGACAAGGTTCTGCTCGCCGCGCAATTTTTCCTGGAGCGAACTCCAATCTTTCGAGCCGCCTTTGCCGATCGAAAGAAATGCGGCAAAAGACTCGTATTCACTGCCTGAGATTTGAACGAAGCTCGTCGCCTGCCTGCGCAGCTTGATCGGCTCGGCGTTGACGATGTAGAGCCTTGCCTGCTTCAGCCTCACGTTATTGCGAATCTGCCAGGCGAGCAACGGGTGCTCGTCAGTTGGGTCATTACCTATCAGCAGGATCGCGGGCGCGTCGTAAACATCGCGCATAGACGCAGTTACATTCGATTTTCCACGTAGGGCCGAAGCAAAGGCCGGCAGATCTGCGGTGCGATGATGATCAATGTTGCTGGTACGCAGCACAACGCGCGCGAACTTCTGCAACAGATAGTTCTCTTCGTTTGTCGTGCGCGTCGAACCGACAACTCCAATCGCCTGTCCGCCGTCGCGATCGCGAATTTCGCGGAAGCGCCGTCCAATTAGCTCAAAGGCCTGCTCCCATGAAGCGGGCGTTAAGCGGCCATTTCGGCGAATGAGGGGCTGCGACAAGCGGTCTTCCTGATTCGCGAAATCAAATGCGTAACGGCCCTTGATACAAAGGAAGTCGCCATTAATTCCGCTTTTGTCGCGATTGTCGCCGCGAACGATTTCCATGCCGGTATCTGATCGGCGAACCCCCAAGGTGATCTTGCAGCCATCCCCGCAGTGCGTGCATGTCGTGCCGACGTGATTCATCTCCCAGGGACGCGTCTTGTAACGATACGCACCTGAGGTCAGCGCACCCACCGGACAGATGTCGATGCACATGCCGCACTCTTCGCAGTCGAGGTGGTCTTCCATGTTGGGGACAATTGTCGAACTGGCGCCACGGTTCTCGATACCGAGAGCGGCAACGTCCATGCCCTCGCCGCAAATGCGCACACAGCGGTAGCAAAGAATGCAACGCGGACGATCGAAGTAGACGACCGGCGACCACTGCTGCTCGTCGCGGTGCGACTTGATATCAATGTATTTTGATTCCGCCGCGCCATAGGAGAACGTCATGTCCTGCAGTTCGCACTCGCCGCCGGCGTCGCAAACTGGGCAATCGAGCGGATGATTTCCCAGCAGCATTTCAACCATGCTCTTACGTGCCTGGCGAATCTCATCACTGTCGGTGGTGACGATCATTCCGTCAGTAATGTTGGTCGTGCAGGCGGTCTGCAGCTTCGGCATCTTCTCGATCCGGACCAGGCACATGCGGCACGCGCCCTGAAGCGAGAGATTCGGGTAGTAGCAGAACGCAGGGACTTCGATGCCGGCAGATTTGCAGGCCTCGATGAGTAGCGTGCCACCTGGGGCGGAGACGGGCCTGCCGTCGACGGTGATGTTTACGAGTTTGGGGGCTTCAGCCATTAACGCTCAACGTTTCTCTCTGTGTTTTCCTCTGTGAACCTCTGTGTTCTCTGTGGTGAGGTTTTGAAAACCCTTAACCACAGAGGAACACGGAGTTTCACAGAGCAAACCCACACAGGTCATGCAAGCACAGGAAGTCGTTCGACCGAGCCGGCTTTCTCAAAAGGGCAGGGCCTGCCTTCCAGGTGATCCTCAAATTCTTTCCTAAACTTCTTCACAATTGAAATTGTCGGCAGCGCGGCTGCATCGCCTAACGGGCAGAATGTCCGCCCCAGCATGTTCTCGGACAAGTACTGAATATTATCAATGTCCTTCTTAATGCCGCCGCCAGTGTGGAACCGGTGCAAAGTTTTCTCCAGCCAGTCGGTCCCTTCGCGGCAGGGGATGCACCATCCGCAGCTCTCATGGCGATAGAACTTCATGATGCGCAGCGCGAATTTCACCATGCAGGTGGAGTCGTCACAGACTACCAGGCCGCCGGAGCCTAGCATGCTGCCGATTTTCATGAGCGAATCGAAATCCATAGGGATATCGATTTCGTCTGCGGTTAGCAATGGACAGCTCGATCCGCCGGGTACAACTGCTTTCAACTTGCGTCCATTCGGAATCCCGCCGCCCACGTCGTAAATCATCTTTTTGAGGTTGTAGCCCATCGGCAGCTCGTAAACTCCGGGCTTGTTCAGATGACCGGCGAGGCAGAACAGCCGTGTCCCGCCGTTTTTCGGGGTTCCCAAATTCGCGAACCACTCCGCGCCGCCAAGGATGATCGGGGGCACGCTGGCAAGCGTTTCGGCATTATTGATGACGGTCGGTCCACCCCAAAGTCCAACCACAGCAGGGAAGGGAGGTCGAATGCGCGGTATGCCGCGCTTGCCCTCGAGCGATTCCATCAACGCCGACTCTTCGCCGACCTCGTATGCGCCCGCCCCCCCGTGCCAATAAATGTCGAAGTCGCGGGCGCTCCCGAAAATGTTCTTGCCCAGGAAGCCTTTTGCGTAAGCGTCGGAGATGGCCTTGCACATGATCTCCGAGAGATAGCGGTACTCGCCGCGAATGTAGATGTATCCCGATTGCGCACCCACGGCAAGGCCGGCGATCATCACACCTTCAATCACCGCATGCGGGTCGTGTTCGAAGATGAGGCGATCCTTGCACGTTCCTGGCTCGCTCTCGTCGCCGTTGCAGAGAATGTATTTTGGCTTCGCAGAAATTTTCGGAACGAACGACCACTTCAGTCCGGTGTTGAATCCGGCCCCGCCGCGTCCGCGCAATCCCGAGTTCTTGACCTCGTTGATGATCGCGTCCGGCTGCATGCCGAGCGCCTTCCGCACGGCATAGTAGCCGTCGAGTTCGACGTAGCGATCGATGTTCGTCGCGCCCAGACCAAAGCGCTTCGAGACGATCTTTACCTCATCGGGATGGGAAACCAAGTCAGCCATGAAATCGGTTGATCGGGTGATCGGGTGATCGGGTGATTTGAAATCGCCCGATCACCCGATGGCCAGATCGCCCGATTATTGCGCTGCCTTACTCCTGTACTCCTCCAAAACCTTGTCCATCTTCTCTGTCGTCAGGTTTTCGTGAAAGTCGTAGTTGACCTGAACCGCCGGCGCCCAACTGCACGCGCCGATGCACTCGACTTCTTCCAGCGAAAAGAGCCCGTCGCGAGTCGTGCCTTTGTTGCCGACACCAAGTTTCTTTTCGCAGTGTTCCAATAGTTCTTCTCCGCCGCGCAGCAGGCACGCGATGTTGGTGCACACCTGCACGTTGATTTTCCCGCGCGGCTTAGTGGTAAGCATCGAGTAATAGCTGATCACGTTGCGGACATCGAGTTCGGTCAACCCCAGGCGTCCAGCAAGTTCGGCGATAACTTGATCAGAAAGAAATCCAACCTCGTCCTGCGCAAACAACAGCGTTGGCACCAGCACAGAACGCTTCGTCGGATAGTGTGTCAGCATCTCCGCGAAGCGCGATTCGAATTGGTCTGAAAACCTCATCCTCTGTGTTTCTTCCTCTGTGCAACTCTGTGACCTCTGTGGTTCAGCTTTTGAAAACTCTTAACCACAGAGGACACCGAGGCACACAGAGCTATCTGTCAATTTCTCCCAGCACGATATCTATGCTTCCGATCGCTGCAACCACATCTGCGATCAGTCTTCCTTCGCACATCGTGGGCAATGTCTGCATGTTTGCCAGGCATGCCGAGCGCATGTGCACCCGATAAGGCTTTGCCGAGCCATCGCTCACAACGTAATATCCCATTTCGCCGCGCGGAGATTCGACCGTCTGGTAAACCTCGCCCTCAGGGACGGCGAATCCTTCGGTCACGATTTTGAAGTGGTAGATGAGCGCTTCCATCTCCGTCTTCATCTTCTCGCGGTCAGGCAGGACGACTTTTGGCGCGTGCGCTTTTACCGGACCCGACGGCATGCCTTCCAGTGCCTGCTTCACGATTCCGATGGACTCACGCAGTTCGGCCACACGACACATATAGCGATCGAAAACGTCGCCCTCAGTACCGAGGGGCACCTTGAACTTGAAATGTTCGTAGCCTGTGTAGGGCATGTCGCGTCGCAGGTCGATGTCCACGCCGCTACCGCGCAACGTTGGCCCGCTCGCCCCCAGCGCGATCGCATCTTCGGCCGAGATCTTCGCAACACCCTTGGTGCGCATTTGCCAGATAGGATTTCCCGTCAGCAATCCTTCGTATTCATCCACCTTAGACGGGAAAGTGTCAGCAAATTTCTTCACGCGACCGAAGAAGTCGAGCGGCGCATCGAGCGCAACGCCTCCCACGCGGAAATAGGAGGTCATCATGCGCTGCCCGCTGATCGCCTCGAACAGGCGCAGAACGTCTTCGCGTTCGCGGAAACAGTACAGGAATACGGTCATCGCGCCAATGTCCAGGGCATGCGTTCCCAGCCAGACCAGGTGCGAGTTGATGCGCGTGAGTTCGTTCATCATCACCCGCAGCCACTGCGCGCGCGGCGGGATCTCCAGCCCCAGCAGTTTCTCGACCGCGAGCACGTAGCACAGGTTGTTGGTCATCGGGCACAGGTAATCGATGCGGTCGGTGAGCGGCACAACCTGGTGATAGAACTTCGCCTCGCAGGTCTTCTCAATACCCGTGTGCAGGAAGCCGATGTCTGGCATCATGCGCACCACGGTCTCGCCATCAATCTCGAGCAGCACGCGCAACACGCCGTGTGTGGACGGGTGCTGCGGCCCCATGTTCAGGATCATGGTCTTGTCCTGACCGGGTTCGAGAGCGGGAGTTGGAGCGAGATGGGCCATGTTTTTCTTTGCGTTCTTTGCGGATCCTTCGCGCCCTTCGCGGTTAAGAGCTTTTCGTCAACTTAACGATAGCCCTCCACGGGATAGTCTTTCCTCAGCGGGTGGCCTTCCCAGTTTTCCGGCATCAGCAGGCGGCGTAAGTAAGGATGGCCATTGAAGCGAATTCCAAACAGATCGAAAACCTCACGCTCGAAATAATTCGCGCCCGGCCAGACCGAAGTCACAGAATCCAGAGCCGGCATCTCGCCGCTGAGCTTCACTTTCAGGCGTACACGCTCTTTGTTCGGGATTGATAGCAAATGATAGATGACCTCGAAGCGCGGATCCGATGGATACCAATCGACGCACGTGAGGTCTGACAAATAGTTGAACGGACAGCTCGTGTTGTCGCGTAGCAACGCGCAAGCTTCGCGGATTCCCTCACGGACGACGTAAATCGTCATCTCGTCGCGATCAAACTTCACGCTTTCCACTACCTTCGGGTCCCAAGCCAACAAACGAGCGATCGCCGGGTGCGACTTAAGCTCTTCCAGATCGGTTACGGCGGGAGCGAGAGGCACTAGCGCTTCCCTCCAGCTACGACCGGCTCGGAGTCCGCCTCGCGAAATGCCGCGCTGGTGGCGGTACGCGCAGGTCGCCCGCCCTTCGCCTCGGTGATCGTCAGCCCCCAGTCGAGCGCGCCTTTTTTCCAGATGTACCAGTAGCCGACCAGCACGATTCCGATGTAGACGAACATCTCCGTGATGCCGAATAGCGCCTGGCCATCGTGCTTAAGCTTTTTCAGGATGATCGCCCACGGATATAAGAAGATGGCTTCCACATCGAACAGGATGAACAGCATCGCCACCATGTAAAACTTGACCGAGAAACGCTCGCGGGCGTCGCCGATTGGCGTCATACCACATTCATAAGGAGACATTTTCGCCCGAGTCGGCTTACGGTAGCCGATGATCCACGAAAGCAGCACAATAGCGCTGGCAAGGCCAATGGCCAGCAGGAAGTGGATCAGCAGTGGAAGATAGCGGGCAAAATAATTGTCGGGCATAGGGGAGATGGCTGATGCAAACCGAACAACTAAACGTTCTAGATTAGAGGCCGAAGCGGAGAGTCGTCAAGCGAAGGCACTACTGTTTTTTCGCTTCTTGCCATGCCAATTCCGCGCGAACCGTTCGCTCCCGCTCATCCACGTAATTCTTGTAGCCTTCGGGATCGATGAATGGATTCTGGCCATCCTTCGCGAGCTGAGCATACTTCTTTTCCATCGCGTAGTAATTCCCGTGTGCGCCCAGAAACACGTCGCAGTGCAATGAACGAAGAACGCGGAACATCTCTTCGTAGTCAGCGGCGATTTGCGGGTACGCGGTGTTGTTCACCAGCTTATAGTCTTCGTTCACGTTTGGGCTCCCCACGATCACCACGTCATAGCTCTTGTCATTTTCCTCGACCTTCATCGTCCATGTTGTGCAACCTTTTGTGTGGCCCGGCGTGAGGTGTGCGGTCAGAACCGTGTCGGCGAGCTTCACGGTGTCGCCGTCGTGCAGCACGCGGTCCACTTTGGCGGGCGGATAGAGTTCGCCGGGCTTATTCTCGTAAAAGAAGTCCTCTTTCCCCCCGGATTCGACCACCGGCACGTCCGCATCCATGACCATGTACTTCGCGTCCGGTCAGCTTCTTAATGCGTGCCGCGCCGGCATCATGGTCAAAGTGAGCATGGCTGATCAGCAGAATTTTGATGTCGCTGAAGCGAAAGCCGAGGTTCTGTACGCTCTTCTGAATTCCGGCCACGGATTCGTCGAGGCCGGCATTGATGAGAATGTGTCCTTGCTTCGTGGTTACCAGATAAATGCCGAGGCTCTTGGTGCCTACAAAGTAAATGTTGGCGATGACCTGGTGCGCGGGGAAGGCTCGAGAAATTCAGCCCGGGATTGGGCTATTCCGGCGAGTGGGATGAGCCGAGCGGCGATCGTCAGAATTCGGTTTAGCTCTCTCATGACCAAGTCGACCGTTCAACAGTGTAGCAAGCGTCGGTGGGAAACGGATCGCGATCCACAATTCAATTCGCTGCTGGGCGATCGGCCAGGCTTGAGGTAGGTACAGCGGCTGGGGCGCGTTACCATATTAGCCTGAAACGATCGTTCTTCCAACGATTTCCTCTTGACACACCGGCTCAATCTTTTACAATAGATGAATAATTATTCATGCAAGTGAATATTTATCCATGAGTAAATTGTCACGGCACAAAGCGATTCTGGAACTCCTGGACGCAGTCCCCGTCACCAGCCAGGAGGAATTGCAGAAGCTCCTGCACCGTCGCGGCCTCGATGCCGGCCAGGCCACACTCTCGCGTGACATTCGCGAGCTGGGATTGGTGAAATCTGCCGGCGGATATTCGCTTCCGGGCAGGGAAGCTGCCGGAGCCGAAACCGACTTGCCTTCCGTGGATCGGCTGGTGCGCGAGTTCGTCACCAGCGTCCGTACGGCCCAGAACCTGCTCGTCACCAAAACCAGTATTGGAAGTGCCCAGCCCGTCGCGGCCGCCCTCGACGAAGAGAACTGGCCCGAGGCGATTGGCACTATTGCCGGAGACGACACTATTCTCATCGTCTGCCAGAACAACCGCGCCGCCGGGCGCCTTGCTGACCGCATTCAGGGAATGCTTGCCTGATGCCATCCAAACTCAAAGTGGCAGTGCTGGGCGCGACCGGCTATTCCGGTCTGGAATTGACGCGGATTCTTCTGCGTCATCCGCGGGTGGAGAAGCCCATGCTGTTGCGCAGACCCGAAAGCGGCAATGGACACGTAGGCCCGGAGCCTGCCCTGAGCGACCGACCGAAGGGAGGGAGTCGAACGGGTGCCCTCACCCGGGCGGGCGAGCTTTGCTCGCCGGATTACGCGGAGCTCCGCTCCGCTGGGCGGGTGGGGGCATCCGCCCCTACGCGGGCCGCGAAGGAGGAGAACTCGGCAAATCTCGCCGACATCTTTCCTGTTCTCTCCGGCAATGGCAGCTATCCGCTCGAGCCTTTGTCGTGGACTTCCCTCAAGGGAAAAGGGGTAGAACTCCTGTTCCTGGCCACGCCACACGAAGCTTCGCGGGAGCTGGTCCCGCAAGCTGTCGAAAACGGAATTCGGGTGATTGACCTTAGCGGGGCGTGGCGGCTGAAGCAGGCGCAGCATCGAGCGATTTATGCATTCCAGGATGAAGACTCGCTCAGTGCGGCGGAACTGACGAAAAAAGCCATCTACGGACTGCCTGAGCTCAACGCCGACCAGATTCCGAGCGCGAGCGTCGTCGCCAATCCAGGGTGCTACGCAACCACTGTGATTCTTGCGCTTGCGCCTTTGCTCAAGGCTGACCTCGCCGATCGCAAAAAGGGAATCATTGCTGATTCCAAATCCGGAGTGTCCGGAGCGGGAAAAGAACCAACCACGCGTACGCACTTCGTTTCTGTCGCCGACAATCTTTCCGCCTACGGCGTCTTCACGCACCGGCATCTGGGCGAGATCGCCGAGCAGTTGCAGATCAGCACCAACGAAATCACATTCACACCGCATCTGCTGCCGATTCCACGCGGGATTCTCTCGACGATCTACGTGCATTTGAAGCAGCCGATGCAGGCAAAAGAGATCGAGACTATCTATCGCGATTTCTACAAGGGCAAGAAGTTCGTGCGGGTGTTTGCCACGCCGAGGCTGCCGGAAATTCAGTTTTCGCTGAATACGAAT
>Ga0075425_100001155_pt1 | contig 25575 bp, 22 predicted proteins | sample SoiMethybrSBSTD4_FD_75300 | JGI IMG/M metagenome (GOLD analysis project Ga0075425, IMG submission 75300) | Bulk soil microbial communities from a Populus tree surrounding site in Tennessee, USA - Soil MetaG P. TD hybrid SBSTD4 | ecosystem: Environmental > Terrestrial > Soil > Tree plantation...
GTTCGCGCGCAGCATGAGTGAATTCGCGGCGTTGATGTTGTGATCGACGCGTCCGTCGAAGAGCGTCTGGCGATAGTGGCCGGTGTAGGACAGGTCGCCGTCGGACGGCAGCACGAACGCCGGCAGATTCGGCGAGAGGAACGCCGTCCGATTCTGCTTCGTGTAATCGGTGGTGAAGAAGAAGAACGTGCGGTCGGCGATGAGGGGTCCGCCGATCGATCCGGAGTACTGATTGAGCGCGTCGGGGACGTCGACCGGATTGATCGCGCGCAGCGTGCTCGGCGTCGTGCATGTATCGACCGACGGCGGACAGAAGCCGCTCGTCGAGAACGTCTTCGCCTGCCAACTGCCGGGTCGCAGCATGTAGATCGCTTCGCCGCGAATCGCGTTCGTGCCCGACTTCGTCACGACGTTCACCGCCGGGCCGGCGGTCCAGCCGTACTCGGCGGAGAAGGCGTTCGACAGCACGGTGACTTCTTGCACCGCGCCGATGGGAACCGTGGCCATCGTCGCCTGTCGTCCCCACGCTTCGTCGTTGTTCGCACCGTCGAGCGTGAACGTCGTCGCGCGCCGTGAGCCGGCGCCGGTGACGACGAATGTTTGATTCACGAAGAGATCACCGGTGCCTTTGCCTTGTCGGAATGCGGAGTTGAGCAGCGGAAGCGTCGACAACTTGCGTCCGAGGATCGGCGTCTCGTCGATTTGCTTGGAGTCGAAACGGCGGCCGATTTGCGGATCGGAGCGGACGCCTTCAGTCGTACCGAAGACGGTGACTTCGGCGGATGCGGATCCGACGAGCAGCTTCACCTTGAGCGTCGCAGTCTCGCCGGAGCGGAGAGCGATGTCCTTGCGCTCTTCGGATCCGAAGCCTTCTTTCGAAACGGTGAGCGTGTACGTGCCGGTGAGCGGAAGCGCCGGGATCGTGGCGATGCCGTCGGCGGCCGTGGTGACTTCGCGCGTGGCACCGGTGGCGGTGTTGGTGAGGTTGACCTTCGCGTCGCTGACGACGGCGCCAGCCTGATCGTTGACGACGACGACGATCGTGGCGGTGTTCGGCGATTGCGCGAAGAGCGGAATCGCCAGCAACAGAAAAAGCAATAAGAGTGATGAACGTTTCACTCGAGTCCTCCGGTGGCATCCAGTGGAGGATAGGCGCCCTCGCCTGTCGGTTCTCCACTGCAGCGCTGCGATGGACAGGCGGGGCGCCTATCCTCCACGGGATGGAATGCCGGGCGAGTTGCGGTTAAACGTTCCGGCGCCGGCAAACGAGGAGGAGATCGACTGCGGGAACGAAGGAGTCGGTCTGGCGCGCGTGCTTGTCGCGACCGATGTCGAGTGAGCTGAGGATCGACGGCGTCTCGATCAGATTCGCCGCGGGGACGATGGCACTGGCCGTCTCGCGCACGATCGTCGCGCGCGGAACGAGCGCGCGCGGATGCGAAGACTGCGCGTACTGCTGCGTGACTCCCGCGCCGTTGCGCGCGCCGTCCGCCCACGCCACGACCGGTGCATCGCCTTCACGCGCCGCCTCGCCGCGTCCGAAGCGAACGAGGTGACGCACGACCTGCTCCGCGTTCGGATCGCGAGCGATTGAAAAACTCGCGGAAAATTCAAACAGCGTTTCGCGGCGCTCGTCGCCGGTGCGAATCAGCAGACGCGCGTGCTTCGTGTCGACGTTCGGAACGATCCAGGTGACGCGCCGGAGATCGAGATCGAGGTGCGGCGTGATGCGGAACGCGTAGTACTTGCCGCCGTCGAGCGAGAGGAACGCTTCCCACTCTTCGGCATGCGCCGGAAGCGACGTCGCGCTCCACTCGATCGCCGCTTGCGATCCGCCGTGCAGCGTCATCCCCTGCCGCGGCTCGACGAGACGCAGCGTCGACGCATTCGCCGCAAACGCGCTCAGCGCGACCGTCAGGAGCAGAAATCGGCGCATTGAAGGGCGAATCTTCGCTATTCGTGCCGCAGCGCGTCAACCGGGCTCAGGCGGGCAGCGCGCATCGACGGGATGATCGTCGCCGCAAACGACACGATCATCGCGAACGCCACGATGAACGCCAGGTCGCTCAATCGATTGACGAACGGGATCGACGACACGTAATACACCTCCGCGATTTCCGGGGGAAACGACACCAGCCGAAATCGCGTGATGATCCAGCAGATGGCCACGCCGAACACCACGCCGAACGTCGTCCCGGCGACGCCGACGAGCGTCCCATACCAGATGAACACTTTGCGAATCGTCGAAGCCTCGGCACCCATCGAAGCGAGGATTCCGATCTCGCGCCGCTTCTCGACGACAGTCATGATCAACGTCGAGACGATGTTGAACGTCGAGACGAAGACGATCAGGCCGATGACGATGAACAGCACGATCTTCTGAATCGTCAGCATCGAGAAGAGCTGCTTGTTCATGCCGCGCCAGTCGCTCACCGAGAAGCGATCGCCGACGCGTTGCGCGATCGCCTTCGACACGGCGTCGATCGATGCGTCGTCCTTCAGCTTCACTTCGATGACGTTCGCCCCTTCGTGTCCGGCGAGGCGGCGCGCTTCGCTCAAGTCGACGAAGAGCCAGCGCGCGTCGTACTCGTAGAAGCCGGTCTCGAAAACGTTCGTCACGACGAACGACGCGCTGCGCGGCAGGAACGTGTCGCTCGGCACGGTGACACTGATCGACGATCCGACGTTCACGCCGAGCTTTTCTGCGAGGTACTTCCCGACCGCAACGCCGTTCTCCCCTTCCGCCGTCTCGAACTTGCCGCGTGGGCCGACGATCTTCGCGAGCATCGGCGTGTTCTTCGCGCGCGCGGCATCGAAGCCTTTGACCATCAGCTCGGAGCCTGTGGTGTTGCGCTCGGTCGTCGCGAGCGCGTGTTGATACGTGACCGGCGAGACTTCGGCGACGTCGGGTGTGTCGCGGATCGATTGGATCGCGGAGTCGATGTCGTTCGCGGAGCCGAGCGACGAGTAGACGAAGATCTCCGCGTTGCCGCCGAGGAGCTTGCGTTGGAGGTCGCGCTGATAGCCGGTCATGAGGGCCATGGAGATGACGAGTGCCATGACGCCGATGACGAGCCCGAGGACGGAGACGAGTCCGACGGCGGAGACCAACTTATCGGTAGGCCGGCGGATGTAGCGCCATGCGATGAGGCGAGGAAGGTTCATACGCTGCGCGAATGCAGAATGCAAAATGCAGAATGCAGAAACACAGCGCGACCGATTTCTGCCTTCATCATTTCGCCCCCACGATTCTCTGAATCAACTTCTCATCGTCCGGCAACAACCCGCTCTTCGGGAGCCGCGGCGTCAGCTCGCGCCATCCTTTCTCCATCGCGAAGGCGCGCGCGAACAGCGGCATCGCTTCGTCGACGCGCTTCATGTTCACGAGCGCGACGGCATGCCAGTAGATCATCTCGGCGTAGCGGCTCTCCGGCACACCGGGCGTCGTCGATGCGATCTCCTCCGCCGCCGAGTATTCGCGCAGCGCGGCGGCGTTGTCGTTGTGTTCCGTGGCGAGATCGCCGGCGTTCATGTGGTTGTACGCGCGCTGCAGCGCGACCAGCCGGCGCAGCTCCTTCAGAGGCTCCGGCGCATTGTCGACGCGAAGATCGAAGACGCGCTCTTTCGCGTCGACGACGATCAGCGCCGCCGACTGTTTCCCGCGAATGTCGCCGCCGACCGATTGCGCGGCGTCGAGCGCTGCGAGGAGGCGCTCGGCGAGATCGCCTTTCGCTTCGCTGTACGCCTTCGCCATCGCCGGCCAGATCTTGTCGTTCGACATCAGATTCGCTTGCACGGAGAAGTCGTGTCCTATCGTCAGCGTGCCGCCGGCGGTGCCGCACTGCACGTTTGCAGGAGTCCCGCCGCTTCCGGCGATGCCGCCCGCCGACTGAATGTCCTTCGCGCCGGTGAATGTGGCGACGTTGCCGCTCGCATCGATCATCGCCACCTGTCGCACTTCGCACGACCGATCCGCGGTGAGCAGCGCGCGCAGCGAGTCAGGCGCGGACTTGCCGTTGCGCAACAGCTCCAGTCCGAGCTTGCCATACGACGGATCGACGAAGCTCTGCGTCGCCACCGCGCCGATGCCCGGCTCCGCCCACGGCACGAGCTGTCCGACCGCGAACCAGTGCGATTGCACGGCGACGCCGATCTGTCCCGTCGCCGGATCGCGCGCGACGATCGAGAAAGTGTGTACAGGACGTAACTGCGCGAGCACGAACAACAGGCAAAGCGATTTCATCCTTCAAGCATAATGCGCCGCCATGAAGCGAATCGCGTTTGCCCTGTTTCTGAGCACCGCCGCCTTCGCCGCTCCGCAGTCCCCGAGCGATTTTCTGAAGATGCCGGTCGGCGCCGACAAGACGCTCGCCGACTACAAACAAATCAGCTCGTACTTCACCGCCCTCGCCGCTCAATCGCCGCGCGTCAAGATCGAAAACCTCGGCAAGACGACGCTCGGCGCCGACGAGATCATGGCCGTGATCACGTCCGAAGAGAACATGAAGCATCTCGATCGGATCAAAGAGATCGCCAAGCGTCTCTCCGATCCGCGCGGCCTCTCCGACGATGAAGCGAACGCGCTCGTCCGCGAAGGGAAAGCGATCATCGTCGTGACGTGCAACATCCACTCGAGCGAGATCGCGTCGAGCCAGATGGCGATGGAGTGGGCGTACGCGCTCGCCACGGCAAACGATCCCGAAACGAAGCGACGCTTGAACAACGTGGTGCTGCTCCTCGTCCCGTCGCTCAATCCCGACGGCGAGACCATGATCACCGACTACTACCGCAAATACCTCGGCACGCGCTACGAAGGCGGACCGCTGCCGTGGCTCTATCACCACTATGTCGGCCACGACGATAATCGTGACTGGTTTATGTTGACGCAAATCGAGACGAAAAACATGAACCGCGCCGTGTACAAGGAGTGGTTCCCGCAAGTCTGGGTCGATGAACATCAGATGGGCACCGACGGCCCGCGCATGTTCATCCCACCGTTCGCCGATCCCGTCGATCCGACGGTGCATCCGCTGATCTGGCGCGAAGTGAACATCATCGGATCGAACATGGCCTTCCGGCTCGAGCAGCAGAACAAGAGCGGATTGATCTACGGCTACTCGTTCGATGCGTATTGGCTCGGCGGCACGCGCAACACCGGATGGTGGAAGAACGTGACGGGACTCTTGCTCGAGACGGCGTCGGCGCGTATCGCCACGCCGATCGAGATCGAGCCGAGCGAGTTGCGCGGCGGAACGAAGGGACTGATCGACTACAAAGCGACGATTAATCATCCGAATCCGTGGAAGGGCGGAGTCTGGCGGATGCGCGACATCATGGACTACGAGCGCATCGCGTCCGACGCGTTTCTCGAGACCGCCGCCGATCGCCGCGAAGATCTGCTGCGCGATCTCGTCACGCGCGCGCGTGCCGCGATCGCCGACGCGAAACCGGCCGAGGCGTATCGCATCCCGAAAGCGCAGCGCGATTGGCCGACCGCGCAGTTCCTCGCGGCGCTGCTCGCGGAGCACAACGTCGAAGTGCGACAAGGCGCGAACGGCGACTACTGGATTCCGATGGCGCAGCCCGACTCGCGCTTCGTGACGGAGCTGCTCGAGCCGCAGCGCTATCCGGAGGTGCGACTGCAGCCGGGGAAAGACATTCTGCGTCCTTATGACGTCGCGTCGTGGACGTTGCCGCTGACGATGGGAGTGACCGTCGAGCACACGACGATGCCGGCGTCATTGCAGACGACGCGCGTCGACGACATCAAGCCCGAGACGAAGGACGTCATCAAGCGCAAAGAGAAGCTGCCGCGCCAACCGCGCGTCGGGCTGCTCGATCCGTGGGGCGGCAACAACGACGAAGGTTGGACGCAGTGGCTGCTCGACACCTACGGCTTCACCGCGAAGGGACTGCATCCGCAGGATGTGAAAGCGGGACTCAAAGACATCGACGCCTTCATCATCGCGGACATCGACAAAGAGACGATCGCCACCGGCCGCCGCGGCGTCGGTGAAGAAGGCGCGGGCATGCGCTACTCGCAAGAGTTTCCGCCGGAGTATCGCGGCGGATTGGAGAAAGCGGGTGCGGACGCATTGCGATCGTTCGTCGAGAACGGCGGAACCCTGATCGCGTTCAACGCCGGATGCGACTACGTCATCCAGGAGTTCAACATCCCGGTGCGCAACGCGCTCGCGCGCACGCCGTCATCGGAGTTCTCGGTGCCCGGCTCGCTCGCACGCATTCTCGTGCACACCGATCATCCGGTGACGCAGGGGATGCCGGAGGAGACTGCAGCGTTCATCGATCGCCCGATTGCGTTCGAGACGACGTCGCCCGGAATGGAGATGAAGCGCTGGGTGCTGGCGACCTATCCCGAAGATCCGCGCGACGTGCTGCTGTCCGGTTGGATCGCCGGCGAAGAGAAGCTGACGCGCAAAGCGGCCGCGGTGGCGATGACGTACGGCAAAGGAAAGATCGTGCTGTTCGGATTTCGCCCGCAACATCGCGGACAGTCGCACGCGACGTTCCCGTTGGTGTTCAATGCGATTGATTGGTCGGTGGCGCCATGACCGTCCTCGTCTTCAAACCCGGCGATGAAGTCATCACCACACTTCAAAACTCCGGGATCGACTCCGCGCAAGTCATCGCCATCGGCGGCTTCCAGCAAGCCACCGTCGCCTACTGGAATCGCGAGACGAAGCGATACGAAGATCACGACCTCGACGAACAGCTCGAAGTGGTCTCGCTGATCGGCACCATCTCGCGCTACAGGGACGGCCACAAAGTCCACGCCCACGTCACGCTCGGCCGCCGCGATCTCACCACGATCGGCGGCCACCTGAAGCGCGGCGTCGTCTATCCAACGTTAGAGATGATGGTGATTCCGGTCGAGCCTCCGCTCTCGCGCGAGCGAGATCCCGCAACAGGACTCTACCTTCTGACGCTACGATAGTCGCACTTGAAAGCACGATGGGTCCTCGCCGCGGCATTCGCCTTGCGCCTGCTGCTCATCTTCACGTACCGCTTCGACTCCGACGAACCGCAGCACATGCACGTCGCGTGGGGATGGGCGAATGGACTCGTGCAGTATCGCGATGTGTGGGACAACCACATGCCGCTCTTTCATCTCCTCACCGCGCCGCTGTTCCTCGGCGGCGTCGATGACGCGCGGCTGCTCTTCGCCGGGCGCCTGCTGATGCTGCCGTTGTTCGTCATCGACATCGCGCTGCTGTGGCTCATCGCGCGAAAACTGTTCGACGCGAAGACTGCGAAATGGGCGACCGTGATCGCGTCCCTCTTTCCGACGTCGTTCCTTCTCTCGCTCGAATACCGGACCGACGATCTGTGGCTCGCCTTCTGGCTCGCCGCGATCGCGGTGCTGCTCAGCAACATCGAATCGCGGCGGCGAAGTCTGTACGCCGGTCTGCTCGTCGGCGGCGCGTTCGCGGTGTCGATGAAGTCGACCGTGATGTTGTTCGCGATCGTCGGCGCGGCCATCGCGACGCGACGCCTGCGGCGCGGACAAGCGTGGACGCCTCGCCTCCACTGGAACTTCTTTGCCGCGGCCGCGGCGATTCCCGCCTCCATCTTCGCGATTTTTGCGGCCGCGGGATTGTGGAAGCCGATGTGGTACGACGTCGTCATCCACAACATCGTGCCCTTCGAGCATGCGTGGCGGGGACTGTTGTTCATTCCGCTCTATCCGATCATTCGCTTCATCGCGCTGCGCATCGAAGATCGGCGGCGTCTCTTCGTCTTCGGCTGTGCGGCGTTGTTCCTCCTCGTGCTCGTCGTGTTCTGGACGCGGCTGGCCGACGAAGACTTTCTTCCGCTCTATCCGCTCCTCGCGCTTCTCGCCGCACCGCTGCTGGCGAAGCGTCACCGCTTCGCGCCGCAGCTTGCCGTGGCGGCATGCGCGCTTGCGATTCTGTTCATCACCGTGCCGTGGCGCGACGAGGCGCATCAGGAGATCGAGCTCGTCGACGAAGTCGTTTCGATCACGTCGCCACGCGAACCCGTTCTCGATCTCAAAGGCGAAACCGTCTTCCGCCCGCGGCCGTGGTACTTCGGCCTGGAGACGCTGACGAACGCGCACATGCGGCTCGGCGAGATTCAGGACACGATCGCCGGCGCGCTCGTGCGCACGCAGACCCATGTCGTCGTCACCGATCGCCTTCCGCCCCGCGCGCGGCGCTTCGTCGACGACAACTACGTTCGCTGGCAGAACCTCTTCGTCGCCGGACGGGAAATGCTCGGCACGTTCCGCGCTTACGAGGGTCGACGGTTTCATGTGGCCATCGCGGGACGCTACATCGTTCTCGGCGGACGCGCGTTTCTCGACGGCATGAACGCCGACCGCGGCGTCTACCTCGCCGCCGGCGACCACGTATTCACCGCGCGGCAAGCGGTACGGAATCCGACCGTCATCTGGTCGGGAGCATTGCGAAACCGGAAGCGCTGACGCTGGTACGGCCTTAGCACTGCTGCGCCGCCATGGGCAACTTACTTTGGATCATCATTGTGATTCTGCTGTTGTTGTGGCTCGGGGGATTCGCGATGCACGTCGGCGGCGGACTGATTCACCTGCTGCTCGTGATCGCGGTGATCGTGCTGATCTTCCAGCTCATCACCGGCCGCCGCGCGCTTTGAACGCGGCCACGATCCGCTCGACGCGTTGACGATCGACAGGATCGTCAACGCGTCCTCCGCGCTTGATCGACGTGCCGACGATCGCTCCGTCGGCATCGGCGAATGCATCTGCATTCGCGTCGGTGAGTCCGCTGCCGATGAGAATCGGCGCGTCACTGATCACCTCGCGCACGACGCGCAGCCGATCCGCATCGGGCGCTGATCCCGTTTCTGCGCCGCTGATGATGATGGCGTCGGCGAGTCCGCGCTGACGCAGATCTCTCGCCGCCTGCTTCGCATCGATCCCCGCCGGCGGCACGGCATGCTTTACGAAGTGATCGGCGTAGATCGCGACGTTCGGCGCGATCCGCGCGCGAAGTCGCAGCGTCTCCGCCGCGTCTCCCTCGATCATCCCCTGATCGGTGAACATCGCGCCTGTGTGCACGTTGACGCGGATGAACGTCGCGCCGGTCGCCGCCGCGATCGCCAGCGCCGCGCGCGGGTCGTTGCGCAGCACGTTGACGCCGAACGGCAGACGCACCGCATGCACGACGTCGTTGATGACACGGGTCATCGCCGCGATCGTGACCGCCTCGACGCGCGTCGCGTAGAACGGCTTGTCGCCGAAATTCTCGAAGAGCAGTCCATCGCATCCGCCGTCGCAGATCGCGCGCGCGTCGCGCAAAGCGGCATCAACGACGGCGTCGATCGAACCGGCGAACAACGGCGCGCCCGGCAACGGCAGCAGGTGCACCATCCCGAAAATCGGTCGATGCCGGAAGTGATCGCGCGTCAACATGCAGGCATGAGGTACGAGGCATGAGGCATGAGTGATTCGCTCGGCGATGATCATCGCACACGCGAAGCGTCATCCCATGCCTCATGCCTCGTTGCCCATGCCCGTTTATACTTCGCCCGCCCATGTCGGAACTACGGTTGTACAACACGCTGACGCGAGAAAAAGAGACGTTCGTACCGGTCACGCCGGGCGAAGTGCGGATGTACTCGTGCGGTCCCACGGTCTACAGCCACCTCCACATCGGCAACTATCGCACGTTCATCTGGAGCGATCTGCTGCGCCGCTACCTCGAGTACCGCGGCCTGCGCGTGCGGCAGATCATGAACATCACCGACGTCGAAGACAAAATCATCCGCAACGCGAACACGGCGGGCAAAGACATCAACACCTATACCGCGCCGTTCATCGACGAGTTCCATCGCGACCTCGCCGAGCTGCGCGTGCGACCCGCCGACGAATATCCGCGCGCCACCGCCTTCATCCCGCAGATGGTCGCGCTCGTCGAGCGATTGAACGAGCGCGGACACACGTACGTCGCCGACGGCTCGACGTACTTTCGCGTCGCCACGCTCTCCGACTACGGCAAGCTGTCGAAAGTCGAGATCGACACGACCAGCGAGTACAGCCGCATCGAAGCGGACGAGTACGAAAAAGAATCGGCGCGCGACTTCGTCCTCTGGAAAGCGAAGAAGGAAAACGAGCCGTCGTGGCCGGCCGCAATCGGCGAAGGCCGCCCCGGATGGCATCTCGAGTGCTCGGCGATGTCGATGGAGCTCCTCGGCGAAACGTTCGACATCCACACCGGCGCGGTCGATCTCATCTTCCCGCATCACGAGAACGAGATCGCGCAGAGCGAAGGGGCCACGGGCAAACCGTTCGTCCGCTTCTGGATTCACGGCGAGCACCTCAACGTCGACGCGCAGAAGATGTCGAAATCCCTCGGCAACATCTACACGGTGGCCGAGGTCAAGGCGATGGATTACTCGCCGCTCGCACTTCGCTACGCGCTCCTCTCCGTGCCGCATCGCACGAAGCTCAACTTCACGCAGCAGTCGCTCGACGACGCCAAGAGCGCGCTCGCGCGCATCGAGTCGTTCCTCATTCGTCTCGATGAAGTGGCCGGCAGCGCGCCGCGCGACGCCGCGCACGCCGACGAATCCGGCGAGGCCATGATCGGCAAGCTCCTCACCGATTTTCAGGAAGCGATGGACGACGATCTCAACACCGCCGGCGCCCTCGGCGCGATCTTCACGTTCATCCGCGACGCCAACAGCGCCATCGACGCCGGCCGTATCAGCGCCGGCGACGCCGCCGGAATGCGCTCGGCGATGATGAAGATCGATCCGGTGCTCGACATCTTCCCGAAGCTCGATCAGTCGATCGACGCCGAGATCGAGAAGCTGATCGAGCAGCGCAACGCCGCGCGAAAAGCGAAGAACTTCGCCGAGAGCGATCGCATCCGCGACGAGCTGCTCGCGCGCGGAATCATTCTCGAAGACACGGCCGGCAAGACGCGGTGGCGGCGGAAGTAATCAGCGCTTCAATCCGAGCGCGTCGACCACCATCTTCCGCATCTCCGCTCCCGTTTGCGCGTTGCGATACGTGGCGCGGTCGAGCGGCACCATGTACAGCGTGACGCGTCCTTGCAGCAGCGGGAATCGCGTCTCCAGTGCGCGCACCCATGCGTCGCGCTCCTGAGGCGATGCCCAACTCCTCCGCGAATAGACGATGAACTTCGTGCGCGGATTCGCGAGCGCGATGTAGCCGAGGAACATCTCGAACTTGTCGGAGGCGCGGGCGTAGAAGGCGCGCTCGAACTGCTCGTCTTTGATACCCGACGGCACGTAGAAGCACGAGCGGTGCGCGACGATGAGATCGGGACGCTGGCGCAGCACTTCATCCTCGCGATGCCACGTCCACGTCGTGTTCTCTTTCAGCAGGACGACGGGAAGATCGTGAAGGAGATCGGTGAGATCGTCGGCGTTCGTGCCGCCGTTCGCGCGCGTGACCGGATCGTAGATGCGCTCGGGATGCGTCGAGTCCATCAGCACGATGATCGGTGTCGCATTCGGCGGCGGACCGCTCGTGCGCAGCTTCGTCATCGTGAGCGCGACGACGATCGCAACGATGATTGCGACCAGCGCGAACGGCCAGATGCGACGCTTGGGTGATGACGGCGGCCCCGCCTCTTCGCGCTCTTCGCTGACGAACTGCAACTCGCGCTCGATGTCGCGCGCGCTCTGCCATCGCGACTCGGGATCTTTGGCGAGACAGGTGCGGATCACGCGATCGAGCGTGCGCGGGAAGAGCGGCTGGACGCTCGAAACGGACGGCGGCTCGTCGCGCAGGATCGCGCCGATCAAGCTCGCGCGGCTGCCGGCGACGAACGGCGCGCGTCCTGTCGCCATCTCGTACAACACGCAGCCGAGCGCCCAGATGTCGGCGCGGTGGTCAACCTGTTGACCTTCGACTTGCTCCGGCGACATGTACTGGAACGTGCCGACGAGCGTGCCTTCCTGCGTGAGCGGTTTTTGTTGGGTGGCGGTGTCCATCTCGACGTCGAAGACGCCGCTGCGCGCGAGTCCGAAGTCGAGTAGCTTCGCCCCCGACTTCGTCAGCATCACGTTGCCCGGCTTCAGGTCGCGATGGACGATTCCGGCGCGATGCGCGCGATCGAGTGCGGCGGCGATCTGCGCGCCGATGCGAAGGACTTCAGCGAGCGGCAGCGGACCGCGGGCGACACGGTCGGCGAGCGACTCCCCTTCGAGCAGCTCCATGACGAGATAGTTGTCGCCGACGTCGTGCAGCGTGCAGATGTTCGGATGATTGAGCGACGAGATCGTCCGCGCTTCGCGCTCGAAGCGCAGCTTGAGCTGAGCGTTGTTCGCCATCTCTGCCGGAAGGATCTTCACCGCGACGGCGCGATCGAGCCGCGTGTCGCGCGCGCGATAAACCTCCCCCATCCCGCCTGCGCCGAGAGGCGCGACGATCTCGTACGGACCGAGGCGAGTGCCGGGAACCAATGTCATGGAGAGGAGGCGATGATGATCGCATAAACTCTCGCGCCGTGATCGGCTACCTCGAAGGACAACTCAAGCGTCTCGACGCCACGCATGCTCTCGTCGTCAGCAACGGCGTCGGCTACGAAGTCCACATCTCGCTTTCGACTTACTACCGCCTCGAAGGACAGCGGCAGATCGCGCTCGAGATCTACACGCACGTTCGCGAAGACACGCTGGCCTTGTATGGCTTCGCGACCGACGACGAGAAGTTCGCATTCGAGAAGTTGATCTCGATCTCCGGAATCGGTCCGACGCTCGCGCAGAAGATTCTGTCGGGCATCGATGCGCCCGATCTCGCGGACGCCGTCGCGCGCGGCGACGCGCGCAAGTTGTCGTCGATCCCCGGCGTCGGCAAGAAGACGGCGGAGCGAATCTGCCTCGAGCTGCGCGACAAGCTGCAGCCGCCGGCCGCGGCGCCGGCGACGCCGACGCGTACCTCGATCGACGACGATGCGCACTCCGCGCTCGTGAACCTCGGCTACAAGCCGGCGCTCGCCGACAACGCCATCGACGCGGCGCGCAAGGATCTCGGCGGCGACGCCGATCTGCCGTCGCTCATCCGCGCTGCGCTACGTCATCTGACTAAGTAGCGCGTCTGCCGCGGCGCATCACCGAGTCGATGCTCCAGATTCCTGAGCCGTATGCGGCCATGAAGAAAAACGCGAAGCAGTAGAGAACCGCGTCTTCACCTTTGTTGATGTGCGGCACGATGTTGTGAGCCGGCATGGCGTGTCCCATGAAAAACGCCACCGCCATCTCGCCCGAGGCGATGAACGCGGCGATGTCGGCGAAGAGACCGAGAGTGATGGCGGCGCCGCAAATGATCTCGATCACCCCGGCCACGATCGCGATCGTCGGCAACGGGCCGTTCATTCCTTTCATCGGCGGCCAGCCGAGGAGCTTCTGCGTGCCGTGAAGCAGGAACATGACGCCGAACATGATGCGAAAGAGCGCGTACGTCTGAGCGGTGAAGCGTCCCAACAACATCGAAAACCTCCGTGTTGCGACACATTCACACAACGCGCCAGCCGAGCGCAGCCGTCGAAATCCCGGCGCGCGAATTGCGAGAGGAGCAGTCGAGATGCTGAGACCGCGACGATGATCCGACGCCTGGCCGTTCTCCCACTTCTCCTGGCCGCGTTCTCCATGCGCGCCGACGACACTTCCATGCTCGTCGCCCGCGCGTGGCCGTACGATCCGTACGCGCGGCTGAGCGAGATCGGCCATGGCGTCGGAATCGTATTCACGCCCGACCTCTCCGTCCCCGGCAACTGCCGTTTCTACGAATCCCTCGGCTTCGCCTGCTTCGAAACTCCTGATTGGAATCAGGTGCTCGACGACGTCCGGCTGCACAACATCTTTCATCCCGAGAATCGAATTCGCACGCTGATCCTCGAGACGCACGGCACGAACGGCAACGGGCTGAAGCTGCAGCGAAGCTACTCGCCGACTGCCGATCGCTCGTACATCTCCGTCGGCGCATTGCAGGAACGGCTCGAGCCAGACGGCGTTCGCTACATCATCATCAGCGCGTGCAATTCGGGGCGCCTGCTGCGTCCCGCGATCTATCGCGCGCTCGATCCGAATCCGGGCGACAAGCTCTTTCTGCCGGCGACGTGCGGCATCGTCGACGCGAGCGCGAGCTTCGATCCGTCGCGCAGCCGCGTCACCGTCGTCACGCCTGCCGAGAGTCACATCGAGACGAGTCTCGCCGGAAACGTGCGCGAGCTGGCGCCGGTCACGCGCAAGCTCATCATCGCAGCAGCGAAAGCGAAAGGCGTTCGCGCGCCCGCGCAGTTCGCCGTATCCGACATGCTGATGGAGATGCTGCTGCGCGATCCGCGACTGTCGCTCACGACGACCGGTTACGTCGATCTATTGTCGAAGCAGATCGCGCCGCAGGATGACGACGAGAAGTTGTACAAGTCGTTCATCAACTACCTCAACGGCATGGCCGCGCGCGAGGCGCCGCCGTCACCGAAAGCGCGCGCGAAACACGGTACGCTGACGCGATGAACGTCGGCATCGCCGAGACAGCAGATTCATTCAACCAGCTCCTGAACACGAACAGCGACGCGATCGTCATCGCCACCCCTCCCGAGCTGCACGCGAATCAAGCGATCGCCGCCATCGAGCACGGCAAGGCCGTCTTCGTCCGAAAGCCCCTCGGTGTCGACTTGCACGAGACGCAGCTCGTCGTCGACGTCGCCCGCGGCAATTGCATTCTTCTCGGCGTCGATCTGCCGTACCGGCTCGATGCCGCGCCGTCGTCGACCGCCGCGATCACGCTGGCCGACGACGCCCTCCTCTTCGACGCCATCGACACCGCCCTCTTCGCTCTCCGCGCTCCGCGCGTGCTGCGCGTGAACGCAAACCGCATCGAGCTCGCCGCCAATCGCTTCATCGAGATTTCGCGCGGCAACACGAACGAAGTGCGCCTCGACGCGCACACGATCCCGCTGCAAGGCGGCGCCGACCGCGCGCTGCATGCATTCATGAAGCGCCTCGCCGAATCGAAAGAGTTTGACGACTCGATCGAGTCGATCGTCGACGCCGCGCGTGTCGTGGAAGAGTTGGCGGCCGTTTAAAGAATCGCGTCCATCCCGCGCACCACACCCACCAACCCACCCACGCGCCGGATCGCGAGCAAAGTGCCGGAGATGTACGGCTTCGCGCCGGGACCGCCGTCGTAATGGAGCGTCAGGCGTTCGTCTTCGCGGCCGAAGCGCACCTCGAGCCCGATCGTGTAGCCGGGCAAGCGCAGCGAGTGCACCTTCGACGCGTCGACGCCGAGGTTCCAGGCGAGCTCGCGCGCAGTGCCGCTCGGCGCGTCGATCTTTTCTCTGTACGCGATGTCGATGATCTCGAAGTCGGGAATGTGTTTCGCCGCTTCAATCGCGAATCGCTGCAGCAGCGCGGCGGTGATCGCGAAGTTGCCGACGGCGATGACGCCGACGTTCTTCGCGCGTGCGGCGGCGTTGATCTCCGCGAAGTCTTCGTTCGTGAGTCCCGACGATCCGACGACGACATGACGTCCCGCATTCACCGCAAGGAGGACATTCGGCTTCACCGCCGCCGCGCTTGTGTAGTCGACGAAGACATCGCACGGAATCCGCAGCGCCTCTTCAATCGACGAATGCGTGATCCCATCGCCGCCGCCTCGGGCAACGGCCGCAACGAGCTCGAGATCCTCGGCCTCACGAATGGCCGCGGCCAGCGGACGGCCGACCCAGCCGGTCGCGCCGGCGAGACATACGCGAATCATCGCGCGCAGTCTATCGATCTATGTGGATGTTTTCCTTCCGCCCGCTGTTCGCCACCGCAATCATGATTCCGATTCCGACCGCGATCACCACACCGATGATCGTCCACGTCGTGCCGATGCGCGCGAGCACGCCGGCTTTCCAGAGGGCGGCGAGCACGCCGCCGATCACGATGATGAATCCGAGGAAGTAGAGTCCGGTCCATCTCATGCGAGGTGAACTGTGCAAGAGCGGTTCCTCACCGCTTACAATCTCGCGCGATGCCCGGCGAAACCTACACGTTCTTCTCAGGCATCGTGCTCGCCACCGCTACCGGAATCATCACGACGCTCACCGCCACCGACCTCCGCGGCGGCCGCCCCAAAGTGTTCGCCGCGCTGATCCTCCTTGGAAGCGGGTACTGTCTCTGGCGCGCCGGCATCGCCACCGCGAATGCGTTGCGCACGGCCGAGACTCTCAACCTCGCGGATGAACAGCCGAGGCGGCGCGAGGGAATCGTGTTGTGGGCCGTGCTTGGACTTCTCGCATTCATCGTCGGGATGGCAATATTCGTGTTCGACATTCTCGTGACCGACACCGTGTGAGATGGCATCGTCCCGCGCCAGCGTATTCAATCCTGTCGAAAACGCGCCCGAAGTCTTCCTGCTCAACGAGACCGGATCGCTCCTCGAGTATCCGACGAACGAAACGGCGGGACGCGCCGTCGCCATCGAACCGATTCGCCGTGCGCTCTCGGGCGTCATCGAGCGAGCCGGCGCGGGATTGCTCGTCGGCCCCGTCAAATGCGGGAAGACCTTTCAAGCGATCCTGGCGGGACGCGAATGGCATAAGAAGAGTCCCCAGCACCTCGCGTTGTATGCGGTGGCGAATCTCATGGACGTCGAGAGAGTCGCCAAACAGATCGCCCTTCCGGACAATCGCAAATACGTCACGCTATGGATCATTGACGACGCTCACAATGCAGTGACCGCCGTCCGCGAGATCGTAAGCCGCTTCGAGGATCAGGAGCTCTCGAAGTACGGCCACCGTCTGTTGCTTCTCGCATGGTCCCGTCCCGATCAATTGGCCGACATCCCCTGGAAGGGTGTGGGAATGACGGCCGAGGCGATCAATACTGTCTTGTTTTACAAAGGGTATGCGCCCATCCCGGAGGAACAGGCCGACAGTCTCGCCAAATCGGGAATCGTCAGTCTCGCCGAGATCATGTGGGCGGCGAGCGAGCCTTCCACGCGCTACCTGTTGTCGGATCCGAACGCGCTCGGCCCCGAGTGGCTCAAGACCCGGATCGAGCAGCTCGCACCTGCAGAACAGTCTCTATTCTCGCAACTCGCCGTGCTCCGCTTCTTCGGCGTGGGCTGGCCGAGATCGCGGACGTCGCGCGAATTACGCCGCCTGCTGGACACAGGAATCGCCACTGCGGTCGGCACGCAATGCTTCGTTGGTGAAAACGAAGCGCGGCTGACGTTCAGGGGCCGATCGTTCGATTGGTGCTGCGAAGCGCTCGAGAAGCTCATTGCGCGGCATCACTCCATTGTCATTCCGCTCACCAGGGCTCTCGCCGTCCGCACCGCTGCGGATCTGTCGAAGTGGACGGACCTCGACTCGAAATGGGGCGGTCCCCTCGTGCGCTACATCAATGACGACTTGGCCGCTGCATTAACCAGCGCGATCGCCCGTCTCTCTCCCATTGAAGCGATCCGGCCGGTCATCGCTCTTCGCACCAGTCCCATAGGACAGACCCTTGCGGCGAGCTTCCTCGCCAAACAGGGCCAAACGATTGCGCAGCGACTGCTGAGCACCAACGATCCGTATCTCTGGCAGGACGCGGCGAACCTGGCGAAGGAAACCAATACGTCGATATTCAATGACGCACTGACGGCCGTTCCGGCCGCGCCTGAATTTGCACAGTCCGTGGTGAAAATGCCGGGACAGGATCGCGGTCAATTGCTTCGAGCCGTTTACGAATACGATGCAGGTCGCTGGCGTCAATTGCTGCCGGCGATGTTCGGCTTCATTGAAGCATGGCGTGCGAGACCATTTTGGTCGACGTTGGAGTCGGCAATGAACCTCGAGCCGCTGGCCGCTATCGAGGTATTCAATCGAGTGGCTTCTCAATGGCTCGCCGATGCGATTTGGACCGCTCCTTCAGCATGCCGGAAATTCATTGACAACGTTCCCAAAGCACAGCGGGGAGCGATCTTCGGGCAACTCGGACGGCGGATCAAGGAAGCGTCGTTCGAGTGGAAGCCGCTGCTTTGGGAGAACGAGTATGACGTCGCCTACATCATTCGGATCGCTCGCGTTCTCAATGAACCGCGCTTCCTGGACGCATTGACGCCGAGCATCGTTGAACGCATCGAGAACGGCACTCCAGCCGTCGTTCACGACGTCACCCACGCGCTTGGACAATGGCCGGAGCTTCCCACTGCCATCAGGCAATCGATCGTCACCGCTCTCGATTCGCGGGCAAAAGCGCGTCCTGAGGAATCGGTTTTCTTCACGTATTTGTTCGTGGACCCCGCTCGCGCTGCGCAACTTGCGCGACAGGCCATCTTGGACGCCGAGACGAACCTCTCAGTAGTGGAGAACGCATCACTTTTTCGAGCGTTGTGGCACGGCTTACTGACGATGAACCCGAACGACGCCGATCTCGTGCGGGCGGCAACGACGGTCGCCGAGCGATGGAAAGAGCGCAACGGAAAAGGCGACCTCTTTACGGCCGCTCTCGCCGGCATCGTCGGTATTGTGACGAACCGCGAGCTTGATTTGCAGTTCGAGGAGTACAGCAGCGAGATCCGCAGTCCTGACTTGACGGCCGCTCACCTCGCCGGAATCGCGTTCAGTAACGACGGATCTCCCATCGCCGTGCAGCGCGCTCGAGAAATCCTGCAGGGTTTGGCGAATCCGACTCTCGAATTCAAGGACAAGTGGTTTCGACGCAATCTCGGCCGATCGAGAGGCGTCATCGTACAAATCCTGGAGAAGGCTGTAATTCGGTTATTGCAGCGGGAGGCGTTTGCGGCCGACGCACGCGTCTACTGTGCCGCAATTGCGAATGAGGAGCAGGACACCTATTGGAGCTCGCATCCGAACATCCGCCTCGGCCTCATCATCAGGAGCGACGGAAAGCTGGACGTGGCGAGGAGAGTCGTCGCGCGCATCGAGCCGCAATTCGAGGCCTTCCTGCTTCGTACACGCATCCCGACAGGCGTGATTCTTCCGATCCTTCTGCGCGTCGTCTGCCTATCGATCGGCATCCCTCGACAGGAGCAGATCGCCTTGCACCTTCTCGCCGCGGCCATTGCTCGTGAAAAGGGAAAGAAGAGCGACGTCGTAATCGCCGCGCGCGCGCTTCAGGCGTTGGTGAAGAACGCAACACCGGCACGCGACGGCAGCGCCCGCGACGAGCTTGCTCGCGCGCTCGTGAAGATCGCCAACCGTGACCCCGGTCTCGAGCCGCATCTCCGCCGTGCCCGCGCGGAGATTTCCGACGCCGAGTACAAATTTCTCCTCGGTCGCGTGAATCGGGTGATCTGAATCCCCTCATAATGGCGCCGATGCTCGATCGGATCGGGCCGTATCGCATCGTGCGGAAGCTTGGCGAGGGCGGGATGGGCGTCGTGTATGCGGCCGAAGACGAGCGCCTCCATCGCGCCGTCGCCATCAAGACGATCCGCGACGTCAGCGACTCCTCGGTGCGCGAGCGATTCATGCGCGAAGCCCGCGCCGCCGCGAGCCTGTCTCATCCGAATGTCTGCCAGCTCTTCGACATCGGCGACACCGAGGGCACTCCGTTCCTGGTCATGGAGCTGCTCGACGGCGAGTCGCTGGCCGAACGTCTCGCGCGCGGCGCGCTGCCGCTCGCCGAAGCGCTGCGCATCGCGCTCGCGATTCTCACCGCGCTCGAAGCGTTGCACACGCGCGGATTCGTCCATCGCGATCTGAAGCCGTCGAACGTCTTCATCACCGGCTACGGCGTGAAGCTGCTCGACTTCGGACTCGCGCGCGAGCTGCATCCGCCGAAGTTGTCCGCCGACGACACGACAATGCAGCCCGGCGCGTCTCCGGCGCTCACCCTCTCCGGCATGATCGTCGGCACTCCGCGCTACATGGCGCCCGAGCAAATCCTTGGCGGCACCGTCGACGCGCGCACCGATCTCTTCTCGATCGCCGTGTTGCTGTACGAGATGATCACCGGCACGCCGCCGTTCGCGAGCGACAATCCGATGCAGCTCTTCCACGCGCTGGCGTACGAGAATCCGCCGAATCTCGCCGGCTCCGCTGCAATCTCTGCCGTGAATCGCGTCATTCATCGCGCCATGGCGAAGAAGCAGGACGATCGCTATCAATCGGCCACGGCGATGGCGCAGGACCTTCGCGAGACGGCGCTGATCTCCGACGCGTCGTCGGCCATCGTCGCGCACAAAGTCACGCGGCTCATCGTGCTTCCGTTTCGCATGCTGCGTCCCGACAGCGAGATCGACTTCCTCGCGCACGCGATGCCGGAGGCGATCACGACGTCTCTCGCCGCCATCCGCTCGATCATCATTCGCTCGCCGATGGCCGCGGCGAAGTTCGCGGCCGACGGTGTCGATCTCAAACGGCTGGCGACCGAAGCGGACGTCGACGTCGCCGTCACCGGTACGCTGCTGCGTGCCGGCGAACAGATTCGCATCACGGCGCAGCTCGTCGAAGTGCCCGGCGGCACCGTGCTGTCGTCGGTGTCCTCGCAGACCACGATGTCCGGCATCTTCGATCTGCAGGACGCGCTGACGACGCGCATCATCGAGTCGCTACAACTCCCGCGCGCCGAGCAGTCGTCGACGACGATGCGTCGCGACGTGCCGGCGACGCCGCTCGCTCACGAGTTCTATCTCCGCGCGGGACAGCAGGGCGAGTCGCCGGCGTCATGGCGCATCGCGCGCGATCTCTATGAGCGTTCCGTCGAAGAAGATCCGAACTACGCTCCGGCATGGGCGCGGCTCGGGCGCATGTATCTGCTGATCGGCAAGTACGGCAACGAAACGGAGAAAGACTACGCGCTCGCAGAGTCGGCGTTGCGTCGCGCGCTGGAGATCCATCCCGACCTGCCGATCGCGCATCAGGTTTACGCGCATCTCGAAGTCTCCACCGGCCGCGCGCGCGATTCCGTGCTGCGACTGCTCGATCGCGTCGCGCGCGGCAGTAATGATCCGAACGTCTTTGCCGGACTCGTCACCGCGCTTCGATTCTGCGGATTGCTCGAGGAGTCGTGCGCCGCGCACGAGCAGGCCCGCCAGCTCGATCCGACGATCTCGACGAGCGCCGCACATTCGTATTGGATGTTGGGCCGCTATCAGGAAGCGCTCGCCGCCGTCGATCCCGACCGCGACTTCGGCGACGAAGCATTCATCCACGAGTCGATGGGAAATCTCGACGCCGCGCTGGCCGTGTTCGACGACCGCGCCAGGCGGTTGAAATCCGCAGGCGGCAGCGGCGTGAGCGCGTTCAACTTCCGCATTTTCGAAGCGTTCAAGTCGTCGATGATGCGCCAGCCGGACGCGCTCGAGTTGTTCGACGTCTTCTACGACTTTCCCGACCCGGAAGGGTTGTACTACTCGGGCCGCAGCTTCGCGCGCATCGGCGCGCCGGAGAAGGCTCTGTTGATGATCGACAAATCAGAGCGGAACGGCTTCTTCTGCTATCCGTTCTTCGTGCGCGATCCGTGGCTCGATCCGCTGCGCGGCGACCCGCAATTCAACGAGATCCTGCGCCGCGCGGAAGCGAAGTGGCGAGACGCGAAGCGCGCCGTCGAGAGTCACCCGGGAAGCCGGGTGCTCTCGATCGGCGCGAAGTGAGCGGCGACTACGTGGTGGTGTAGAGCTTCAGGAACGGATCGAACGTCTGCGTCTTTCCGTCCATCGAGAGCGTGATCGAGTACTGGTACGTCGCGCCCGCCTGGGTCCCGCCCGGAGGCGAGAAACGCCCCATGAACTGCTGCGTATTGATCGGGTTCTGCTGCGGATTGATGATGTTCGGAATGGTCGGCGGGTTGCTTTGGAACGTCGAGAACGGCTGCCCCGGACCGAACGTCACGTTCGTGGCGGGATCGATCGGCTGGACGGTCCACGTGACGATGTCGGCGCTGTTCACCAGCGTGACGAGCTCGTTTCCGCATTCCTGCGTTCCGAGGTACTTGCCCGTGTCGAGCATCCAAACGTTGTTCTGCAGCCCGCTGTTGCTGGCACCTTCGACGTCAACGACTACGAGAATATCGACTTGAGCCATGATGGATTCCTCTCTTCTTTCTTGCTGCGGTTAGTGAGCGGCCGGCGCGGATGTGCGCCGGTTCTTCTTGACGCGGGTGAAGCCATTGGTGGTCGGAGGCGGATCGTTCTCGATCACCGGATCGTGCGCGTACATTTCATTCGTCGCGGTGTTGCGGACGTTGATCGTGTAGTGCTGCTGCAACGGATCCGTGCCGGGAGCAATGACTGCCGTCCAGCAGCCGGGACGCGTCGAATCGGGACCGGCCAGACCGTGGTAGGTCGTGTTCCTCAGATCGATGCCGTTCTGGCTGTCGAGCTCGAATCCTTCCGTGAAGATGTACCAGACGACCTGCGTCTGTTCTCCGTCGCTCACCAGGAGCGTGTGCGGTTCGGCGACCGGCTGCAGCACTCCGCCGGCGTCCGGCTTCATTTCGATGACAACCCACTGTGTTTCTGACATGACGTTCCTCTCTTTCATTGCAGTTGACGGTTACACGGGCTCTCTCTCTGCGAGACCACACGTCCCGCGAGGGTTGAATTCGTTGGAAGACTTGCGGACGCGTTACGGCGGCGGCGCCGCGGAGCGCCAGCGCGCGGCGAACTCGGGATAGCGATAGCCGGATGACTGCAGCCGCGCCACGAGCGCGAGCGCTTCGTTCGCGCGTCCGAGTCCCGCCAGCGCGCGCGCTACGGAATCGGCGATGCGCGGATCGCGCTCGTACGGCGACGTCGTCACGAGCGACACGATTCGTTCGCGCTCCGCGCGCGCTTCGGGCAAGCGTCCGAGACGTTCGTCGACGTCGGCGAGATCGGCGAGCGATCCGCAGAGGATGCGCACGGCGTACATGTCGGACGCCTGCTTCGCGCGCGCGGCAGCAGCCAGCGTCACCGCGCGCCCGCTATGTTCCGAAGCATGCGCGAAGTCGCCGCGCCGCATTTCCAGGCGCGCCACTTCATGCAGCGCCGAGGCGAGATCACGCTGCCACGCCGGTCGCGCGTCTTTCGTCGTCAGCGTCGTGAGCGTGCGGACGGCGTCGTCGAGCAGGCGCGCCGCTTCGTCATTCTCGCCGCGCGCGCCGAGGGCGTCGGCCAGCCGGACCTGTGCAACGGCGCGGCCGCGCTGCCAGTCGAGATTCTGTTCGTCGCGCGCGGCGAGACGCGCGCCGATGGAGAGTTCTTCACGATCGCTCGCCACCGCACCTTCAACATCGCCCGTGGTCAACTGCAACGCGCCGAGGTACGCCAGGCTGGCTTGCAGCCGGTTGGCCCGGCGCGAGTCGTCCAGTCGTACGGCAGCGAGCGATCGACGGATGGAAGTATCTTCTTCGAATGCGCGGCGCGCGGCGGCGAAATCGCCGCCGGCCTGCAGCAACACGCCGAGCTTGTTGAGCGAGTTGGCGAGATCGCCGCGCGTCGATTCGTTGCCCGAATCGGCTGCGACGCGTTTGCGATCGATGTCGATGGCGTTGCGGTACTCAGTGGCGGCGCGGGTGAAATCGCCGAGCGCCTCGTACGCCGATCCGAGATTGCTGTGGCCGTAGCTCAGTTCCGTCTCGTATTTCGCTTCATGCGGATGCTTCGCCGCGAGGCGCTCGGAAATCTCGTAGTACGCACGGAGATGCGCGAGCGCGCCGCGCGCGTCGCCTTGCCGCCGCAGCGCGTCGCCGACGTAGAAGTGGCTGTTCGACAGCGCGAGCTGCCACTCGTCGCGCGAAGGATCCTGCGACACCGCTGCCTCCGCAAAACGAAGCGATTGGCGGAACATCGCCACCGCATCCGGCAGCTTCCCCTGCTTGATGCGCACGTCGCCGAGCTGCGTGAGCGCGAGCGCGTAGCGATGCAGCTCATCGCCCGTCAGCTCTTCCGGCCGCAGCGATGCGAAGTACTCGAGCGACTTCGTCGCGGCGCCGTCGAGCACGTCGAGACGCCCGACCGGCTCGAGCCGCTTCGGCAAGTCGCTCACCATGAACTCCACCAGCCCCTCGGCCTGATTGCGCCGGCGCTCCGCGTCGCCACGCGCGTTCGTGACGTCGATCGTGTACTTCGTCGCGCCGCCGATGAACAGAGCGGCGATGACCGCGGCGGCGGCGATGCGTGCGCGGCGCACAGGCGTGGCCACGATGCGATCGATCGCCGCGAGCGTCTCGATCGCGGTCGGCCGCTCCGCCGGCGCGAAGCTCGTCAGACGCTCGACGAGCGCGGTGAGCGCGCGCGGCTGACGGAGCATCGGCAGCGTCTTGCCCGCGGCGGCGTCGCGAAGAGTGTCGTAGAGATTCGCATCGTGCCGCGGCGACTCCTCGGTGAGCATCATCTGCAACACCAGGCCGAACGAATAAAGATCGCTCGCCGTCGTCACCATCGCGCCGCGCGCCTGCTCGGGACTCATGTACATCGGCGTTCCGGCCACGGTGGATGCCGCCGATCCCGCCGCGAAGATCAAAGTGTCCGCGGAGTCGATGCTGTCATCGACGTCCTCGACGAGTTGCGCGGACGCGGACTGCGAGCGCGCCAATCCGAAGTCGAGCACTTTCAGCGTGCCGTCCTCGGCGAGCATGATGTTCTCCGGCTTCAGATCGCGATGCACGATGCCGCGGCGATGCGCCGCTGCCAGCGCGCCGACGATCTCGCGTGCGACGCGCAGCTTGCGCGCGCGGCTCATGCCGTCTTCGATGGCCCGCCGCAGCGTCACGCCCTCGACCAGCTCGAGCACGAGAAAGTCGCACGATGGCCCTTCGGCGTAATCGTAGATGCGGCAGATGTTCGGATGATCGAGTGCCGAGAGCGCGCGCGCCTCGCGCAGCAGACGTTCGCGGCTGTCGGCGGAGAGACGTTTCTCGTTGCGAATCGCCTTGAGGGCGACGCGGCGTTGCAGGCGCTCGTCGAATCCGAGGTAGACCTCGCCCATTCCACCCTGTCCGAGCAGATCGAGGACGTGGACGTGGCCGACGTTCGTGCCAATCATCGAGAGGTCGTGTAGATTTCCGGTGGTAGACCCTAAAGAGGTGGGTCGCGAGTAGCTCCGATCCCTACCTTCAGCTTTGCCGGAATCCCGGAAAACTCTCGACTGATGCATGCCGTCAAGATGGCGCTTGCGGCCACTGGAGTCGTAAGCGTTCGGTAGTGATTCGGTAGGAACTGATGCGAGTCCGGTTCGACGGCTTGGTTCTCGACACGGAGCGAAAAGACCTCCGCCGCGGCGGAACGCCCGTCCGGCTCTCGCCGCGCGCGTTCCGGCTGCTCGCGTTTCTCGTGGCCGAGCGGCCGCGCGCGGTCAGCAAGCGCGATCTGATCGATCACGTCTGGTCGAGCAGCTTCGTGGAAGAGGCGAATCTGAAGACGCTCGTGCTCGAGATCCGCAAGGCCATCGAAGATCGCGGCGGTGACGGCGGCGTGATTCGCACCGTGTTCGGGCACGGCTACGCGTTCGCCGCGGAGGCTGTCGAAGAGACGGCGGCGCCGGCGCCGGAGGCGCGCGTGCACGTAGAAGTGCAGGAGCGCGTGATCCTGCTCGGCGAAGGCATTCACGAGATCGGTCGCCGTCCCGGCTGCGCGATCTACATTGACGCGGCGTC
>Ga0075425_100001156_pt1 | contig 25564 bp, 15 predicted proteins | sample SoiMethybrSBSTD4_FD_75300 | JGI IMG/M metagenome (GOLD analysis project Ga0075425, IMG submission 75300) | Bulk soil microbial communities from a Populus tree surrounding site in Tennessee, USA - Soil MetaG P. TD hybrid SBSTD4 | ecosystem: Environmental > Terrestrial > Soil > Tree plantation...
CCGACAATTTTGTGGTGTGGTAAAGCCTCTCTCGGACAGAAATGTCCGAGCCACACAACCAGTTTTATCCGGGCGAACCTGCCAACAGTAAGCCGGAGCCGCAATGCTCCGGCTGTTTTACGTTCAGCGAACCCCCCCGCCTAAGGCAAAGCTTTGACGGGACACCCTCGCGAAATTACTCAGGATCAGTTGGATCGTTGAACAGCACCGTCAGTTTTATGCTCCCATGTCCGAACTGCGGAAAGTTTGGCGTACTGCGGTTTCCCGGATCGAGGTTCGAAGCTGTGTCATCTGGCGGAAACAACATCAGGGAAGTCAGGAATGCCTGCAATGCGGCTGACTCGAATCCGGGCAATTTGGCGTACGCATTGCGCGAGGCTTGCGATTCCCCGCCGTGGCGAAGGATGACGTCATCCAGAGTCATACTGCGGCCATCGTGGCCGTAGGGCGCGGTTGAACCAACACCCCATAGAGGGCGCGTGAGAAACACTTTCTGCAGGCTGCCATCGTAATTTCTTTCGTAAAAGCTTGGTCCGACGTCGTGCCGCTTGAAGTCGGTAAAGATGTTTTTCACCCGGAACGGATTCCCTTGCGGGACCTTCAGCAACGGATAGCCGCTGTTGTCATTGACGACGTTGATCAGGGCTTGCGCAGTAGCAAACAAAGTATTGAAGTTTCCGTTTACAGGATCGTACACCGTGTTGACGTCCGCTACGCGGCGGTCGTGATTGATCTGCAGATCGGAGATGTGGCACGAACTGCAGCCAATGCGGTTAAAGACGATCCGGCCGAGCCCGGTGGTAGCGTTCTGCTTGCCCAGTGCAGGCTTAAAGTAGTTCAACAGGTAGAACTCGAGATGATCAACGATGGCGGGATCAAGTTCATATTGACCTGACACTGCATCAGGCGGAGGCGGTGAGCTGATCTTGTCCTGAGCACCATCGAGAACCATGCCTGCTGGAGTAATGACCTTCTGACCGGCGCTGGCAGCCGCGAGATCGAGATCATTGACTTCCATCCCCATTTCCTTGTGCATGGCACCGACAATGAATTCACGAATCGAAATGGTACTGCCTTCCGCGAAGAACGGCTTTACGCGGAGATCAGGGTCAACACCAGTGACTTGCGACGTGTCCACGGCACCGACGGCACTCGCGGTGATTGAGCCATAGTTGATGCCTTTACTCTTCAGCGGCAGACTGACCGAGTGACCAGATTTTTTGGCTTGAGCAATTGCCTGCTGGCGGATATTGCGCAAATCGGTAGTGATTTCGTCAGCGAGCATCTCTTTGAGCCCAAGACCGAAAAGGTGCGGAGCGTCGCGGCTATCGGGCCTTGTGGCGACATTCCCACCTACTCCTCCGGAGCCGCGTGGACGGCCGTGGCAGAGAGCGCAGCTGTCAGCCAGGCCTGCGCCGATTGCGCCGTCTGTATTCATGTCGCCGACACCGTCGCCCTCGTTAGCGCCCTGCCCTTGCAAGCGCGTGAACTTGCGTTGGAAGAGCTGGCGGCCGCGTCGGATGGAGCGGAAGGGATCTCGTTGGATGATGAAGATGGACGAGTTCCAGGTGTTGGCATCGCCGCGTCCGGCGCCGGTCTCATCCTGCAAGGACTTGGCAATGCCGGCTTTGGCGCTGTTAGGCGCCTGGGTTTGGTCCGTGAGTTGCCCCCAAGCGGACGTGACTGAAGCGCACCCGGCCAGAATTATCGCCGACCATAGGATGGATTTCATACTGCTCCCTTCGGGTTCAAAGCGCTAGATTTTGGCCAAAACCGGCAAAGGTCAACCGAACTGGCGCTAAATTCTCGCTAACCAGGTAAATCGGTGAAAAACAAGTGGATACAATTGATGCCGGTCAATACATTTTTAACTTGGTGTTAGTGAGAGAAAAGAGTGCTAAACTTCCGTTCAACCGTTCGGGCGTTTCTGTGTTAGCCAGCGAAAAGCCAAGGTCGTTGTTGAGAGCGCGATTCGCCACGTTTGAAGTCAATTTCTCAACCGGCGAATTATTCAAACATGGCATTCCGATAAAACTCCAGCGTCAACCTTTGGAGATCCTGCGCGTGCTGCTGGAGCGACCCGGCGAGGTTGTCTCCCGAGAGGAAATTCGTCAACGCTTATGGCCCGATAACACGTTCGTCGAGTACGAAGACAGCTTGAACACGGCCATTGGTAAGCTGCGGGCCGCCCTGTCCGACTCTAGCAGTGAGCCACGCTACTTCGAAACTGTAGCGCGACGTGGATATCGGTTCATTGGGGTAATCGGCGAGATTGAGTACGCCGAAAATAACGGCTTCCCAACGATCGAGCCTAAGACCCCGCTACCGGGGCCTACACGGGAGCCGCACGAAGGCGTTGTGGCAGCCTCATCAGCAACGAGTCCGGAGTCTGCGAATGAGACTGTTGCTGGGGTCCCAAACCTTGAGCCGACTGTTGGCGCCAACCAACCGCAAACCCACCGATCCGCGCGATTTTGGATAGTAGCTGCCGCCTTCGCCCTGTTGATGGTTTCGGCTGCAACCATCATTTTGTCCTTGCTAGGTCGGTCAAGTCGCTTGCCATTTGAAACGGTCAGGACTACGAGGGTGACAAGCACGGGAATGGCATCGAAGGCGGTGATTTCCCCGGATGGACGATACATCGCGCACACGGTTTTGACAGGGGGACAAGAATCGCTGTGGATAAGACAAATGGGCATGTTTTACGACAACCAGATCGTCCCCGCGGAACCAGTTCGCTACCTGGGCCTCACGTTTTCGCCGAACAGCGAGATGATCTACTACGTGCAGCGCAGGGCGGGGGATGAACCGAGCACTCTCTTTCGAATTGGCGCCGTGGGCGGCTCCCCGCAGAAGGTGAAAGGGGAGGTGAATTCTCCCGTCAGCTTTTCGCCGGACGGAAAAGAGTTCGCGTTCATGCGCGAAACAGAAAATGAAAGCCAGTTGGTGATCGGACAACTCGATTCGGACCACGAGCGGATTCTCACCTCTCGCAAGCTGCCTGAGGTCCTGGATTATCCGGCTTGGTCGCCGGATGGGCGCGTCGTTATCTTCACGGAGTACGCTTCCGGAATTGCGAATGCAACAGGAAGCAATGTGAAGCTTGTGGAAATTAGTGTGAACGATACCACTCAGAGACGAGTTTCACAGCAGACCTGGGGAGGTATCAAGAAGGTAGCATGGTTGGGCGATGGGCACGGGCTGGTGATGAGCGCCCGCGATCCGGAAGAATCTGGCTTACTGCACGTTTGGTATGTTTCCTACCCGGATGGCGTTGCGCGAAAGCTTACGGAAGGCCTCAGTGTGGAGGCGGACGTTAGCGCATCCACGGACTCGCGCCACGTCATTGCGGTCCAGCAGAACACGTTCTCGAGCGTCTGGCAAGCAGGTTCTTTGCAGGGCCATAACGCGGAGCCTGTAGTTTCGGGCAAAAGTGGATCGTCTGATCCATTGTGGACGTCTGACGGCCGTATTTTGTTTGAAGAAGAATTGCAAGGTCAGCGCAGCATCTGGAGTGTGAAAGCAGACGGAAGCGACCGAAAACAGCTGACTACGCAGGGAAATAGCTATGACTTTTCCCTGTCTCGCGATGGCCGGAAACTCGCGTTCGTTTCCGATCGAAGCGGCGTTCCTGCTATCTGGACGGCGGATACTGATGGCGGAAATGCTGTGATGGCAGCGAGACCGATTGGAGAAACCTTTTCCGAAGAATCGGGCCCCGATATTTCGCCCGATGGCGAATGGCTTGTGTTTACCTCGGTCGGTTCCGGACATTCGTCCACGCTGTGGCGGACTGCCGCAATCGGAGGAAAGGCTGCGGAGCTGAACGACAAGTTGTGGGAGCGCCCGGCTATTTCGCCGGACGGAAAATGGATTGCCGGGTTTTATGCGGACCGCTGGTTGACCCCTGAAACGATACCGAACAAAATCGCAGTGATTGCTAGCGACGGGGGACAGCCGGTGAAGGTCATTCCAACTGAGCCGTCCGTGTTGATATCGGGAGGAATTCGCTGGAGCGCGAACGGCCGAGAACTTTATTACATCAATCGCGGCAAAGATGGGGACAATGTTTGGAGACAGCCGCTGCATGGTGGGCCGCCGCATCAGCTCACCGAATTCCAGGGAATCGAGCTGTTCAGTTTCGACTGGTCGCCGGACAACAGGCGTTTACTTTTCAGCCGCGGAGTCCGCTCGCGCGATGTGGTGCTGATCGAAGACGTGACGCGGCGATAGAGAAAGGCCGCGATACGGAGTGTGCCCTAGAACGTCATTCGGTTAGCCGGTCAGTCACCGAGGCCAAGGCTGCAAGTCTTAGAGTCAGTTCCGGTTTGAGGGACCCCGGTTGATAGCGCCAGTGGTAGTTGCCTACATGTGTGCTGGGAGTGTTTAGGCGGGCTTCGCTACCGAGGCTGAGGACATCCTGAAGAGGAACAACTGAGAAATTTGCAGGAGAGCTTTGGGCGAGGCGAATCAAACCCCAGTTGACTCCGTCTTGGCATGGGCCGGTGAGCGCCGTAACCCCAGCGCGCTCTTTTTCGCTCAAGGTTGACCACCAGCCGAGAGTCGTGTCGTTGTCGTGCGTTCCGGTGTAAATGACTTTGTTTGCATCAAGCTTATGCGGCAAGTAGGCATGCGCCCCGGCGTCGCTGAAGGCGAATTGCAGCACGGCCATGCCTGGGATGTTATGGCCGTCACGCAGGGCGTGAACATCGGGTGTGATGTAGCCGAGGTCCTCGGCGAAAAACGGCAATCCGCCGAGTTCGTGCTTCAACTTGTCAAAAAATTCATCTCCCGGGCCGTCCACCCAGCGGCCATGGATCGCCGTGGGTTCGCTCGCTGGGATTTCCCAGAATTGCGCGAAGCCGCGGAAGTGGTCGAGACGGATGAAGTCGCAGGTCTGCGTGGCCCAGCGCAAACGCTGGACCCACCAGCGGTAATCCTCGGCGCGAATGGCGCCCCAGTCGTACAAAGGATTTCCCCATCGCTGGCCGGTTGCGCTGAAATAGTCAGGTGGGACGCCGGAGACGACCTCTGGCAAGAGATCGTCTTCCTTCAAACGAAACAGGCGGCGGTTGGCCCAGACGTCGGCGCTGTCGTAGTCCACAAAAATCGCTACGTCGCCGACGATGCGAATCTGCTTCTTCGCGCAGTATGCGCGAATTGCGCGCCACTGTTCCCAGAAGAAAAACTGGATGACGCGACGGATCGCGAGATCAGGGGTTGCGGTCTGAAGAAACTCGTGCAACGCGTCGGGATTGCGACGCGCAAATTGAGCGGGCCATTGGCTCCAATCGCGGCCGTGGCGCTCGCGCAAAACGTCAAAGGCAACGAAATCGATAAGCCACCAGGAGTTTTCGGAGCAAAATGCGTAGTAACGCTCGCGAGCATCTGAGCGAGCGCGGTTGAGAAAGTTATCCGCTGCACGCCGAATCAGTGGCAACTTTGTGCGGCTCACGCTCTCGTAATCTATGGGTCCCACGTGTTCGGTCAGATTCGACATTTCGGCGGAATCCAACCAGCCGTCGGCCGCCAACCGCTCAAGGCTGATCAACAGCGGATTGCCCGCAAATGCTGAAGTAGAAGAATAGGGAGAGTTGCCGTTTGCGGGTGGATTCAGCGGCAGGACCTGCCACAGGCCTTGGCCCGCGTCTGCAAGGAAGTCGAGAAATTCGTAAGCGGCGGGGCCAAGGTCGCCGATGCCACCGCGCGACGGGAGCGAGATAGGATGTAGTAGGATTCCGGAGAGACGAGGGAAAGGCATAGCTGTTTGGATCCGCGTTTATTTCTGTTTTGTTATTTCGATCTAGAAGCGCTGTCATTCCGAGGACCTTCAGATCCGAGGAATCTGCATTTTGTTTTCAAATGCAGATTCCTCACCGCTAAAGCGGTTCGGAATGACATGGGTCTAAGTATGCAGAAGCCGACTACAAAGCTTTCACAAAAATCCTTTACTCCTCTACCGTCCTCGCTTTCGTCAGCGCTTGCATTTCAGCTTGATTAATTTTGATCTTGCCGGATTTTTCCATGGACTGCCGTAGCGTTTCCAAATAGAGAGAGAAAGCCTCGTTCTGCTTTTTCTGCAGTAACTGGTCGCGGATCTGGTCTTTTTTCGTGGCAAAATCGGCGTCGGCCGGCGCCTGCTTCTCTACGACGGAGAGCACAGCTCCGTTGTCGCCATTGTTGATTGGACCGCTAATCTCGCCTGCTTTGAGCGTGAATGCCACCGCCGCGCCGCCGCTCATGGAGCCGATATCTGGCACCTGAGCATCCGGCAGCACCAGATCGCTGGTCTTGTACGCTGCACCGAGCTCTTTCACGGCCTTTTTGAGATCGTGTTCGGCTTTGGCCTTATCGGAAAGTTCCTGGGTCTTTTGCGTCAAGAGTTGCGAAGCGCGCTCGTTCTTGAATTCGCTTTCGACGCGGGTGCGGATTTCTTCGAAGGTAGGAGTCGCGGGCGGTTTGATCGCGGTGACCTGGTAAATGGCCCAGCCCTGATGAAGCTGTGCCTGGTCGGTGGTGTTCAACGTTTGCCCGAACGCAGCGGTCATGAATTGCTGATCGCTGCCGATGCCGGGAAGAATGTCTTTGCTGGTGACGAAGTCGGTCGAAATAACTTGCAGATTTTTCGATTGAGCAGCCTTGTCGAGACTTGAGGACCTTGCGTCAGCCAGGAACTTGTCGGCCGCTTGCTGCGCGGCCTCTCCGGCCTTCTGCTGCTTGATGAGAGGCTCGATTTGGGATTTCACTTCCTCTATCGTTTTGACGTGGGCTTCTTGTTTATCGTCCACATGAATGATGTGGAAGCCAAAGGTGGTTTTCACCAGGTCGCTGGTCCCGCCTTTGGAAAGTGAGAACGCGACCTTTTCAAATTCAGGAACAGTTTTTCCGCGCCCGATCCATCCGAGTGAGCCGCCTTCCTTCGCGGTCGTATCTTCGGAGTATTTCTTGGCGAGCGCGGCAAAGTCTCCGCCGGCCTTGACCTGCTTCAATACGTCTTCAGCCTTGGCGCGCGCGGCGTCCACCGCCTTCTGATCAACTTTGCCATCAGCATCGGGGGCCGGCGCCTTGATAAGAATGTGACGTACATTCGCCTGCTCGGGAACGCGGTACTCGTCGCGGTGCTGGTCGTAATAGGAGCTCAGGTCGTCCTGCGTCACCTGAATCTGCGAGAGCATGCGAGTGTTGTCGAACACTACATATTTCAGTTGTCGTTTCTCGGGAATGGAGTTCACGTAGGTCTGCTTGCTGCGGTCGTAGTAGGCCTTCAGTTCGGCTTCGGCAGGGTGCAACGTCTTGAGAACGTCGTCCTTTTTGATGACGGCGTAGTCGAACTTGACCTTCGTGTTCTGTTTCTCAAATTCCTGGCGGACATCGGCGTCGCTGACGAAGGCGCTTGAGGCGATTACCTTCTCGAGCTTGCGCACCAGGATTTCATCGGCAACCAAGTGCTCAAATAGCGTTGGCGTCAGCTCAGCGTTCTGGAGCAGGGCTTCGTACTGGCTTTCACCAATGAACCTGCCGCCGGGAAAGAAAGTTGCCGCGTAACGGCCGTGCTGAAGCTCTTCGCGAACTTCGGGATCGGTGACGCGCAATCCCATGCGGCTGGCTTCAGTGAGCATGAGCTTTTCATTGATCAGGTTGTCGGCGGCACGTTGAGCGAAAAACGGCAGCAGCATGTTGGCCTGGGCTCCGCCGCGCGGGAATTGCTGCTGGACCATGGACCGGGCTTGCTTTTGCACTTCGGCGGTCGTCACATCCTCGCCGCCGACCTTTGCCAGGACACCTTTTTGAGGCGCATTGCCACCGAGAGTACTCGTCCCTGCTCCGCCGGGGAGGACGTACCAGGCCATGGAAATGCAGATGATAAGAAGGATGCCGGCCAGGAAATATTTCTTGAACCAGCTTGAGGTTTGCATGAAACGGATCATGATTGTTGGGAACTCCGCAGATCGGATCGAAATAGGATTATAAATCAGTCTCTTGTAGAGACGTTGCTCGCGACGTCTTGTGTGCAGCTGCACGCCACAGCCGTAGCAAGCTACGTCTCTACATAATCATTTCGGGTAGTCGTACGAGTATCCTCTGGGTTCATTACCCGACACAAACCGCGTGTTGTACTTCAGCATGTAGTCGAGGTGCGCGGGATCGTTGGGAAAGTTGCCTTTGTAGGGATACTTGCCCATCTTACGGAACGGCAGCGGTTCGACCGTGTTGCCGTCGGCGGCATAGAAGTCCATGTCTTTTTCGTAGCCTTGGGCGTTGAAGAAGTAGTCGCGACTCCAGCCCTTTGGGAGCGGCGGTAGTTTCGACGGATCGAATTCGAGTTGGACTTCTTCGCCGGAACCGAAGACGACGAGTTTGTCGTCGAAGGCGCTTAGCAATGGCCTGACGTCGCCATAGCGCGTGTATTCGCCGGCCTGGCGCGCGTAGGGACCGGTGCGGCTGACTTGCTCGTAATGGTATTTAACGTTTCCCGGCGGCAGATCTTCGATCTGGCGCGGGTAACCGTGGAAGGCGAGATTGGCGTGGCTCAGCGGGATTTCATTCAGTTTGAAGGCGCGAGCTTGCGCACTGTGGTCGATCAGGATGTTGTCCCAATAGATTTGCAGGTTTGTCGTGATTCGGAGCTTTCTGGCTCCAACCGGGAGCTTGTTCGTGAGGTCAACCGTGATGGTTTTGGGGAGGCCGGCGGGGAAACCCATGTCGTCGAGAACTTTGACCCACTTTTCTGATTGTGTGGCTCGGACATTCTTGTCCGAGCGGGATTCTGCGACACTCCCGTCCCGGTCGGTTTGTGCTTGACGCTTCGGGTCGGACAGGAATGTCCGACCCACACGGTTCGTGCCGACCTCGGCTTCTACATAAGGCGCCATCGCTTCAATTCCTGCTTGCGATGCTGCGTACATTCCTGTGGCGGTGAAGTATTCGATTTCGCCGTGCATCAGCAGGTGCAGTGGGCCGCCGCGGTAGGGCTCGCCTAAGTCGAGAATCAGGGTGTGCGGCTTGGTGAAACCCTTGAACGGAAGCAGATCGAAGTTGCCTACGTATTTATGGGCGAGCAGATCGGGAAGAAGATTGTTGCCTTTGTCGTCCCAGGCGCCAGCCGGAGGTTTGGCGCTCTCGGTTGTGACAACTTTGAAATCGGGATACGGCGGATTGCTGGCGAAGTATTCGTTGGGATAGACGTCTTGGTTCGCAGGATGATCGACGGCGACGAGTTTGACTGTGTCGAGATAGACCACTTCTTCCATGGGTTCCATGAGGCGCAAGGAGAGCCCCCTTGGGACTTCCCCACTTCTCGCAACCCCGGCGAGAAGTGGGGTACCCCCATTGGTTGTTGATGAAATTTCATTGGGGTGCCCCAGGTCTCGCTCGTTTTGCGAGACCTGGGGATTTTCCATCCTGTGAATTACGTCTCGATCGATCTTTACCCACTCGGTCGGACGTGGAACGTTTCGCTCGCCCGGAGCGACCCAGTGTCCGATGACTCCGGCGCCGAGAATGTCGGAGACCAGCTGATATTTTTCTCCATCCCAAACGAATAGAGTTGGGCAGGAACTTCCGCGCCGATCGATTTCAAGGAAATCCGCCTGCTTATTCGCCGCGGCTTCGATTTCATCTTGCATCACACCCATCGGCCAGAGCATGCGCACGACATCGGCTTGCTTGGCCTGGCCGAGGCCAACCGTCAAATACGGCGAGTTCTGCCCGAGATATCCGTTCGAGCCGTAGATTTCGTATTTCTGGCGAATGCCATCGGAGAAAACTTCGACCTTGGTCCCGATGGCGCTCTTGTTGTCGTTCAATCCCTTGAGCGCGAGCCGCAGCCAGCTGTTCTTGTTGCCGCCTTCGTTCTTGAGCAGGACGGCGGGGCCGTGGTTCTGGGTGATGAGCAGGTCGGTCGCGCCATCGTTGTCGTAGTCTCCGGTGATGATGGCGCGCGGATCTTTGAGCTGAATCTTGTCGAGGCCCACGTCGGCGGTGACATCTTTCCATCCGTCAGGACCCAGGTTGCGGAAGAGCTTGATTTCCCCTTTACCCTCTTTCGTTTCGCCCACAGCGACGAGGTCCACCCAGCCGTCGTTGTCGTAGTCGAAGGCGGCGATGCCGTAGGCGACCCCAAGGTCAGTTTGTGAGAGTTGTATTGAACGAAACTCCTTTCCGCGATCGTTGTGCCAGATTTTTACAGCCGCCACGCCTTGACCGAAATGTGCAGTCGCCAAGTCCATCCATCCATCGTGATCGAAATCAGCGACAGCAACTCCGGTGTTGTCTTGAATGGAATGCTTGTCCCAGGGTTGGCGAGGAGAAAACTTTCCCTCCCGTGGGTTTTCGAAAACGAGAGGGTCGAGTCCGGTTACGAAGATATCGACCGCGCGGTCATTGTTGTAGTCCGTACCCAAAGCTGTCCCGTGGCGTCCCTGCTCTGTAAACCCGGTTTCTTGCGTCACGTCTGAGAAGGTACTGTTACCGTTGTTGCGCCACAGCTCATCATTTACGGGGGATCCCTTGTATTCTCCTTTTGCGTAGCTACCCAGAAAAAGGTCAAGATCCCCATCGTGGTCATAATCAATCCATGCCACTGTGCGCAGCGACCCATTTGGTTTTACCGGTAACTGCTCACTTGCATCTTTAAACGTTCCATTCTTTTGGTTGTGAAATAGTGCGACGCGACCCATGAAAGCTATTGTCAGATCGACGTATCCATCATTGTCGTAATCGCCAGCGGCGCAAGCAATCGCATGTGATTTTGGGTCCAATCCAGACTTAGCTGTCACATCTTCGAATTTGCCATGCCCTAGATTGTGATATAGCGACATTCCGCCTTGCGCGCCGTAGTCTGTAAGGAATAGATCGATTAGCCCATCATTGTCATAGTCGAGGAAACACGCGCCAGGCCCGTGGAAGAATTGCGCGTCACCCATCGCAGCCGCTACAGCCAGCCCCGCCTCCCTTGTCACATCCACAAACTTCACGGGAATTTGCGGCGGGACTTTGATGGGCGCAGTCGGCGACTCCTCGGCCAGCGAATACTTGCCCTGCTCGCCGTAGGCCAGACTCATGGCCGAGCCGAGCTTGTTCTGCGTGATGTACTGGAAGCGCGCCAGGTGCTCGCGGGCGTGCGGGCTATCGCCGGACTGCTGATAGGCGCGCGAGAGTCCGAACTGCGCCGAGGCGTGCAGCGGATTCAGCTTGAGCGCGTGCTCGAACGCGTCAATCGCCTGCGGAAACTGCTTGAGCTGCGAATAAACCGTGCCGAGAAAGTACCAGGTGTCGGCGTCGCTGTCGTCGATGGCGAGGACGTGCTTGAAGTCTTCAACTGCCGCTTCGGGATTAGCGCTGTTTTTGTCGAGCATGCCGAGCGCATACCAGACGTGAGGATCTCTGGGATCGGATTTAGCGGCTTCGTCGAGGATGGTTTTGGCGGGGTCAACTTTGGCGAGCGCGAGAAGCGCGATTCCCTGGTTGAGTTTCGCGACTTGAAGGTTGGGATCGGCTTTGGCGGCGGCTTCGAATGAGTTAAGCGCTTTCTCGAACAGCTGCTGATTCATGTATGCGGAGCCGAGATTGTTGAGGCGGGCGGCTTCGGCGGCATCGGGCTTTTTCTCGGGAGCGGCGGCGAGGAATATCAGCCCAAGGAAAAGCAGCGCGACGAAGCACAGCAGCAGTTTAGATTTCATCGTTAAAGATTTAACCACAGAGGACACCGAGTTACACGGAGGAACACCACAGGGTTGTCGGGTGATAATCCTCCGTGTTCGCCCTCTGTGAAGCTCCGTGGCCTCTGTGGTTAATGCTTTTCGGCCGAGAGCTTCGCCACTTTCGTCAGAGCAGGCTTCTTGGCTGCCGTGCCATACGGGCGAGAAGCAACAATTCCCTTCCCTTCCTGAACCGTGATCGTTTGCCCGGCGTTGACGTTTGCGAGCTTGTCGGTTTGGCTGCTGGGCCATTGGATTTCGATTGAATCCGCCTTTGTCTTCTGCCCCAGCCCGAAGGTCGAGACCAGTTCGCTCTGTGAGAGATAGCTTGATCCGCTGCGGACCATTTTCGTTTGCTTGTCGCGGCCAAAAGTCGCCGTGATCACTGCGCCAATGCCGTCGCGGTTGGATTTGGTTCCGACCAGCTTGATACGCAGGCTGTGGTTGACTACGCCTTCGTTGTGGAAGAGATACGCACGCCCGCCGTTGGTTGTCATTAAGACGTCGAGCGCGCCGTCGTTGTCTATATCGGCGTAAGCGGCGGCGCGGCCGACTTTGGGAGACGCGAGAACGCTGCCCAGTGATTGCGTGGTCTCTGTGAATTTGCCGCCGCCGAGGTTGCGAAAGACGTGCGGGGGCTCGGCATAGCTGACGCGCTTCTGGACTTTCTCGATCTGGTCTTCGATGTGGCCGTCGGAGACGAAGATGTCGGGCCAGCCGTCGTTGTCGTAGTCGAAGAAAAAGCACCCGAAGCCGAGCGTGACTAAGGTCGCGCGACCGACCTCGGAGCTGGGAGCTTCGTCAACGAAGAGACCGTTGCCCTCGTTGTGATAGAGGGAAAGCATCTGGTTGGCGAAGTTGGTGATGATCAGGCTCGGCTTGCCTGAGCGATCATAGTCGGCGGCATCCACGCCCATGCCGGCGCGGGCGATGCCATCTTCGCTGAAGGCAATTCCGGCCGACACGCCCTTCTCTTCAAATGTGCCGTCCTGCTTATTGAGGTAGAGCTTGTTGGGCTGCGTGTCGTTGGCGAGAAGAATGTCAGGCCAGCCGTCGTTGTTGTAGTCGAGGACGGCGATGCCGAGGCTCTTTGAAGTGTTGTCGAAGAAGTGAGCTTTCTGCGTTGCGTCTTCGAATTTGCCGTTGCCGAGATTGTGCCAGAGCCGCGCGCTGGAGCCTTTGTATGACTCGGGCGTGCAATACGACTTGTTTTTGCCGTCGAGGGTGCAGAAGAGATCGCCCTGAACGGACCACTGAACGTAATTTGCGACCGCGAGATCGAGCTTGCCGTCGCGGTCGTAGTCAACCCATGCGGCGCTGGTGGAAAACTCGTTCGGTCCCCACAGGTTTGCGGACTTCGTTACATCGGTGAAGGTGCGGTTACCGTTGTTGTGAAACAGGTGGCTCTGGCCGAGCGCAGTGATGAAGAGATCGTCGTAGCCGTCGTTGTCGTAGTCACCGACGGCCACGCCCATACCGAAGATCGGGACGGTGAGTCCGGATTTCGCAGTCACGTCAGTAAAGGTGCCATCGTGGTTGTTGTGGTAAAGCCTGGGCGTGGTCTGCGGGCCGGGGTGGCCTGGCCAATTTGTGTCATTGATGAGCAGGATGTCGGGCCAGCCGTCGTTGTCGTAGTCAATGAAGGCGCAGCCCGGGCCCATGGTTTCGGGGAGATATTTCTTTCCGAAGGCGCCGTTGTTGTGGGTGAAGTGGATTCCGGATTGGGTGGTGATGTCGCGGAAGGTGATCTGGGAGTCGGTGAATAATGAAGCAAGAAAAATGAAAATTATGATTCGGGACATTATTTGGCATTCCGAGTTGTTGTGGAGATGGCCGCAACTGTCGAGCTCCGCTCGACCGGGCTGGTGGGGGCACCCGCCCCTACGTGGCCTGTGATGGCCCGGGCTGCCTTGCTCGCACTGGCTTTCTGCAATAGCTGCAATGGAACACTGACGTGCTCGTGGATCTGCTGGCGTTCGTTGTTGTCTTCTGGGTGCTTCTGGCGGTATGGGCCGGTGATGGTTTGGGCAGACTCGTCAGCTTTGAAGCGCAAATAACGAAGCTCGTGGTCGTGCGCTTGTTTTTCCTCGCCCAGGCCGCGATAGCAGAGCATCAGGTTGTAATGCGCCTGCAGGTCCTCGGGATCGATCGCCAGCACTTTGCCCAAAGAACTGACCGCTTCGGAATATTTCTTTTGCAGGAATTGAATGCGGCCCAGATCGTTGAGGGCAACCCGATCACGTGGATACTGCGCCAGGACCTTATGCACCTCATCGGCAGCGCCATCGTAATTGCCATCGCTGCGCAACACCCGCGCATAGAAATAATGTGCTCGCGCCAGATTGGGGCTCAACTCGATAGCCTTTTGGAAAACTGTCCGCGCACGCTCGATATCGCCTTCCTGCACGGCGGCGCGACCGATGTTAACCCAGCCGTCGGGATTCCTGGGATCGATTTCGGTGACTTTTTGGAATGCAGCTTCGGCGCCTTTCAGATCGCCCTGCAAGAGAAGGCCGATTCCATAGTCGTTCCAACGCTGCCAATCGTCGGCGAGCAGCTGAGTTTTCGGCTGAAGAGCTGGGGTGGAGTGCGGGCCGACGTTCAATGTGACTTCGTTTTCGGCGATCGCGACGACGGGAACATCGGGGATCTTTTCTTGCTTGGCTGAAATTCCCTGCAGCGAGCCGGTGAAAACATACTTGCGGTCATCGTATCCGGGGCCTTGATCTGGTATAGCATCAGTGCGGGCGGGGACGCCCGCACCCCCATGGTCAGTTGTTGTGTCAGGGGCCTGCACTCCCGCAAACGCGAACTGCGTGTTCCACCAGGCGAATTTGCGATAGCAGAGGCGGGCGTGCAGCGTGATCTTATTTCCCGCATTCTCGGGAATGTGCAAGCCGTAGTGCACGGTATCTGCGGCGCCGGGAGGAATCAATCGCACGTACACAACCGAGCGTGTGGACCAGGCATTGCGCTTGTTGATCGGGTTACCGTGCTCGTCAATTTGTAGAGACTTGTAGAAATGCGCGCCGGGCTCGACAGGGCCTTTACCGTTGTCCTCGACCATGCCGCTCCAGAAGATTGTCTGGCCTTTGTCGTCGGTGGCCTTGAGTTCGAGCCAAGTGTCGTAGGCGTCCACGGTGCCACCTGGGAAGAAGTGCCCGATCTTTTTGGTGCGGACGACCACATCGACGCGAACTGTATCTCCGCGACGAAGCACAGGCTGAACGCGATCGAGGGGCGCGGTGATGGGGCTTGCTTCGGTCGTTGCCGAGGCAACTTTAGTCTCGGCTTCCTCGCCGACTGCGAACGTGGTCTGAATATCAGACTGCGGATTCGCCACGGCTTTGGCCTGCACCGCTTCCGGCGAAATCGCAAAAATATCTACGCTCAGAATGCCGTTCTTCAGGAACTTCTCCGTCAGATCGAGCTGGTCCTTATCTTCGTTGGCGGTGGGAACTGCAGTGTTCGCGCCTGGAAAACGATGCGAATGCACGAACCCGTTCAGATTGCCGAAATCATTCGAGGGTTGCAGCGGCATGTGGCAATCGGCACACTGCTGAGAAGCCTTTGGGTAGTAGAACGAACGTGCGCCCTGCCCAGAGACGCCACTGGCCTGCCAGTTGTCGTATTCGTTGAAGCCGCGAATCCAGCGATAGTGGTTCACGGGAACATCGAGGTGAACTTTGTGGCAACTGGAGCAAAACTCCGGCGTTTGATTCCGCATGAAGGGCTTGAGAAAAACGCGACGATGCGGCTCGGGATTGAGCTTCACGAGGAAATCATGCATCGTGCGCACGAACCGATTGTCACTAGCTGCAAGCTCGTGCAGCTTGGGATATTCGAGATAGAAATCCCCCTGGCCCATGGTGCTCTTTACATTCGCGATCGAGTGACACATCATGCAGCCGAGTCCAGCCTGCGCCTCGGGACGATGAACGATCTGCTTGATGGGCGTGTCCATCAATCCGCTGTAGAGGACCGCCGGATCATGGCAGCCACCGCACCATTTTGACGGCTTGGTGCCCACACGGTCCTGCATGTACTCAATGCTCTTGCGATACCACTGATTGTTGAATGAAGAAAAATGATGGGCGGAGCTTTGCCATTGCTGGTAGATATCGGCATGGCAACGCTGGCAACGATCGGACTCCATGAAGAATCTGCTGGGAATTTTCTGTCGCCCATACACCTGCGCCGAGCTTGGGAAGAAATCGCCTTGCGGACCATCGCCTTCGTTGTTCATGCTCTCCGGAGCGTTGAGGGGATTCTCAATTCGTGCGGAATTCAGCCAGCGGGAGTTGCGCATGTACCAAGCACTTGCTGAGAGGACGGCGAGGGCAAGGAAGCAGATCGCATATCGGGATGCGGTGGCAGTGAAACCGACAGAAAGCCAGCCTTTGCGGCCAGCCCAATCGGCAAAAAGGATTGCGGATCCGGCAAGCGCCAACAGAATATGAAGGTAAACCCAGTTCCACTCGGGCCGGGAGGTTCCAAGCTTGATTAGGACCACGCCTAAGACGGCAGATGCTAGGACAAGCAGCCAGCCAAGTCGAGCGAGGAAGGAGGAGCGTCGCAGGAGTCCGAAGACAAGAACAACCAGATAAACAGACGCGACCAAGCCGATCACAGCGTGCAGAAGTACGACAACCGCATAGAACACGTTCGCTTGCGGAAGTGTGTACAGATAAATCGCAGAGACGAACAAGAACGCCAGCATGCGCGGAAGTGCGCGAGGGCCGAAAAGGTTTTTAAGCCAAGGGATCATTGCTCAGGACGGACGTGCGCAAAGCCTAGGTCAATACCTTAGTTTCTGAAGGGCGAAGGGCGGAATAGTATAAAAAGATTAGCTGGTAAATCCCCATGTCTCCCAAAGTCAGGGAGACATGGGGCACCCCCGCTGGTACATGGCGTCGCTTGCGGAACAACTGCTCGAATGCGAAAAGAAACTGCTTGACCCGAGTCTTCGCCGCAACCCAGAGAAACTGGCATCCCTCCTGGACGACGATTTCGTGGAGTTCGGCAGCAGCGGACGCACCTACGATAAGAAGCAGGTTCTTCATCAACTGAGCCGGCAGGTTCCGGCCCAGGTGACGATTGAAGAGTTCCGCGTCGTCGAGTTGACGCCCAGCGTAGTGCTCGCTACCTACCGGGCACGGGCAGAGTCAGCCGACGGAAAGAGCCAGAAATATTCTTTGCGGAGTTCGATTTGGGTTGAGCGCGCGGACGGGTGGAAGATGGTTTTTCATCAAGGGACGCTGGTTCGGGAGAACAAACCGCTAGAGAAGCCCGAGTTTCCATCTACGAAAAACTTGGCTTGAGCTTAAAGCCGCTGGCCGATTCGATGAACTCGCAAATCGATAAAACCAGCTCTTCCTCCCAAGGCCGTGCGACGACTTGAACACCGATCGGAAGATTTTCGTGCGCGGGTGAAACGGGAACGACAGCCGCCGGCATACCCAACAAGTTGAACCACTCGCAGTAACTCCAGGCATCGAGATATTCGACGTTTTTTCCTTCAACTCGCCAGCGTCGTTCCCCGTGTCGAAATGCAGGAATGGCAGCGACGGGGCATAGCAGAACTGGAAATCGCTGCATCTGCTCGAAAACCTGCATGCGAACCAAGTCGCGCCCGAGCCAGGTATCTAATAGAGATTTTGCTGTGTGGGGGGGGTCGGCAGCGACCCAGGAATTGAGCTCTTCGAGAATCGGGCTCAGTTCGGATTCGTGACCCCGAACCATCGGCCCGAGTAGCATGCCGCCGGCACCTCCGAAGATTTGCCACCACAGCTTGCGCGCTTGCTCTAGACCTTCTGGGCGAAAAGACTGGACATCGAATCCGGCGTCGCGCAAAATTGCCGCGGCTTGTTGTACCGCTGAGCGCGTTTCTGCCGTGACGGGCGTTCGGCCATCGTCCTCAAAATACCCAATTCTCAATTTCTTGAGTTCATTCCGATCGGGCCAGTGAACTGGGACCGGTGCTGCGGAAGGATCACCGATGTCTGGGCCCTGTATCACGTCGAATAGCAGCTTCAGGTCAGGCACGGTTCGAGCCATCGGACCGACAACTCCTGTGAGGGCAAAGGGGCCGGCTGACTGCGGGAAGTGACCGGTGGCAGGAATGCGTCCCGGAGTCGGTTTCAATCCGCAAATACCGCAGAAGTGAGCGGGCACGCGGATGGAACCTCCACCGTCGCTGCCGACGCCGCTAGCGGAGCATCCTGATGCGATTGCCGCTGCTTCGCCGCCGCTGGATCCTCCCGCTGTGCAGGAGAGATCCCAGGGATTGTTGGTTCGACCATACAGGAGGTTGTCGGTTTCCCACGCCATAAGGAGTTCGGGAGTGTTCGTCACGCCCAGAATGATCGCGCCTGCGTTTCGAAGACGCTGGACTAGGGGAGCATCGGTTTCGGCGACAGTGCCAGCGCGCAGTTTCGTCCCAGCCTCGAAAGGCATGCCGGCGACGCTGATGGCGCTCTTGATTGAAATGGGGACACCGTGAAGTAGACCGAGATTCTCGTTCCGCATGACAGCGGATTCCGCAACACGGGCTTGCTCTAGAGCGCGTTCGGCGTCGACGTGGATGAACGCGTTGAGTTTGGGATTGAGTTCTTCTATGCGCGCGAGATGGGCTTGGACGAGTTCGATGGGCGAGATTTTTCTCTTACGGATTTCTTCAGCGAGCCGGGAAGCAGAGGCAAATATGAGATCCGGTGGAGTCACGAAACGGGAGAATAGCAGAACCGGTCATTCGATGTTTCGCGGGCCAGCACCAGTCAAGTCCGACAGGAACACCAGGTCGCTCCACGCGCTGGATGATTCGCGAAGCGAATCATCCACCTTGGTCGGGATGACAGTTTCTAATTTAGAAGAGGCCATCAGTGCGCAGCTAGAAGTGCGCGGCGAGTCTTAGGTTCCAGCAGTGAACGAACAGATTCGGATTTGCGCGCTCCACGTTTGTTGAGCCAGTTCTGCAGATCACGGGTGCAGGCTGCGGCCATTTTAGTGAAGAAAAGACCGGCGCACCCCTGTTCGTCTGCCCAAATGAAATCTGCAGTGGCGTTTACTACGTTCGTGGTTCCCGGGAGCAAGAATCGCAACTGCACATTACGCAACGGCAGCATCGGTTCGGCAGCCTGGAGTGAGATGCCCTGATCGGTGATGTCCTGAACCAACGCGGGTACAGTTCCAGACTGCATCTGCAGGTAGGCAAGGCTCTCGCTTTTCAGTCGCGAAAAACTGCGGCGGTCCTCACGCATGAAGCCTTGAGCGGCGCGCAACGAGTGCAACACTTGAAGTGGGTCGAGCGGCTTGTACAGGACGAAGTTCGCGCCAGCCTGAAATACGTTGCTGATTGGAGTCGTCGAACCGATCATCCCGAACAACACCGGGCGGCGCTTTTCTGAAGCGGCGCGCGCCAGCTTCGCAACCTGCCCAGCATGTGGAAGCTCAAAATCCAGAATGAGCGCGGAATGATGGTCGGAGGCCAGCATTTCGCTGGTTTCCGAGGCTGAGGGCGAAACCCGGTATTCGATACCCAACTCCGCAAATGCCGCCACCAGCACCCGGACCGAGCTATGGCTGCGAGACATCACCAGCGCGTTCAGTTTCATGGGGACAAGGTTAAAGTGGTGGTTTAGATAGGGAAAGATACCGCCTGTAACCCGCGGTGGTTACTGAAAAATTACCTGGTTGCCGCTGTACTCGCCAATGTCTGAAATTGGACAAGCCGTTTTTTGCGCCTCAGCCGCGTCGGAGGCCTTTGGGGGTTATTTGATGTCCTTCGTTTTCATCAGCGCGCCATAGTCTTTACCGGAAGGTTCAACGGCGCGGGCGACGATGCCGTCGAAGGCGTCGCGCAACTCGGGGAACTTAAGCAAAAGGGCTTTCATCACAGCCATGCATTCCTGGAAGGCCTGGCCACTATCGGCGACGCTTGCGGTTTGGAATTTGACAATCAGGTGAAGTTGCTGATCTACGGTGGTCGGGAAGAGTGAAGTCACCTTGTAAGTCTTTCCCTCCGGAGAAGTCAGGTCGGCGGCGTTGCCGTTCATGGGAAAGTCGGTTGGTTTTACGTTTTGGGCCTCATCGTAGAGTTTGTCTGTGACTTGCGTGTACATGAACGGAACCGGCATGGTCAATTCCCTGCCTTCGAGGAAGTAAAGCCAAGCGGCGTGGGTTTGCCCCTTGCTCTTGAAAGCGCGGGCGCGATCGAGAAACCAGTTGCTGTCATGTCCGGCGATTTGAGTGTCGCGCAAGAAAAAACCGCCAAGCTTCCAGTCAGCGCCCTGTTGCTCGAGAACAAAAGACAGCGTGACCGGAGTCTTCTGACCGGCGATGTCGAGAATTATCACGGCATAAGTTCCAGGAGCAAGGTTCGGGATGATGAATTCGGTGCTATTGGCCGTGAGCCCGTTGGCGCCAAACACGCCGCACAGAAACTCGGCTTTGGCGAGCGGAGCCGTGCCTTCGACTTTCAGCATGAACGGGGCGCGAGCAGTTGCGTGCGTGCCTGCCAGGTTGGGTTGATTGTCCCTGATAGTTCCTTCGATCCAGCCAAAATCGCTGGCGACGGCAGGAATTGAGTTCTGTTTCAGTGACGCTGAATTGCCGCGCGCAACCATGTCGACGTACTTCATGGCCGCCGCCTGAATGGCGGAACGCGAAGGCGCATCCATGTCGTCGGATGTGAAACAGGTTTCCGAAAGGACTGACGTGGCAAACGCCATTACAAAGAGGAAACATCCGCAGAACTTCAGAACCCGAAGGGCTGCTGCTGTTCGTGAGCTCATGGGAAACAGTGTGTGTTTGCTGCTACCGGACTTAGATGCAAAAGCGCCACCTCCGACGAGCAGGGCGACACCCACCACTTCACAAAAAATTAACACAAATCGAGGCTCATACGTAATTTGGCCAGGACCGCTCCAACTCCTACAAACCAACCACTTTTGCACAGCCTTCATCCAATTGCGCGCCGATAAAAGGATTCACGATGATAGGACGACTGTGTGCACTTGGTTGCACAACCGTGTTCATCGCCGTTCTGAACGGTTGTGTCGGACTCACAGGGAGTAGTGGAACCCCGCCCCCGCCTACCGGGGGTTTGCAGAACATCAATCACATCGTTGTTCTGGTGCAGGAGAACCGGTCTTTTGACAGCTATTTTGGCGCGATGCGGGGATACTGGGCAGCCAATGGAATACAGGACCAGCAATTCGATGGACTGGCGCAGTTCAACCCGCCTGCCGATCCGGCAAATGCGCCGACGAACCCGGGCTGCGATCCCGCATTCCCGTTCGTTCCGCCGAGTACAAATCCATTTTGCCAAATTGACGCCGCCAGTCCGCCAGTTGCGTCATTCCACTTCAAGAGCATGTGTATCGAAAACACCAGCCCCTCTTGGAGCGAGGCGCACCACGACTGGAACGTCCATGCTCCGACGTCCTCCACCTTCGGGGGAGACGGATTCGTAGACACGGCGGCGAATTTTGCGCGGCAACATACGCAGGGTGGTGGGCCTGCTCCCTTTTTCGACGTGAACGGCAACCGGGCGATGGGCTACTACGACTGGACCGATCTCAATTATTACTATGCGCTGGCGACCGATTTTGCCACGTCAGATACCTGGTTCTCTCCGGTGATGAGCCGCACTCCTCCCAATCGTGACTATTTGCTTGGAGGGACCTCTCACGGATACGCCTATCAGGTGGGATCGAATCCGCCGTTTAACAGCGCTAAAATCCCGACCCCGACAATTTTTGAAGAATTGGATGCCGCCGGCGTTTCGTGGAAGATCTACGTGCCAACACAAGCGACACGCTGCGCAAATAATCTCACTGTGCCATGTCTGCTTCACTTCACCTACATTCACGATTTCCAGTTTGGTGCAAAGGTAGCGGCAAACCCAAGTGCGTACGTGAATAAGATAGTGCCTTTGTCGCAGTTCTTTGATGACGCCACGAGCGGGAACCTTCCGAGCGTTTCGTTGATCGAACCTGCATCGAATGCAAAACTGGATGAACATCCGCTTGATTTTGATCCGGCGCCTGGGACGCAGCCAACTGGGAGCGTTCAGGCTGGCGCGGCCTGGGTTTCAACGTTGATCAACGCAGTCATGTGTGGACAAAACGGTCCCCCCTCTGGCACATGCGATCCGACTCAGGCGCCAAGCTGGAAAGACTCCGTTTTCATTTTGACCTGGGATGAATTTGGCGGATTATACGACCATGTAGCGCCAGTGCATCTGGGAAGCCCGGACGGGATTGGTCCGGTGGATCTCTTTTCCAATGATCCCTGCTTTGGGGCGGTAACGGCGAACACCATTTGCGATTTCAGCTACACGGGATTTCGAGTTCCGTTGGTGGTTGTTTCACCTTTTACCAAACCGAACTTCGTCTCTCATCAGAACAGGGACTACACGGCGATTCTGAAGCTCATTGAAGACCGATTCGGGGTTGCGGCTTTATCGAATCGTGATGCGAACCAGGTAGGCATGGACGACCTAAACAACGGGTTTTTTGATTTCACCACCGTACCCTGGAAGACGCCACCCACCACATTGCCCCGGCAGGTGGATTTTGGGCCATCGGCCTGCTTCGTGAATCCGCCGCCGCCGTAGGCTTCAAAACGGTTTCACCGCAGGGCTCGAGAGACACAGGGGAACATTTCGCATGATTTTTCCGTGTCCCAGCGTGCGTCTTGGTGGAACCCGATTTGTTGCGATGCATTATTCGTTCTGCTGCCTAGCCTTGCCCGGCAGAGCTGCCGGGTTCTCATGTGTGCGCTCGCGGAAGCCGCCTTTCATTCCAGTGCCGAGCGTCACGCTGGATTCGCCGAACTTGTCTCGGACGTGGTCCATCGCACTGAGCGCCTGCTCCCATTTGGCACGCGCCTGACCCGACAGCAAGTAAGGTTGAGGTCCTTCCGAAGACAGCGAAGACGCCTGAACGCCGAGCAAACGTACTTGTGCAGCTTTTCTCCAGTTGGCGTGAAATAGCCTGCGTATCTCGAAGTAGACTTCATTGTCCAGTTGTGTTGGCGTGTCTATGCTGTGGGCCCGGGTTATCGTCGTGAAGTCCTTGTAGCGCAGCTTTAGTTGCAGAGTTCTCGCGTGCACCTTCTGCTCGCGAAGCCGCCGCGCAACCATCTCTGAAAGACGCATCAGGGTGGCTTCGAGCTCGGTTATGTTGGCGGTGTCCTGGTTGTAAGTATGCTCGTGGCTGATCGACTTCGCCGCGTCGAGATCGCCGATCTCGCCGGCGAACCAGGCTCCGGCATCTTTACCCTTAGCCTTACCCGCTAGAGCGAGTCCCCACTTTCCAAGATGCTCCTCGAGAAAGGGCTCCTCTTTCAACGCCATGTCGCCGACCGTCCTGATGCCGAGCGAGTGCAGCCTCTGTTCGGTCACCTTTCCGACACCAGGAATGTCGCGGACATCGAGAGGAGCCAGAAACTTCGACTCTTGTCCTGGAACAACATAGAGCATGCCATGAGGCTTAGCTTTACCGGAGCAGACTTTGGCGATCAGGCGTGAAGTGCCAATACCGATCGAGCAGTTGAGCTGCGTCTCAGCTTTCATTTTGTGATGAAGTTTGTGGGCGGCGAGAAGTGGTGGGCCGTGGAGGCGCTCCGTCCCCGACATGTCGAGATAGGCTTCATCGATCGAAACCATCTCTACTTGCGGAGAGAAGGACATCAGCACCGTATAGACCTGTTCTGAGCACCTCCGATAACGATCAGGGTGACCGTCCACGAAGATCGCCTGCGGACATAGCTTCGCAGCAGTACGCAAGGGCATGGCAGAATGTACGCCGAATTTGCGAGCTTCGTAGGAGGCGGCGGAAACCACGCCCCGTTCATTTCTTTGGCCACCGACAACGACAGGCTTGCCTTTCAGGCACGGTTCGAACAGTTCTTCGACGGAGACGAAGAAGGCGTCCATGTCAACGTGGAAGACGGTTTTGGCAGACGCGGGCATCGGAGTCACACCATCATCGGTTGCACATGCAACTGCCGCACGCGGTCATACACGCGCACATATTCGCGCGCCGAAAGCTTCCACGAGAAGTCTTTCGCCATCCCAGTGCGCATCAGCCGCTGCCAGGAATCCTGGTCTCGATATACCTGCATCGCATGATGAATTGTTCGCAGCAGGGCTTCACCGGTGTGCTCCTGAAATTTGAAACCAGTTCCCTTCTTCGTGCGTGAATCCCAGGGATCGATCGTATCGTCGAGGCCACCGGTAGCCCGAACGATCGGAACCGTACCGTACTTCAGGCTGTAGAGCTGGCTTAGGCCGCTTGGTTCATAGCGCGAGGGCATGAGGAACATATCGGCTCCCGCTTCAATCTTGTGCGCGTATGCGTTGTCATACGCCACACGCACTGCGACTTTGCCGGGGACCCGCCGCGCGAGGCGTAGAAACATTTCTTCGTATAGCTTGTCGCCACTGCCGAGGACGATCAGATGAACATCTTCGAGCGCGAGCCGATCCACGATCTGGCCGATGAGATCGAAGCCCTTCTGCGCAGCAAACCGAGAGACGATGCCGATCACGGGAAAACTCGGGTCGCCGTGAATACCTGCCGACGCAAGCAGGTCGCGTTTACACTCCAGCTTCCCGCTTAGATCGTTCGCGGAGTAGTTTGCGGCAATATACTTGTCCGTTTCCGGATTCCATTCGTCGTAATCAACACCGTTCAGAATGCCAACGATGGACTGTGCCCGCTCTTTCAGGACACCTTCCAGTCCGAAGCCAAATTCCGAGGTCTGGATTTCCTGAGCGTATCGTCGGCTCACGGTGGTGATCATGTCGGAATAGGCGAGCGCACCCTTGAGGAAATTGACATTGCCGAAATATTCCATCTTAGAGATGGTGAACAGGTCCCAGGGCAACATGAGGAGCGGCAGGATTTCCGGCGGAAACAGGCCCTGATAGCCGATGTTGTGAATGCTGAAGACCACGCCGGTATTGAGGAATGCCGGATCTTCCGAATATTGGGTGCGAAGCAGCACGGGCACGAGCGCCGATTGCCAATCGTGGCAATGAAAGATGTCGGGCACGCCGAGAATTTTCGATCCTTCGATAACCGCGCGGCAAAACAGGGCAAAGCGCTCGGCATTGTCAGGGAAATCGCCCGCGGGAGTACCATACAATCCGTCCCGATCAAAGAACGGCGGATAATCAACGAAACAGAAACGCACACCCGGATAGCCGGCTCCGGTGAGAATCGAGCAGAAACGGTAGCGGTCATCAAACGGCACGGTGATACTCTGCACAACCGAGCGTTCCTCGCTGATGCGCGTCAAACGGTAGCGTGGAACGTAAATACTGATGTCATGGCCGAGCGCGGCCAAAGCGCGCGGCAGGGCACCGACGACATCTGCCATTCCGCCAGTCTTTGAAAATGGAACGCATTCAGAAGCAACGAACGCGATGTGCATGAGCCAAAAGCTCCAGCCGGTGCTTGCCGTTTTCCCGCGCTATGATATTGGCGAGGTGCGCGCCGCGTTACAAGGGCGTGCGAAATAAGTCTAATCGGCGGAACGAACGAGGGTCAATGAAAGCATCGAGCGCCCGAGTGCCGCGAAAGAAACCCAAGCTGGGCCAGCACTTTCTTACCGACACGGTTGCGCAGATTCGCATCATGGAGGCGCTGGGTGATGTTTCCCAGGCAACCGTGCTGGAGATCGGCCCGGGCCGGGGTGCTCTGACTTCGCTCCTGGCGCGCAGTGCGCGCCGAGTGATTGCAGTTGAAACGGACCGAGTGCTTGCGGCGCAACTGCGGATGAAGTTTTCGCTCACGCCGAACATCGAAATCATCGAAGGCGACATCCTTGCAGTTGACTTCAATACGTTGTTCGGA
>Ga0075425_100001157_pt1 | contig 25550 bp, 25 predicted proteins | sample SoiMethybrSBSTD4_FD_75300 | JGI IMG/M metagenome (GOLD analysis project Ga0075425, IMG submission 75300) | Bulk soil microbial communities from a Populus tree surrounding site in Tennessee, USA - Soil MetaG P. TD hybrid SBSTD4 | ecosystem: Environmental > Terrestrial > Soil > Tree plantation...
GACTCCACGATCGTCTCGTAGTACTCCATGGCCGCGCTCTGGGCGACGGTGAGCGCGATGATCCCGGCGCGCGCTTCCGTCAGGCGGTCGACCACGAGCACGCCCCCCGCCATCCCCGGCGCCGCCGCCGCGTCCTCGCGGACGGCCAGGTCCTCGACCGTGCCCGGTCCGCTCAGCCGCCGCTCCGCCTTGCGCAGCGCCTCGAGCTGACGCTCGCGCACGGCCGGATCGACGTCTTCGAACACCACGACTCCGAAGGGATACAGGAACAGCGTGCCGCCCTCGGCGATGGCGACGCGCAGCTCGTGCGTGCCCTTGATCGCGCTCGGGAAGAGAGCGGACAGCGCGCGCAGGGGCACGTTCTCGGGGAAGGCCAGGGCCTGGAAGGAATGGACGGCGGACATCTCGTCCGCAGTGTAGCCGTGGCGGCGTGGGAGCGGCAGGTTTGTCACGCCGTCGTCACCGCCGGCGCCTAACCTCCGCCGTCTCGACGGAGGTCGCGATGTCCGAGCCGCCCGCCGGTACACCCGTCCTGTTCCTGTGCCGTGACAACGCCATCCTGAGCCCGATGGCGGAGGCCCTCCTCAATCACTGGGGACGCGGCCGGTTCCGGGCCCTGAGCGCGGGGTGGGAACCGGCGGCGGGCGTGCACGAGCTGACCGCCCGCGTCTTGCGCCGCGCGCAGCTCTTTCCCGCCGTCCTCAGGCCGCGCGACTGGAAGGAGCTGGCCGTCGAGGACGCCCCCACGTTCCGGATCCTGGTCCTGCTCGGCCACGTCATGCCCGATCGCGACGTGTTCGGGGTCAAGGGCAACCCCATCCTGGCCCACTGGCCGATCATCGACCCGCTGTCGCCGCCGGGCCCGGCCGAAGCGAAGGAGCGCGCCTTCGAGCGCGCCCTGCGGGAGATCGAGGCGCGGGTGAAGCTCTTCGCCAGCCTGCCCCTGGCCAGTCTCGACCGCCTGGCCGCCGCGCGCCGGCTGGCCGAGATCGGGGCGACGGCCGCCGTCCCGTGAGCCCCCGCGGCGCCGCGGTCCGGCGGCGCCCGTGCGTCGCGTCGGCGCTGGCCATCCTGCTCGTCTTCGCCGGCGCCGGGTCCAGCCCGGCGGAGGACAGGGCCGCGAAGCGCCTGCTCCGATCCGGTCTCGACCGCTATCGAGCCTTCGACTACGAGGGCGCGGCCGAAGACCTTCGCAACGGCCTGGCCGCCGCGTCTGCCGACGACGAGAAGGGGAACACCCTCGTCTTGCGGGCGCTCGGCGACGTCTGCGTCGTGCTGGGCCGCGATGCGGATGCGGAAAGCACGTACCGGCGCCTCCTGGACCTGGAGCGGAAGCGCCATGCTCCGGGCGACCCGGCTCTCAATGCGACGCGCTGGGCGCTCTACGCCGTGGAGACCGCGCTCGGCCGCCACGAAGAAGCGGGCCGGCTCTTCCGCGAGGTCGTGGACGAGTCGCCCCGCGCCATCGTCACGACCCTGGTGCTCGTGGACACCGCGGACATCAACAAGGTCACGTTGCTCAGTGGATTTCCCGTCAAGTACTCGGAGGCGCTGGCCCGGCGCGCGCTCCGCGTTCACGAGCGCGTCTACGGCGCCGACCGCGCGGCCGCTCCCGCCGCGCGGCTGGCCGTCGTCCTGCGCGAGCTGCATCGCGACGACGAAGCCAGCCGCCTCGACGCGCGGTTGCGCGCGGTCGGAGAGCGCGCGCCCGCGGGCCAGTAGTCCCCGCCCTCCCATCACACCGCCGTCATGCCGCGGGCACACGCACGTCAACCGCGACGGCGAGAGTAGCCGCAACTTCAGGAGGGCAGCTATGCGGTGGTCGTACGTTCAAAAGGGAATTCTGCGCGCGGCCGTCGTGGTCCTCGCGCTCCAGGGAACGGTCTTCGCGCAGTCGCGCACGGCCGGGACCGGCACCATCTCCGGCACGGCGCGCGACGCCAGTGGCCTCGTCCTCCCCGGAGCGACGGTCGCGGCGAAGAACCTGCGCACCGGCGAGTCGGCCGACGCCACTTCGAACGCGCAGGGGACGTACGCCTTCGCGGGCCTCACCCCCGCCACCTACACCGTCACCGCCCGCTTGACCGGGTTCGCGCCCGTCGAGTTCAAGGAGGTCCAGCTCCTGGCCGGCCAGGAGGTGCGCCTCGACCTCACCCTCGCGCCCGCGTCGCAGAGCGAGACGGTGACCGTCACCGGCGAGGCCCCGCTCCTCGACGTCAGCGACGCGCGCATGGGCGCCAACGTCAATGAGCGCGAGGTCTCCACCCTGCCCATCAACGGCCGCCAGCTCTCGCAGCTCTACCTCCAGGCGCCGGGCGCCCTCAACAGCGGCACCGGCACCTTCGGCGACATCCGCTTCAGCGGCCGCGCGGTGGAGCAGAACATCGTCCGCTACGACGGCGTGGAAGCCTCCTCGATCATCGACGCCTCGCCCGGCAACCTCAACGGCGAGATCGCCTCGCCCTTCCGCCTGCAGTCGAGCCTCGAGAACGTCCAGGAGTTCCGGGTGGACTCGAACAACTATCCCGCCGAATACGGGACGGGCACGGGCGGGCAGGTGACGGTGGTGACCAAGTCGGGGAGCAACACCTTCCACGGCGGTCTCTTCGAATACTTCCGCGACGACAGCCTCGACCGTCCGAACGCCTTCGATCCCGTCGTGAACGGCGAGCAGCAGAAGTCGCAGCTGCGCCTCCACCAGTTCGGCGCCTCCTTCGGCGGCCCCCTGGTCAAGGACCGGGCGTTCTTCTTCGGCAGCTACGAGGGCTATCGGCTCGACTCCGGCATCAACTTCGTGGAGGCGGTGCCCAGCGCGGCCGCGCGCGCCCGGGCCGTGCCCGCGGTCGTTCCCCTTCTCGACGCCTTCAAGGACCCGCGCGCGATCATCCTGCCCGGCGCCTCCGCCAACCCCGACTTCGACATCGCCCAGCTCCAGGACGTGTCCAACGTGAACGAGGACGCCTTCAGCGGCCGCATCGACGTGCGCATCAGCCCGAAGCACAAGTTCTACGCCCGCTATTTCCGCGACAACGGCGACAACGACCAGCCCGAGGGCGTCACCGGCCGCCGGCAGATCTACAAGGCGCGGCCGGAGAACGCGGTGGCGGCCCTCCAGAGCACGATCACTCCGAGCGTCGTCAACGAATTCAAGATCGGCTACAACCGCGCCAACACCGAGATCAACGGCGTCGCGCCCATCGTCAACGGGATCGACCTCTCTTCGATCACGCTGAACATCACGGGCAGCGTGGCCAACACGGGCATCGCCGGCCAGGGCTCGAACTCGGGCGTCGCCATCCCGGGTGGTCTTCTCCGCCAGAACAGCGCCAACAACGGCCGCGGCGCCCCCTACCGGCCCTACACCCTGTCCGTCATGGACTCCATCGGCTGGCTGCGCGGCCAGCACTACTTCAAGCTCGGCGGCGAGTTCCGCGCCGTGCGCGTGAAGACGGACCGGCTGGGCGGAACGACGTACACGTACTCCAACCTGAACGACTTCCTGGCCAACCGCCTCCAGCAGGTCCAGTTCCTCGGCGACCTTTCCGCGCCCAGCCCCTTCCACAACGGCGCGACGGGCGAGCGCGAGGCGAAGGCCGAGTACTACATCGGCTACCTGCAGGACGAGTGGAAGGTGAGCCCGAAGCTGACCATGAACATCGGGGTGCGCTACGACTACTACACCCCGCTGTACGAGGCCAACGAGCTCGAGGTCAACTTCGACGCCATAAACGGGGTGATCCTCCCCCAGGGCGGCACCGTCCTGCAGGGCAACAAGAACAGCATCCAGCCCCGGGTGTCCTTCGCCTTCACTCCCTCCCGCAGCGGGAAGACGGTGGTGCGTGGCGGCTTCGGCATCCTTGTCGGCCCCGGCCAGGTGGAGGACCAGATCCAGCCCATCGAGTCCGACCGCATCTCGAGCACGCTCACGGGGGGGACGTTCCCGGTCGACACGGCCGCCCTGACCGCGAGCTTCGTGAACAACCCGAACAACCGGAACTACCAGCCTCGCGCCTACCTGCCCGAATATTCGATCCCCGAGAAGATCTATCAGTACTCGCTGGGCATCCAGCAGCAGCTTCCGGGTGATCTGGCCTTCACCGCCGCCTACGTGGGCAGCCAGGGCCGCAACCTGTTCCTGCGCAGCATCGCCAACCGCATCGTCGACGTGCGCACCAACGCCAACCCGACGGGCAACGCGATCGTGATCCGCGAGTTCTCGATCGTGGGCGCGGACGGCTCCGTGCAGAACCCCTACGCGGAGGTGGACGTCAAGACGAGCGGGGGCCACGACAGCTACAACGCGATGCAGCTCTCGCTGACCCGTCCCTCCATCCACGGCCTCACCCTCAACGCCCAGTACACGCTGTCGAAGAGCTTCGGCAACTCGGCGGGATCGAACGAGGCGCAGACCGTCGGCAACAACGCGCGCGCGATCGGCGACTTCGACTACGACGACGGCTACAACCGCTTCGACGTCCGCCACACCTACAACGTCAGCGCCGTGTACGCGCTGCCGATCGGGGCGGGCAAGAAGAAGGACCTGGGCTCGCTGGGCAACGCGATCCTCGGGAACTGGCAGGTGGGGGCGATCTTCAACGGCCGCAGCGGCCTGCCCCTCGACGTGCTGGTCACGCGGCCGGACGTCGTCTATCGCGACGGCAGCGGCGCGATCTTCAGCACGCCCGCGGCGGGCCGTACCGCGATCATCAACACGCCCGGGGGCGGCAACTCGCGCAACGTCCGCCGGCCCAACCTGATCCCGGGCGTCGATCCCTACCTCAAGAACGGCACCCAGTGGCTCAACCCCGCCGCGTTCTCGACCCCGGCGGCGGGCGAGTTCGGCAACCTGGAGCGCGGCGCCATCCGCGGGCCGAGCTTCCGGCAGCTCGACCTCGTCCTCGTGAAGGGCATCCCCATGGGAGGCACCACGCAGCTCGACCTGCGCTTCGAGGTGTTCAACCTCTTCAACACGATCAACTACGCCCTGCCGTCGGGACGGCTCAACAACGCGCTGGGCACGGGCGCGAACCAGGTCCAGCCCGGTCAGCCCTTCACCCAGGCCGCCGCAGGCAGCACGTTCGGCCTCCTGACCTCGACGGTGGGGACCACCGTCGGCCTCGGCACGAACCGCCAGGTGCAGCTGGCCGCTCGTTTCAGCTTCTAGGACCTCACCCCAAGCCGTCCCCCGCCGTGACGGCTAGATTCCCCGCCGTACGTCTCGCCTCCTGGCCCGCCGGCGCTCACCCCGCCGGCGGGCCCCTTCCTTCCTCCGCCCGTGCGAACATCGAGCTCAGCGCCATGACGAAGGTCATCTTCGCGTGCCGTCACAGCGCGGGCCGGTCGCAGATGGCGACTGCTTTCTTCAACCAGCTCGTCGATCCCGCGCGCGCTCAGGCCCAGGCCGCGGGCACGACCCCGGCCGAGCGCGTTCATCCCGAGGTCGTGGAGGTCATGCGTGAGGTCGGCCTCGACCTTTCGCAGGCCCGGCCCCAGCTCCTGACCGCGGAGCTGGCGGCGGGAGCGGCGCACCTCGTGACCATGGGATGCGGCGAGGAGTGTCCCTACATCCCTGGGGCCAAGGTGCAGGACTGGGCCCTCGACGACCCGAAGGGACAACCGATCGCGCGCGTGCGCGAGGTCCGCGACGAGATCCGGCGTCGTGTGACGAGCTTCGTGAAGGAGCAGGGATGGAGTCGTCGGCCCGACGACACCGCCGCCATCACCCGCACCTACGACGAGTACTTCCAGGTGTTCCAGACGCTGAGGCCGGAGGCCGTAGCGTCGTTCTACCACGTGCCGTGCATGGCCCTCTCTCCCCAGGGCGTCACGGTGATGACGACGTCGGAAGAGGTCCGTGCGTTGTTCCGCACCATGCGCACCGCGCTCCAGGCGCGCCATTACGCCCGCAGCGAGAGGGGGGACCTGCGGGTGAAGGTGCTGAGCGACGAGACCGCGCTCGTCAGCACGCGCGTCGTGCGCTACGCGACAGACGGCAAGGAGCTCGAGCAGTTCGGCGCGACGTACCTCTTCCGCAAGACGGACGCCGGCTGGAAGATCGCCGTGATCACGATCCACGACGCCAACACCGTCTAGCCTTCTCCTGGCGGGCGCCCCGCTACCGCCTCCTCAGACCAGCGCGCCGCGCAGGATCAGGGCCGCCACCTGGAAGTAGATGATGAGCCCCGTCACGTCCACCAGGGTGGCCACGAAGGGCGCGGAGCTGGTGGCGGGGTCGAAACGCAGCGCGTGCAGCAGGAAGGGCAACATGCTGCCGGCCAGGGTGCCGAAGCACACGACCCCCACCAGGCTGAAGCAGACGGTCGCGGCGACGCTGAGGAAGTGCGGGCCGTAGTCCGTGAAGTGCAGCCCCTGCCACAGGATGATGCGCAGGAACCCGATGGCTCCCAGCCCCGCGCCCAGGGTCAGGCCGGAGAGGATCTCGCGGCGGCAGACCCGCCACCAGTCCGTCAGGGAGAGCTCCTTCAGGGCCAGGGCGCGGATGATGAGCGAGGCGGCCTGGGAGCCGGAGTTGCCTCCGCTGCTGATGATGAGCGGCACGAAGAGAGCGAGCACGACGGCGCGCGCGATCTCGCCTTCGTAGTGACCCATGGCGGTCGCGGTGAGCATCTCTCCGAAGAAGAGCGCGGAGAGCCAGCCCCCGCGCTTCTTCACCATGTCCCAGAACGGGACCTGCGCGTAGGGCGCGTCCAGCGCTTCCAGGCCGCCCATCTTCTGGATGTCCTTCGTGGCCTGCGCGCTCACCGAGTCCAGCACGGCGTCCACGGCCAGGGCGCCCATGAGCTTGCCGCGCTCGTCCACCACCGGCGCGCAGACGAGGTCGTAGCGCGCGAACGCTTCGGCGGCGGATGCGAGCTTGTCCGTCGGCTTGAGCACGACCGCGTCCGGCGTCATGAGGTCCGTGACCGGGCAGGCGGGATCGTGTACCAGCAGCGTGCGCATGGGCACGACCCCGCGCAGCACGTTGCGCACGTCGACCACGAACAGCGCGTCGAGATGGCGGGAGAGCTGCCCACGGGTGCGGATCTGGGTCAGGACGTCGCCGACCGTGCGTGAGTCCGGCACCGCGACAAAGTCCTGGACCATCAGGCGCCCGGCCGAGTCCTCGGGATAGGAGGCCACCGTCTCGATCCAGGAGCGCTCGCTGGCGCCACGCGCGCGATAGGCCTCTTCGAGCACCTCCGGGGGCACGGACTCGGAAACGTAGGCGAGGTCCGCGGGGTCCATCCCCGCGAGGACGGCGACCAGGGAGCGCGGCGACATCTTCGCCATCAGGTCTTCGCGCACGGCCCGGCCCAGCTCGGGCAGCACGCCTCCCGCCCGCGACTCCGGGACCTGCTCCCAGACGAGGGTGCGATCCTCCACGGGCAGGGCCTCCAGGATGTACGCGATGTCCGCGGGATGCAGCGCGCGCAGGCGATGGTGGAGCTCGCCGACGTTCTGCCGGTGCACGAGCGACTCGACGATCTCGCGCTGGCGTCCGACGGCCTGGTTCCGCGTCCAGGTCTCGAGGACGCGGTGACGCTCGAGCAGCGTCGTCACCTCTTCGAGGGCGGCCTGCAGCCGCGTGCCGCTGTCCGTCGCGGTCATGAATCCTCCATCCGCGCTTCGCGCTTCCGCGGAAGACAGTAACGTCACGCCGCGCGGAGGGTCAATGGTTTTGCCGGAGGCCGCGCGTTTCTGCTCGTCATGCCCGGATCATCGCGTTGCCGCGACACCGTCACGGTTTCAACGGAGCGTGAACGAAATGCGCTACCAGGCTCTCGCCGTCGACTATGACGGCACGCTCGCCGCCGACGGCCAGGTCGACGACCCGACGCGGGCGGCGCTCCGCCGCCTGAAGGGCAGCGGGCGCCGCCTGGTGCTCGTCACGGGCCGGGAGCTCGCCGCCGTGGCGGGCGTCTTCGGCGACCTCTCCGTCTTCGATCTCGTCGTCGCGGAGAACGGAGCCGTCCTCCACGACCCGGTTGCGTGCGCGACGGCGGTCCTGTGCGAGCCGCTGCCTTCCGCTTTCGTGATCGAGCTGGCCCGGCGGGGAGTCGTACCGGTGGCGGTGGGCCAGGTGATCGTCGCCACGCACGCGTCTTTCGCGCCCACGGTGCTCGCGGTCATCCGGGAACGGGGCCTCTCGCTCCAGGTGGTGTTCAACCGGGAGGCGCTGATGGTCCTGCCCGCGGGAATCCACAAGGGCACGGGACTCGGTGCCGCGCTCGTCCGGATGGGCGTCCACCCGGCGCGAGCGGTCGCCATCGGGGACGCCGAAAACGATCACGCCATGCTTGCCCTATGCGGGTACGGGGCCGCGGTGGCCAATGCGCTCCCCGCCCTGAAGGCCCGCGCTCAGCTCGTGACGCGGGGTGAACGTGGCCAGGGAGTGGCGGAGCTGATCGAGCGCTTGATCGCCTTCGACCTTCCCGAGCCAGCACCGCAGGCGCCGCCTCCCGGCATTGCGCCTGCCGACGACCGGCCTCCCGCCGTCTGAAGGCGGCGGCCAACGGGGGGCCCCGACCTGCGGTAGTGTCCAGGCGGACGCGACTCGTTACACGGCCGTCACACCGCCGTCACAGGCCGCCCCTAGCTTCAAGGACCTGGCCGGACGCCGACGTCGCATCACTGAGGAGGAACGTTTTGAACGAAGCGAACCGTGTCACACGCACGACGTGGCTCTCGACCACCGCCCTCGCGGCCGCGCTCCTCCTGAGCGCCCGGCCCGGGCAGGCGCAAGTCACGCCCGCCGCCGGCCACACTCCGCCCGACGACACGCCCTCGATCAAGGTCGGCGTCGTCATCTACACGGACTACACGTACACGGACAAGCCCACGGTCCAGGACGCCGACAAGAACACCATCAATCCCAACTCCTTCAACGTGAGCCGGTCCTACATCAACGTGACGGGCAACCTCTCGCACCTCGTGGCCTTCCGCGTCACGCCGGACATCACGCGCGAGAGCGGAACGGGCAGCAGCCTCAACGGCAGCCTCACCTTTCGCCTCAAGTACGCGTTCGGCCAGGTCAACTTCGACGACTTCCTGACCCACGGCTCCTGGGCCCGCATCGGCATCCAGCAGACGCCGTTCGTGGACTTCATGGAGGGGATCTACCGGTATCGGTTCCAGGGGACGATCTTCGAGGAACGCGAAGGCTTCCTCACCTCGTCGGACGCCGCCATCGCCGCGCACTACAACCTGCCCGGCAACTACGGCGACATCCACGCCGGCGTGTACAACGGGGACGGCTACTCGCGCGCCGAGGCCAACAACGAGAAGGCGTTCCAGATCCGCGGCACCGTGCGGCCGTTCCCGCTCGGCGGAAACCTCAAGGGCCTGCGCCTCACCGCCTTCTACGACGCCGACAAGTACATCAAGAGCGGCCCCCGGAACCGCTTCATCGCCGCCGCGACCTTCGAGCACAAGTACTTCAACGCCGCCTTCGACTACATGGACAACAAGGACAAGACGGCGGCGAGCGCGACAGAGGTGAAGTCCAACGGCTGGTCGGCCTGGGCCACGCCGAAGTTCCTGTCCCTCCAGGAATCGAAGTCGGGTATCGAAGGGTTGATCCGCTACGACAGCCTCAAGCCCAACAAGACCGTGGACGCCCGGCGCAAGCGCCTGATCCTGGGGCTGGCCTACTGGTTCCCGCTCCTGCGGGGACCGTCCGCCGCGCTCATGATCGACATGGACAAGGCCACGTTCGATGCCGTGCTGAACCGGCCGACCGAGCAGCGCTACTCGCTGCACGCGCTGTTCAACTTCTGAGCATGCCTTCGGTCACGCGGCCGTCATACGACCGTCGCACGGCGCCGTCATCGTGAAAACGTTCCTGAGAGGTGATTCGATGAACCGCTTGACCGTGGCCCTCGTTCTCGCCGCCGCCAGCGGCCTGGCCGGCACGGCCGCTGCCGCCCCCATCCAGATCAACGGGGCGGGCGCGACCTTCCCCAACCCGATCTATTCGAAGTGGTTCTCGGAATACAACAAGCTCCACCCGGACATCCAGATCAACTACCAGCCCATCGGCTCCGGCGGCGGCATCCGCCAGCTCACGAACCAGACCGTCTTCTTCGGCGCCACCGATGGGCCGATGACCAACGACCAGATCCAGGCCGCCGGCGCGAAGGTCCTGCACCTGCCCACCGTCCTGGGCGCGGTGGTGCCGATCTACGAGCTGGCGGGCGTCACCACGCCTCTGAAGTTCTCGGGGCCGCTCCTCGCCGACATCTTCCTGGGCAAGGTGACGAAGTGGAACGACGCGGCCATCGCGGCCGAGAACGCCGGCGTCAGCCTTCCTGCTGCGGACATCACGGTCGTGCATCGCTCGGACGGCTCGGGCACCTCGTACATCTGGGCCGACTACCTGGCCAAGGTCTCGCCCGAGTGGAGCAAGCGCGTGGGCGTGGCCACGGCCGTGAACTGGCCGGTGGGCGTGGGCGGGAAGGGCAACGAAGGCGTGGCCGGGCTCGTGAAGCAGACGCCGAACAGCATCGGCTACGTGGAGCTCATCTACGCGCTGCAGAACAAGATCCCCTACGGCGCGGTGAAGAACGCGTCCGGTGAATACGTGCGCGCGAGCATCGACGCCGTCACCGCCGCCGCCGCGGCCACGGAAGGGAAGATGCCGCCGGACTTCCGCGTGTCGATCACCAATGCGCCGGGCAAGGATGTCTATCCGATCGCGTCCTTCACCTGGCTCCTCCTGTACGAGAGCGCCAAGGACAAGGAGCGGTCCAAGGCGATGGTGGAGTTCGTGAAGTGGGCGCTCGGCGACGGGCAGCGCTTCGCGAACGAGCTCGGGTATGCGCCCCTGCCCGCCAGCGTGGTGAAGATGGAGCTGGCGGCGCTGACCCGGATCAAGTAGCGAGAGTTTACGCGGCGTTAACGTGCAGGAAACCACCCGTTTACTTCGAGCACCTAGGTTCGAGACATGAACTTCATCCCTCGCCAGGCAGGGCACGTACGCCCGCTCGCCATCCTCGCCGTGACCGCGCTCCTTGCCGCCTGCGGCGGTGGGCAGACGCCGCCCGCCGGCCAGGCCAGCCCGGCCCTGCCCGGGCAGGGAGCGCCGGCCGCGGAGACCGGCGGTGGCGCCGATCAGATCAACGGGGCGGGCGCGACCTTCCCCAATCCGATCTATTCGAAGTGGTTCTCGGAGTACACCAAGAGCCATCCCGACGTGCGCATCAACTACCAGCCCATCGGCTCCGGCGGCGGCATCCGGCAGCTCATCGCGCAGACGGTGGCCTTCGGGGCGACGGACGGGCCGATGACGGACGAGCAGCTCAAGTCCGCGCCCGGACCGATCGTCCACCTGCCCACCGTCCTGGGCGCGGTCGTCCCCGTCTACAACCTTCCCGAGGTGACGGGGGACCTGAAGTTCTCCGGCCCCCTCCTGGCCGACATCTACCTGGGCAAGGTCAAGAAGTGGAACGACCCGGCGATCGCGAAGGAGAACCCCGGCGTGAAGCTGCCGGCGACGGACATCGCGGTCGCGCACCGGTCGGACGGATCCGGCACCACCTACATCTTCGTGGACTACCTCTCCAAGGTGTCGCCGGAGTTCAAGCAGAAGGTCGGGGTGGCGACGTCGGTGAACTGGCCCGTCGGCGTGGGCGGCAAGGGGAACGAGGGCGTGGCCGGCGTCGTGAAGCAGACGCCCGGGTCGATCGGCTACGTCGAGCTCATCTACGCGCTCCAGAACAACATCGCGTTCGGAGCGGTGAAGAACCAGGCGGGCGCCTACCTCAAGGCCTCGCTCGAGTCCGTGACCGCCGCCGCCGCCGCCAGCGCGGCCAGCATGCCCGCGGACTTCCGTGTGTCGATCACGAACGCCGAGGGCAAGGACGCGTATCCGATCTCGTCCTACACCTGGATCCTCCTGTACCAGAACGCGCCGGACAAGGCCAAGAGCCGCAAGATGGTCGACTTCATGCGCTGGGCCATCACGGACGGCGAGGCCTTCGCGAAGGACCTCGGCTACGCGCCGCTTCCCGACTCCGTGGTCAAGCTCGAGCAGGACGCGCTGGGGAAGATCCAGGTCCAATAGGAATGGCCCCTTCCCTGACGGGACGGCGGCGCGCGGGCTGGGCGGATCCGCTCTTCCGCGCGGGCACGGGCGCCGTCGCCGTCCTCGTGATCGCCATCGTCGTGGGCATCCTGGTCGTGCTCGTGAACGACTCGATGCTCTCCGTGCGCAAGTTCGGCCTCTCGTTCTGGGCGACGCGGACGTGGGACCCCGTGGCCGGCGAGTTCGGCGCGCTGCCCTTCATCTGGGGCACGTTGTACTCGGCGATCCTGGCCCTGCTCATCGCCATGCCCGTGGCGCTCGGAATCGCGATCTTCCTCTCCGAGCTGTGCCCGCGCTGGCTGCGCCAGCCCCTCGCGTTCCTGACGGAGCTCCTGGCCGCCATCCCGTCCATCGTCTACGGCCTCTGGGGCATCTTCGTGCTCGCCCCGGCCGTACGCACGCTCGAGGTCCACACCCCGGACGTCCTGCGCCGGACGCCCTTCTTCTCGGGCCCGCCCCTCGGGGTCGGCATGCTTTCGGCGGCGCTCATCCTGGCCGTCATGGTCATTCCGTTCACGGCCACGGTGGCGCGCGAGATCCTCAAGGCGGTTCCCGTCTCCCAGCGCGAGGCGGCCTACGCCCTGGGCGCCACCCGATGGGAAGCCATCCGCCTGGCCGTACATTACGGCCGGGTAGGGATCATCGGCGCCATCATGCTCGGCTTCGGCCGCGCCCTGGGCGAGACCATGGCCGTGACCATGGTCATCGGCAACAATCCCCAAGTCGCCCTCTCGCTGTTCGCGCCGCAGCACACGATGGCCGCGGTCATCGCCAACGAGTTCACGGAGGCGGCGGACGCCCTCTACCTGAACGCGCTCGTCGAGATCGGCCTCGTCCTGTTCCTGATCACCGTCGTGATCAACGGGCTCTCGCGCGTGCTCATCTGGAGGATGGGGCGCGTCCGAAGTGCGCGGTTCGTGGCGCGGACGGTGCCCCTTGCCGCCTGACGCCTTCGCGCGCCGCTATCGCGTCCGCAAGCTCACGTCCGGGCTCATGACCTTCCTGTGCGCGCTCTCCGTGGTGATCGCGCTCATCCCGCTCGCCTTCATCCTGTTCTTCGTCCTCCGGCAGGGTGTGCCCGCCCTCAACTGGGCCTTCTTCACCGAGCTGCCCAAGCCGGTGGGGGAGACGGGCGGCGGCATGGCCAATGCCATCGTGGGCACGGGCATCCTGATCGCCCTGGCCGCGCTGATCGCCGTGCCCATCGGCATCACCTGCGGCGTGTTCATCACCGAGTTCAACACGAGCCGCCTCGCCCCCGCCGTGCGCTTCGCCGCGGACATGCTCAACGGCGTGCCCTCGATCGTGATCGGCGTCTTCGCCTACGCCATCGCCGTGCTGCCCTTCCGGCGCTTCTCCGCCCTGGCCGGCGGGGTGGCCCTGGGCGTGATGATGATCCCCATCATCGTGCGCACGACGGAGGAGCTGCTGGCCCTCGTGCCGTCGTCGCTGAGGGAAGGCGCGCTGGCCCTGGGAGCTACTCGCGCGCGGGCGGTGGCCACCGTGATCCTGCCTGCGGCCCTGCCCGGCATCGTGACCGGCGTGCTGGTGGCGCTGGCCCGGGTAGCGGGGGAGACGGCGCCCCTGCTCTTCACCGCCTTCAACAACCGGTTCTTCTCGACGAGCCTCGACCAGCCGATCGGTTCCCTGACCGTGCAGATCTTCACGTACGCCATCTCGCCCTACGAGGACTGGCACCGCCAGGCCTGGGCGGGGGCGACCGTGCTCATCGCCGCCGTGCTCCTGTTCTCGCTCCTGGCCCGGGCCGTGACCCGGCGCCTGGAGCGGATGCACCACGGATGAGCCGAGGGAGTGTCATGGACGACGAGACCAGCGTGATGGAGCAGCCGGGCATCAAGATCCAGACCGCCGTGCGCACGGAGCCGGTGGTGGAGGCGGAGCGCCAGGCCATCACCATCCGGGGCGCCAACTTCTTCTACGGCGAGAAGCAGGTCCTCTTCGACATCGGGATGGACATCGGGGAGAACCGGGTCACCGCCCTCATCGGCCCCTCCGGCTGCGGCAAGTCGACGCTCCTGCGCTGCCTGAACCGGATGAACGACCTCATCGAGGGCGCGAACCTCCGCGGAGAAGTGAAGGTCAAGGGCCGCGACATCTACGGCACGGGCGTGGACGTCATCGAGGTGCGGCGGCGCATCGGGATGGTGTTCCAGAAGTCCAACCCGTTCCCGAAGTCGATCTACGACAACGTGGTGTACGGGCTGCGCATCGCGGGCCAGCGCGACCGGCGCAAGCTGGACGAGGCCTGCGAGACGAGCCTCCAGCGCGCCGCCCTCTGGGACGAGGTCAAGGACCGCCTGGAGGAGAGCGCGCTGTCTCTCTCCGGCGGGCAGCAGCAGCGCCTGTGCATCGCCCGCGCCATCGCGGTGGAGCCGGAGATCCTGCTCATGGACGAGCCGAGCTCCGCCCTCGATCCCCTGGCCGCGGTCAAGATCGAGGAGCTCATCTACAGCCTGAAGGACCGCTACACGATCGTCATCGTGACCCACAACCTGCAGCAGGCCGCGCGCGTGTCGGACAAGACCGCGTTCTTCTGGCTCGGGCGCCTGGTGGAGTACGGGTCCACGCCGCAGATGTTCACGAACCCCAAGGAGAAGCTGACGGAGGACTACATCACCGGCCGGTTCGGTTGATGCGACGGGGCGCGACGGCAGCGCCCCCCTGGTGAAAGAAGATGGAGAGGCATCACTTCGAGACGGACCTGCAGGCGCTCAAGAACCGGCTCCTCAACATGGGGGCGCTGGTGGAGGAGCGCGTGCACGGGGCCATCCAGGCGCTCATGGAGCGCAACATCGAGGCGGCGGAGACGATCGCCCGCAACGACGGCGAGGTCAACGCGCTGCAGATCGAGATCGACGACCGCTGCCTGAAGCTCCTCGCCCTCCAGCAACCCATGGCCTCCGACCTGCGCCTCATCACGTCGGCCATGAAGATCAACGCCGACCTCGAGCGCATCGGCGACCAGGCGGTGAACATCGCGGAGAACGCGATCAAGATGCTGGGCGCGCCGCCCCTCAAGCCCCTCATCGACCTGCCGCGCATGGCGGAGAGGGCCGAGCGGATGACCCGCGATAGCCTGGACGCGTTCGTGCGCCGGGACGTGGCCCTGGCCCGCGAGGTGCTCTCGCAGGACGACGAGGTGGACGGCCTCAAGGACACCATCTTCCGCGTCCTGCTCACGTACATGATGGCGGACCCGGGGACCATCGAGCGCGCGCTCGCCCTCATCCTGATCAGCCGCAACCTGGAGCGCATCGCCGACCACGCGACGAACATCGCGGAGGACGTCATCTTCCTGGTGGAGGCGAAAGACGTCCGCCATCACCATGAGGAGCCCACCACGCCATGAGGGCCCAGGAAGCGGCGGGACCGGCGGCGGGAACGGGACGGCGGCGCGTCGTCCTGATCGAAGACGAGCCCGACATCGCGGAGGCCATCGGGTACCAGCTCCAGAAGGTCGGGCTGGAGGTGCGGGTGGCGCGCACGGGCGAGGAGGGCCTTCATGCCGTGCGCGCGGGGGCCGATCTCGTCCTCCTCGATCTCAACCTGCCCGGCATGGACGGCCTCGAGGTCTGCCGGATGATCCGGCGGCAGGCCACCACCGCGCACCTGCCCATCATCATCGTTTCCGCGCGCGCGGACGAGGTGGACCGCGTACTCGGCCTGGAGATGGGCGCGGACGACTACGTGGTGAAGCCGTTCAGCTTGAAGGAGCTGGCCGCGCGCTGCCGGGTCGCCCTGCGCCGCCACGGTCCGGAAGCGGCGCCCGCCCAGGGATACCGCGACGCGAACTTCGAGGTGGAGTTCGATTCCTTCGTGGCGCGCTACCGCGGGACCGATCTGCGCCTCACGGCCAAGGAGTTCGAGCTCTTCCGCGTCCTCATCGAGAGTGCGGGGCGCGTGCTCACCCGGGAGCGCCTGCTCGACCGCGTCTGGGGCCACGACGCGGACGTGGATTTGCGCAGTGTCGACGCTCACGTCCGTAGGTTACGGGCCAAGCTGGGTTTGGGCCGAGGCCACGTGGAAACCGTCGTCGGGCTCGGCTATCGATTCGTCAAGGACGGGGAGCCGAAGCCACAATAAGCCGTGCGTAATCGCCTGGCCGTGTTGGAGCTGACGGCGCCAGCGCCAGCATCTCCGCGCCGCAGCTCCACACGGGAGCCATCTGTTGGCGGCGGTCGGCGGTGGGGGTTGCCCAGCCCGGCTGGCCCACGCGTCGTCACGTCGCTGCTTCTCGCCGGCGTTGTCCTGCTCTCGCTTGGGTGCGCGAGCTCCGCGGGGATGCGGCCGTTGTCCCAGACGCTGCCCCGCGGGCTGCCGTCCGCGGCTCAGCGCGCGACCTGGGAGCGGATCGACGGCGACTACGAGACCGCGACCGAACACGTCCGCTACTCCCTCTTCGTGGATCCGGAGCGTCCCTTGCTCTTCCGCATCACCCAGTACCGCGTCAGCCTTCGGCGGCCCATGGGGAGCCGTCCACGATTCGAGGACGGCACGGAGACGGTGGTGTGGAACGAGCTGCCGGACCGTCGCGTCCCCTTGCGCTGCTATGCGGAGGAACGGCTCGACGGGAAGCCGCCGTCAGGGGCCGCGCTCATGTGGCGCGACGTGGACCCGACCACTCTCGAGTTCCGGAGGAGCATGAACCGGGCCATGGAGATCTACTCGCACGTCCGGCAAGATCGGCGAGGAGGCCCGCCCGTCGGCTAGGGTTCTATCCGTCCCGGGACGGATAGAGCGACCCGCTCGACGTCTTCCCGAGAAGCCAGACCCACGACGCGAGCTCTTCCTCCGCCGCCGCCTCGGACAATCGCCGCGCCTCCTGGGCCACGTCCGCAGGCACCCACTCCGGGAAAGCCGTCACACGCCGCTCGTGTTGGCCCGACGCCGTGTGCTCTTCCGAGATCTGGTCGAGGCCGCCGGGCGGCAGGCGAGCCGCGAGCCGGACGAGGGCCGGCCACAGCCGCCGATGAGCGAAGGTCACCTTCTCGTCGACCAATCGGCAGACCAGGACGTCGCCACTGTCCACGACGAGATTGGCGGCGGCGAAGATGGCCTTGCCCTTCGGGTGTCCCCACCAGCTCCCGCGGATGGGCGCGCCGGCCACGAACTCGGCCAGGTTGGGGACGCGGCCGCGCGCGGCCTGGAGCACGATGCCCTCGCGCTTCACGAACGCGAGCGCCTTGCGTCCCACCGCCGCCGACGCGTCGAGCCTGCGGGCGGGTGGCATCGCCTACAGGGGCACTCCGGTCACGACCGGCCCCAGGCAGACCCAGCGTCCGCCGTCGCGGACGACACGGTAGAGGGGCCGGAGAGACGACGACCGCGTTCGCGTGAATCCTCCCCGGACTTCCGCCTCGTCGTCGGCGATCCACCGGATCGGCCCCGACGACAGCAGGGCGGCGGGCACGCGCGATTCCGCCAGGTAGACCTCGCCGTCGACGACCGCGCACGCCTCCGCCGACCGGAGGCCCGGCAGCGCCGGGTGCAGGGCCTCCCGGACGCGCGCGTCCATCCCGTCCGGCGATCCATGGATCGCGATGCACGTGGGCAGGCCGTCCTCCGAGAGGAATTGCTTGGCCTCGTAGCGCAGGACCGCGGCGTGGACCAGGGACGCCGCATCGCCCTCGGTCGCCGGTGGACGGCTGCAGGAGACACTCGCGGCCAGGGCGACGAGGGCGCAGGCGCGGCTCAGGGCACGGCTCACGGTGCCGCCTCCGTTTCGGACCGGATCACGACCCAGCCGCGCCGGGTGCCGCCGCACGCTATGCATCGTCCAGCGCCCGCCGCACACAGACGTTGACCTGATCCGCATGGGTGACGTTGATGAAGTGGCCCCCACCCCGGACGATCTCCGTCGGCTGCACGCCGGCGATCGGGAGGAGCCGGTCGGACGTCCCGTGAATGTGCCGCAGACGCGTGACGGGGGCCGACGCCGGCGCCCAGCGCAAGATGGCGGAAAGCCCCCATTGCACGAATGGCGTGGGGGCGTGGGCGAGCAGCCGATAGAGTGCCTGTCGATGCTGCGGCGTGCGCGCCCCGAAGAACCAGGCGACGAGCGGCCACAACGGCCGAGGAACGGGACGGCTCCAGGGCAACGCGGCCAGCAGGGGGGCCAGGAGGCGGCGATAGCCGCGCACGGCGCGGCCGGAGGTGCAGCTCGCGATCAGCACCAGGGCCCGCGGTCGGACGTGACGCGCCATGACCGTGGCCACCATCCCTCCGAACGACACGCCGCCGATCACCGCCCCTCCGTCGAGGGTGGACGAGTCGGCCATGCGCCGGCCGAAGTCGTCGAGCGACTCGCCGGGCCGGGGATCCAGCCAGGGGAGCACCTCGAGCTCGGGGAACTCGCGCCGCTGCGGTTCCAATAACTCCGCGTCCGCGCCCAGGCCGGGGAGGAGCACCAGCCGATCGCTGCCCATCAGGCGCTCCTCGCCGGCTCGCGGCGCGCCCGCGGGAAGCGCACGGTGAACTGGCTGCCCCGTCCGGGCTCGCTGCGGACGGAGACCATGCCCCCCAGGCTCTCCGCGAGGTGCTTCACGATCGAGAGGCCGAGTCCCGTCCCTCCGAGCTCGCGGCTGCGCGCCTTGTCCACCCGATAGAAGCGCTCGAACAGGCGCGGCAGGTGCTCGGCCCCGATGCCGGGCCCGTCGTCCGCGACCTCGAAGACGACGGAGTCGTCGTCCGTCCGGGCGGAGACGGACACGTGCCCGCCCACGGGCGTGTACTTGAGCGCGTTCTCGACCAGGTTCTCCAGGACCCCGCGCAGGCGGTCGCGGTCCGTCTCGAACAGGGGCGCGTCCACCCGCGTGGTGACCTCGATCTGCTTGGCCGCGGCCAGCGCGCTCAGGGCGGCGATCACCTCGTCCACGACCTCCTCGGGCGCGACGCGTTCCCAGGTGGGCGGGCGCTCGCCCGACTCCAGCCGCGACAGCTCGAGCAGGTCCGAGACGAGGGCGGTCATGCGTTCGGCGGCGGCGCGGATGCGCTCCAGGAACCGCTTGGCGGTGGGCGGATCCTCCACCCCGCCGTCTTCCAGGGCCTCCACGAACCCGCGGATGGAGGTCAGGGGCGTGCGCAGCTCGTGGGACGCGTTGGCCACGAAGTCGCGCCGGACCTCGTCCACGCGTCGCCGCTCCGTCACGTCCTGGAAGGTCAGCACCGCGCCGTGCGGCATCCCTTCCTGGCCGGGGAAGGGGCCGGCCTGCAGCGCGTAGATGCGCCGCAGGTGGTGGATGCGGACCTCCAGGGCCTGCGGACGGCCCGTGCGCAGCGCCGCCTCCAGCGCGCGTCCGACCTCGGAGTGGCGGATCACCTCGACGTAGTGCCGGCCCAGGGGATCGGGCAGGTCGAGGCTGCGGCGCAGGCTGTGGTTGGCCAGGATCACGGTGCCGCGGTGGTCCACCGCGAGGAGCCCGCTGTCGATGGCGGAGAGGATCGTCTCCGTGCGCGCGCGCTCGCCCGCCAGCTCGTTGAGGCGGGCCTGGAGCTGGTCGGCGGAGCGGTCGAGGATGCGGGCCAGCTCCCCGATCTCGTCCTGGCGCGAGATGCGCGTGCGCGCGGAGAGGTCGCCGGCGGCGAAGCGGTGCGCGGACTCCATCATCTCGCGCAGCGGACCGGCCAGGGGCGCGGACAGCGCGATGGACAGGACGACGGCCACCGCGAAGGCCAGGCCGAGGGCGAGCGCGACCGAGCGCGCGACCTCCTGCGCCTGCTCCTCGATGCCGTAGAGGGGAAGGGCCACCCGCGCCACCCCGATGACGCGGCCGTCATGGCGGATGGGGACGGCGGCATAGAGCAAGTCCACGTCGACGGTGGCGCTGTGCCGCACGGCGCTGCCCGTGGCGCCGCGTAGCGCCTCCGCCACCTCCGGCCGCGCGGCGTGGTTCTCCACGGCCGCCAGTTCGGGTCCGGAGAGGGAGGAATCGGCCAGCACCCGCCCGTCCGGAGCGACGATGGTGACGCGGGCGCTGACCTCCCGGGCCGTGCTGTCCACGAGGGCGTCGATCTCCGCGGAGGGCGCGCCCTCGGCCAGCGGCCGCTCCACCACCCGCGCCATGAGCCGCGCCTCCGCCAGCAGGGTCGTCCGCGTGTACGCGACGGTGCGGCGGCGCAGGTCGGGGCCCACGAGCAGAAGGACGGCGAAGAGCGCGGCGGCGGAGGCGGCCACCGCCCCCACCGCGATGCGCTCGCGCAGGCCAAAACGCGTCATTCGGCGTCTCGTGGAATGCGGTACCCCAGCGACTTCACGGTCACGATCGAGCTCGCGAAAGCGGGCATCTTCTCGCGGAGGCGCCGCACGTGCACGTCGACGGTGCGCGTCCCCTCCGTGTACGAATACCCCCACACGTCCTGCAGGAGCGCGTCCCGGGAGAGGACGCGCCCGCGCGCGTCGATGAGGGCGAGGAGGAGCGCGAACTCCTTGGCCGTCAGGTGGACCTCCTGGCCCGCGCAGCGCACGAGGTGACGCGCGCGGTCCACCTCGACCACGCCGATGGTGTCGATGCCGTCCGTCTCGTCCTTCCGCTCCAGGCGGCGGAACAGGGCCCTCACCCGCGCCAGCAGCTCCTTGGGACTGAACGGTTTCACCACGTAGTCGTCCGCGCCCATCTCCAGGCCGACGACGCGGTCGGACTCGTCGCCGCGCGCGGTCAGCATGACCAGGGGCACGGAAGCGCTGGCGCGGTCACGGCGCAGCTCCGCGCAAACGGAGAGGCCGTCCATCCCCGGGAGCTGGATGTCGAGGATGATGAGCTGGTAGGAGCCGCGCCGGACTCTTTCCAGCGCGCGCCGCCCGTCCGCGACGGATTCGACGTCCCAGCCGTCCTTGCCGAGGTAGAGCGACACCAGCTCGACGATGTCCGCGTCGTCCTCGACCACGAGCGCCTTGCGCATGACGACACAAGGATAGGGCAGAATAACTCGCGCCTCTTCGGGCGCCCCCTGCGGGAGGGATGATGCGCGTGGTCGTGGCCGGCGGGACCGGGTTCATCGGGCGCGAAGTGGTGTCCCGACTTCTCGAGGAGCGCGGTCTCGAGGTCGCCGTCACCACCCGTCATCCGGAGAGGCCGGACTCCTGGGACGGCCGCGTGCGCAAGCTCCAGGCCTTCGCGGGAGACGTCGTCTCGCTGGGCAAGGCCTTCACGGGCGCCGACACCGTGGTGCAGGCCATCCAGTTCCCGAACCATCCCGTGGAGGACCCGGGCAAGGGCCGCACCTACATGGAGGTGGACGCGCAAGGCACCGTGGCCGCGGTGGGCGTCGCGAAGAAGCTGGGGGTGCGCCGCTTCGTCTATCTCTCGGGCGCGGGCGCGGGGCGGAACCTGCCCCAGCCCTGGATGAAGGCCAAGGACATCGCGGAGCAGGCCATTCGCGAGAGCGGGATGGAATACGCGATCCTGCGCCCGTCCTGGATCTACGGCCCCGGCGATCACAGCATGAACCGCTTCATCTGGTTCTGCCGCCACCTGCCCGTCATCCCCGTGATCGGGGACGGCCAGACTCCCGTCTACCCGGCCTACGTGAAGGACGTGGCGCGCGCGATCGCCGAGGTCGTGCGCCGCGAGGACGCGCGCGACAAGGTCCTGGAGATCGGCGGCCCCCAGCGCCTCACCATGGACGACGTGATCCGGACCGTGCAGGAGGTGCTGGGCCGGCGGCGGCCCCTGCTGCATCACCCGCCCGGCCTGATGAAGCTGCTCGTGCGCCCCATGGCGCTGCTGCCCACGCCGATGCTCTCGCCGGGCGCGGTCGACTTCATCACCCAGACCGTCGAGATCGACCCGCGTCCCGCCGCCGAGTACCTGGGGTTCGCCTTCCGTCCCCTGCGCGCCGGACTCGACGAATACGTGGCCTGAGGCATCCTGGTGGCGATGACGGACTGCGAGCGGTGCCGGGGCACGGGGTTCGAGATCGCGTCCGTCCCCGGACCGGACGGCAAGGACGTCGAGGTCGCGCATCGCTGCACGTGCCAGCAGGTGGCCGGCCCCGACGCCTCCGAGCGAAGGCGTGAGGCCCTGCGCATTCCCCCGCGCTACGAGCACTGCACGTTCGCGACCTTCGAGATCGGGGAGGGGAGCACCCGCTTCACGCGGGACGCCCTGGCCATGGTGCTGCGCTACTGCAGCGCCTACACCCAGCGCGGTGCGGTCAACGCGAACGACAAGGGCCTCGGCCTCCTCTTCACGGGCGGCAACGGCACGGGCAAGACCCATCTCGCCGTCGCCGTGCTGCGCGAGCTGGCGGAGACCCACGGCGTGCGCGGGCAGTTCTGGGACTACCACGAGCTCATGCGCGAGATCCGCAACTCCTACAACCCCGCCACCGCCATCACCGAATACGAGCTGCTCGAGCCCGTCATCGAGCTGGAGGTCCTGCTCCTCGACGACCTCGGCGCCTGGAAGATGACGGACTGGATGAACGACACGCTGTTCTACATCCTGAACCGGCGCTACCTGGCCCGGCGGCCCACCCTCATCACCACCAACTACCCGGACCGCGAGGTGAGCGCGCGCGAGCTCATGGACGCGGATTCGACGGTCCGGCGCGAGTACCTGGTGGACCGGATCGGCTACCGCCTGCGCTCGCGGCTGCTCGAGGCGTGCACGGTGGTGAAGCTGGACGGTCCGGACCGGCGCCAGGTCGCGCTGCAGGCCTCGAACCAGCGGCTCCTCCTGTGAGCGACGGGGGCGCGTCCGCGCCGGGCCGCGAGTGCCCTCGCTGCCAGGGGACGGGGTTCGCCCACGAGCGCATCGGGGACCGCGAGTACGCGCGGCGCTGCGGGTGCCGGCGCGGCTCGGGCGCGGACGCCGCTCGCGCGCTGGATCCCCTTCACGCGCTCGGCATCCCCGGCGGCCTGGGCCATTGCACGCTCGGCAACTTCGCCCCCCGCACCCCGGCCCTCAGCGCGGCCTACGATCGGGCCCTCGCCTATTGCCACCGCTTCGCCGACGAGGCCGCGCGCGCGGACGGCCTCGGGCTCCTCTTCTGGGGCCCGCCGGGCACGGGCAAGACGCACCTGGCGGTGGCCATCCTGGCCGAGCTGGCCGCCAACCACGGCGCCCGCGGCCGGTTCTGCACGTTCGCGGGGCTCCTCGACGAGATCGCCCACTCCTACGACAAGTCCTCGCGGACGAGCGAGTCCCGCGGTCTGAACTCGATCCTGGGCGCGGACGTGCTCGTGCTGGACGACCTGGGCGCGCGGAAGATGACGGACTGGGCCGCGGACAGCTTGTTCACGATCGTCAACGGCCGCTACATGGCGCGGCGGCCCACCCTGTTCACGACGTCGTTCGAGGACGTGGACCGGGAGGTGGCGATGGACGCCCATGGCTTCCGCCGCCACGAGTACCTCATCGAGCGCGTGGGGCAGCGGCTGCGCTCGCGGCTCCTGGAGATGTGTGCGTTCGTCCCCATGCAGGCCGCGCCCGAGCGCGACAAGACGCGGCGCCCGGCCAAGCCGTCCACGCTGGGAGGCATGCGCCGCTCGCCCAAGGGGCCGAGCTAGACCTTGTCCGTGATCAGCTCGCGCAAGCGGGCGTGCTGGGGGCCGGTGCGGTGCGCCCACTGCAGGCCGTAGCGCTGGGAGCCCGGCATGTCCCCCCCGTTGCGCATCCACACGACCCGGCCCGCGGCCTGGAAGGGCTGGACGTCGGGGGCGAACACCAGATGCAGCACCAGGCTCTCGCCGATGGGGAAGGCGCCGTCGGTCACGACACAGGCCCCCTGGTCGGAGATGTTGGCCACGACGCCGAGGGCGGTGGCGTGCCCCGGGCGTCCGATCTCCACGCGCACCGGGGTCCGCGGATTCACTCTGACCGACGATCGCTCGAACATGACGACCTCGCTCCGCGGCGCTGGCACCCTGGCGGGTACCCCGCCTCAATCGCTCGCGCCTGTAGTGGAGGGCCACCGGCCGCGCCGACACGCACAGGTTAGCTGCCTCCTCTCCGGCCGTCAAACCGGCGCGGTTGGTCCCCCGGGGCGGGGTCGCGTATCCTCTTGATGTGAGCGAGACGTACTTCCAGAAGGGGTTCGGCCTCAAGTCGGCGGTCGGGCCCGTGTTGTCCCAGAACTACGCGAGCGCGGTGGTGGACCGGCTGCGCGCCCTGGGCCATTCGGCCCGGGCCGGCGACCTCACCTTGAAGCTGGCCCGGGAGTTCGGGTTCTGCTACGGCGTGGACCGGGCCGTCGAATACGCCTACGAGACGCGGCAGCAGTTCCCGGACCGGCGGATCTTCCTCTCCGGCGAGATCATCCACAACCCGGACGTGAACCGCCGGATCGAAGACATGGGGATCCGCATCCTGCCCGAGAAGGCGGAAGCGACGTCGCGTTATGCGGAGGTGACGGCGGGCGACGTCGTCATCCTGCCCGCCTTCGGGGTGACGGTGGCGGAGATGGGCGAGCTGCGCGGCCGGGGCTGCGTGCTCGTCGACACCACCTGCGGCAGCGTGCTCAACGTCTGGAAGAACGTGCACAAATACGCGGACGACGGGTTCACGGCCGTCATCCACGGCAAGCACTACCACGAGGAGACCAAGGCCACCGCTTCCCAGGCCCTCACCCATGCCGGAGGCCACTACCTCTGCGTGCGCGACCGCAAGGAGGCGGAGGTGGTCTGCGGGTTCATCCGCGGCGAGGTGGGTGCGGACGTCATCCGCGCCCAATTCGCGCATGCGGCCAGCCCCGGCTTCGATCCCGCGCGCGACCTGGCCCGCATCGGCCTCGCCAACCAGACGACGATGCTCATGAGCGAGAGCCTGGAGATCCAGGAGATGCTGCGCAAGGCGATGCTCGACCGCTACGGGGAGGCGGAGACGGGGCGGCGCTTCCGGGCCATGGACACGATCTGCTCCGCCACCCAGGACCGGCAGGACGCCGTCCTGCGCATGCTCGACGACGGCGGGCTCGATCTCATGGTCGTGATCGGCGGCTACAACAGCAGCAACACCCAGGCCCTGGCCCGCATCTGCGCGGCGCGGCTGCCCACCTACCACATCGACGCCGCCGACTGCGTGGCGGCCACGTTGCGCCACCGCCCGGTCGGGTCCCACGACGAGATGACGACGGAAGACTGGCTGCCCGCGGGGCCCGTTCGCATCGGCCTCACCGCGGGCGCCTCCACCCCCAACAACGTGGTGGGGGACGTCGTGCGGCGGCTGCTCGCGCTGCGGGGACGGACGGTCGAGGAGCTGGTGGCGTAGCCGGGAACGAAACAACAACTACAGCAAACGGAAAATAGAGGCTTGCCCCGCGGGTGGCTTGTCAACAGGGTCGGCCTGTTGGGCCTGCGCGTTCACGCCCCATCGCGCCGCTGCGCTAGACTCCCCTTTTCGGAGAACTCGCATGCTTCTCGAAGGTAAGACCGGCCTCATCCTCGGGATCGCGAACAAGCGCTCCCTCGCCTGGGGCATTGCACAGTCCGTCGCGCGCGAAGGCGCCC
>Ga0075425_100001158_pt1 | contig 25533 bp, 27 predicted proteins | sample SoiMethybrSBSTD4_FD_75300 | JGI IMG/M metagenome (GOLD analysis project Ga0075425, IMG submission 75300) | Bulk soil microbial communities from a Populus tree surrounding site in Tennessee, USA - Soil MetaG P. TD hybrid SBSTD4 | ecosystem: Environmental > Terrestrial > Soil > Tree plantation...
GCCGTCATGGTGATCTTGGCGGTCATCAGCATCGCGTCGGTCAACTACTTCCAGTTGCAGGCTGGTGGGACGGTGCCGCATGCGGTCGGCGCTGCTACTGAAGGGACAGAGACACGGTTCGGCGTTCCGCAATCGGCTACCTTCGCCGCTGCGACGACGCTGACATCAACGGGTTCAGTGGATTCTTTCCATGACTCATACACCGCTTTGGGCGGCTTGGTGCCGATCGTGAACATGATGCTGGGTGAGGTGGCGCCTGGCGGAACGGGCTCGGGCATGTACGGCATGTTGGTGCTGGCGGTGATCACGGTGTTTGTCGCCGGACTGATGGTGGGGCGTACGCCGGAATACGTCGGCAAGAAGGTTCGGTCCCGTGAGATCAAGTTCGCCTCGCTCTACTTTCTTGTTACTCCGATCCTCGTGCTTGTTGGAACGGCGGCTGCCATGGCTTCGTCGTCAGCGCGGGAATCGATGTTGAATACCGGACCCCATGGACTGTCTGAAGTGCTGTATGCCTACACCTCTGCGTCGAACAACAACGGTTCCGCCTTTGCCGGGCTGAATGCCAACACCGCTTGGTACAACACCTCCCTCGGTTTGGCGATGTTGTTCGGCCGGTTCCTGCCCATCGTGCTTGTGCTGGGTCTGGCCGGCTCACTGGCCAACCAGGGCGGATCCCCGGTTACTGCGGGGACCTTGCGAACCCACCAACCCCTGTTCGTGGGGATGCTCGCCGGGGTCACGATCGTGCTGGTCGCCCTCACATTCCTGCCTGCGCTGGCCCTCGGCCCCCTCGCCGAAGGCCTCTGATGACTTCCGATCGCTCCACTGTGTTGCCCTCGTCGGAACCGCCCCCCGCCGCCGATGGCGCCGCAAGGCAGCGATCCACTGCACCTGCGCGTCGCGTCGGCGGTGGGCTTCTCGACCCGAGGCTGCTGTGGCGATCCCTCCCCGACGCGCTCCGCAAGCTCGATCCTCGGACGTTGTGGCGCAATCCGGTGATGTTCGTTGTAGAGATCGGCTCCGTCTTCACGACCGTGCTCGCAGTGCTCCAACCCAGCGTGTTCGCGTGGGCGATCACGGTGTGGCTGTGGCTAACCGTACTCTTCGCGAATCTCGCGGAGGCGGTCGCGGAGGGTCGCGGTAAGGCGCAGGCGGCGACACTGCGCCGCGCGCGCCAGGAGACTACGGCCCGTCGGCTGCTGGACTGGTCGCCGGATGGGGTCAGTGTGGAAGAGGAAGCTGTCCCGGCCAGCGCATTACAGCAGGGAGATGTGGTCGTCGTCGAGGCGGGGCAGGTTATTCCTGGCGATGGAGATGTCGTCGATGGGATCGCGATGGTGGATGAGTCGGTGATCACTGGAGAGTCAGCGCCGGTGGTCCGGGAGTCTGGCGGGGACCGGTCCGCTGTCACGGGCGGAACGAAGGTTCTCTCCGATCGAATCGTGGTCCGGATCACCCAGCAGCCCGGCGAAAGTTTCATCGACCGGATGATTGCTCTCGTCGAGGGTGCGAACCGGCAGAAAACCCCCAACGAGATTGCCCTGAATATCCTGCTTGCCGCGCTGACGATCTTGTTTCTGCTCGCCGTGGCAACCCTGCAGCCGTTGGCGATCTACTCCAAACAGGTCCAGGCTGCCGCACCTGACAGCGCAGTCCTCAATGCGCACGGGGTCACCGGGATCGTCCTTGTCTCGCTGCTGGTCTGCCTGATCCCGACCACGATCGGTGCGCTCTTGTCGGCCATCGGCATCGCGGGCATGGACCGGCTGGTGCAGCGCAATGTGCTGGCGCTGTCAGGACGTGCTGTTGAAGCAGCCGGCGACGTCAACACACTGCTGCTAGACAAGACAGGCACCATCACGCTCGGCAACCGGCAGGCGAGCGAATTCATCCCGGTCGGCGACGCCGACGAGGTCGAGCTGGCTGACGCCGCGCAGCTATCCAGCCTCGCCGACGAGACCCCTGAGGGACGCTCGGTCGTCGTGTTGGCCAAGGAGCGCTACGGATTGCGGGCCCGTCAGCCGGGAGAACTAGCAACTGCCACCTGGGTGCCGTTCAGCGCCCAGACCCGGATGTCCGGTGTCGACCTGCCCGCGCATGAACTAGATGGCGGGGGGCTTCGGGTCCGCAAGGGTGCCACGGCCGCCGTTTTGGCTTGGGTGCAGGAGAACGGCGGCGCCCCGACCGACGGTGTAGGTCCGATTGTGGACGGCATCAGCGCAGCCGGCGGTACGCCGCTGGTGGTTGCGGCGCAGCGACATGATGAACCCGCGCGTGCCCTGGGTGTGATCTACCTCAAAGACGTCGTCAAGACCGGCATGAGCGAACGCTTCGACGAGATGCGACGGATGGGCATCCGCACGGTCATGATCACCGGTGACAACCCCCTGACCGCCCGCGCCATCGCAGCCGAAGCCGGTGTGGACGACTTCCTAGCCGAAGCCACACCCGAGGACAAGATCGCGTTGATCAAGGCCGAGCAGCAAGGCGGCAAGCTGGTCGCGATGACCGGAGACGGCACCAACGACGCCCCCGCATTAGCACAGGCCGATGTGGGTGTCGCGATGAACACTGGCACTTCGGCGGCCAAGGAAGCCGGGAACATGGTCGACCTCGACTCCGACCCGACCAAGCTCATTGAAATCGTCGAGATCGGCAAACAGCTGCTGATCACACGCGGTGCGCTGACCACGTTCTCCATCGCCAACGACATCGCGAAATACTTTGCGATCATCCCCGCGATGTTCGCCGCGGTCTACCCCAGTCTGGACCGGCTCAACATCATGCAGCTGCACAGTCCGGAAACAGCGATTCTCGCCGCTGTGATCTTTAACGCGTTGATCATCGTGGCACTCGTCCCGCTCGCCCTCCGCGGCGTCCGGTACGTCCCCGGCGGCGCAAGCGCGATGCTGCGGCGTAACCTGCTCGTCTACGGGATCGGCGGCATCATCGCCCCGTTCATCGGAATCAAGATCATCGACATGCTCATCTCGATCATCCCCGGGATCGCATGATGCGCCTCCCATCCTGGCTCGCCCAGCATCTCGCCGCCCTGCGCGCGCTACTCGTCTTAACGGTCCTGCTCGGCCTCGCCTACCCCCTGGCCATAACAGCGGTGGCCCAACTGCCAGGCTTGCATGGCCGCGCCGACGGATCCCTGCTCAGCAGACAAGACTCCCATGCGCCCGTGGGAAGCCGGATCATCGGCCAAGCCTTCCTCGACAAAGATGGCAAGCCGCTCGTGCAGTACTTCCAGTCCCGTCCATCCGCAGCCGGTGACGGCTACGACCCGACATCGACCTCGGCATCCAACCTGGGACCAGAGGACATCGTCGACACGCTTTCCGACCCAAACGCTGCCCCCGGGTCGGACGAGGCGGCCGGAACCCAGAGCCTGCTCAGCCAGGTCTGCGCCCGAAGCAAGGATGCCGGCAATCTGGAGGGTGTTGATGGGCGGCGTCCGTTCTGCACCGACGACGGGGTCGGCGCGGTGCTCGCTGTCTTTCACGACAACGGGCTCACCGGCCCGGTCACCCGGGCGGTCAGTCTCAACCAGGCCTGCCCCGCCAAGCCGTTTATCTCGACTTGGGAGGGAGTGACGGTCGAGTGTGCCCGCTACGGTCAGGATTACTCCGAAGGTGTGATCACGCCGGTTCGGGGAACCGCGCCAGCCGTTCCTGCTGTCCCAGCTGACGCCGTCACAGCCAGCGGAAGTGGGCTCGACCCCCACATCAGCCCCGCGTACGCCCAGCTGCAGGCGGCACGTATAGCGAGGGCACGGGGTATAAGTGTTGCCGAGCTTGATTCGGTCGTGGCTGCACACACCAGTGCCCGGACCCTCGGATTCCTTGGTGAACCAACTGTGAATGTTCTCGCTCTCAATCTGGATCTCGACAGCCGCTACCCCTATCGAACCTGACGGGCTCTTTTGGAAGGAGGTGCCATGCAGACAGGACAACTTCGGGTCTACTTCGGCGCCGCCCCTGGGGTCGGGAAAACCTACAAGATGCTCGAGGAGGGCCACCGCCGCCTGAGCCGGGGCACTGATGTGGTCATCGGCTTCGTCGAAACTCACGGGCGCCGGCCCATTGTGGAACTGGTTGAGGGTCTTGAGGTAGTTCCCCGAGCCACCGTGACGTATCGGGACGCCACGCTGGAAGAAATGGATCTTGCTGCGGTGCTGGCCCGCCGGCCCCAGGTTGCCCTGGTGGACGAGCTTGCTCACACCAACGCCCCAGGCTCGCGCCACGAAAAGCGATGGCAGGACATCGAGAGCCTCCTCGACGCCGGGATCACCGTGATCACGACGGTGAATGTGCAACACCTGGAATCGCTCAACGATGTGGTTTATGAGATAACTGATATCCGCCAGCGCGAAACCGTGCCCGATGCCGTAGTACGCCAAGCCGAGCAGATCGAGCTGGTTGACATGACGCCGGAGGCGCTGCGCCGACGGCTGGTGCACGGCAACGTGTACACACCGGACAAGGTCGATGCCGCGTTGGCCAACTACTTCCGGGTCGGGAATCTCACCGCTCTACGCGAGCTCGCGCTTCTCTGGGTCGCCGGGAAAGTGGACGAGCAGCTCGACAAGTACCGCGCGGACCACAACATCGGCGCCCACTGGGAGACGCGCGAGCGGGTGGTCGTCGCACTGACCGGTGGGCCCGAGGGCGACACGTTGATTCGCCGGGCCGCTCGCATCGCGGCCCGCACCAAAGGCGCCGACCTCCTCGCCGTACACGTGACGCGCAGTGACGGCCTCAGCGGCGGAGACCCCAAGCACCTGGCCCAGCAACGCGCGCTGGTCGAAGACCTTGGAGGCACCTACCACCAGGTCGTCGGCAGCGACGTGCCGGCGGCGCTCTTGGCTTTTGCACGCGGCGTCAACGCCACCCAACTGGTACTGGGAGCCAGCCGGAGAGGCCGCTGGGCTCAACTATTCTCACCGGGCGTCGGCGTCACCACGACCGCCGAGTCGGGATCGATCGACGTACACCTAGTCACCCACGAAGAGACCGCACGCCCCTGGCGGATCGCAAAAGGGCGCTACCGGCCCTGGCAGACGCGGTGGGGCGGACTGAGTCTTACTCGTCGCACCGCCGGTTTCATACTGTGCGTCGTTGGCTTGCCGTTGCTCACGTGGTTGCTGCTTGCAGTTGACGGCGACGTCTCCCTATCCACCGACATCTTGGCGTTTCTGCTGCTGGTGGTTGCTGTCGCGCTCGTCGGTGGGCTCCTCCCGGCAGTGCCGGCGGCTATCGGCGGATTCCTGTTGTTGAACTACTACTTCACCCCGCCGGTGCGGCGGTTCACCATCGCCGAACGGGAGAACCTCATCGCGCTGTTTGCCTTCCTTGTTGTGGCTGTGTCAGTCAGTATGGTCGTCGACGTCGCCGCCCGCCGAACACGGGAGGCGTCGCGGGCCCGAGCTGAAGCGGCCACACTATTCACCTTGGCGGGCAGTGTGCTGCGGGGCTCACAGCCGCTGCCGGCTCTCCTTGAGCAGGTCCGCGAGACCTTCGCTCTGGACGCGGTCACCCTCCTCGAGCGGCGCCAGGAAGCTCTCGGGGGGCCAGATGTGGAGCACTCCAGCGAGGCCTGGACTGTCGTCGCGTGCGTCGGCGGCCCAATCTGCCTCACCCCAGGCGAAGGCGACGCCGAAGTGCATGTTGACGACACCTACACATTGGTCTTGTCCGGACACCCACTCGAAGCCCAGGACCGCCGAGTCCTGGAGGCCTTCGCCGCGCAGGCAACTGTCGCGCTCCGCCAGGAGCGTCTTGAGCAGGTGGCCGCCACCGCTGGCTCACTTGCCGAGGTCGACCGGCTACGGACCGCGCTGCTGAGTGCGGTCAGCCACGATCTCCGCACCCCGCTGGCGTCAGCGAAGGCGGCAGTAGGAACCCTTCGGATGTCGGATCTGCCGCTGAGCGAGGAGGATCAGTCTGAGCTGCTAGCTACCGCCGAGGAGTCGTTAGACCGGCTCAGTGGCCTGGTCGAGAACCTGCTCGACATGAGCCGCCTGCAAGCTGGCGCACTGGCGCTCGCAATCCAGCCCATCGACGTCGCAGATGTCATATCCGCCGCCGCCAGTAGCCTGGGGCCGGTTGCCGCCGGCGCCGTTATTCTCGTGCCGGAGGACACGCCAGAGGTGCAGGCCGACCCTGCGTTGCTTGAGCGGGCGATCGCTAACCTGGTCCAAAACGCTGTTCGCCACAGCCCCCCTGGCACGCCTCCACAGATTAGGGCCGGCAGCTATGGCGAAACTGTCGAGATCCGCGTCATCGACTGCGGTCCAGGCGTTCCCGAGACCGACTGGCGCCAGATCTTCCTGCCATTCCAACGGCTCGGGGATCGAGATAACACCAGCGGCGTCGGCCTGGGTCTCGCCTTGTCCCGCGGGCTCGTTGAAGCGATGTCAGGAACTTTGACACCGGAAGAGACACCCGGCGGCGGGCTGACTATGACAATCTCGCTGCCCGCAGTGACTCGGCCAAGTCCAGAGGCAGACTCCGTTGACACCCCAACGCCCCAGGCCGTTCCAGGCGAGCCAGTGGAAACGGCGAGCGAGCGACCATGACGCGCGTTCTCGTAGTCGACGACGAGCCGCAGATCTTGCGCGCCTTGCGGATCAACCTGCACGCGCGGCAATACGACGTGGTCACTGCCGGAACCGGTTGCGGAGCTATCCAGGCCGCGTCCGACGCTCACCCAGATCTGGTCATCCTCGATCTCGGCCTACCCGATATGGACGGCGTGGATGTCATCCGCTCGCTTCGCACGTGGACTCAGGTGCCCATCGTGATCCTCTCCGGACGGATGAACAGTGCAGCCAAGGTGGACGCCCTCGACGCCGGTGCCGATGACTACGTCACCAAACCCTTCAGCGTAGAAGAGCTCCTCGCCCGAATTCGAGCGGTGACTCGGCGCACCACCGAGGCAGAGCCCGTACAACCGGTGCAGCTCGGGCGGTGGACCGTCAATTTCAACGATCATCTGATCTGCCAAACGCTCCCAGCCAGTGTCGGCGCCGGCACTGGCTGGCTCGAAGAGCGTACGCCGCTGGATGGACCGGCACTGCAAGTGCATCTCACACCGACTGAGTGGCAGCTGCTCCAGGCGCTGGTCCGGCATCCGGGCCGGCTGGTGAGTCAACGGCAACTACTTCAGGAAGTCTGGGGACCGACTTACGTCGAGCAGGCCCACTATCTACGTCAGTACGTCAAGGCACTCCGACACAAGCTCGAAGATGATCCAACTCGACCACGCCACCTCATCACCGAGCCCGGCATGGGCTACCGCTTCCAGCCCTAGATACTCGCCGGGATTTCACACAGATGAGCTAGCGACCCTCTGAAAGCCATAGTGATGCGAGCTTGCGCAGTGCGTCCTTAGCCTTGTCGACGATCCTTGCTGAGGCCGGGGGCCTCTTTGATAAGGGCGGTCTGCCATGCTCAAACTCCGTCTCTCAGCCCCCCGCGGGTTGATCTTGCTTGCGAGCTGGATCGATGAGAAGCGTTCTGTCGCTGTGTAGTGAATGCGCGAATGGCTTCAGCGTTACCTCACGCGACGATCGGCTGACGACGAGGCTGGTTACCAAACTGCTCACCAATCCAATCGCAACGGTGGACGGCGGACTCGGGTGACCAATCGCCAGCCTCAGTGCCGGTCCATCTCGCCGGCCGACTGTCGATGGCATGGAAAGGTCGCCAACGACACTGCCGCCGTGCTGAGCGCCGAAGCAGCAGGAGCACTCGACAAATCTGCTTATCTGCCGGCAGGCAATCTCAACGCAGCGGTGACCGGCTGAGCGCTTGCGTCGCCTTTGGGTGCTGAGTGGAACTGACGTGTTCCCACGGGCTCGCGGCGGTGCTCGACGATCTCCGCAGCACTGTCCGTTTGGTGCTCGTCAATTCCTCGCGTGCATGGTCGAGCAGCGGAGGGGTGGTCGTCATAGAACGTCAGGTGGAGGTGTTGCGAACCGTCGCCGGTATATGGCGGCTGCGCCACGCCCCAACACTGTTGGACCTGAAGCGATGGGATCGCTGGCGGCGTTGGAGGCGGTCATGCCGGCGGTCCGCGTAGATCGCGCGGTTTGCGATCCGCTGACCTGGTGGCCCTCGGATGCGTGCGGCTACTGTGTCGTCAGGCCATCGAAGGTGGGTGGGCTCTCGGGAGGCTTTGAGGTTCTCAGGGGCGGTACCGGCCTATGAGCAGGCCTGATATCACTGGAGGATCAGCCTCTGAGATGGAGGAGCAACTTCTCAGCGGCGGTTGGTCTGCGACAATAGCGCGACAGGTGACGGAGGGTCATAGTCAATGCTCCTCGAACGTCGGCGGCCAGATCGCCCTCTTGCTGCCAGAGGGGCTTCCACAGCTGAGCCCACCGGCCGCCCGAGCGCTTCTCAGACTGCTGCACAATGTGGCAGAGTCGGACGGTCGCGGTGCGCGAGGATCGACGCGGGCCGCCTAACACCGGGGTAGGGGCCGTGGTGGACCAGGCGAGCGAGTGGGCCGCGTTCGATGCGTTGCTTGGAATCGAGGTCGAAGGCGCTCCAGATGCCACGGTCGGTGCCTTGGCGTTCTATGGCCGCTGCTCGACCGAGGACAACCAGGATCCCGAGACGTCGAAGGCATGGCAACTGAGCAACGCGGCTAAGTTCGTGCGGCCTCTGGGCGGTGTCATCGTCGCCGAGTTCTTCGATATTGGCCAGTCCCGCTCGGTGCCCTGGGAGCGTCGCAATGCCGCTTCTCGGCTGCTCAGCGAATTGCGTAACCGGGACCGTGGCTGGACAGGTTTGGTGGTAGGGGAAGGCACCCGCTGCTGGTTCGGTAACCAGTTCTCACTGACTGCACCGCGCTTCGAGGCGTACGGTCTGGACCTCTGGGTCCCCGAGCTGGGCGGCAAGTTCGAGAACCGTAATCCGTCGCACAAGATGCTGATGAGCGTTCTCGGCGGAATGAGCGAGTCCGAGCGCCAGCATGTTCAGGCTCGCGTGCGCGCTGCGATGGACGCACAAGTCGTCAACGAAGGTCGCCACCAAGGCGGTCGCCCGCCCTACGGCTACAAGGTGGTCGACGGCGGCCCGCATCCCAACCCCAGAAAGGCCGCGGAAGGCTATCGGCTGCGGGTACTTGTCGTCGACGATCCGGCGGCAGAGGTTGTTCGCCGGATCTTCGCGGAATACCTCGACGGCCTCGGTGACCGCGCGATCGCGAGCAGGCTGAACGGTGATGCGATTCCGTGCCCGTCGGCCAGCAATCCCGCCCAGAACCGCCATCGAATCGCCGATGGGTGGCAAGGCAGCACAGTGCGCTCGATCCTCGAGAACCCGCGGTACACGGGCTATGCAGTCTTCGGGCGCTGGACCAAGCACGAAAGGCTGATCGACCCCGATGACGTGGGCGCCGGACACATCGTGCGGTTTCGTCGGGCCAACCCCGACCACATCGTACGTTCGCGAGAGCCCGCACATCCCGCCATCATCACGGTGCACGACTTCGTCGATGTTCAGTTGCTGCGTCGCTTCCGCGGCGCCTCGGGCCCACAGAAGCTGGAACGCGGACCGAGGCCGACCAAGCAGCCCTACCTCTTCCGCGGCCGGATCAGATGCGGCTTCTGCCTGCGACGTATGGAAGGATCCACGCGCCAGACACGCACCTACTATCGCTGTGCAGCGCGAAGCATCGTTCCGGGCGCTCCTGCCCTAGCCCACCATCCCAAGAACGTCTACCTGCCCGAGGCCGCTCTCGTCGGCCCGCTCAACGAGTGGCTCGCACAGTTGTTCAACGAAGACAACCTTGACACGACCGTCGCCAGCCTTACAGCTTCCCAGAGCATTGATCGCGGCAGGAACGCCGCACAACAGCGTCTCCACGATGCCGAAGCTCGAGTGCGCAGGCCAGGTCGAGCTGCAACATACCGCCGCACCGGATGCCATGTCCTCAGAGGACATATATGCGCTGATCAAGTCGTTGGGCGAGATCGCGCCTCTGCTCAACCAGGCCGATCCGGCGCTCCTCGCGCAGCTGTACGAGGTCCTCCGGCTGGAAATGACCTACGACGCGGAGGCGAAAACAGTCAGTGTGACGATCCGGCCCGTGCGTAGGGCTAGTGAACGTGTCCGAGGGGGGACTTGAACCCCCATGCCCTGTTACGGGCACTAGCACCTCAAGCTAGCGCGTCTACCTATTCCGCCACCCGGACCTGTGGCTGCTCCTCGCGGGGCGCCCACGAACTATAGCAATTTGCGCCGTCGCGCCGAAGAGTCTTGCGGGGGCCGAGCGCATCAGCGAAGCCCATCAGCCAAGATGAACTGGTGAGCGACGAGTACCGGCCAGAAGCCGAAGTTGTTGAGCTATGCCAACAGCTCATTCGGATCGACACATCGAACTTCGGGTCCGACCCAGGTCCAGGTGAGCGGGATGCCGCCGAACGCGTCGCTGAACTCCTCGATGAAGTCGGCATCTCGAGCCAAGTGTTGGAGCCCGAGCGGGGACGCGCGTCGGTTGTGGCGCGCTGGGAACCGGAGGGCGTAGACACCGCCCTGTCGCCGTTGCTGATCCACGGCCATCTCGACGTGGTGCCGGCCAATGCGGCCGATTGGTCTGTACCTCCGTTCTCCGGCGAGATCGTCGATGGTTGCGTGTGGGGCCGCGGCGCGGTTGACATGAAGCACTTCGACGCCATGGTGCTCAGCGTCGTACGCGCCAGGGTTCGAGCCGACGCAGCACCTCGACGGCCAATCCAGTTGATCTTCACCGCGGACGAAGAGGCTGGCAGCGGACTAGGCGCTCGCTGGATCGTCGAGGAGCATCGCGAGTTTCTGGAAGGCTGCCAGGAGGCGATCGGAGAGGTCGGCGGCTTCTCGCTCACCGTCCGCGATGATCTTCGGCTCTATCCCATACAAACCGCCGAAAAGGGCATGGCTTGGATCAACTTGATTGCCGAAGGACGGGCAGGGCACGGCTCGCTGCACCACCCCGATAATGCGATCACTGACCTCAGTGCGGCAGTTGCCAAGATCGGCGCGTACGAGTGGCCGCGAAGGATCACCGATCCACAACGCGCCTTCCTCGACGCAATTGCCGAAGCGTTCCAAATCGATCTTGCTCCAGATCGCCTGGATGAGAGTCTTCCTCGACTGGGCATGATCGCGCGAGCGATCGGAGCCTCGATCTCCAATACCGCCAATCCGACAATGCTTTCGGCCGGCTACAAGCACAATGTGATCCCCAGCAAGGCCACAGCTGCTATCGATGGCCGATTCGTGCCAGGCGGTGAGGGTGAGTTCTACGCCACCATCAATGAGCTGATCGGTGACAAGATTCGTTACGAGGTGGTTAATCATCAACCGTCGGTGGAGACACAGTTCTCTGGAGAGCTGGTCGAGGCAATGCAAGCATCCTTGGTAGCTGAGGATCCGGGTGCTCGGGCCGTGCCATTCCTCTCGACCGCAGGTACCGACGGGAAAGCTTGGCACCGCGCCGGCATTAGGTGCTTCGGCTTCACGCCGTTACGCCTGCCGCCTGACTTGGACTTCATGAGCATGTTTCACGGCGTCGATGAGCGAGTACCAACAGATTCGTTGGAGTTCGGCGCACGAGTCTTGGATCGGCTACTTGGTCACGCCTGAAGGCCCACTATGCTGGCCGCCTATGGCTGTGGGTCGTGTCGAATATCAGGTTGAGCGGGTCCGGCTGGGCCGCCACCTCTCGGGTAACGCCGTTCGCCAATTGTTGACTGATCATGCCGAGTATGGCGGCTGGGAACTTGCCCGGTTGCGTCGCTATCGAGATGGCACACGAGACGCGTGGATCCGTCGCAAGATCATTCGCGTTCGTAGTACTCAGTCATAGGCGCGTTAAGCCGGGAAATCACATTCGAGCAGCATTCGGCCCACCCGAGACGTCATCAAGCGCCGAGGCGATCTCCGGTGGCAGTGTCTGGGTTTCGACAGCAAGTGCGGGAGTCAGCTGGCCAGCCGTCCTAGCGCCGAGCAGGGGAGCAGTGACTCCGGGCGCGTCACGTACCCACAGCAGTGCGACCTGCAATGGTGTGAGATCCAACCCGTCTGCGGCTCGAGCGACTGCTTCCACTACGCCACGACTGCGCGTTTCTAGATAAGGCTCCACAAACCAGGCGAAATGATCGGTTGCCGCCCGCGACCCACGGGGCGTGCCATTGCGATACTGCCCGGTCAACACCCCACGTCCCAGCGGTGACCACGGAAAGAAACCCATGCCGAAAGCCCGAACGGCTGGAAGTACCTCGACCTCGGCTCGACGAGCGAGCAAGGAGTATTCGACCTGGGCACTGATCAGCGGCGTGCGGCCCGGAAACGCCTTTTGCCAAGTGGCCGCTTGCGCGGTTTGCCAGCCCACAAAGTTCGATATCCCGGCGTAGCGGACTCTTCCGGTCGAGACGGCATGATCGATCGCTTCCAGCGACTCCTCAAGAGGAGCTTCACCCCACGCATGGATCTGCCAGATATCGATGTAGTCGCTCTGCAACCTCCGCAGCGATCCCTCAAGATCACGAAGCAGAGCCCTCCGAGATGTGTCGACAATGCGCTTGCCATTCCTGATCACAAAGCCGGCTTTCGTCGCTATCACGACCTCGTCCCGGTTCCCGATTTCGCGCACCAGTCGGCCAACAATCCGCTCGGCGTCACCGGCTGCGTACGCGGCGGCTGTGTCGATCAACGTGCCGCCGGCCTCGCAGAACATGTCGAGCAGCGCAAGCGCGTTCTCCGCAGATGTGTCACGGCCCCAGGTCATCGTGCCGAGACCGAGCCGCGACACCCGCAGCCCGCTGCACCCGACCTGCCGAACTTCCATGTGGAGACCCTAACGGCCCAACGGATCGCGCGCCGCCGTGCTGACCAGGCTGGGGCGCCGCTGTCTGGACGAGCGAGCGAGCCCCTTGCAGGCAGTCACGACATGTTCACATGGGAGCGAGTGAGGAAGACAGCGGCTACCGAGCGCCAGCCTCAGCGCGCGGAGCGCGCAATGTAAAGAGGAGAGAGGGGACATGCTTTTCGTCGCCGAGCGAGGACGAAGTAGGCGGCTGACAGGCGCGATCCGCGCGGAGCGAGCGTGAGCGAGCGGAGCAATCGAACACAGCATTAGCGTGTCTGTCATGCGCCTTGGGCTCAATCTGGGCTATCTGGTCGGATCGGATGATCCGCATGGGCAGCTGCGGCTGACTCAACATGCGGAGGCGCTCGGCTTCGCCATTGTCTGGGCGGCCGAGGCGTACGGCTCCGACAGTCCGACACTGCTGGCCTGGCTTGCCGCTCAGACTTCGACCATCGATGTGGGCTCCGCGGTTATGCAGATCCCAGCTCGGACACCCGCTATGACGGCAATGACCGCCGCCAGCCTTGATGTGCTGACCGGAGGGCGCTTTCGGCTCGGTCTCGGAGTCTCAGGGCCGCAGGTCTCCGAAGGTTGGCATGGCGTACGGTTCGACAAGCCGCTGAGCCGAACTCGCGAGTATCTTGCGGTGATCAACAGCGCCTTGTCGCGGTCAACGGTGACTTTCCACGGCGAGCACTACCAAGTACCGCTGCCAGATGGCGCCGGCAAGGCGCTCAAACTCACCATCGCTCCCATCAGCGAACACATTCCGGTGTACCTCGCGGCCATTGGTCCGAAGAATCTCGAACTTGCCGGTGAGCTGGCAGACGGCTTGCTGGCCATCTTCTACGCTCCGAACTTCGCGCCGGAGCTGTTGGATCGGGTGCGATCCGGCCGGAACCGGGTCGGCAAGACCCTGGACGGTTTTGATGTCGTTCCAAGCGTGCCGTTGGTCGTCGGTGCCGATCCGCGCAGCTGCGCCGATCAGGTCCGTGGGTACGCGGCGTTATATCTCGGCGGCATGGGCAGCCGGAAAGAAAATTTCTACAACGCGCTGGCCGTGCGAATGGGCTTCGGTGAAACCGCAACAATGGTGCAGGATCTGTTCCTGAGTCGGCGACATCGAGACGCCATGGCGGCAGTTCCCTTCGACTTCATCGATCAGACGTCGTTGCTCGGTGATCGGGATCGGATTGCCGACGGGTTTCAGCTCTTGGCGTCGTCGGGCGTGACAACCTGTGCCGTCATCCCGAATGGCGGCTCGGTCGAGGAGAAGCTCAATGCGCTGACCGTGGCAGCCGAGGCCCTGGAACGCTCCGGAGTTGGAACATAGTTGATCAACCCGGCTGACTGATACTGCTGGGGGGTAATGGGGTCAGCACCCCAGTGATCAGCAAGATGACCACCAGCACAGCGAGTGCGATCCGATAGATCACGAAGGGCATGAATGTGTGCGTGCTCACGTAACGCAACAGCCAGGCGATCACCGCGTAGCCGATGGCGAAAGAGATCGCGGTGGCCAGTGCGATCGGTCCCCAAGCCGGCGGTATCGGGTCGGAGGAGACGTCGGCCAGCTTGAACAGCCCTGAGCCGACGACGGCCGGTATGGCCAAAAGGAATGAGAATTTGGCGGCCGCCACTCGTTGGTACCCCAGCGCCAATCCGCCGGCGATCGTCGCACCAGATCGGGAAACCCCTGGAATCAAGGCCAGCGACTGTACGAGTCCGAGAAACAGGCCGTTTCGCCAGGTCATGGACTCCAGGGGACGTGAATTGGCGGCCACTTGATCGATTACACCGATGATGATGCCGAAGCCGGCCAGCATTGCCGCAGTCGTCCAGAGGTTCCGCAGTCCATGATCAATGGCATCCTGAAATAGCAGCCCGAGCACCACAATCGGTATTGAGCCAATGATGACCAGCCAACCCAGTCTTGCCTCTGGATCGTCGCGCGGGATCTTGCCGAGCAGCGCCAGCATCCAGCTTTTGATGATCAACCAGATGTCTTTGCGGAAGTAGATGATCACGGCACTCTCGGTGCCGAGCTGGGTGATCGCGGTGAAAGCTGAACCGGGGTCCTGGCCGCCGAAAAACTGTCCGACGATCGACTGATGAGCGCTGGAGGAAATGGGCAGAAACTCCGTCAGACCCTGCACGATGCCAAGCACCAGTGCTTCCAGCCAGCCCACCAAACCGCTCCTCGCTCAATTCCTCCCGCCTGAGCGGGTGCACCGATCCACCGTAAAGGGTTCCGATAACGCAACCCACCGGGATGCGCGACCGGGGCCGTGATCCACACCACATTCGCCCAGGTGGGCCCAACCACCCCGGTGTACAACTAGTGAGGTGACCATCCACCACAGCCACCCGTTCTCGGTGGGCGAGCAAGACCGGGATCCGCTCCGCCGTTTCCGCGGCCGGATGGCATCACCGGTTAGCATCTGGGCAGCAGCCGCCAACGGGACGAGGGCTGGATGGACCCTCTCCTCATTTTTGGTTGCCGATGGTGATCCAGCTGAGGCAATCGGCCTGATTGACGAGGAGTCCCCGCTAGCCGATGTCCTGGCCCACGCGCGAACGCTGACCATCAACCTGCTGAGCTGGAAACAACGCGGCCTGGCCGATGCATTCGCCGGCACGGCGCCAGCACCTGGTGGCCCATTCGGTCTTGCCGCCTGGCAGAACAGCGACTGGGGCCCTGTGCTGGAGGGTTCTCTGGGCTGGATCGGCGCGCGGATCAAGCCGGATCCTGATCATGCTGGCTGGGGTGTACTGCTGCGGGCCGTGATCGAGCGTGTGGAGATCCAATCGGATCCAGCCGACGATCTGCTGTGTTACGTACGCGGCCGTTACCGTTCCCTACCTCTGTAGCCTCAGCGCTATGACTAGCTGTTCGCTCCGACGACTGCAGGAGCTTGCCCTTCGACAGCACGGGCACTGGGTGGCTGCTGCAGGGCAAGCGACGAAGGAGTCGGAACCTGCGAACAGCTTGTCAGAGCGCGAATCCAACACAGCCCCATGACGACGCTCCTGCTGATCCGCCACGGTCGAACCTCTGCAAACACCGCAGGGGTTCTTGTCGGACGGACGTCGGGCATCGGGCTGGACGAGACTGGCGTCCAGCAGGTAGCCGACCTCGCCGGCCGCCTATCAGGCGTACATTTGCGGGCCATTGTCACCTCCCCACTTCGCCGCTGCCGGCAAACGGCGCAAGCGGTGATGTCATCGCAGTCCGACGGCTGCATGATGACTGTTGACCAAGGCTTGGTCGAGTGCGCGTACGGGGAATGGACCGGCAGGCCGCTGCGGGAACTCAGCAAAGAGAAGCTCTGGAACGCCGTCCAGCATCAACCCTCGGCTGTCCGGTTCCCCGGCGGTGAATCAATGTCGGAGATGTCGGCACGAGCGATCAGCGCCGTACGCGAGTGGGACGCCCGCCTGGAGGCCGAACACGGGCCTCATGCCGTCTGGGCGGCGGTATCGCACGGCGACATCATCAAGGCTGTCTTGGCCGACGCGCTCGGCATGCATCTGGATAGTTTTCAGCGGATTGTTGTCGACCCGGCGTCGATCTCGATCGTGCGGTACACCGCCGCCCGTCCGTACTTGATCACCGCGAACTCCACGACCGTCGATTTGGCCGCCTTCTTGTCTGCGCCACCCAAGAAAGGGCGCAGCCGCCGGTCCAAGCCTCCAGATGACGCGGCGGTGGGAGGCGGATTGGGCGCATCGGAGGTCGCCGATTGAGCGTCCGGAGTGTGGACGCAGCCAGATGAGAATCTTTCGCAGCGCATTGCGCGGCTGACTTACCCTGTAACCCATGGCGATTCTGGTGCACCGCTACGACGCGCCCGATCGGTTCGTGGCAGGGACTGTTGGTCAGCCCGGCGAGCGGACATTCTTCCTGCAGGCGCGGGAGGGCAATCGCTTGACCAGCGTGGTGTGTGAGAAGCAGCAGGTTTCCGTGTTGGCTGAGCACCTGGACCACGTACTCGACGAGGTGCAGAGAAGAAGCTCCGGTCAGGTAGCCGTCCCGCCCGCCTCGTCCACAGCGCGTGACACCGATCCGCTGGACGCTCCGATCAACGAGGAGTTCCGCGTCGGCACTATGACGATCGCCTGGGATCCCAGCATCGATCGCATCGTCATCGAGTTGTTCTCCAATGTCGATGTCGATGATGAGGAACAACCTGCTGAGGCGCCGGACTCGACCCCCGACGATCCCGACGAAATCGAAGCCGACGAGGTCTTCGTCGTCAAGATCACCGCGTCGTATGCGCGGGACTTTGTTGCCAGAGCGCAAGCGATCGTTGCCGCGGGCCGACCATCTTGTCCGTTCTGCCTGCAGCCGATCGATCCGCAGGGCCACATCTGCCCTCGGGCGAACGGCTACCGCCGGCCACTGTTTGACTGATTTCTGCAGTGCCTATCGATGATCTTGCCTGGCTGACTGAGGATGACGATGCCCGGCCACCTTCTACACCGCATCCTGCGTTGACGGCCCAGCTCACGCACTCTGAGCTGCGGATTACCGGGCGGCTGTTGCATGCCTCCAACGCGACCTTCCTAGCCGAGCTGGAGACCGATGGCATGCCCATCGAATGCGTCTACAAGCCGCTGGAAGGAGAACGGCCACTGTGGGACTTCCCGCATCGCACCCTGGGATTTCGGGAGGTGGCGGCGTACGAGGTCTCTCGGATTGGCGGCTTCGACTGCGTGCCGGTCACAGTTATGGCCGACGGACCGTTCGGGCCGGGATCGCTTCAGGTCTGGGTGGACGTCGACGAGGCGGCCACCAACAAGCTTGTTGATCTTGTCCCGAGCTCGGACGTACCGAAGCAGGGCTGGTTCGCCTCGGTGGAAGGTTTTGACGGAGATGATCGGCCGGTATCGGTCATTCACGCCGATGTGGCCGAGCTCCGGTTGCTGGCCGTCTTCGATGTGTTGATCAACAATGCCGATCGCAAGGGCGGCCACATCCTCGGCAGCGCCGGCAGGGTGTTCGGAGTTGATCATGGAGTAAGTTTCCATACCGATCAGAAACTCCGGACCTTGTTGTGGGGCTGGGCCGGCTCCGAACTCAACGGCCGCGAGCTGGCTGCCGTTCGAAAGGCTCGCGATGAGTCACCGGACCAGCTCGGCTCACTTCTCAGTGATCGGGAGATCGCAGCCTTGGTACGCCGCGCCGACCTCTTGCTCAGCCGACGGCGGATGCCGCGGCCGCGTGGTGAGTGGCCCTCGATCCCGTGGCCCCCGTTCTAACGGCTTTCGCGCCCCGCCGCTGCAACAGAGAGCTGTAGCGCGGCCGGATAGTGTGACGGCATGCAGGCTTGGAGCTCCCGTCCGGTGCCTCCGCTTCCACCTTCGCCGGTTGCCCATCCACTGCACGCATTCGATACCGCTGCTCAACGGCTGGTGCCGATTGGCCCCGACACCGGAACCGCACGCATGTACGTCTGCGGAATCACTCCGTACGACGCCACCCACATCGGCCACGCCAACACCTACATCGCCTTTGATCTGCTCAACCGCGTGTGGCGTGACCGCGGCCTCCAGGTGAATTACGTCCAGAACGTGACCGATATCGATGACCCGCTACTCGAACGGGCAGCTGAAATCGGCATCGATTGGGCCGTTCTGGCAGAGCAGCAGACGCAGCTTTTCGCAGAGGACATGGCCACGCTCAATGTGTTGCCACCGCGGCACTTTGTCGGCGCCGCGGAGTCGATGTCGCTGACTGTGGATCTGATCGAGCGGTTACAGCACCGTCAGGCGGTCTATCCGGTGGAGGACACGGAGTTCCCGGATCTGTATTTCGCACAGGCGAGCGACTCAGCGTTCGGCTCGCTTTCCCGGCTTTCTGAGGAGCAAGCTATTGACCTCTTCGCCGAGCGCGGCGGCGATCCGGATCGGTTGGGCAAGAAGGCTCCGTTGGACTGCCTGGTCTGGCGCCTGGCTCGGGCCGGCGAGCCGAGTTGGCAATCCGTGTTCGGCGCCGGCCGACCCGGCTGGCATATCGAGTGCACTGCCATCGCCTTGGACCTGCTCGGGGCGAACTTCCATGTTCAAGCAGGTGGTAGCGACTTGATCTTCCCGCACCATGAGATGTGCGCCGCCCAGGGCCGCGTGGCCACTGACCAACCGTTTGCCCAGGCGTACTTGCACAGCGGGATGGTCGGCCTGGATGGCGAGAAGATGTCGAAGTCCAAGGGCAACTTAGTGTTCGTGTCATCGCTGCGAGCGGCTGGTGTCGACCCAATGGCGATCCGGCTTGCGTTGCTTGGACACCACTATCGCGACGATTGGGAGTGGAGCGACGAGCTGCTGGTTTCCGCTCACAGTCGTTTGAATCGATGGCGCGAGGCCGTCCGGCTGGATGCGGGCCTGAATGCTGACGAGGTCCTGGTCCAGATCCGTGCCGCACTTGCCCAGGATCTGGATGCACCATCTGCGGTGGCCGCTGTGGATGCGTGGGCGGGAGCATCCATGGCGATCGACAGCGACGACGTCGAAGCCCCTGCGCTGGTGGCGCGCGCCTGCGAAGCGCTCCTCGGCGTAACGCTCTAGATCACCGACTTGTCAGCGTCCATGGCTGCCCTGGCAACCGGTGACGCTGACAAGTCGGAGTAAAGTGTGCGCGACGAGTTGATAACTCGCGCGTGTACCGGGGTCGGTGTAAGTCCGAACCGGCGGTGATAGTCCGCGACCCCTCCGCCTCCAGTGGAGGGTTGATGTGGTGAAACTCCACGACCGACGGTGAAAGTCCGGATGGGAGGTTCACGCGAGTGCGTCACCGTCCTGCAGACAGCGGGACGATGTGCTCTCCACCCCGGCATTCGTGCGACCGGATGAGTGGAGGCATCACATGGATCTCCAAGAAGTACTCCTGCGGTTGCTGAAGGCCGAGCTCCACGTCGGTTCGAGCGTCATTCTGTGGCGAGAGATCATCGGCAATGGGTTCGGTTTGGCAAGCGCGCTGCTGGGCATGTGGCGCAAGGTCGCCGCGTGGCCCGTCGGCATTGTGGGCAACGTCTTGTTGTTCACCGTCTTCGTCGGAACGGCCATCGGTGGCCCGTTCGACACTCCCCAGAAGCTGGACCTGTGGGGCCAGGCCGGCCGCCAAATCTTCTTCATCATCGTTAGCATCTACGGCTGGGTGCGCTGGTACCAGTTCCGGAAGGCGCATGCCGAGGAGGGTGTCGGCGTACGCCCGAAGTGGGCTGGCGCAAGTGGTCGGCTGCAGCTGCTTGTGGGAGCTGTGGCGCTCACCGCGATCTTCTACTTCACGCTGAAGGCGCTGGGATCGTGGGGTCCGCTCGCTGACGCCTGGATTCTGACCGGCTCAATCTTGGCGACATACGGCATGGCGCGCGGTTGGGTTGAGTTCTGGCTGATTTGGATCGCAGTTGACGCTGTCGGCGTGCCGCTGCTCCTGGTCGCCGGGTACTACCCATCGGCGATCATGTACATCATCTACGGCGGCTTCTGTGTGGTCGGCTTTATCTCATGGCTACGCATCGAACGTCGAGAGCGGGTCGAAGCTGCACCTAGCGTCGCCTCACCTGCGGTGGAAACCGTCGGCTGAGCTTTCCTGAGCTCGGTCCGCTGAGCTTCCCGAGCTCGGTCGGCTGGGTCCTTTGCCTGGATTGGCTCAGTCGAAACCTACGTTCACGTAGCTTGCACTCGGTCTGCATAGGTAGCAACCTATGCAGACCGTCAGGAACCTACGTGAACGTAGGTTTCGGCGTGAAGGAAGAGTCAGCCTCAAGCACAGCTGTCTTGACACTAGGCTGACCGCCGTGACCGCCGAGAAGTCCTTCGACAGCCTTTTTGCCGAACTGTCGGCAAAGGTCGCCAGTCATGATCCGAACTCATCGACGGTGGTCCGGGTCGAGGCCGGCGTACACGAGATCGGTAAGAAGATCGTCGAGGAGGCGGCCGAGGTCTGGATGGCCGCGGAATACCAGTCCAAGGACGAGGCGGCAGAGGAAATCAGCCAACTGCTGTACCACATCCAGGTGCTGATGCTGGCCCTTGATCTTGACCTCGAAGATATTTACCGGCGCTTGTGAGACCACACCTAGGATGAGGGCCGTGAATTCGACCCTACCCGGCATGGAGAAGCCGCTGATCAAGGTGGCTGTGCCCAACAAGGGCGCTTTGTCCGAGCCTGCGGCAGAGATGTTGCAAGAGGCCGGGTACGCCCAACGGTCGGGCGCCGAACTGGCACTCCTCGACGAAGTTAATGGCGTCGAGTTCTTCTACCTGCGTCCGCGAGACATCGCTGTCTACGTTGGCGAAGGAACTCTCGACGTCGGCATCACCGGTCGCGACATGCTGCTCGATTCGCGGGCCCACGCCATTGAGGTGATGCCGCTCGGATTCGGCCGCAGCAAGTTCCGATTTGCGGCGCCACACGGCAGCCACATGTCGGTGGACCAGCTACATGATCTTCGGCTGGCCACGTCCTATCCGGGGCTTGTTGAGGCCTACCTCGACAATCTTGGTATTACCACCCGACTGATCGGTCTGGATGGGGCTGTCGAAACCGCGATCCGCCTCGGCGTCGCCGATGTCATCGCTGATGTGGTGGAGACCGGCACGACTTTGCGAGAGGCGGGATTGGAGCTCTTCGGCGATTCGATTCTGGACTCGGAAGCGATCTTGATCCGGCGGGCCGGCGCGGAGCCACCCTCGGGCCTGGATCAGCTCGAGCGGCGGCTGAACGGAGTCTTGGTTGCCCGCAACTACGTCATGATGGATTACGACGTCAGCGACGCCCTGGTCGAGGAGGCTTGCGCGATCACTCCCGGGCTGGAGTCACCGACAGTATCCCCATTGGCGAAAGAAGGGTGGCGGGCAGTTCGGGCAATGGTGCCGCGAACCGATGCACAGCAGATCATGGACGACCTGTGGGCTCTGGGAGCGCGAGCCATTCTGGTAACCGACATCGCGGCCTGCCGCATCTAGCGTCGTTAGCGGTGGCTGATCAAGAACTCGATCACAACGTCTACATAGCGCGCCCTCGTCGCGTGCGGATGATCGCGATTATCGCGAGCGTGGCACTGTGTGTCATAGCCGTCATCGGCTGGCTCTTGCTGCCGGCCGATATCCGAGCACTGTTTCCCCTGACGCATCGGTTGGCGCTGCTTGTCATTTTGGCGTTCCCAATCGCAGTCATGGCGATTTTGGCAAGCAGCTACGTACGCGCGGACGACTCCGGCCTCCGGATTCGCAACGCTCTGCGGGTACACCTGGTGCCATGGGAGCGCGTTCACAAGATCATCTTGCGGCCAGGTGATCCCTGGGCTCAACTGCTACTCAAGCCTGCTGACGGCCGGTCTTTCGAGGCCGATTTGGACGCTGACAAGCGCCAGCTGATGGGTATTCAGGCGGTAGACGGGCCTCATGCGACAGGGGCAGTGAACGAACTACGCGTACGCCACCGCCGCTTTTTGGCAGCTCGCTAACGCCGACTTCTACTCGATGCCGCGGGACTTCAGGAGTGCCTCGATCTCGGCCATCTCCTCATCGATCGGAGGCTGGCTCCGACCCGACTTGGCCGCACCTTTCTTGGCGGGCAATGCACTGGCCGTCGGCTGCTTACTCACTTCCTTGGCCTTGGCAGCCGAGCGACGGCCAATAACGCCACCAACCACCCATAGCACGATGCATAGACCCAACAAGGACAGGCCGAACCAGACGCTGGGCGAAAGAATGATCTTGGACGCCCACGTGCCGAGCGCGACGGCGGCATTCCACAGCAACCTCAGAAGCCCGCTGAAGTACAACGCAATCGGGGCCAGTGCCAAGCCGATGCCCTGGATGACCCGGCCTTTGTTCCCTCGTCGCCAAGCGATCCCGGTGGCGATCACGCCGAGCAACGAAAGTCCAACGCAAAGAGGCAGCAGTACGGTGTCAACAGCAGGCATGCAATCCAGACTAGTTGCTGACTAGGACCGATCTCTGTCGGTGATCACCCCCGTCCGTCCCTCGTCCGTCACCCGACCACGCCTGGTCAATCGCGCGGCGTGTCCGGTCCTCACTGTCAGGCATGATGTGCCCATAGACCCTGAGCACCATCTGTGGAGTGTCGCCAAGACGCTCGGCAACGGCAACGACACTCTCGCCGGCAGCAAGCAAGACGCTGGCGTAGTGGTGTCGAAGGTCATGAGTGGTTGTACCAGTCAGCCCGATTCGCTGCACTGCGGCACCTGTGGGCCGTGCTTCATGAAGACAGCGTCATGACCACCACACGCATAAGGGCAGCGAGCCTTGTTTACTGCTGCCGCCCGCGGCAGCCGCCCACGATGCGGCGACTATCAAAACCTCGTACCTGTGGCTGAGCGAGGATCCGGCTGAGCGGCAACAGGCGGCAGCCATGTGCGCTGGCTGCGTCGTCCTTCAGCCATGCGCCGAGGTTGGCAGATTCCAACGCTTCGGTGTGTTCGGTGGACGCGATACCACCGTGCAGCCGGGCAAGAAGTTACAGCGCGAGGCGGCCTAACCATATGGCCAACTGAGGCAACACCACGGCCCGCGGCCACGGCAACGAGCCCTCATAATCCCTGGGCATTGTGGCTTCACTAGCATCAGCGTTGAACCCACTGCCCGCGTGTGTCGGTCGCTCGGGACGCCTTAACCCGCACCTCAGCCCCCTGTAGGCGGACCCCGCGGCCCGACTCATCTGGAGGTTGTCATGCGTATGTTGCTTAAAGCTGTCCTCGACACTGAAGCTGCTAACGAAGTCTTCCGTAGCGGCGCGGCAGCAGAGGCACTCGATCAGCTCCAAGAAGCCCTCCAACCAGAAGCCCTCTACAGCTTCGTTGAGGACGGACAGCGGGCGATCATTGCGGTCTTCGACTTGGCGGACCCGTCGGACATTCCGGTGATCAGTGAGCCCCTCTATCAGCGCGCGAACGTCAAGATCATGCTGACTCCGTGCATGACCATTGACGACGTGAAGAAGGGTATTGAGGAAGCGGCACGCCGGATGGCTGCTATGCAAGGCCAGTCCGTCGGAGGCTCTAAAACGTGACGCACCGAGCACCCAATTTCACTACGCTGAGCCGCTAGGCTGCGAGTTTTTCCGGGGTGTCGGCTGACCGTTGCCAGTCAGGGCCCGATCTATCTACCTCGAAAAGATTTCCAAGGCTGGTTTTTTTCTGAGCGCCGTCCCGTGACCGGCCAGTCAGCAATCTCTCTCCCCGCATTGAACGTCCCGGTGCACTTAGTTGGATAGGCTTTCTATGTGTTCCGGACCGCGGTTTGTGGGTGGTGTGAGGAGCAGTTTGGGTACGAGTTTCACATTGGTCGTCCGAGGCGTTATTGCTTCCAATGTGAACCTAAGGGCTACCAGGTTGTGAAGGTTCGTGGTCGTTTGAAGTTGCGGGTGCGACGTTCGCAGCCGGTCCATAGCGAGGCTATGGGGAGTTGGTATGCGGATTGGATCGCCCGGTTCTCAACCGATGAGGCGTCGTAAATTGCCTGCTTAACCGGCCTAGTTGCTCTTATTTTCTCGGGTTGTCCGCTATTTAGACGGCGGCTGTTTTGCGCTGCGGATTTTCCGCATTTATTGGGATAATGGGGTTGTGGCAGGTGATATCTGAATGCTTCGGACTTGTCAGGCTTGCGGGAAAGAGTTCGACACCCAATATGTGGGTCGCGGCCGTCCGAGGAAGTGGTGTCGCGTTTGTCAGCCTGAGGGCATGCGTTTGTTGGATGTGGAAAAACGAGGGAAAGGGGACAAAGAATGAGTAGCGATTTTGTGCGAGTGCCGGAGATGCTAATTCCGTTAAGTGTTTTGTTGCTCGATTTGGAGCCGTCTACGGCTGGTTGGGCTGCAGATTTGGCGGTTAAGGGTATTGCCATCCATTTGGATGACCTTGGCCGTGCGTCGATTGCCCGTTCCGAGGCGAGGCGGCTTATCGCTGAGAAGCGGGAGTCGTTGGCCCGGCATCACCAGATGGAGGAGCAGCGTTTCGCCAAGTTGGGGGGAGCGGCTGGCTCGGCTGCGTCCTGGTGTGCCGGCGCATTCGATTCCTGATGGTGTGTTGCCTGCGGCTGCGATGTTGCAGGCTGCTCATGACACGGCGCCGCGTCGCCAGTCGGTGGTCGAGTCGGCATTCGGCGACCCGGATGAGCTGGTCATGCACAACATCCGTGACGCGGAGGAAGACTGGTGATGCAGCCAGATCCGGTGGTGGCTCCGGTTGCTGTGGCGGTCGATGCTGCGGAACACACCTTGACTGTGTGGCCGGTTGAGACCCGCAGCTACGCGGGGCAGGTGTGGGCCGACGGCATCGATGAGTTAGCGGAGGCGGAAGCTACCGGCGATTGGGGTTGGGCTCCGCAGGTGTGGGCGTATGTCGGCCGCCGCCGTGTTGCCCGGGGCGTCCCCGACGCGGAGGGGACTTTGTGTTTCCGGTTCAGCCATGGCGACCCGGTTTACCGGGAGCTAGCGGCCACACCGAGGCTGTCTGCGGCTGTTGTGGTGGATCGAGCCCACGCCCACCTCATGTACGTCCGGTTTCACGGCCGGAGTGAACCCCATGTACCGGCCTAACCCAGATCGGCCGCTGCCTGACCTCGACAAGCAGGCTGACGTTGTGGCCGCGGTTAGGGCGTACGGCTCCGACGAGGTTGTCGAGGCATTCGAAGCGTGGC
>Ga0075425_100001159_pt1 | contig 25530 bp, 22 predicted proteins | sample SoiMethybrSBSTD4_FD_75300 | JGI IMG/M metagenome (GOLD analysis project Ga0075425, IMG submission 75300) | Bulk soil microbial communities from a Populus tree surrounding site in Tennessee, USA - Soil MetaG P. TD hybrid SBSTD4 | ecosystem: Environmental > Terrestrial > Soil > Tree plantation...
CTCTTTTCGATCAGCGCGTTGTCGAGCGGCCGGGCGACGGCGCGGACGTCGTCGAGCTTCGACATGACCGCCAGGCCGCCCACCTCCCAGCCGCCCCAGTGCCCGCTCACGAGCAGCGTCCCCTTGCCGCGCGCGATCGCGTCCTCGAGGTGATGGACGCCGACGAGCGGGCATCGCGCCGCGATCTCTTCGAGCGAAAGGTTCTGCATCTGCAGGTAGACGAGCGCCTCGCGGCCGAAGTGACGCCATGCGGCGCTGAGAATCTGCCGCAGTTCGCGCTCGTCGCGGCCGGGGAAGGCGATACGGAGATTGCGCATGCCGAGCGCGTCGCGTTTGCGAAGCACGAGGCGGCCGAGAGTGCCGATGCGCGAGCCCCAGCGATGGACCGATTCGGTGGACATCGATCCGACCGCACGGACCAGACCGCGAAACATCGCGTACTCGATCCGCTCGAGGATCGGATTCTTGCGGCGCTTCTTCCTTTGCCGCCCGGCCGTGACGACGGCGTCGATGCGTTGCAGCACCTCGTCGTCGATCTCGAACGTCGCGCCCGCGGCAACGATCGCGGGATCGTCGATCTTGACGGCGTCCTTTTCGGTCGTGATGAGCGTCGCACCGTTCGCCGCGGCCTTCAGCGATGCGATGTCGCCGGCGGTGTAGCGATGGTGATCGCGAAAGCCTCGGGTCCCGATCACGTTCAGACCGGCGGCGCGCAGGGCGTCGAAGAATTGTTCGCTGTCGGCGAGGGCGGCGAAGGCGAACGCCTTTGTCCGGACAGACAGGAGTGTCTGTCCTACATCGGTTCGCAATCTGCGTGGAATCACGACGTCCGCATCGCGCAGCGCCGAACGGCCCTCGCGAAAAACGCGTGCGGGGCCGGCGTCAATGACAAGGTCGAGGTCCCGCGCGATTTGCATGTGCTGGAAACCATCATCCAGCACAAATACATCGCAATCGTTTTTGCGCAAATATTCGCGCGCATTTTCGTAGCGGTTTTTACCAACGATGACGTCGGCTTTAGCAGCACTCTTTTTGATGAGCACCGGCTCGTCACCCCAGCGCGCGGCGTCGAGGTTGTCGATGAGCCCCGTCGCGTCCGAGGCGCGTCCGTAGCCGCGCGTGAGCACCGCGACGCGCCAGCCCTGATCGATCAGGAACTGCACGATGCGAATCACGGCCGGCGTTTTTCCCGCGCCGCCCGCGGCGATGTTGCCGACCGAGATCACCGGCCGCTTCAAACGTTTCGCGCGCAGAATGCCGGCGCGATAGAGAGCGCGGCGCAGGCGATTCACGCCGCGCCAGACGAGCTCGAGCAGTTTCACGCGAGCAGCTCGAGCAGGCGGCTGGCCGTCCGCGACGAGGCTCCTCGATTCTGCTGCACGGTCTGTTGCGCGCGCTCGCCCCAGGCGCGCTGCAGCGCTTCGTCCTCGAACATCCGCGTCGCGAACGCGATCACGCCCGCGGCGCTCGGAACCTCTTCCGCCGCGTTTGCGGCGAGAAACGCCCGCGAGATCTCGCGGAAGTTCGACATCGACCGGCCGAAGCAGACCGGCACGCCCGCCGCCGCGGGCTCGATCGGATTGTGGCCGCCGTGCGGAACGAGACTGCCGCCGACGAACGCCGCCGTTGCGTAGCGATAGATCTTTCCGAGCTCGCCGAACGAGTCGAGAAGAAGAATCTCCGCCGCGGCATCGGTGTGCTCGAGTTGAGTGCGCCGCAGGAATCGCGTTGCCGAGGTGCCGAGGAGACCGGCCACGAGCTCGAAGCGCTCGGGCTTGCGCGGCGCGATGATCACGAACGCATCGTTCTCGACGATGAACGGCTCGACGAGCGGCAGCAGCGCCTCGTCTTCACCCTCGAACGTCGATCCGAGGACGAGGACCTTGCGATGGGCGATGAGGGACTCGAGGCGCGGCGCGATCTCGAGCGGCGTGTCGTCCGGTTCGTAATCGAACTTCACGTTGCCGGTCGTCTCGACGATTTCCGCCGGCGCGCCCATGGCGATGAAGCGCGTGCGGTCGGTCTCCTCGCGGGCGAGGATGCGGTCGTACTTGCGAAGGATGCGGCTGACGATCATCCGAAAGGCGCGGTACTTCGGAAACGACCGATCGGAGATGCGGCCGTTCGCGAGAATCAGGCGCATGCCGCGGTCATGCGCGAGGCGCGTGACGTTCGGCCAGATCTCGGTCTCCATCGTCGCGAAGACGCGCGGGTTGTGATGCACGAGAAATCGCTTCACGGCGAATGCGAAATCGAACGGGAAGTAGGTCACGGTCGCGTTCGGATAGAGGCGGCGCGCCTGCGCCTGTCCGGTGAGAGTCGTCGTCGTCAGGACGATCGACGTGCCGGGACGGCGGCGGAGGATCTCCTCGATCACCGGCCGCGCGGCGATGGCTTCGCCGACCGAGACCGCATGGATCCAGAGGTCGTGCGCCGCGGCGCGGGTCCGGTAGATCCCCATGCGCGCCGGAAAGTTCTGCAGGTACTTGCCGCGCAACACGCCGGTGAGCAGGAACCACGGCAGCAGGAGGATCAGGACGAGGTAAAGAAATACCTCGTACAGGAGATACATGGGCGCGAATGATACGCGCTGTTACTTCGCGTCGACCCGCGTCTCGACCGTCGACGCGCCCCACGCGCCGGTGGTCATTTCCTCGACGCTCACCGCGAAGTGGACCTTGCGGTTTGCGGCCGTGATCGGCGCGTGCCACGCGAACGTCATCGACTCGCGGTCGAACTCGGTGGCGATGCGATGCGCCGTGAAGAACTGCGTGGGTCCCGATTTCGCGGCGAACGTCACCCGGAAGGCCGGCTTCGAGTCGCGCAGGATCGGCGCGAGCTCAGCCAGCGGGACTTTCACGTACAGCGTTCCCATCACTCTGTCGTTGGGCGAATCGGTCCGCCATTCGATGCGAGTCTCGATCGGGAGATCGCCGATTTCGGTCTGTCCGCGGAGGAGATTCGTGACGCGCTGCGCTGCGACGTCGTCCGGGGTCGTCGACGCGGCAAAGCGCGCGCCGCGAACCTTCAGGTCCGGGCGTCGTGAGCGGATCAGGATCGCGCGCGGTTGTCCATCGGGCGGACGCGAGACCTGATAGGTGAGCTTCACGCGCTGCGCGAGGGTCTGGACGAGCTGGCCCGCCTGTCCGGAGTTGAGCACCGAGCCGCCGGTCGCCCACGCGAGCTGCTGCAGCGATGCGGATGCGCCGGTTCCGAGGAATGCCGACTCGATCTTCGACGGATTCTCGGCCGCGAATTCCTGCACGCGTCCGAACGCGCTGCGCGACGGATCGTCGGCCTGATCGGCGCCGATGTTGCCGGCGACGCTGAACATCGACCAGCCGGCGGCGGCGAGGAGCTCGCCGGTTTCCGCGTTCGACTCGACGAGGTGCCGCCGGTCGAGCTCCGAGCGGATCTGCTGCATCGCATCGTTGTCGATCGAGTTCTGCGCGTAGAACGGAATCGGATCGAGCTCGAACCCGTCCGAGACCAGCACGAGCGCGCGCGGCACGTGCCGCGGATAGCGGCTGATCCACGCGAAGAGGTTCCGCTGGAAACGCGAGACCAGCTCCGCTTCCTGGACGACATACGAGAGCACCGTCGCGGGCTTCGCGGAGTTGATGGCGCCCGCGATGCGCCGCGTCGCCGAGACGTCGGAGTTGCTGTCCATCTCGTGCAGGAAGATCCGCCGATTGGAGATGATCCAGTTCGACGTGCCGATCCGCGAGACCTTCTTCAGTGCGGTTCGCACTTCCTCCGGATCGCGCGAGCCTTCGAGCAGCATCTTCGCGACCGGATTCGCGGTCACGATCTCGACGGTGCCCATGCGCGTCAGCTCTTCGGCCCTCTTCGACAGCGTCTCGACCATCAGATTGCGATGCTGCGGACTGGTCATCGTGAGGTCGAAGTAGAGAACCGTCTGCCACTCGTTCTCGGCGGGAAGACCCGCGACCGCGGGCGCCGCCGATGCCGGCACCGCTGCGATCTCGTCGAGGTAGTCGACCCCGATGATCGGCACTTCCTTCCCGTCTTCGAGAATGATGAAGTCCTCGGGCTTGAGGTTCCGAGGCATGTTTCCGTTCGAGTCGGTGACTGTCGTCAGGACGTCGATGGCGGTGACGTAGACGGGCGCCTGCGTAAACGTCGCCGGCTGCGCCAGCAGAACTGCGCAAAGAATTGACCGTGCGAGCATCTGACGAGTCTACAGCGGAGTGGATGTCCCTCGTACAATGTTCACCGACTCGTTCAAATGGAATCCGTCGTCGCAGTCGCACTCATCCTTCCCGACCTCCCTGCCACTGTCGCTGAAGAGCACCTGGAAGAGCTCGCCAGACTGATCGAGACCGCCGGCGGCGCGGTCGCGACGCGCATCTACGCAAAGCGCAATGCGCCCGATCCCGCGACCTACGTCGGAAAAGGGAAAGCCGAGCAGATTCGCGATGCGGTGGCCGCGAATCGCGCGAATCTCGTCGTGTTCGACGACGATCTCTCGCCGGCGCAGGTTCGCAATCTCGAGAAGATCGTCGGCGGCCAGACGAAGGTCATCGACCGCAGCGCGCTGATCCTCGACATCTTCGCGAGGCGTGCGCGATCACGCGAGGCGCGCACTCAGGTCGAGCTCGCGCAGCTCGAGTACATGCTGCCGCGCCTGACGCGCGCGTGGTCGCACCTCGAGCGGCAGGCGGGCGGCATCGGCACGCGCGGCGTCGGTGAGACGCAGCTCGAGCTCGATCGCCGCATCGTGCGCACGCGCATCGCGAAGCTCAAGGACGACCTGACGAAGATCGAGAAGACGCGCGAGACGCAGCGCAAGCAGCGGAAGACCGTGTTCACGATCGCGCTCGTCGGCTACACGAACGCGGGCAAGTCGACGCTCTTCAATCGCCTGACGAGCGGCGGCGCGGAGGCGATGGACAAGCTCTTCGCCACGCTCGACGCGAAGTCGCACAAGGCCGCTTTCGAAATGCCGCGCGAAACGGTCGTCGTCGATACTGTCGGCTTCATTCGCAAGCTGCCGCACCATCTCGTCGCCTCATTCCGTTCGACGATGGAGGAAGCCGTGGCCGCGGATCTCGTGCTGCACGTGATCGACGCGAGCCACCCGCAATTCTCCGAGCAGCGCGAGATCGGCAACGAGGTTCTCGCCGACCTCGGCATCGATCGCGACCGCGTCGTCGAGGTCTACAACAAGGTCGATCGCCTGGACGACGACTTCGACGTGCATCGCCGCAGCGCGGTCGTCGTCTCCGCGCTCACCGGCAACGGCATCGATCGGCTCATCGAAGTGATGCGCGACCGCCAGCGTGCCCAGGGCGATCTGATGAATCTCGAGATTCCGCACCGCGAGTCGCGACTCGTCGCGAAACTGCACGAGGTCGCGGAGATCCACGAGCAGCGCGCGACGGACGAGGGGATCGCGTTCACCGCGTGGGTACCGAAGGATCTGGCGTATCTGTTTTCGGAGTTCATCCCGCGCGAAGACGCGGGATCAGCGGAGCAGGTTGCGCCGCAGCCGCGAGTGGCAGGAGCGCGGCGGGTGCTCCATTGACTCCGCGTCTTCGCGCGGAGTGAATTGAAAGCCATGAAGATTCGCCCCGCCGCACAAGCGGATCGGCCGAGGATTCTGGAGATCCTGATCGGGACCGCGCGGTTCTCGCAGCAGGAGATCGGGTGGGCGATGGATCTCGTCGACGCCGCGATCGACCATTCCGGCAAAAGCGAGTATCAGGTCTACGTCCTCGACTCGCCGGACAGCGGACCCAGCCGCATGGCTCAGGGCTACGTCTGTTTCGGACCGACGCCGCGCAGCGAGGGCGTGTACGACCTCTATTGGATCGCCGTCGACCCGCGGCACCAGGGGCAGGGACTCGGGCAACTGCTGCTCCGTTTCGTGGAAAACGAAGTGCGTCGCGAGCGCGGCCGAATGCTGCTGATCGAGACGTCGTCGAAAAAGAGCTACGCTCCGACGATTCGCTTCTACCGCCAGGCGGGCTACGAAGAGATCTCGCGCATCAAGGATTTCTACAGAATCGAGGACGACAAGGTGGTGTTCTGTAAAACGCTCGCGCAACCAGGCTCATGACGCTCTACATCGCTCTCGCCGCCTACGCCCTCGGCACGATCGCGGCTCTCGTGTCTCTCGGCGTCCACTCCAAGCGTCTGCAATACGCCGGACTCGGATTCATGATCGCGGGATTCGCCGCGCACACGATCTGGATCGGCACGATCTGCGCGAAAACGGGACATCCGCCGCTGACGAATCTTCCCGAAGCTGCGTCGTTCGTGGCGTGGACGGTGTTCGCGGTCGAGCTCGGCCTGTGGATTCGCTATCGCGTCTACGCGGCCTCGTTCTTCGTTTATCCGCTCGTACTGTTGCTGCTCACGCTGTCCGCGGTCGTCGGCGAGAACTTCGCGGCGCTCGATCCGAGCCTGCGCTCGAACGTCTTCATCGCCCATCTGCTGCTGACGACGCTCGGCATCGCGGCGCTGCTGATCGGACTCGCGTTCAACTTCCTCGCGTTTCTGCAGGACCGCGCGCTGAAGACGAAACATCGCGGCGCGTTGTGGGAGTGGATCCCGAGCCTCGAGCTCTGCAAGAAGATCGGCTACGGATCGCTCGCGATTGGCTTCAGCATCTACACCTTCGGCCTCATCGCCGGCGTGCTCTGGTCGTATCGCACGAATGCGGGATTCATGAGCCCGAGCGCGAAGACGATGGGCGCCATTGCCGCCTGGATTCTTTTCGGCGCGCTGCTGCAGCAGTTCGTGACCGGAACCTATCGCTCGAAGAAAACGGTGGCGATCGGAGCGGCAGCGCTCGTGGCGATCGTAGTGGCGATGCTGGGGATCAAATGAAGATGGCGGAGGGCAGATGGCGGATAGCAGAAGAGCGCGCCCTCGCTCTCGCGATCGGTTTCTGCCATCCGCCATCCGCCATCCGCCATCCGGGAGCTCGGGCGTGCTGATCCTCACGGGCCTCAACCACCGCACCGCTCCCGTCGAAGTGCGCGAGAGGTTGAGCGTTGCCGAGGCGCAGCTCCAAACGGCGGTGGAGGCGTTGAAGGGGATCGGTGGCGTCGATGGCGCGGCGCTCGTTTCCACGTGCAATCGCGTCGAGGTGATCGTTTCGTCGCGCGATGAGGACGTCATTGCGGCGATCGTCGGATGGCTTGCGGAGCGCGCGGGCGCGTCGCGCACGGAAATCGAAAAGCATCTTTACGTTTTGCGTCACGCGGACGTCGTGAAGCAGTTGTTCCGGGTGGCGTCGGGTCTCGACTCGATGATCGTCGGCGAGCCGCAGATCGGCGGGCAGGTGCGCACCGCGTTCAGCGTCGCGCAGCAGATCGGCGCGCTCGATTCGTTCCTCACGCAGCTGTTCGAGAACACGATGCGCGTCGCCAAGAAGGTGCGCACCGAAACGGGAGTCGGCGAGCACGCGGTTTCCGTTCCGTACGCGGCGGTGGAGCTCGCGAAAAAGATCTTCGCCGATCTGCACGGATTGCAGGTTTTGCTCCTCGGCGCCGGCGACATGGGCGAGCTCACCGCCGAACATCTCCATCAGCAGAACGTGCGTCAGGTCTTCGTCGCCAATCGCTCCTACGATCGCGCGGCCGAGCTCGCGCGCCGCTTCGAAGGCCAGGCGGTGCAGTTCGATCGCCTCGAGGAGCACCTCGCCGAATGCGACATCGTGATCGCGTCGACGGCGGCGCCGCATTTCGTCATCGAGCCGGAGCAGGTCACGCGCGCGCTGGAGATTCGCCGCAAGCGCAATCTCTTCCTCATCGATCTCTCCGTGCCGCGCAACATCAATCCGGACGTCGCGCGCATCGACGGCGCGTATCTCTACAACGTCGACGATCTGCAGCAGGTCGCGGATGCGAACCTCGAGTTGCGCCAGCAAAAAGCGCGCGACGCAGAGCAGATCGTGGCGAAGGAAGTCGATGCGTTCCTCAAGCGCCTCGTCGCGCAGGACGCCGTGCCGACGATTCTCGAGCTGCAGCAGCGGCTCGAGGCCATTCGCACGGGCGAGCTCGAGAAGTGCCTGCGCAAGGTCGGGCCAATGACGCCCGAGCAGCGCGAGGCCATCGAGATCTTCTCCTCGCAGCTCGTCAACAAAATCCTTCACTATCCGATGATGCAGCTGAAGGACACGACCGACGAGCCGCAGGAGCGCGCGGCCCTGCGGCGCACGATTCGCAGGATCTTCGGACTCGGACGATGACCAGCAGCCGTTACGTGCGGATCGGGACTCGCGGCAGCGCGCTCGCGCTGTGGCAGGCGAACACGACGGCGAATCTGCTCGCGGCGGCCGGCTACGAGCCGGACATCGTGACGGTGAAGACGACGGGCGATAAACGGACCGACGTCTCGCTCGCATCGATCGGCGGCAAGGGCCTCTTCATCAAGGAGCTCGAGGAAGCGCTCGAGCGCGGCACGATCGACATCGCCGTGCACAGTCTCAAGGACGTGCCGTCGATCATTCCCATTCACTTCGAGCTGGCCGGATTTCTCGAGCGCGCCGATCCGCGCGACGCGTGGGTCCATCCCAGGAACACGCCGATCGAGGAGATGCCGCAGGGAGCGATCGTCGGAACGTCGAGTCCACGCCGCCGCGCGCAGATCCTCGCGCTCTATCCGCATCTGCACGTCGAGGAGATTCGCGGCAACGTCGATACGCGCATTCAGAAAGTGCGCGACGGGCAGTACGCCGGCGTGATTCTCGCCGGCGCCGGCCTCGGGCGACTCGGACGCGCGGGCGAGATCACGTCGTACTTCGGCGTCGACGAAATGGTTCCCGCCGCCGGTCAGGGCATCGTCGCGATCGAGTGTCTGGCCGAGAACGCGTACGCCAGCGACGCCGCGCGCGCGATCACGCATTCGCCGAGCGCGCTCGCCGCGCGATGCGAGCGCGGCGTGCTGCAGGAGTTCGGCGAGCGTCTCGACTGCTACTCGGCCATCGCCGTGCACGCGCAGATCGTGGAGGGAACGGTCGACATTCGCGCGTTCGCATCCGACCTCGAGGGCACGCGTGCGATTCGCGCGCGCCGCACCGGTCGCAACGTCGATGCGGTCGTGAGCGCCGTGTACGACGATCTCGTTTCGCAGGGCGCGAAGGAGCTCGTTTGACTCAACCAGGAACGGTTTATCTCGTCGGCGCCGGACCCGGCGACGCCGGCCTGCTCACGCTCCGCGCCGCGGAGCTGCTCGAGCGCGCGGATCTCGTCGCGCTCGACGCGCTCGTGTCGGACGACATCGCGTCGCGCATTCCGGCATCGACGCAAATCGTCTACGTCGGCAAGCGCGCGGCTGCGCACGCGCTCCCTCAGGATCAGATCAATCAGCTGCTTATCGATGAGGCGAAAAAGGGGAAAACCGTCGTGCGTCTCAAGGGCGGCGACCCGTTCGTGTTCGGACGCGGCGGCGAGGAGGCGGAGGAGCTCGTGGCGGCGGGAGTGCCCGTCGAGATCGTGCCGGGGATCTCGTCCGCGATCGCCGGCCCCGCATACGCCGGCATTCCCGTCACGCATCGCAATTTCGCGACGTCGGTCACGCTCGTCACCGGACACGAAGCGGATTCGGGATCGACGGGCATCCAATGGGAAGCGCTCGCGCAACTCGATGGCACGATCGTCTTCATGATGGGCTTCGGCAATCTGCCGGCGATCTGCCACAAATTGATGGAGCACGGCATGCCGCACGATCGCGGCGTCGCCGTGATCTCGAACGGCACGCGTCGCGATCAGAAGACCGTGTGCGGCACGCTGCGCAACATCGAGTTGCAGGTGAGGGAAGCGGATCTGCCGACACCGGCGCTGATCGTCGTCGGCGACGTCGTGACGCTGCACGACACGATCAACTGGTTCGAGTCGAAGCCGCTCTTCGGCAAACGGATCGTCGTCACGCGCGCCCGCGAACAGGCCTCGGAGCTGAAGCGGATGCTCGAGGACGCCGGCGCGAACGTGTTGCAGTTCCCGACCATCGAGATCGTGCCGCCGCAGTCCTGGGACTCGCTCGACGCGGTGATCGACGGCAACTTCGACTGGCTCGTCTTCACGTCGATCAACGGCGTTCGATTCTTTTTCGAGCGCCTGTTCGCGCGCGGCAAGGATGCGCGTTCGCTTCCGAAAGTCGCCGCGGTCGGCGACACGACCGCCGCGGAGCTGCGCGCGCGCGGCATCGTCCCCGATCTCGTTCCGGCGCGTTTCATCTCGTCGGAACTGCTGCCGTTGCTGCCGCAGGGCCGGAGCGTCGCGATCATCCGTGCGGCGGAAGGGAACAACGAGTTGATCGACGGGCTTCGCGCACGAGGCGATGAGGCCGTCCTCAGCGTTGCTTACGAAACGCGCGCGACCGGAGACGTCGATGCATTGCGCAACGCACTCGATTCGATCGATATCGTCACCTTCACGAGCGGTTCGACCGTCGACAACTTCTATGGGCCGCTGACCGAAGAAGAGCGTCGCAGATTGAATGCGCGCGCGTTGCTCGCGTCGATCGGACCGACGACGACAGAAGCGATTCGCAGGTACGGAAAGGAACCGGACCTGATCGCGGAGAAGTCGACGTTGCGCGACCTGGTCGAGGCGATGACAAAATCGCAGCAGTGACGATTTGGAACGACGCCACCTTCACTAAAAACCTCGCCCACGCGAACTGGATGTCCAACGTCGCCGTGCTCGGGCATCTCAACGAGCGCGCGACCGGCGATCCGGTGCGCGAGTGGCTCGGCTCGTGGGCGCGCCGCTGGTTCGCTGGTGACAACCTCCGCGTTCTCGTTCTCGGATGCGGCGAGGGATGGCTGGAGCGCGGCATCGCCGCGTGGCCGTTCGTCGCGCACATCGATGCGGTCGATTTCGCGGCGGACGCCGTTGCGCGCGCGAAAGAGATCGCGAGCGAACAGGGCATCACGAAGATCGCCTACGACGTCGTCGATCTGAATCGCGCCGAGCTCGCGAAGGATGCGTACGACGTGATCGTCGCGCACGCGGTGATCCATCACGTCGAGAACCTCGAGCACGCATTCGCGCAGCTGCGAAACGCGCTGCGTCCGAACGGAACGCTGATCGTCAACGAATACGTCGGCCCGAAGCGATTTCAGTTCGGCGACGACGTCCTGCGCATCATCAACGACCTGCTCGCCTGTCTCCCCGCGCGGCTGCGCCGAGGAGCGATCGAGACGAGTGTGTACGAGAAGCGGGAGCGGCCGACGGTCGAGCAAATGATTGCGAACGATCCGACGGAAGCTGTGCGGTCGGATGAGCTGCTGACCTTCATCGAGCGCGAGCTCAACGTCGTCGATCGGAAGAACATCGGCGGCACGATCCTGCAGCACCTGCTCTACGACATCAGCCACAACTTCCGCTTCGACGTGCCGCGCGAGCGCGCGCTCGTCGAGATGCTCTGCACGATCGAGGCGGCGCTCGTCGACGCGAAGCGCATCCCGTGCGACTTCGTGCTTCTCGCCGCGCGCAAAGAACGCGGCGGCGCGGTGCGCAAAGACCTGACGCCGCGCCCTGAACTGAGTATCGACGCGGATCCGCTCGGCGACGTCGCGCGCAAACAGGTCGTGCGCGCCGCGCGTGCGAAGAGCAGGTGGCTCACGCGGCCGATGTTGCGCGCGCTGCGCATCGCGCTCCTCGCGACGCGCGAGCAACGCGCGAATCTGTTCGAGGAAAATCCGCGCGCCGCGCTGCGCGAGCAGATGCGATTCGTCCTGTCGCGCGAGAGGCCGTTCACGTGGATCATCTCTCGCTGGGCAAAGAACGCCGACCTTCGCAATGAAGACGATCGTGCGATGCTGATGCTGCTCGAAACGTTCGATTCGGTTGTCGGTTGTCGGTAGTCGGTTGTCGGTGGGCCGTGGCGATAAGTCCACCGACAACTGAGAACCGACAACCGACAACCCGTTACGGCGAACCGAATACACTCGCATGCGATGCATCTGACCGAGCGCATCCGGCGCGCGTTCGTCTGGCTGGCGGCCTTCTGCTTCGCCGCCGGCGTGTATCAGTCGCTGACGCTGCTGCTCCGCGATCTGCCGCCGACCAGTCCCATTGCGATCGGCCTCGTCACCATCGAGCGCTACTCGAAACTCGGCGACTACCTCGGCGCCGCGCTGTTCTTCCTCATCGTTCCGCCGCTGACGCTGTGGCTCGCGCGCCTCTTTCGCGACGCGTCGCTTTTGTTTCTCACGCCGTATCTGCTCGCGCCGCTGTTCTATCTCACGACCGGGAAGGTCGGATGGATCCTGCTGCTGCCGGTCGCGCTGTCGTTTGCCGCGACGCGCACGGTCGCGTTTGCGAAAACGCATCGCTGGATCCGCGACCTCTGCCGCGCGGAGCTCGGTCCGTATCACGCGCTGATCTTCGTCGAGGCGCTGTCGTGGATCGTCTTCCGCTATCTCGTCACGGGACGCCGCATCGGTCACATTCCGACGCTCTTTCTCGAGATCGTTTTCGTTGCGGCGTTCTTCGCGTTGTTCTGGATCGTCGCGTTCGCGATCGCGCGCATTGCGTCGCTCGAATTCGGACGCGATGCCGACGAGGTCTTCAAACGCGTCGCAAGCGCGGGGCTGCCGCTCGTCGCACTGCCGTTCGTCGCGGTGATCGTCGTTCCAACGCCATACCCGCGCGTCCTGACGCTCGTCGCGCTCGTCATCGGCGTGATCCTGAACCGTCCGCTGAAGTCGCGCACCGCGTGGAATCTCGCGGCGTACGCGCTGATCCCGGCGCTGATCTACGCCGTCAGCTACGCATCGACGTCGCATCTCTCGCAGTGGATCGATCTCTTCCATCGCGGCGAAGCGGTCGGGCCGGCGTCCGACTACCTGCGCGGCAAGGTGCCGTATCGCGACGTCTTCGTGCTGCACGGCCTGCTCGAGGACGGTCTGCTCGACGCGTGGCTGATGCAGATCTTCGGGCGCTCGATCGATGTCGCGATCATGCGTCCCGTCGTTCTCGCCTCGCTCCTCGCCCCGCTCCTCTGGTACCTCGGCATCGCGATCTTCGATTCGATTCCGCTGGCACTCGTTTGCGTGGCGATGGGCTCGTGGACGACGGCGGAGAACAACCGCACGTTCCTGCAGGTCGCGGCGGTGACGCTGTTCTGGATCGCGCTGCGCCGCCGCAGTCGATTCGCCGCGGTGCTGAGCGGCGTCGTCGCGGGCGTCGCGCTTTTTCACAGCTACGAGATCGGTCTCTACACGATCGTCGGTGCGCTGGCCGCATCGATCGTGATCGCGATTCTGGATTCACGCGCAACGGCAACACGCGCGGCGGTTTTCTTCGTCATCGGCGTCGCGATCGGCACCGCTCCGTTTCTCATCTTTCTCGGCTCGCGCGGCGCCCTCGGCGATTTCTTCACGACGTCCTTCGTCACGATTCCGAACATCATCGACGCGGTCTGGTCGCTGCCGTTTCCCGATCTCGTTTCGACGTTCCGCAAAAACCTCGATCTGCACGCGCTCGCCGATTTCGTGCTGTGGGAAAAGTTTCATCTGATCCTCAGCCCGCTCGTGATCGCGATCGCGGCCGTCTACTGCATCGCGCGATGGCTGCAGCGCAAAAGCGACATGCTCGATCACGCGCTGGCCGTGCTGGCGGTATTCGCACTGATCGCGCAGCGCACCGCATTCGGCCGCGCGGAGTTCCGCCATCAGTACTTCGCCGCGTTCCTGATCGGCCCGATGCTCGTGATCCTCGCTGTGTTCTGCGCTCGCGGGCTTCGAAAGGTCTGGCGTGAATCGCCCGAATTCGTGGGGACTCTCATCCTCATCGCGATCCCCATCATCGCGGTTCTCTTCTGGATCCCCGATCTCGTCAACGCGCGGATCAACGATCTCGTGCGCTATCAGGCTCGCGTGTTGCGCGTCGATCGCGATCCGGAGGCGGAAGCCGTGCAGTGGCGCATCCGCGACGTGAGCGATGAGATTCGGCGGCTCACGAAAAACGGCCAGCCGATCTTCGACTTCTCGAATCAGCCGGCCTTCTACTTCTTCGCCGATCGTCCGAATCCGACGCGCTTCTACCAGGTGCCGATCCTCTCGCCGCGCGGATTTCAGTCGGAGACGATCGCGGCGCTCGAGCGCGCGAAGCCGCGCGTCGTCATTCGCAAGTCGCCGGACGGCTTCGATCAATTCGATGGCGTGACAAACGATCTGCGTGCGCAGGCGGTGGCGGCGTACATCGACGACTGCTACGCGTTCCATCGATCGCTGCGCGGCGTCGAGCTCTGGACGCGCAAGCCGGACGCGCGGCCTCTCGCCGTCGCGCAATACCTGCGGCGCATTCGTCTTCCCGCGAAGAGCGAGCTCGTGTTCGGCGCCGTGCATCGCCTCGTCTTCCCCGCCGTCGGCAGCGCGCCGGGCGCGGGCGGCTCGTTCTGGCAGTCCGATCTCACGATGCACAATCCGTTTCGCGACGCGATGCCGGTGACGCTGCGCTTCGTCGCGGGCGACACGCGCGTCGATCGCCGCCTCACGCTCGCGCCGCGGCAGACGATCCGTTTCGCCGACGTCGCGCGCACGTTTTTCAACGCACCGAACGCGGTTGGCACGTTGTGGATCGAGCATCGCGAGAATCGCGCGCCGGTCGCGGTGATCAAAACGCGCGACGTCGCACACGGCAGCAGCGGCGCGTCCGTCGAGAAGCCGTTGTCCGAGCGCGACGGAGCAACTGCGAACAGCGAGGCGCCGGAGCTGACGATCGTCGGCATTCCCGCGAGCGCGGGCGGACGTCGCGTGAACGTCGGCGTCGTGAACATCGGCATCATCCCCGCGACGTTCCGCATCACCGCGCAGACGCGCAGCGGCGCGGTCGTCGGCAAACCGATCGAATCAGGGATCCCCGAGGATGAGGTGTGGATCGTGCCGAACATCGAGCAAGCCCTCGGCGTGCAACTCGATGACAGCATCACCCTGCGACTGACCGCGATTGCGGGAACGGGAGTCGGTTTCGCGACGGTGGTCGATGCAAACGGCGACACCGAGATGATCGCTGCGATTCCATCGCAGCGGTAGTGGGTTGTCGGTAGTCGGTAGTCGGTGTTCGTGCGATGCGCGCCGCAAAAACACCGACTACCGACCACCGACTACCGACCACCGACTACCGACCACCGACTACCGACTACCGTTCGCCCCACTCCTTCAACAACCTCTTCGCATCCTCAGTCGCCGCGGAATCCTCCACCACGTACTTCCGATCGTTCGGTGCGCTCACGACGCTGCGCAGCAACTGAATCGCCTGCGGCTTCGTTTTCGAGTCGTTGCTCACCATCGCTTCGGCGAGGAAGACTTTCGTCAGCTTGTTATCCGGCGAGAGCTTCAGCGATTCGTTGAGGAAGCGCAGTGCGTCCTTTTCCGAGGCCCAGCCGGTGATGAACGGAATGCGCGGCGTCTGGTCGTGCAGGCGGCCGAGGACGCGGGAGGGGGCGGCGCCTTCGAGATGCGGGTCGATGAGATTCGCGATCGTGGCCTCGCGGCGGATGCGATCCGCGGCGCCCTGACGCGCGGCGGCGAGCTTGCCGTACGCGAGCGCCCACTCGCCCCAGTTCACGGAATCCCACAGAAAGACTTCCGGCGCGCCCGGAATCGTGCGCGCGACCGCGGCGACGTCTTTTTCCGACGCGTTCGCTTTCACGCCTTTTGCGGCGAGCAATCGATTGACGAGCGCGATCGCGCTCTCGCCGACCTGCTTCGCGGTGCCGTAGACCTGTTTCTTTTCGTCGGCGGTTTTCGCGACGTACGCGCCCTTGAATCGCCACGCGCGCAGCAGGCGGGCTCGAGCCTCGACGTCGTTCGGATTTGCGACGACGGCGCGCTGATAGGCGGCGATGGCGAGATCGATCTGTCCGCTTTGAGCGCGGCTGTCCCAGTGCTGATCGCCCTCAGCCGTTTGGGCGATGGCCGAGGCCGCGAGGAGGAATGGCACGAGAACTGAAGCGAAGCGAAGCATGCGGCGGCTTTTCATGATTGCGATTATCTCGTTGCTTGCGTCGTGCCGCGGCGAGCCCGTGCCGCGCGACTATCAGAACGCGCCGCCGGCGATGACGCATCCCGCGCAGAAAAAATCGGAGACGCCCGCGCAGCACGGCATGGGTCAGGCGCCGCCCGAACCGAACAGCGGCGTGAGCGGAACCGCCGCACCAACGAAGCCGATCTCCGCGACGGACACCGCGACGACGACGATCGGCGACACCAAGCCAACCACCACCACCCGGTAGTCGGTTGTCGGTAGTCGGTAGTCGGTGTTTGCACGATGCGCATGGCGCAAAACACCGACTACCGACCACCGACTACCGACTACTATCCACGTCCGTGCGCGTCGTCTTCTTCGGCACTCCTGAATTCGCGGTTCCCACGCTCGATGCGGTGGCGAAGGCGCATGACGTCGTGCTCGTGGTCGCGCAGCCCGATCGTCCAGCGGGGCGCGGGATGAAGATGCAGGCGCCGGCGGTCGCGGTTCGCGCGAAGGAGCTCGGATTGCCGCTGATGCAGCCGGCGAAGATTCGCACCGAGGAGTTTCTGAGCGAGATTCGTCGCGTCGAGCCCGAGGTTGGCGTCGTCATCGCGTATGGACGCATTCTTCCGGGCGCGCTGCTCGCGATTCCGAAGCACGGCTTCGTCAACGTTCATGGCTCGGTGCTGCCCGCGTGGCGTGGCGCGGCGCCGATTCAGCGCGCGATCGAAAACGGCGCGTCGCTAACCGGCGTGACGATCATGCGCGTCGACGAAGAGCTCGATCACGGACCGATGCTCGGCATCGCGACGACGGAGATCGGACCCGATGAGCGAACGCCATCGCTCGCGAAACGACTCGCGATCATCGGCGCGGAGGCGCTGCTGCCCGTGCTCGATCAGCTCGCGAACGGAACCGCGGTCGAAACGGAACAGGATCACGCGCGCGCGACGATTGCGCCGAAGATCGAGAAGTCGGAGGGTGAGGTCACGTTCGAAGAATCCGCGCAGACGATCTACAACCGCTTCCGCGCGTTCGATCCGTGGCCTGGGATTTTTCTGCGCGATGGCGTGAAGCTGACGGAGATTCGTCCCTCACCGGATCGCGGCGAAGCGGGAACGGTGTTGTCGATCGACGATCACGTCATCGTCGCGACGAGCGACGGCGCGATTCGCATCGACGAGATGCAGCGTCCCGGCAAGCCGCGCACCCCGGCCAGCGCTGTCGCGCGCGCGCTCGGGTGGCGGGTGGGAGAGCGGATATGACGACCGTCTGGACTGCGGCGACGCCAGTCGCCGCTCTCGTCGCGGAGGCGCCAGCCTCCGCCTCCCCCGGTCGAGGCTGCGCCTCGACTCTTCCGGAGCGGCGGCATTGCCGCCGCAGTCCAGAACCATGACCGACCGCCAGCGCGCGCTTCATCTGCTGCAGCGCATCGAGCGCGAGTCGCTCTACGCATCGCTCGTCCTCCTCCACGAGAACGGTTTTGTTCGCACGCTCGTCCTCGGCGTTCTGCGCTGGCGCTCGCGGCTCGACTGGATCATCGCGACGCTAGCGAAGCGCGCGGTGGCGAAGCTCGATCCGCCCGTGGTCGAGGCGCTGCGCGTCGGTCTGTATCAACTGATCTACATGGACGTGCCGGCGTACGCCGCGGTGTCGGAGACGGTCGATCTCGCGCCGAAACGCGCGCGCGGCTTCGTCAACGCGATCCTTCGCTCCGCGCAACGCGGCACGCCGGAACCGGCGGATCTCGCGACGCGCACCGCGCATCCGGAGTGGCTCATCGCGCGATGGACGCGGCGGTACGGCGTCGAGCGCGCGACGAAGATCGCGGAGGCGAATCAGCAGCTCTCGTATCCCGACGTGCTCGCTTTCGGCGATCCGCCGCCCGATGCGGAACCGTCATCGCTCGTCGACGGCGTGTGGAAGCTGCACGGCTCGAGCGCGGATCTCGATCGCGAGAAGTTCCATCCGATGGACGAGGGAAGCGCGGTCATTGCCGCGATGGCGCGCGCGTGCGGCGACGACATCCTCGACCTTGCGGCCGCGCCGGGTGGCAAGACGATCTACATGACCCATCGCGGTGCGCATGTCGTGAGCAACGACATCTCGCTCACGCGCTTGCGCGGATTGAAGGGAAAGCTGGTCGTCAGCGACGCGCGGAAGGCGGCGTTTCGCAAGAAGTTCGACGTCGTTCTGCTCGACGCCCCGTGCAGCGCGACCGGCACGATTCGCAAGAATCCCGAGCTCAAGTGGCGATTGCAGGAAAACCATCTGATTGCGTTCTCCGCGTTGCAGCGCGAGCTCCTCGCGAGCGCGCACGCGCTGAGCGCGAAGTGGATCGTCTACTCGACCTGCTCGCTCGAGCCTGAAGAAAACGACGACATCGTCGAAGGTTACGAACGCGTCGACGCGAGCGATCTCGTTCCGGAGGGAGCGCGCGACTGGGTCGACAACGGCGTGCTGCGTCTCACGCCCGAGTCCGGCGCGGACGGTTTCACGGCGTTCGCGCTGCGTCGGCCCCCGTCATCCTGAGCGCAGCGAAGGACCTCGTCCGTCGCCACAGTCGGCGCAGGCGAGTTCCTTCGCTTCGCTCAGCATGACGGTACGATGCGAGCCGCCTATGCCGCGCGACCTCACGATCGGAAACGGCTCGCTGCTCGTTGCCTTCGACTCGCAGTATCGCCTCGCCGATTTCTACTTCCCGCACGTCGGCATGGAGAACCACGCGGCGGCGCGGTTCCGCTTCGGCGTCTGGTGCGACGACGTGCTGCACTGGGTCGAGGACGACGCGTGGCATCGCACGCTCAACTACCTGCGCGACACGCTCGTCACGGACGTGCTCTGCCACAACGAAGCGATCGGCATCCGCCTGCGCTGCTACGACGCGGTCGATCCCGACAACAACGTGTTTGTGCGCAAGATCGTCGTGCGCAATCTCCGCAACGAAGCGCGCGACATCAAGCTCTTCCTTCACCACGACTTCAATCTCTACGGCAACGCCATCGGCGACACGGCGTACTTCGATCCCGAGTCGCGGTCGCTCATTCACTACAAGACGCGCCGTTACGTGCTGATCAGCGCGGAGAACGGCATCGCCGAGTACGCGTGCGGCCGCGCGGGCGTCGGCGGCGTGGACGGCACGTGGAAGGATGCGGAAGACGGCGTGCTCTCGATGTCGCCGATCGCGCAGGGCGCCGTCGACTCGACGTTCGCCGTTCCGATGCATCTCGATCCCCTCGGCACCGCGACGTCGCTCTACTGGATCTGCGCCGGACGCCGCTACGGCGAAGTGCGCACGCTGGACGCGAACGTTCGCGAGGAAGGTCCGGCGAAGGTTCTCGCGCGCACCGGCTCGTACTGGTACACGTGGGTCAACAAGCCCGAGGAGGATCTGGGGGATCTGCCGGAAGAGATCATCGATTTGTATCGAAGATCGCTGCTCGTCATCGCAACGCAGTGCGATCGCGACGGCGCGATCATGGCCGCGAACGACTCCGACATCGCGTGGGGTCACAACGATCACTACTCGTACATGTGGGCGCGCGACGCGGCGTTCGTCTGCGACGCGATGGACCGCGCCGGTTTTCCCGAGATCACGCGCCGATTCCTGCGGTTCGCGCACAGGGTGATCAAGGAAGACGGCTACTTCCTGCACAAGTACAACCCCGACGGCTCGCTCGCGTCGCTGTGGCATCCGTGGGTGCGCGGCGCGACGCCGCAGCTGCCGATCCAGGAAGACGAGACCGCGCTCGTGATCTGGCTCGTGGCGCGGCACTACGCGCGGACGCGCGACCTCGAGCTGCTGCGCTCGATCTATCGCCGCCTCGTGGTGCAGCCCGCGGATTTCATCGCGCGCTTCCGCGATCCGGAGACGGGACTGCCGCTGCCGAGCTTCGACATCTGGGAGGAGCGTCAGGGCGTCTTCACGTTCACGTGCGCCGCCGCGTGGGCGGGACTCGTCGCCGCGGCGGATCTCGCGAAACTGTTCAACGAGCAGGATTGCCGCGCGGCGTGGCTCGACGCGGCGGATCAGATTCGCACGGCGATGATGGCCCGGCTCTGGATGGAGAACGAGCAGCGCTTCGCGCGCGGTCTGATCATGAAGGACGGCGAGCTCGAGCTCGATCCAACCGTCGACGCCTCGATGTTCGCGATCTTCCACCTCGGCATGTTTCCCGCCGAGAGCGCACCCGCGGCCGGAACGATGCGCGCCATTCGCGAGAAGCTCGCCGTGCATACCGACGCGGGCGGCATCGCGCGTTACGAAAACGACGCGTACCACCGGATCTCGGAAGACGCGGCGCGCATCCCCGGCAATCCGTGGATCATCTGCACGCTGTGGCTTGCGGAACACATCATTGCTGCGGCGCGCCGCGTTTCGGATCTGCAGGCCGCGCTCGATCTCGTGCGCTGGGCGCGCTCGAAAGCGCCCGCGTCGCTGATTCTTCCGGAGCAGATCAACCCATACGACAGTCAGGCCTTGTCGGTCGCGCCGCTCACGTGGAGTCACGCGCAGGTTGTTTCCGTGGTTCGAGGATATCTCGATGCATTACGGCGAATGCGGCGCAACGACAATGACGCCACTGCTGAAAACGAGAGTGAATTCGGCGATGCGAATGCCGTTGACAATCCACAATCGCTTCCCTAGATTGTCGAAAATCCCCGCAATGCAGCGAGTTTTTCGCGCGCGAACAGGAGGAACGGTTTATGGCAGGTAAAGGTGACGTCATCAACGCGATTGCCGACGAAGCGGGCATCTCTAAGAAAGAAGCAACGGCTGCGTTCGATGCGTTCGTGGGCTACATCTCGGACACATGTCAGCGCGGTGAGCGCTGTGCCATTCCCGGCCTCGGCAGCTTCGCCGTTTCGAATCGCAAGGCACGCGAGGGCCGCAATCCGCGCACGAAGGAAAAGATCACCATCCCCGCGTCGCGCGGCATTCGCTTCAAGGCCGGCAAGGATCTGCGCGATCAGCTCAATGCGCCGAAAAAGGCGAAGAAGCGCTGAGCGTCAGGTCATCCACGGACGCGGTAAGAACAACTTCTCATACAAATTCAGCGCATAGCGGTCGGTCATTCCCGCGATGAAATCGATGGCCAGTCTTTCGACTGGCTCATCGTCATTGCGCTGCAGAAATTCGTCGGGTCGCGCGACGACGTATTCGAATAGTGCGGTGAGAATCCGCTGCGCCTTGACGAACTCGTCGCGCACCGTCGGCGTCAGGTACATGTTCTCGAACATGTACCGCCGCAGTTCCTCGAGCGACTCGATCACTTCGGGCGTCATGGCGATCGCTTCGTAGTCGCATGCCAGCGTCGCATCGATGACGTCGCGCACCATGCGATCGACGCGCTGGCTTCCGCGCACGCCGAGGGTTTTGCGGATCTCCTTCGGGATGTCGTTCTCCGAGATGATGCCCGCGCGGATGCCGTCGTCGATGTCGTGATTGACGTAGGCGATGATGTCGGAGATGCGGACGATGTCCCCTTCCAGCGTGAGCGCGCGCGATTTCGGACGCCGCCGCAGCAGCTCGCCCTTCTCGCCTTTCGAGTGCTTGAGGATGCCGTCGCGCACTTCGATGGTGAGATTGAGGCCGCGCCCGTCGTTCTCGAGCTTCTCGACGACGCGCACCGACTGCCGGTAGTGATCGAAGCCGCCGCGCACGAGCTTGTTCAGCGCCGCCTCGCCGGCGTGGCCGAATGCCGAGTGGCCGAGGTCGTGGCCGAGGCCGATCGCCTCCGTGAGGACTTCGTTGAGGCGGAGGGACTTCGCGATCGTGCGCGCGATCTGCGTGACTTCGAGCACGTGCGTGAGCCGCGTCCGGTAGTGATCGCCTTCCGGCGCGAGGAAGACCTGAGTCTTGTGCTTGAGCCGCCGGAACGATTTCGAGTGCACGATGCGGTCGCGATCGCGCTGATACGACGGGCGCAGATCGTCTTCAGCCTCGCGGCGATCGCGGCCGCGCGTTTCCGCGCTGCGCGCCGCGCGCGGCACGAGCGTTTCGAGCTCGATGCCCTCGAGCATCTCGCGGATGTTCATGGCGGCGAGTATGTCATCGTCATCCTGAGCCGCGAAGACGGCGAAGGACCTCTTCTGCGAGACGGTTGGCGCAGGAGAGTTCCTTCGCTTCGCTCAGGATGACGATGACAGCCGCAGCTCCATGTAGCGCGAGCCCGCGATCGGATTGAAGCGATACGGCTCGATGTCGGCGAATCCAAGCGACTCGTACAGCGCCATGGCCGGCCGCATCATCGGCAGCGTGTCGAGACGCATCGCACGGAAGCCGCGCTCGCGCGCGATGGCGATGAGCGCTTCGGCGAGCGATCGCGCGATGCCGTGGCCGCGAAGTGACGGCCGGACGTAGAGGCGCTTCATCTCGCAGATCCGCTCCTCGAACGGATGCATCGCGACGCATCCCGCCACCTCGCCGTCCCAGCATCCGATCAGAATCGGATCGTAGTCGCCGGGCAGCGACGCGACCTCGTCCTCGAAGTTCTGGAACGACAGATCGACGCCGAGGGACTGGGCGTATTCGAGAAAGAGAGCGCGGACCGTTGCGATGTCGTCGTACGGCGCGATCTCGAGCATCACACGACGAGCTCGCCGCGAAGCACCGTCACGGCACGGCCGGACATCTTCACGCGATCGCCGGCGAGCCGTACGCGCAGGAGACCGCCGCGCTTCGAGGCTTGATACGCGACGAATTCGTTTTTGCCGAGTCGCGACGCCCAGAACGGCGCGAGGCAGCAGTGCGCGGAGCCGGTCACCGGATCCTCATCGACGCCGGATCCCGGCGCGAAGAAGCGCGACACGAAATCGTGTTCGTTACCGCGGCTCGTGACGATCACGCCGCGCACGGGGAGTGTGCGCAGGCGCGCGTGGTCGGGATCGAGCGCGCGAAGCTCCTCTTCCGAACCGACTTCGACGATGTAGTCGAACTTGTTGCGCCCGATGTAGCGCGGCGATGTGACGCCGAGGGCTTCGAGAAGGCCTGCAGGCGGCGTCGGCTCCGGCGTGTCGGGCGTCGCGGGGAAATCGAGCTCGATCCAGTCGCCGGCGCGCGTCGCCGTCAGCAATCCGCTCTTCGTGTGAAACCGCGCGACGTCATCGTCTAGCAGTCCCTCGGTCCAGAGCACGTGCGCCGACGCAACGGTTGCGTGTCCGCAGAGTGCGACTTCGACCGCGGGCGTGAACCATCGAAGCGAATAGCCGTCGTCCTGTCGCAGGAGGTACGCGGTCTCGGAGAGATTCATCTCCGTTGCGACCGCCTGCATCCACGTCGCGTCGCGTTCGCGATCGAGGATGCAGACGGCAGCCGGATTTCCGCGGAACGGCTCGGCCGTGAAGGCGTCGACCTGGACGAGCCGGAGTCCCAAATCAGAATCCCTGAACCTTGCCGGCCTTCTTGTAGAGCAGCCAGACGATGAAGAAGCCGATGGCGATCACGCCGGTGAGACAGACGTCGCGATATGGATTGCTGTACATCGTCGGGTAGTGATTGCTGATCATCGCGAAGATCAGCGGGACCGACATGTACGTGTTGTGGCGCGAGCGCAGGCCGGCGGTCTTCACGAGGGCCGCGTCCGGCGCCTCGCCGTTTTTCACGGCGGTGATGATCTTCTTCTGATACGGCCAGATGATCATCCAGACGTTCAGCGCCATCATCGTTCCGAAGATCACCCCGGTGTGGATGTAGAGCGAGCGTCCGCCGAAGTGGCCGACCTTCTCGAGCAGGAAGTACACGCCGGCGAAGAGGGCGAGCACGATGATGTTCGCCACGACGACGTTCGCGATGGCCTTCATGATCGCGTTGTAGACCACGAAGCCGACGGCGAGGATCACCAGCACGACCGCGAGCCAGAGCCAGGGATTGCTGGTCTGCTGGTAGTCGGTGTCGAAGACCTGTTTGCCGTGGTAGTAGATCAGGCCGCCGAGGAGAATGCCGGAGAACCAGGTCCATGCGGCGCCCCATCGGAACCAGTACAGCGCGCGCGGCATGAGCTCGGGAACGACGGCTTTCTTCGTGGCTGCATCGATCTTTGCAGAGAACGGTCCGTTGACCCAGTTGAAGAAGTACAGATGGCCGATCCACGTGATCCCGGCGACGACGTGAGCCCAGCGGAAAATCAGTTGGAGAACATCATTCACGTTCTGCGGCATGGCATCTCCTCAAGGAACGAGTGTTGGGGTAGCCTGCCGCCGATTATATGTAGTTGGTAGTTAGTCGTTGGTAGTTAGTCGCGAGAATCGACGCCGGGCCACCAACTACTAACCACCAGCTACCAACTACCAGACATGGAGTTCACCGACAGAATCGCCATCGTCACCGGCGCGTCGAGCGGCATCGGACGCCGCACGGCTGAGCTGCTCGCCACGCGCGGTGCGCGGGTCGTGCTCTTCGCGCGATCGATGGAAAAGCTCGAGGAGATCGTGCGCGGCAATGCGTCGATGCTCGCCGTGCAGGGCGACGTCGCGGAGCTCGCGGCCATCGAGCGCCTGTTCTCCGCGGCCGAGTCGCGCTTCGGCCATCCTGACATCCTCGTCAACAACGCGGGGATGATCGATCCCGCGCCGCTCGTCGACACGACGCACGACCAGTGGGAACGGATGTTCGCGGTGAACGTGCACAGCGTGTTCATGGTTTGCCGCCGTGCGCTGCCGTCGATGATCGCGCGCCGCCGCGGCGCGATCGTGAACGTCTCCTCGATCAGCGGCGTGCCCGGTCCCGAGAAATTTCCGGGATGGGTGTCGTACTGCGCGAGCAAGGCCGCGGTGATCGGATTCACGGAAGCGCTCGCGGTCGAAGTGAAGGGACACGGGATCCGCGTGAACAGCGTCAGCCCCGGTGCGGTTGACACGGCGATGTGGGCCGAGGCGAGCGGTGGGGCGCCGGCGTCGATGACGGCGGAGGAAGTGGCGGAGACGATTCTGTTCCTCGCGTCGGAGCGCTCGCGCCCGATCAACGGCCAGGACGTGCATGTCTACAGTTCCTGAGCGCCCCACCTGGGCGGAGATCGACCTCGGCGCCTTCGATCGCAACATCGACGCGATCGTCGCCCGATTGCCGGAAGGCTCGCGTTTGATCGCGGTGCTGAAGGCGAACGCATACGGCCATGGCGCGATCGAGCTCGCGAAGCGCTGCGATCCGGCGCGCGTTGCGATGATCGCGACCGCGCTGCTCGAGGAATCGCTTGCGCTGCGTCACGCGGGCATCGAGCTGCCGCTGCTCGTGCTCGGACCGCTCACCGAAGCGCAGGCCGTCGAAGCCGTTGCGAACGACATCCGCCTCGGCATTCCGGGGCCGGAAGAGCTGGCGATCGCCTGCGACGTCGCGCGCGATCGCGACGTGACCGTGCACCTCAAGCTCGACTCGGGGATGGGACGGATGGGCATCGTCGAGAGCGAGCTCCCGCGTGTGGTCGAGCTGATTCGCGCGACGCCGAGGCTGAACGTCGAAGCGATCTACACGCACTTCGCGAATGCGGACGTCGCGACGGATCCGTTCACGCTCGATCAGATCGCGCGCTTTCGCACGCTCGTCGAAACTCTGGCAAACGCGGGGTTGCGCGCGCCGCTG
>Ga0075425_100001161_pt1 | contig 25521 bp, 16 predicted proteins | sample SoiMethybrSBSTD4_FD_75300 | JGI IMG/M metagenome (GOLD analysis project Ga0075425, IMG submission 75300) | Bulk soil microbial communities from a Populus tree surrounding site in Tennessee, USA - Soil MetaG P. TD hybrid SBSTD4 | ecosystem: Environmental > Terrestrial > Soil > Tree plantation...
CGGAAAGGAGCGGCACCTCGACGGAATAGACAACCGCCGAACCGCGGGCAGGCGTTACTTGAAACACAGTGTGCACCGGAACGCCTTCTGCCGCCGGGGCAATGCGCCGCACCTCGATGGGTTTGCCGTTCGCCTCGAGCTGCAGCGCGATTGGTTCCGTTCCCGTGCCATGGCTCACGGCTGAAACGGCCAGGTCGATGCGTGAATCATCGGCTACCGCTTCCGCGACCGTTGCGCTCGTTATCTCGCGGTCGCGCCCAATCGTTCGCGATCCCACACCAAATGCATAAACCGCCGGGACGGCCCCCTCCGCCGGGACGCTCCCGCTCGTGTCCCCGCCGTCAGAAACGACGATGACCCCTGCGACCGGGCGTCCACGATAGCGATCACGCACGGCGGCCAGGGCACCCGACAGATCGCTCTGGCGATCGATCGCGGCGAGATCCGCCGGAGAGGTTTCGCGAAGTCGATCCCCGAAGCTCAGGACATCGACACGAAACTGATTCCCCAGCGCTGGCTGGATTTCCCGGACGACAAGCTCGCGCGCGCGATCGATCCGGCGGCGGCCGTCGGCGTCGTCGATGCTCATGCTGCGAGACGCGTCGACGAGAACCGGAACGAATACATCTCTCAGCCCCCGGTCGCTGACGCGCACCGGCCGCATCAGGAACACCACAAGCGCGGCAAGCGTGACCGCACGCAGCGCGATCAGCAGATCGCGGCGCGGCCGCGGCACGATGCTGTGCGCATAGGCACGCCAGGCAATGATGGCAATGCCGCCTGCCACCAGGAACACGCCCCACCATGGCAGCGCATTGGTGAACGTCACGTGCGCCATCTATTTCTTCTTCGCGAGGGATTCGAAGTACCGCGAAATCAGTTGGCTGTACGCGTCGGGAACACGGTCGCTCCCACCCGCGTTGAAGCGATCTTTCGACTCGGTTCGCGACAAGCGATCCGAGATCGAGGCTTCATATTTCTCCAGCGCGCTATCGAGATTGCGCCGCAGTGATTCCCAGTCGGACCGATCCTGCTTGAACGCCTGCGTGCCCGGCGCCGAACGACTGAATTCGTGCTGCTCGGGCGTCGCCCCGCCGCCATCCCCTGTGCTGCTACCCTGTAAACGCCGCAGCGCATCCTCGGCACGCTGGAGTTCACGTTGGTACTCGCCGCGCAGCCGCTGCACCTCGCGATCGCCGGAACTGCCGGTGCCGTCCTGCCCCTTGCCGGTCGCGCGCTGAGATTCGCCTGCCTGCGACCCGCCCGCTGAGGACCCCTCGCGCGCGCGTGCTTCGGCGTCGCGAAGCTGCTGTTCCGCCCGCTGCAGCCGATCCCGGATCGCTCGCGTCTGTTCGAGTTCACCAGACGCCGGCGAACCGTCAGCTCCGAGGCTGCCGGCGACGCGATCCAGCGTGGCCGCCAGCTCCTGCTCGGCGGCACCTTGCGGCTTCGGTCCTTGTGCTTGACGCATTTCCCGTGCCCCGCCGCGCATGCGATCGGCAACCTTGTCGCGTTTCAAGGACTGCGCCGCGTCAGCGAAGGCCTTCGAATCCGCGCCCCCGCCCGATTGCCCCAATCGCTCCGCTTTCCGCGTCATCTCGTCGAGGCGCGAGGCGAGACGCTCTTTGTCGTCGGCGAGACGCCCGCGAGCGTCCCCGGTTGCCGCCGCGGCATTGCGATCGAGGCGCGACGCCTCATTGGCGATCCGGTGCTGTTCCTGCGCGATCTGCTGCGCCTCGAGCTTCACGTCCGAGCCGTCGCCGGCCTGCGGCCGCGCGGCTTGCGTCGACAACTGATCCTCGAGACGGCGCAGCTGGTTCAGCGCGCGTTCGCCGCTGCGAGCGGCCTCTCCGGGCGATTCGCGGCGCAACTCGCCCGCCGCCGATCGCATTTCGTTAGCGGCACCACGCAGCTGCTCGCTGCCTGGTCTTTGCGAGTCGGACTCACGTTGGCCACGCTGCGGCGATCCGTTTGCCTCGTTTCCCGAACGCCGCAGCAGTTCCTCAGTCTGCTCGCGCAATTCGGTCTGCTCGCGCGTCAGCTTCTCGAGCTGCCGCTTCACTTCTTCAGGCGGCAGATTCGCCTCGGCCAGTTCTCGCTGACGCCGATTCAGGTCCTCCTGGCGTTTCGCGAGATCGCGAATCCGATCGAGCGCGCTCGTCGATGCAGCCGGATTGTCAGGTTTGATTTCTGCCACTGACCGCGTCTCGTAGTTGGTCCGCTGCTGCCGCTGCAGCTCTTTGTCGAAAAGGGCGGACAGATCCATGCCCTGGCGGTTTCCGCCAAAGCCGCTGCCGGCGGAACCCTGCGACACCTGACGCCGGCGCACTTCGGCCTGAAGCTGGAGCAGACCGTTCAGAGCCGTCATTTCATGCGGGAGCGCGTCCTTCGTACGTTCCGACGTCAATTGATCGACGGCCTTTCCCATCGCCCCGACTGCGGTGGCCGCCGGATCACCGCTCGCCGTGCGTGGTTGCGGACCTTCCTGCATCACACGTTGCGGCGCCGGTGGTCGTGCGCGCGAGCGGGTCGCGCGCGACATCAACTGCTGTTCGGCGCGGGCCTTCAGTTCCGCCTGGGCTGCGGCAATCGCCTTCACGTCGTCGGTCGACCGGGCAGCCTGCGATCGACGCTCGACGTTCCAGGTCGACGTGATGATCTCTTTCTGAGCCTGGATCAGGCTCTCGAGCTGCGGATCGGAGGCACCCGACGCCTGACTCTCGGCCGACATGAATTCTTCGTTGAACGGCTTTACTTCGAGAAAGAAGATGTCGCTCGTCGCCTGCGTCGAGCGCTTGCCGCGGCCGACGTCGGTGGCGCGGGCATAGTACGTAATCACGTCACCCGGTTTGACCCGCAGGTCCTCCGCCGGCAGCACGCGAATGCCGACTTTCTGGATGTCAGTGCCGGTGACACGCTCGAAGGGGACGACGTGCTCCCCGCCGCCGGCGACCGCGTAGACCAATTCGAATCGGCCGATGCCGTAGTCGTCGTCGGCGCGCGCCTCGATCGGAACCTCTTCGAGCGGCGTGATCTGTTGGTCGGCGGACGGCCGGAGAATTCGCACGTCGGGCGGACGATCGTCCATCACGCGAATGAAATACTCCGCCTCGTCACGAGAAACGAGACCATCGGTATCGGCGAGGCGGATGCGATACGAATCGTCCCGCGCCAGCACGAGGTCGGTCTCGACCGTTCCATCGCCACCTGGCTGCAGCGACATCGGAGTAGATTTGCCGAGGGCGAGTTCACCATGGGCGATGGGTTTGCTCGCATGAACACGCAGATGGACGCGAGTGCCGGCCGGCGCGTAGATGTCTCCGCCGTCCGTCTCCTCACGCGGCGGAAGGCCGGCGAACGGTGGATAGACGTAGTGAAGATCGATGCGCTTGACCCGCGGCGGCCGAAGCATCGTCACCGTGTAGCGGGCCGATCGGGCAGAACCTGCACTCACGTCGTACGAGAACGTGCGATCGACCGATTCGATGACGTACTCGAACGCGCCGGTTACGGCGGCCATTTGTACCGCCCGGTGCTGGCCGTTCGCGAACACCGTCAACGTCGGCGCCAGGTGCGTCAATCGGCCGCCGCCTCGATCCACCGTGGCACGAATCCGCACGGGCGTTCCGATCGCCACGCGCACGTCGCCGGGCACGACCCGGACGTGCACCGATCCCGGAAAGAACCTGAGACCGGCGGTATCGATCGCTCGCTCGAAGGACGAAGAACTCACCACGATGGCCAACACGAGCGCCGCACCGCCTGCAGCGGCGTAAACACCGCGTCTGCGAATTTCGGTCGGCTGAATCAACGCCGTGGCATCGAGCGCTCGGACTCGTTCGACCGCCCGGTGCAGGATCAACGGAAGAAACGCGGGCTGCGACGCGGCTGGACGTTCTGCGGCATCCACGGCGCTAATGAGCGAATCATCGAGCACCGTTCGGTCGAGGGCTTGCGCCCGTTCCTCGACGAATCGCGCAACCTGTCGATCTGAAGGCCGCTTCGGCATCCGCCAGGCGGCAATCGCCAGCACGAGCGTCGCACCCAACGCCGCTGACACGCATATGCCGAGAAGCACCAGCCCGTCAGGATGGAACGCACGATCTATAGCCGCCGTCGTCGCAACGATCGCTGCCGCCGCTGCGGTTCCGTGGCCCGCCCGCCGCAGTGCGACCGTGGTCGTCCATCGCCGGCGAATCTCGCCGAGAAACGCGCGTAATTCGTCGTGAAGGCTCGCCGTCATGCACGCCCCACAAAAGACTCGGCGACCAGCGCAACAAGCATGAGCAAGAGGCCGTAACGCCAGTAGCTTTGTCGAGCCTCGAGGTGAACGGCGCGAGCATCGCCTGACGAACTGTTCGTCGTGTCGACTCGTTCGACCCTCTCGGCGAATTCCTGACGTGCCATTCCGGTCGTGACCCCTTCACGTGGATCGACGTTCACGGCGATTGAACGGTTGTCGGGACCGACCCGGTAAACACCGGGACGTGAGCCGGCGCCCGCCGGCGCAGTGCCGACGATGTAGTCGCGGGCGCGATCGTGAGGTGCCGACACATATCGAATAGTTTCGATGACGAATGGCACGAATGCCGGATGCAGCGGGAAGTCGTTCCACTGGCGATCGAGGTCCGAGGCAAAAAGAACAATGCGTCCGCTGCCTTCGCGTCGTTCCAGCAACGCAGGATTGCCGTCGGTAAAACGCGCCACGACGTCCCAGCCATCAGGCGTCACCCGCCAGGCGCGCGCAAACCGCACCTGCCCAAGGTTGGCCGAAAGCGACCCGAACGGACGGAACACAGGATGCCGCGGATCGGTTGGCGAGAGCGCCACCGCTGCCGGCATCTCGATCGTTCCAGTCGTCGAAGTGCCCCAGTTGAAGACCGCCGCCACAACCGCCGCCTCTACCTCTGGCGAGCCTGCAATCAGCAGTCCGCCACCGGCCCGCACGAAGCCGGCAATCGACTCGCGACCGCGCCGATCGAGCGCCCGAGTCGACAGAAGCACAACCGCCGAATACTTGGTCAGATTATCGTCGGCTAACGCTGCCGCGGTGCTGGTGCCGACGTCGATTTGATCCGCCTCGGGACCGCCAATCGCCGCGAGGGCACGAGCGAGGTAGTAACCGGACGGGTTCGCTCCGGACGTCACGAGCAGAACGGAGTTCGACGGCACGGCATCGAGAACCACAAACCTCGAGTTATCAGCCGGAGGACCGTCCGGATCGTCGATCGACACGGTCATGGTTCCGCTTGATGGCGGGCGGTAGAGGATCGGAACGTCCGCGGTCGAGTCTGGCGCAATCGTGTAGGTTGACGTTTGCGCGATTCGACCGTCGTGCTCGACTCGAATCTGTCCAGTGCGCCGCGTCGACCCGCTGTTGCGGACTGCAGCAATCACGCGATCCGGCGTACGCGCGACAGACACCACCGAAAGATTCGACGGGGCTGTCCCGGCATCACGCACATCGAGGGAAATGCCGGCAGGCAGCACACTTCGATCCTCGGCGTCCCAACCCGAACGTTGCAGGTCGCTGACGATGATCAGACGGGCCTCGTCGCCGGCCGCGATCTCGGCCGCCTTGGTGAAGACCTCACTGTAGCGCGTGGCGGCAAACCCCGGAGCCGTTGCCGCCAGTGTGGTACGCGCAGATGTTGCGGAACCCGGAGCGGCGATCGTGTCGACGTGATCGTCGAACGCGAGCACCGCCACCCGCTCGCCGGCGGCTGCTTCGTCAATCGCGCGTCCGGCGAGATCGAGGGCATGGGCAAATCGGCCAGGAGCGTTCATGCTGTACGAGCGATCGATGGCCACGATGCGAAGCGTCGTTCCGCGCGCGGCTCCTGCGACGTAGGGGCGCGCGAACGCGGCGGCGAGGAGCAGCAGGGCGGCGACGCGAGCTGCCAGCAGCAGCAAATCGCGAAGCCGGCGCCGCTTCGAACGCGCGACCGGCGACTTGCGAAGCAGTCGCACCGCGGTGAAGGGCACCGGCGGAGCGACGTCGCGCCGCAGGAAGTGCAGCACGATTGGGACCGCGATCGCCAGGCCGCCGAGCAGAAATGCGGGAAAGAGAAAATTCATTTCATCATTTCCGGCGTGCCCGCGCCGACAGATAAGACAGCAGCGCGAAGTCCAGCGGCTGCGATGTATCGAGCTGCACGTAATCGATGCCGGCCCCGCGCAGCTCGCGATCGTACCGGAGCGTCAGTCCCGCCAGTTCGCGCAGGTACGCCGTCCGCACGGAGGCTGGATCGGCGGTCACCTCGTCGGCGCTCTCGACGTCGCGAAAACGCGACGGCCCGCGAAAAGGAAAGGTCAGCTCGTGCGGATCCAGCACCTGGAATACGACGACGTCGCTGCCGCGGAATTTCAGATGGCGAAGCCCTTTGATCGCCGGCTCCGGATCGTCGAGCAGATCGGAGATCAACACCACGAGGCTTCGCTTGACCAGCGCTTCGGCCAATTGATGCAGGGGACGACCGACATCCGAGCGTTCGCCCGGCCTCAATTGCTCGAGTGCGAGCAGCAGCGCGTGCAGGTGGCCCGGTCGTGCGCTTGCGGGCATGCGAAACGCGATGCGATCGTCAAACGCGATCAGCCCGGTTGCGTCCCGCTGCCGGTTCATCAGGAATGCGAGCGAGCCGGCGAGCACGGAACCGTACTCGAGTTTGCTCATCGGCGCGCTGCCGCGATAGTCCATCGATGCACTCACGTCGACGAGCAGATGGCATTCGAGGTTGGTTTCCTCCTCGAACTTCTTGACGTAATGGCGATCGGTGCGCGCGTAGACCTTCCAGTCGAGCGTCGACAGATCGTCGCCCGGCAGGTACTGCCGATATTCGGCAAACTCGACGCTGAAGCCTTTGAACGGGCTGCGATGCAGCCCCGAAAGGAAACCCTCCACGACCGTCCGCGCTTTCAGCTCCATCGTTCCGAGACGGGCGATGACCGCTGGATCGAGAAATCTCAAATCGCGCGACGTGGAAGCCTGCGCCATCGTCTACATTCCGCTGGTCGGGAGAGGGACGGCGTCGAGCAGCCGTTCGACGAGGTTATCGGCAGATATACGCTCGGACTCCGCATAGAAATTCGGAATCACGCGGTGACGAAGGACTGGCCGCGCGAGCGCCTGGATGTCGCTGACCGACACGTGATATCGCCCGAGAATCAGCGCCCGCGCCTTGCCCGCAAGGATCAGGCCCTGCGACGCGCGCAGACCGGCGCCCCATTTCACCCACTCGCGGATGAATTGGTGATCGCTTTGCCGGCCCGGACGGGACGCATCGACCAACCGGACGGCGTAGCGGGCCACGTCTTCGGCGACGACGACTTGCCGCACCAGGTGCTGGATTTCGAGAATGTCGCCGCCGCTCAAGATCTGCACCGGCTCGACCATCTCGACGCCGGTCGTGGTCGTGACCACACGCACTTCCTCGTCCTCCGACAAGTAGGTCATCACGATGTTGAACATGAAGCGATCGAGCTGCGCCTCGGGCAACGGATACGTGCCTTCCAGCTCAATCGGGTTCTGCGTCGCGAGCACGAAAAACGGCCGCTCGAGCGGATAGGTGCGGCCGGCCGCCGTCACGTGATACTCCTGCATCGCTTCGAGCAGCGCCGCCTGTGTCTTCGGCGGCGTCCGGTTGATCTCGTCGGCGAGCAGAATCTGCGCGAAGACTGGCCCCTTCACGAACCGGAGCGATCGATGACCGTCCTCTTCGTCGAGCACCTCGGTTCCGGTAATGTCTGCGGGCATCAAGTCCGGCGTGAACTGAATGCGCTTGAACGACAGGTCCAGGATCTGGGCGAGCGTCTTGATGAGCAGGGTCTTGGCAAGGCCGGGGACGCCCGTGATCAGACAGTGGCCTCCGGTGAACAGCGCGATCAGCACCTGATCGATCACCTCGTCCTGTCCGACAATGACCTTGCGAATCTCGGCAAGGATTCGCTGGCGGCCCTGCGAGACGCGGTCGGCTACTGCGGCGATATCGGTCGTTATCTTGTGCATTAGTGCGTCAACGAGTAGATGATCTCGTTGATCTCCATCCGGTACGCTTGCGCCGTGTACTTCACATAGCCCGGGAAGTCCGCCGCATTCGACCACTCCCAGCCGTCACCCATGTCCACGTTCCAGTTGATCAGGACCATCGCTCGTCCGTTGTCGTCCTCGATGGCGCGCAGGTGCGCGACATATCCGCCCTTTTCCCACGTGCGCCCTTGCAGGAACGATCCGAGCCCCGGCGTTTGCGGGAAGCCGTCGAACTGATAGAAGCAGCGGAAAATTGGATGGCTCGGCGGCAAGTCGACGATTTTCCGGTCCGGAAAGACACGTCGAAGCTCGCTCTCGAGATTCGCCCATTCAATCGGTCCATGGAAGTCGTCGAACGTCAGGGTCCCGCCGCGCAGCAGGAACTCGCGCAGGATCGGAACCTCGGCCTCCTTCAACCGGAGGTTTCCAGGTTCGACGATGTAGATCCAGGGATAGGAGAAGAGGTTCGGATCCTCGAGCGTCAGGACGACCGGATCATTCACTTGAACTGCGGTCACCGTTCGCACGCGCCGCGAGAGGTTCTGTTCCGCCGCCGGCGCATCAATGAACCAGGGCTCGTCCTCGGGATTCAGAAAACCGCCGCGCGGAACGGTCCAGGCGGTGTACCGAATGCGCGCGAACGTCCACTGCAGCCCGGCAAATCGCGAATCGGGCCGGTTGCCGCCCTGCGCGCCCGCGCGTCCAGGGACGAAGGCGATCGCGGCCCACAGCAGCAGGCCAACACCGGCCGCTACTGGGAGCAGCCGTTTCATTGGCGATCACCGGACGCGCCGGATCCTTTGATCGAGCGAAGGAGCAGTTCCTGTGCGCGATCGAAACTGGGGGCGATTTCCAGGGCGGCAAGCGCCTCCGCTTTCGCGTCGGCAGGACGATTGGCAAGAAGAAATGCTTCGCCGAGATCGCAGTGCGCCGCCGCCTTGTCGGTTGGGCCGATCGCGAGCGCGGCTTTGAATTCACGAATCGCCGTCTGCGGCTGATTGGTCGTGAGCGCGAGCCGCCCGAGTCCGCTGTGTGCTGACGGATCGAAGGGATCGATCGCCACGATTCGCTCGTAGGCCTGCATCAGAATCGGCTGCGCCTTGGTTTTCTCCGCCAGCGCGGCAAGCGAGCGCGCAGCTTCAACCGCCGTGTGATCCTGCGCCAGCAGCGCTTGATACTCGGCGATCGCCCGCTCGGTATCGCCGAGCTGTTCGGCGAGACCCGCCATCAACGCGTGTGGACTGCCTTCTCCGATCGCGCCAGGCACGAGCGCGGCAGCCTTTTCGAGTGGCTCGAAAGCCGCCCGATCGCCGGCCGCAGCGAGCGCCTGCCCATACGTGAGTTGCGCTTCATAATTCCCGGGGTGCGCCTGGGCCGCACTCCGCAGTGCGTTGATATCGGTGGGCGTTGGCCTGCCGCGCCCGCCGCCTTCGGTCGCACCGGGGATCGCCCGCAGCGCCGCCCTGACCGTGCCGAAGCGCGCGTCCAGCGCTTTGTCGAACGAGGCCTGCAGCTCGGGAAGCGTCACGCCGATCCGTTTTTCGATCGCCTCGTTCCCTTCGAGCCCTTCCCCGTATGACTTTACGAGCGCATGCAGTTTCGCCTGACCGTAGGTCTGGACGATGTGATCGACAAGCAGCGACGCCTCGTAATACGCCAGCGCGATTGTGTCCGGTCGCGTGAAGCCGGAGTTGAGATCGGCCAGCTTCAGCGCCTTCCCCCGTTCAAGCGCGAGCGCAAACGGGATCTCCATTTCGCGTCCCCAATCAGGGCGCGCCTTCGTTTCCTCGTATTCGGAGATGCCTTCGGTCAACCATCGCGGAATCCGCTGATTGGACATCTGAAGGGTGATGACGTGCGTCATCTCGTGCCACAGCGTCGCTTGCCATGAGAACGATCCCGGCGGCCTCCCCTCGACGCGCGGCGAATCGAGTGAAACCACCCGGCCGAAGCACGCACCGAGCGCTCCGATCATGCCGGGCAATCCGAGCGTCCGCACGGCAAAGTCGTCGTGCTTCGGGAAGATCTCGACGAGAATCGGGCCCTTCGGCGTGAAGTTGTATTTCGCCGACAACGTCTTCAACGCTTCCTGTGCGAGCGGCATCGCGTACTCGCGCATCACCGGCGCTTCCAGGGGATGCAGCTTGAGAATGATGTCGCCTTCGCGGATCTCGACGAACTTGTCGAGCGAATCGAGCAGCGCGAGGAGATTGAAGGTGACCTTGTCGTACGGGTCGATCTTGAACGCGCGTTCGAGCGACTGCCGGGCCTGCGCCTCATCGCCGGTGCGCATCAGGTGCATGCCCAGTTCCGCATGTGCGCGCGCGTTGGCCGGATCGAGAGTCACCGCCTCGCGCGCGAGGGTGACCGCCTCGTCGAAGCGGTAGTTTCTCGCCGCGAGCTCCGCCGCGACGCGGTAGATCTCGCCAAAGCGCGGATTGATCGCGAGGGTCGGCTTGGCTTCGGCGTCGAACGCCTCACGGCTGCCGCGGACGTACGTGATCGCGGCGGCAAGGGCGCGCGCATCGAGATGCGACGGATTGAATTCCAGCACGCGCGCGATGCGCTCCTTCGCCGCGTCCCAGCGCGTATTGTCCAGGTCGAGCTGCGCGAGCAGCAGTTCCGCGTCGGCCAGATGGGGATCGATCTCGAGAGCCCGCGTCGCCTCTGCCGCGGCCGCTGGCGGATCATCCTCAGCAAGGGTGCGGGCCAGGCCGGCGTGAGCAGGAGCCCACTCATCGTCGGCCGCCAACGCTTGCTGGAACGACTTGACCGCCTCCGGGTAGTTGTACTTTTCGAAAAACAAGAGTCCCCATGCGGTATCAAGCGCGGGGTTCGAACCAGATCCGCTCGCGGTCCGGAAGAGCGCGTTCGCGTTGCGCGCATCGCCGAGTGCCGCGGCGGCTCGCGCGGCGCGCGTAAGGGACGCCCGATCGGTTGCCGACGCGCGATACAACACATTCAGAAACGGCTTGGCTTCGTCGTCACGGCCAAGCATCTGCAGCAGCAACGCAAGCTCGAGCGCTGCATCGCTGAGCATCTGGCTTTTCGCAGCCGGACGCAGCATGGCGATCGCATCGTCGTAGCGCCCCTTGTCGATGGCGAGATGGGCAAGAATGGCCGCCGCGGCTGGATCGTCGGCAGGACGGGCGCGTGCAAGCGACTCGGCCTCTGCCGGTTTGCCGTGTGCTACAGCCCGCCAGGCATTGGCGGGAAACGGCAGCGCTCCTCCTGCTGATTGCTGTCCGTGCGACCGCTCGGACACCGCCGTCCAGGCGCACAGCGACAAAAAGAGAACAACCACCGGGCGTAGCACTGTATGCCGCATGTCCCTGTCTGGATTATAGAGGGTTCCGAAGCCGCGCAAGCCGTTGAGTGTAAGACGGCACAGCTGCCGAAGGAGTCTGGTCTTCAGAACAGTGCACGCCAGGTAAAGAATAGTGCGGCGCACAAACCTTGGCCGATACCGAACGCCGCAGCCCACCCCGGCACGGCGCGCGGTGGGATGACTACGGCTAACGCGTAAAACAGCGGAAAGAGCGTCGACGTCATCCGTCCCATCGACAGGAAACCGCCGGTGATGAGCGGCGGCAAGAGGTTGATGAGCACGAGCACACCCCAGGCAAGCCCAACCCTTCGAAAGACCGGATAGATCAAAACCAGCGCGAACAGCACACCCAGAGCGTTGATGGCGTTGTAGGGGTTGTTCTGAATGAACTCGGACCACGACGCGTCCCCGAGGTGGGTAAAAAAAGTCACAATCGGCAGACCTTCGTACGATCGGCCCCACGCTTCCTGTATATGTGCCCACGCGAACCACACGCCGGTGAGGTGATACAGGTACAAAGTAAAGAGGAGCATCCCGACCCCTGGCATGCCGGCAACCGTCAGTCGTACGAAGACATCGAAACGTCTGTCTGCATTTTTTGTTGCGCTTGGGGCCTCCGCCTTCGCGCGCTCACCACCGGTTGGCGCTACAGCGAGACTTCGCCGTGACCCTTGAAGGGCGAGCACAGCGAGCGGGATGGCGAGGAAGCAGCCATTCGGGCGCGTCAGCCCTACCAGAATGCCCCACGCGGAGGCGGCAAACCACTCGCGCCGCAAGAAATGAAAGCACGCACCCGTCGAGGCGAGCAGGAACAGCGACTCGGTATACGGTGCGTTGTAGTACGCGGCAAATGGATAGGCCGCGAGCAGCAACGCCGCCGCCGGAGCGCGTTCGGACCCGATGAGATCGGTTGCGAGCCGCGACGTGTAGTGCAGCGCCCAGAAGAACGCCACAAGAGAAATCGCCACAGCGCCCCAGAGCGCGCGGAGCATCCGCCGCTCGCGCGACGGACCTTCCTCATACATACCGAGCACCGCACCGACGGGTCGCATCAACAGCGGAAGGGCGGGAAAGAACGCGATGTTGCGCTGCCGTTGAAAGGTGTGATCCCAGTAATAACCGTCGAGTGCGATGCCTCCATACCATCCGGCATCGAACCGGGCCGGCAGATTGTCCAATGGCTCGCGCGAGAGGACGAAGCCAGGCGTCGACGACATGCCGATCGTGATCAACGCGGCAAACGCGACAGCAAACACGGCGGGCCGGGTCATGAAAAACGCGCGCAGAGCGGTCGCAAGATGCGGGCGCTCGTGAACCGCGGCCCGGAGCTCCTTCAGACGTGAGATCGCGCTTGGCCGCGGCCACATCAGGTGTCGCACGATCTGCACAGAGACGGCGATGTACACCACGATCGACGGAGACAAGACATCTCTGAGGGCGCTAAATAAGGTGACAGGCCGCGCGACGAGCCACCACCACACCGCGCTGCCGACAAGCAGCAGAGTGATGAGGTCAGCCGTGCGGGCCGGCCCAGGTAACGCCGGCTGTGTTTCTGTCAGCTGTGGAACGGCGGCCATAAAGCGACGTGGTCAATTATCCGGATCGGCGTCACTGTTGAGCATTGAACATTGAGCATTGAACATTGAACATTGAGCATTGAGCATTGGTCTCGTTACGGATCCCGGATCCCGGACCCCGGATCCCGACTGAGTTCATAGAGCGTTGACGGCGCCCCGTACCATTCCGCGCGCGCGAGCCGGCGGACACCACCGGTCGCATCGAGACGTGACATGAGCGATACACACACGTCCGGCTCCCACAAACGGCAGTGCAAGGCAATGTGGGTCACGCCGACATCCTCGAGGTACTTCAACGCCTGTGTCTCCGGAAAGCTGGACACACCCTGCAGCAGCGCCTCGTATGAAGCGGGCGTGAACCCACTGTATCCGTTTACCAGTGGTCGCCAATGCCACAGTGAAAAGTACATATACGGCAAGTTCTCGCTGAATCGGTCCGCCGGCGAGTGAACGGGAAACTCGAACAGCACGGCAGCGCGCGGCAGTGCAGCATAAATGCTCGGCGGCGACTGCCAGACTGGCAGGCGATCGGAATGCGGCCACGCGTCCGCGATGATGACCCCGGCCAGTGCCGCCACGGCAATCACTCGCGTTTTCACGCTCCTGAACCGCGCCAGGAGCCGCATCGCTCCGCTGCCGGCGAGGAGCCCGAGTGTGAGCACCACAAGCATGGCAAACCGCGCTGGGACTCGAACGGAATGCAGCGGCGGGAACCATCGATACAACAGAGGGTAGAGCACGCCATTCAGCCCGAGAGATCCGTCGAACGCGACCACACCCGCACCGATGATGGCAGCGCGCCATGCCGTCAGCGGCGGCCACGCGCCGGCCGCCGCGAGCACAATCGTCGCAGCGCCCGGGAACAACGCACGCTCGGCATGGATCGGACGTGGAAGCAGCGCACGATAGACAGGATTGTGGCTGCCCGTCCGCGCGTAATCCGCCGGGACCGCGCTGAAGGCGGCGACCGCGTCGCGCGGCCGCTCGCCACGCTCTGGCACCGACCTCACATACACGACCATGAGCGGCGATACCAGCGCCGCCGCGATGCAGAGGGCTCCCACGAGATGCCAGAGGCGGCGATCGCGGACTCTCCCCGACACAATCAGCACAGCCGCAAAGACCACGACGTATAGAGTCAGAAACAAACCGTAATACATCGACGAGTACCACTGCGCCGCAAGAACCACTGCCAGCGTCACAGATCGCCACGGTCTAGCGAGGCTGCGCCTCAGACCATCGAGGCTCCGCCTCGCTAGGTCATAGGCTTGATAACGCCGCGCTGACGCGCGGACGGTCTTGACCCAGAAAACTTGACTCATTGGTGCAAGTTTGGAGAGGTCAAGACCTCTAGCGACCGTAGCGCCGCCAGTACTGTCTGTCACCAACCGATACGTCGCCAGCAGCGCAATCGGCATCCACATCGTCATCTGCAACTCGAGATGACTGAAGTGATTCATCCGGAACGGAGCGATCGTGAACGCGATGGCTGCGATCCAGGCTCCGAGCGCAGTCATGCCCAAGGCTCGCGCCAGCAGGTATGCGGCTACGCCGGACAGGACGAACGCGGCAAGCAATGTGATGTTGTAGGCGACGACGGGATGGAACCACGCGAGCGGGGCTGAGGCCAATGCCGGCAGAATCATCGAGTCGGAGTAGGTGAGAGTCGCCGGTCGGGGATAAAAGATATTGGCATCGAACAGGTGACGTGGATCCGCGGCAATCTGATGGCGCACCCATCCCATGCGCCACATGGAGAAAAGCGGATCGCCGCGATCCGGGACGGCGTAGAGATCGGAGGTCTGCTGTCCGAGCGCCGCGAGCGTCACCACCGTCAGCGCGGCGAACGCCCAGGCAAATTCGCGAGTTCTCGTCGGCCGCAGCACGTTCCGCGAATTTTAGTGTGAACCGGCCTTCTCGAGCGCGCGCTCTTCTATTCGGATGCGAAGGACAATGAGCGCAGCGAACAGCACAACAGACACGGGGCCGGACATGGTCGCGCGGGCGGCGAGCGCGAGGCCGACGAGCTCGCCGATCACGCCAAGGTAATTCGGGTGGCGCATGTAGCGATAAGGTCCACGTGTCACCAACGATGACGAGGGCGGGACAAGAACCCGGAACGTCCATCGTGGCCCGAGCGTTGCGATTGCCCAGTATTTGATGGCCTTCGCGAGAACGAAGACGACGATTCCCAGTGCGAACACCTGGTTCACATCAACGTGTCGTATCGCCGCTTCGATCGCCATGCTCAAAAAAGCAGCGGGATATGCGATTTGCATCCACGAATAGACGTCATCGGCCGGCTCGATTGCGCCGGCGGCTCGAAGCGCGCGTTCGTGGCGCGATGAGAGACGCGCCTCGAAAGCCATCGGAAGGAACGCGAGAATGAGAACGAAGACCGGGACGATCACGCGGCGTGCACGTCACCGGCGTATCGGATCGCTTCCTGCAACAACCGCGGAATCATCGACACGCCGTACTCCGCAGCGCGAACCGCAGCCGGATACGTCACGATCCATCGCATCGTCCGATTGAACCGCCACTTGGCCGCGAACTCGCGGCGGCGCGACGCCAGAAGGCGAACGTGCGCGGCGCCTCCGCCGTGCTCGAGCGCTTCGAGCGCTTCATGGGCGGCGAGTTCGGCACCACGAATCGCGAACCGCAAACCATCCCCGGTGATCGGATCGACAAACCCGGCGGCGTCGCCGGCGAGAAGCAGACCGGGTGCGCCGGCGGCGGAGGCGTCGACGGCAAGTGGACCAAGACAAATCGGTGCCGTGACCATTCGCGCGTCAGCAAATCGCTCCTTCAACTGCGCGTCGCGGGTGAGTGCGGTCATCAGGATGTCGCCGGGGTGCCGACCGCCAAGCTTCGGCGTTACGACGCACGCGTTGGTGATCCCTTTGGCCAGCGCGGCGACGCCCATATAGTGCGTGCGTCGAACGTGCATCTCGCCAAACTGCGTCAGGCCGGTGACGTTCTCGAAGTAGGCCCCAATGGCCCAGCGCCTCGGCCACGCTGCAGCGCGAGACAATCCGAGAGCCCGCGCGACGCGCGAATATCGACCGTCGGCCGCGATGACCATACGCGCGGGAACCTTCAACAACTTTCCCTGGCGCCCGGTGATCGTCAACCCCGTGACGGCTGGTTGAGCACCAGAGGTCTCGACCATCGGTCCTTGAACGAGAACACCCTGCTCGATGCGCGCGCCCGCACCCGCGGCCGCCATCATCAGCGCGGCGTCGAAGTCGCTCCGCGAGATCGCGCGCCCGCTTACTCCTTCATACTTTCCAACGATGCGAACGCCATCATCGCCGGTGACAATCATGCCCGCGAGCGGAATCGACGCCCCAGCCGCGCAACCCAGGCCAAGACGCTGCAACACCGCCAGCGCACCGGGATTCAGGGTATCGCCGCACAGCTTGGGCCGCGGGAACCGCGCGCGGTCGAGCACCAGCACGCGCGCACCCGCTCGCGCAAGCACTGTTGCGGCAATTGACCCGGCTGGCCCCGCCCCGGCGATGAGGACGTCGATCATGTCAATCTTCGCGCTCGGTAGGGCGCGGTCTGTAGACCGCGCCAACAGGCGGGGTCTAAAGACCCCGCCCTACATTGGTTAGGGTCGGGCCGCAGGCGCTCATGCCCTTCCAAGAACAATAGCGCTGTTTTTTGACCCAAACCCCAGACAGTTGCACAACGCTGCTTGCGCTTCGGCTGGCCGGCCGCGGTTCGGAATGAAGTCCAGATCGCAATCCGGATCAGGCTGCGTGTGATTGATTGTGGGCGGCAGAAAGTTGTCGTGCAGCGCAAGCGCCGCCGTGACGATCCCTGCCGCGCCGCTCGCGCCTTGAGGGTGGCCAATCATCGATTTCGTCGATGATCCCGGAACGCGATCCGCGAGCTTGCCAAAAAGTCGCCTGACACAGCGGGACTCCACCGTATCGTTGAGTACGGTCGACGTACCGTGGAAATTCACGTAGCCGATTTCTTCCATCGCGCGACCGGAACGCTCAATCGCGGTCCGCATCGCACGAATAATCTGCTCTCCGTCTGGATCCATCTGCACGCGATGATAGGCGTCGCATGTTGACCCATAGCCCTCGACGATGGCGTAGACCGGGGCGCCGCGGGCGCGCGCTCGATCTTCACGCTCCAGGACAACCATCCACGCGCCTTCGCCAAGAACGAAGCCATCGCGGGCGCGATCGAACGGCCGCGAGGCTTCAGACGGTCGATCGTTGTGCGCCGTAGACACGGCGCGCATTTTGGAAAACCCAAAGATCATCCCGGGCGTGACGCACGCGTCGGCACCGCCGGAGAGAATGACGTCTGCATCGCCGGCGCGAATGAGTGACGACGCATACGAAATCGCATCGGTCGAACTGGTACATCCCGTCGATACGACGTGGCTGATCCCGTGCAGCTCGAGCGCAATCGAGATCTCGCTCGAGATCATGCCGACGATCGACACCGGAATGGCGTAAGGCGTGACACGCTTGCCATCGGTGAAGAACTCATAAAACTGACGCTCGGCGACGTCGATGCCGCCGGCGCCGCTTCCAACCAGCACGCCCGCACCGGGCTCGTTCAGCCGCAATCTGGCGTCCGCCCAGGCTTCGCTGGCGGCGATGACGGCGATGAGCGATGCACGCGAGTAGCGGCGAGGATCCGCGCGGTTGGTTCGCTCGGCATGATCGTCCGCTGCGCGCCCCTCGATCGCGATGGCATCTTGAATGGTGACGGGAGGAACAGGCGCCGCAACGGTGCAGGGAAATGACGAGACGTCGAAATCGACAATCGGACGGGTTGCGCTGCAGCCGCGGCGGACGTGGCGCCAGAAGCAGTCCCGTCCGACGCCGAACGGCGACACAACCCCGATTCCTGTAATGGCCACGCGCGGAATCGTCGAGCCAGCCATCTATCTATAATACCGGCGCATTTACGTAGTTCGCTCGATGCTCACAGAAAATGAAAGTCAGCCACCGCTCTTTTCCATTTTCCCTTGTTCCTTTTCCCTTGTCCCTTTGCCCTTTTCCCTTGTCCCTTGTCCCTTTCGCAACTCGTATGCATACCGCGTACGCGGAGTGACACATTGACCTCACAACACCTCACGTCCCAACGACCGGGTTCGCCGGCGGTGGTCCCGTAGGGTACACTCTCAGTTCTGTCGATGTTGTCGCGATACGTTGCCGTCCTGCTTGTGTGGCTCGTCGGGGCTGCCGTCGCGCCAACCCCGTCCGGTCCCCTCCCTCCTGCTATCGATCAGGCGATTCAACAGGTAAGCGTAGCCGAGCTTCGGGAACACCTCTCGGTTCTTGCAAGCGATCGACTTGCCGGCCGTGGGCTGGGCCACGAAGGAAACAAGGAGGCGGAGACGTATATCGCCGGTCTATTGCGCGAGGCAAAGGTGCTTCAGGCGGCACCTGACTACCTGCAGCGGGTCGACGTGTATTCGCCGCATCTTGGACCGGCCGCCAGTCTCACGATTACCGAGAGCGACACGCCCATCGTCGAGCTTCGCGTCGGGGCGGAGTTTCTTCCGCAGCCGGAATCGAGCGACGGGGTCGCGAGCGGGCCCATGGTCTTCGTGCAGCATGGCGTTTCGGCTCCGTCGTTCGGACATGACGATTACGCGAACATCGACGTGAAGGGAGCGGTGGTATTAGCGCTCGACGGCGCGCCGGACGCCCTCTTGCGATCGCCGCAAATCTCGACCGAAGACAAAGCCGATTTCGCGGCGATCGATCGCAAGGTGGATGATGCGAAAGCACACGGCGCAGCCGGGTTGATCGTCATCAGGAACTACGTCGGGGATGCGGAAGGGATGTGGCCGTCGCACTCGTCCGTGCGATCGGCGAGCTACCGGCTGTATGGCCCGATGCACGAGAAGCCGCTTGGCGTGGCCGTCATCTCAGAACACGCGGCCAAACCCGTGAGGGCGGCACTGGAGCAGCGACGGTCGCTGACGGCGAGGCTGAATCCTGATGTGATCGCGAACCGGGTTGCGATGGACAACATTCTCGGAATGGTCGAAGGGGGGAGCAAGGCTGCGGAGGTCGTGGTCGTCGGGGCGCATTTGGACCATGACGGCATCGACGAGGCGGGACGCATCTATAACGGCGCTGACGACAACGCGTCAGGAACCGCTGCCGTGCTGGCCATCGCATCGGCGTTCACCCGTGCCGCTGCCCGCGGCGCGCGGCCGGCCCGCGCGGTCGTGTTCGCACTCTGGAACGGTGAAGAGAAAGGATCGCTGGGTGCCGAGTACTACGTGGCGCACCCTCAGCCGGCGCGACGGATCGTCGCCAACGTCAACCTCGACATGGTTGGACGCAACGAAGACATCCCCGATCCGGACAATCCTCGATATCGTGGCTTCGCGAAAACCCAGGCGGCCGACAACACCAACGTCGTGCATCTCCTTGGCTACACGTGGGCGCCCGATCTGGCGCGCGCCGCCGAGGCCGCCAACGAAACCATCCATCTCACCGTGAAGCAGGACTACGATCGCGACTCGCAGAGCCTCGTGCGGCGGTCCGACAACTGGCCGTTTCTGCAGCACGGCATCCCCGCGGTTTTTCTGACCACCGGCCTCCACCCCGATTACCACACGCCTGACGACGACACGGGGCGGATTGATTTTGCCAAGCTCGAACGGATTACGGAACTCGCGGCGCGCCTCGTGTGGCTGGCCGCCGATGGCGAGGCGCCACGATTTCGTGCTCAGTGATTACGTCCATGGCTGACGCTGAAGTTTCTACTCCCGCTCCTGAAACCCCGTCGCTCCCGTCGGAGCTGCCGGTCGTCCCGCTGCGTGAGACGGTCGTGCTGCCGATGACCGTGGCCCCGCTCGGCGTTGGGCGACCGGTGTCAATCGAAGCGATCAACCGCGCGCTCGCCGGCGATCGGATGGTGCTGCTGCTGCTCCAGCGAGGCGAGGCCGAAGAGCCCGCCGCCGACGACCTGCACCGCGTCGGCACGGTCGCCATCATCAGGCAAATGGCGAAGGCGCCAACGGGAATGCGGGTCCTGGTCGAAGGGATTGTGCGCGCGCGCGCAGAGTTCCTTCACAACGATCGTGGCTTCATGCGCGCGCTGCTCAAACCGCTTCCCGAAACCGCGAAACACTCGATCGACGTCGACGCGCGCGTCCGCCGCCTGCAGGAGCTCGTCGATAAAGCCTTGTCGCTCGCGACCGGGCTCTCGCCCGACATCAAGACGCTGGTCATGAGCATCGACGATCCGCTGCGGATCGTGTACTTGCTCGCGAGCTTGCTCGATATGAAGCCGGAGGACAAGCAGCGGCTGCTCGAAGAGAACGACATCGCGGTGAAGCTTGACGCCATCTCGATGGTGCTCTCCCGTGAAATCGAAGTGCTCGAGCTCAAGGGGAAGATCGAATCGACGGCCGAAAAGGAAATGACCGATGCGCAGCGTCAGTACGTGCTGCGGCAGCAGCTGAAAGCAATCCAGAACGAACTCGGCGAAGGCGACGGAGAGGGCGCCGAGCTTCGCAAACGGGTCGCTGAAGCCGGCCTTCCCGAATCGGTGGGCACGGTTGCCAATCGCGAGGTCGATCGACTCGAGCGGATGACCCCGGCGTCTCCCGAGTATCAGATGATCCGGACGTATCTCGACTGGATCCTCGACGTGCCGTGGGACAAGCCGACCGAGGACCGGCTCGATCCTGTCGCGGCGCGCAAAGTGCTCGACGAGGACCATTACGATCTCGACAAGGTGAAGGAACGGATCGTCGAGTACCTCGCGGTGCGGAAGCTGAAAGGGGATCTGAAAGGACCCATTCTCTGCTTCGTCGGGCCTCCAGGTGTTGGCAAAACGTCATTGGGCCAGTCGATCGCGCGCTCGATGAACCGCAAGTTCGTGCGCATCTCGCTCGGAGGGGTGCGCGACGAAGCAGAGATCCGCGGGCATCGCCGGACCTACATCGGGTCGATGCCCGGGCGGCTCGTGCAGGCGTTGAAGTCCGCAGGGTCGTCGAATCCAGTCCTGATGCTCGACGAGATCGACAAAGTGTCGGTCGGCGTCCAGGGCGACCCGGCCGCTGCCCTGCTCGAAGTACTCGATCCGGCGCAGAACCATTCGTTCCGCGATGCCTATCTCGAGATCCCCATTGACCTGTCGAAGGTGCTCTTCATCGCGACCGCGAACCAGCTTGGCACCATTCATCCGGCGCTGCTCGATCGCATGGAGATCATCACCCTCAGCGGCTATACCGAAGACGAGAAGGTCCACATCTCGAAGATGTATTTGATCCCGCGGCAGCTCGAGGAGCACGGACTCAAGCCACAGCAGCTCGAGCTCACCGAATCGGCGCTGAGACGGATCATCAACGAGTACACACGCGAGGCCGGCGTGCGATCGCTCGAGCGGCAGATTGGCACCGTAGCGCGAAAAGTCGCCGCGCGCGTCGCCACCGACGCCCTCCATACCGCGGTCGCCGACGCGGCGCAGATCCCGGACTATCTGGGCCCGCCGCGATTCCGATCGGAGGCCGCGTTCCGCACATCGCGGGCTGGCGTCGCGACCGGTGTGGCCTGGACCGAGACCGGTGGTGACGTCCTGTTCATCGAAGCGGTGTTGTTACCGGGAGGAAATGGCCATCTGACGCTGACCGGACAACTCGGCAGTGTCATGCAGGAATCGGCGCGCGCGGCGTTGAGCCACGTTCGGCAGCAGGCGGACCTGCTGGGCATCAGCGCCGAGACGCTCACCAGGAACGATCTCCACGTCCACGTCCCGGCCGGCGCCATTCCAAAAGACGGTCCGTCGGCGGGTGTGACGATGGCGACGGCGATTGTATCGGCCGCGCGCGGCGAGCCCGTTCGATCCGACGTCGCGATGACCGGAGAGATCACGCTGTCAGGTCTTGTCCTGCCGGTAGGCGGCATTCGCGAGAAAGCGCTCGCCGCCCGCCGCTACGGGGTCAAGACGTTCATTCTTCCCGAGATGAACGAACAGGACCTCGCCGAGCTTCCGGCGGAAGTGCGTGCCGAGATGAAGTTCGTCCCCGCCCGCACGCTCGAAGACGTGCTCAAAGTGGCGCTGCCCGCCGTGCGCATCGCCGACGCGACGGTTCGCTGAGCGGGTGCCGTCGGTCTTCTTCTACATTTCGGGACACGGATTCGGGCATACCGTTCGTCAGATCGCGATCATCAATGCGGTTGGGGCTCGGCTGCCCGCCATTGATCTGGTCGTCCGCACCTCGGCTCCGCGCCGCCTCTTCGATCAGACCGTCCGCGTGCCGATGACATTTATCGACGGGCCCAACGATACGGGCGTCGTTCAGATCGACAGCGTGCGCCTGGACGAACGCGCCACCATCGCGCTCGCATCGGAATTCCATCGGACGCTTCGTTCACGCGCGGAAGCGGAAGCCGTTCACCTCCGCGGCCGCGATGCGCGCCTGGTGATCTCCGACGCTCCTCCGCTCGCGTGTGCCGCCGCCGCTGCCGCCGGCATTCCTTCCGCCGTCGTCTCGAATTTCACCTGGGACTGGATCTACGAGGGCTATGAGACGGAATTGCCCGCCGCGCCAGATCTGTTGCCAACACTGCGCGACGCGTACTCGCGCGCGCACGAAGGATGGCGCCTGCCGCTTCATGGAGGGTTCGCGACAGTGCCTCACGTTCGTGACATCCCGTTTGTCGCTCGTCATGCTCGTGCCGATCGATCGCGTGACGACATAAGACGGGAGCTGTCGTTGCCGCCCGACAGGCGGCTCGCGCTCGCGTCGTTTGGCGGCTACGGCATCAACGGACTCACCGTCGCACCGTTCGATTGCCTCGACATCGTCGATCTCGTGATGACCGCGCCTGCGGCGAAGATGACGGTACCGACGGGACCGATTCATTGGGTGGCTGAAGAAGATATCTACGCCCGTGGCCTTACCTACGTCGATCTCGTCGCTGCCGTCGACGTCGTGGTGACCAAACCGGGCTACGGCATCATCGCCGACTGCGTGGCCAACGACACCGCCATGCTCTACACCTCGCGCGGGCGGTTCGTCGAATACGACGTGATGGTTCAGGAGATGCCACGGTTCCTGCGGTGCGAGTACATCGATCTGGATCGGTTTCTTGCGGGTCGCTGGCGGGACGCGTTACTGCGTTTGCTGGATCAACCGGCGCCGCCCGAGCAGCCGCGGACGGATGGCGCGGACGTCGTCGCAGAGTTGATCGTCGAACGCGTCACCCCGCAATAATCAACACCTTTCACTTGTCGCACTTCATTACAGATCTAAGAGATGGAAAAGGAGAAAAGAGTCCTTTCTCCTTTCCTATCTCTTGGCAGTGACTGTCGTTGATTAGGAGTCCCTCCCTTCTCCACAGAGTAGAATCTCCGCCATGCTCAATCGCCGTTCCTTTCTATCTCTCACCACCGCATTGGCTACGCCCGCGGTTCTCCTGCAGCGCCGGGGGGCCACGTCACAAGTGACATCGCTCCCCCCCTCGATCGCCGCGCTGACCTCGATGCGCGACCAGGCAAAGCCAATCAGCAACGAAGAGCGCCGCGTCCGGATCGAGCAAGCCAGACGGTTGATGGCGGCCGAAAAAATCGACGCGCTTGTGCTCTCGGGCGGGACGTCGCTCGTGTACTTCACGAACATTCGATGGGGCGGCGGCGAACGGCTGTTCGCGTGCGTCATCCCGGCCAAGGGAGCGCCGTTCTTCGTGTCTCCGGCGTTCGAAGAGGACCGGGCGCGCGAACAGATCGCGCTCGGGCCGCTCGCCGACGACGTCGCCGACGTCCGCACGTGGAATGAAGATGAAAGCCCTTACGCCCTCGTCGCGCACGGGCTGAAAGATCGCGGACTTGCAACCGGGAGCGTCGGTGTCGAAGAGACCATGAAGTTCGTGTGGGCCGACGGGATTGCTTCCGCAGCGCCGCAGTTGAAGGTGGTGAGCGGAACGCCGGTGACCGCCGGCTGCCGGATGATCAAAGACAATCATGAGCTCGAGCTGATGCGGATCGCGTGCGCAGCCACGCTCAAGGTGTACGAGGCGGTGTATCGCGCGCTCGAACCAGGGATGACCCAGAATCAGGTCTCCAACCTGATCGACGCCGGTTATCGCCAGGTAGGCTTTCCCGGCGGCGCCAGCGTGCAGGTCGGCGAATACACGGCGCTTCCCCACGGCTCGATCACTCCGCAAACAATCCGCGAAGGCACGATCATCATGATCGACGACGGATGCACGGTCCAGGGGTATCAGTCAGATATCACGCGGACGTTCGTCCTCGGCAAACCGACCGCGAAGATGCAATCGGTCTTCGACATCGTCAAACGCGCGCAAAGTGCGGCACTGGCCGCGGCACGGCCTGGTGTGCCGCTCGAATCAATCGACGCCGCCGCGCGAAAGGTCGTCGTCGACGCCGGCTATGGTCCGGGGTTCAAATACTTCAGCCATCGGCTTGGCCACGGGATGGGCATGGACGGGCATGAATGGCCGTACCTGGTGAGGAACAACATGTTCGGCTGGAAAACGGCGCTGACTGCGCAGCCGGGCATGGTGTTCAGCGACGAGCCGGGGATCTACATTCGCGGAGAGTTCGGCGTCAGGCTCGAGGACGACATGCACATAACCAACAGCGGCGCTGCACTCTTCACGCCGCAGTCCGGTTCACTTGAAGATCCCTTTGGATTGTGAATCGCGAATCACCGATCCTGAATCATCGAATCCATGCATCCTCGGATCGCGGTCGGCACCGCGATTCAACGATTCAGGATTCAACGATTCACGATTAGTGATTCACGATTCACAATTACTTGATGACGGTCACGAGTGACCATATCTTCGGAAAGTTCACCTTCTCGATCGACTGCGGCTGCATCTCCGCCTGCGTGAGGAACGCGGGCAGATCGAGATCCGCCTTGAAGCCGATGTGAATCGTGAACGGTGAGATGAGCCGTTCGACCCGGGAGAGAAACAGGTTCGGGCTCAGGAAGTGATTCAACAGAATCACGCGGCCGCCCGGCCGGCAGACGCGGCGCATCTCGTGTGCGACGCGCACCGGATCGGGGACGACGCTGATGAGGTACGGCGCGTAAACAATGTCGAAGGCATCGTCGGCGAACTTCAGGTCCGCGGCATCCATCTGCAAGAGCCGGACGTTGCGGATGTCCTTCCGCTCGGCGCGCTCGCGCGCGATCTCGAGCATGGATTCGCTGAAGTCGATGCCGGTTACGGAACAGTTCTTCGGGTAGAGCGAAAGATTGATGCCTGTGCCCACGCCCACCTCGAGCACGCGTTCGCCGGACTGGATGTCCATGCGCTCGATGGCGCGAAGCCGTCCCGGATGCAGCGTGGGACCAAAGATGATGTCGTAGACCTTTGCCAGCTTGTCGTACACGCCGGCGACGAAATCATTCTCAACCGCCGTCACCGAAAGCGCTCGCGTCGCCGCGTCCGAGCCCGACACCAACTCGTCTGACGGATCAACTTTTCGATCGAATAAGGGCATTAGAACCCCGTCTCAGTGTGCAAGGTAAATGCCGCCTTTTCTGCCGTCATGGCAAACGTGTGGACTATATCCCGATAGTATGGATGGGGCAAGTCCGCAGACGCGGAAGC
>Ga0075425_100001162_pt1 | contig 25513 bp, 15 predicted proteins | sample SoiMethybrSBSTD4_FD_75300 | JGI IMG/M metagenome (GOLD analysis project Ga0075425, IMG submission 75300) | Bulk soil microbial communities from a Populus tree surrounding site in Tennessee, USA - Soil MetaG P. TD hybrid SBSTD4 | ecosystem: Environmental > Terrestrial > Soil > Tree plantation...
AAATCGCGATCGTCCATGAATCCCGACGACCGATCGGCCGAGACCGCCAGTGATTCCTTCATCGAGCCGCGTTCGAATCCGGCGCTGGCGCGTGCGGCGGCAAGACCGAAGCTGCCGCCCTGCACCGACAGGGTCGGAGGACTGGCCCCGTGCCTGGTGATGATGTTCACGGTGCCGCCGAACGCATCAGCGCCGAGGAGCGACGAGCCCGGCCCATACAGCACCTCGATCCGTTCCACGGCATCGAGTGGTACCGGGATGTCGCCGTTGTGATGCCCTGATTGCGCGTCGTTGAGACGCACGCCGTCGACCAGGACGAGCATCTGTCCGAACGTCGCGCCGCGGATCGCGAAGTCGGTCTGCACACCGCGGACACCTCGCGCGCGAACGTCGATCGACGCCGCCAGCCGGAGCACGTCGGCAATCGATTCGACCGGCAGGCGCGCGATCTCCTCGCGGGTGATCACGGTCATGGCGCGGGGCACGGTGCCGAGCTCCACCGGCCGCGCGGCCGCGGTCACGACGACGGTTTGGCGGAACGTGTCCTGCGCGGCGACCGGCAGGATCGAGAAGAACAGCAGGCTCACCGTGATCGCCGCCCGCTGACCAACACACACACGCATTGAATGCATCCCTCCAAACGAGGAATTCTATCCGGCCGCCGAACTTTGCGGTTTTTTTGATAGCCGCGATCCGTGCTCGCACGCGCATAAGTCGCCGCGCGAGAGGCATCTAGGGCCGGAGTTCCGTTGCAGATTGCGTGACACAGGCGTAAACTCCGGCCGTCAGAGCGGGTCCGGCTACATCCACACCCAGGGAGGCAGGAATGATGCGCGCACTAGCCAGGAGCGTGTTGACGTGTCTGTGTCTGGCCATGTTGCCAGCCGCGGTATACGCTCAGGCGTCGATTCAAGGAGTCGTGAAAGACACGTCGGGCGCGGTATTGCCAGGCGTCACTGTCGAGGCGTCGAGTCCGGCGCTGATTGAAAAGACGCGGTCGACTGTCACGGACGGATCCGGTCAGTATCAGATCATCAATCTGCTTCCCGGCACCTACAGCGTCACGTTCTCGTTGAGCGGGTTCAACGTCTTCAAACGCGACGCCATCGAGTTGAGCGGTTCGTTCGTCGCCACCATCAATGCCGACATGAAAGTCGGCGCGATTCAGGAAACGATTACGGTTACGGGCGAGACGCCGCTCGTCGACGTGCGCAGCTCCGCTGTGCAGAAGGTGGTCACTAAAGAAATCGTCGACGCAGTTCCGACCGGACGTCTCGGGATCAACCTCGCTGCACTGCAGCCGGGCATCATCCTCGGCGCCGGCGGCGGTGTCGGCGTCGCCAACGCAAACACGCTGTCGTCGCAGGACGTCGGCGGGACAGCTGGTGACACGTTCACCGATCTCGCGATTCACGGCGGCAAGCCCGCCGAGCAGCGCCAGACGATCGGCGGTGTCTCCGCGGCGACCACGATCCGGTTCGGCGAGTCGCTGAGCAGCTCGCCCAGCTTCACCGCGATGCAGGAGATGTCGGTCAACACGTCGGGCGCCGATGCGTCGCTTGCGGGCGGCGGCGTGCAGATCAACTACGTGCCGCGCGACGGTGGGAATACGTTCAAGGGCCTGATGTTCTACTCGGGCGCCAATGGATCGATGCAGGGAACGAACTACACGACAGGCAGCAGAGACGCCAGCGGAACCTGCTCGCCGGTCGAGAGCCTCTTCTGCCGCGGCCTTACCACGCAGCCCGGCGAACTGAAGGTCGTCTATGACATCAATCCGGGATTCGGCGGCCCAATCAAAAAAGACAAGCTGTGGTGGTTCGCGACTGCACGCTGGACTAAGGCCGAGAACTACGTTCCCAACGAATACCCCAACAGGAACTTCGTTCGCGGTCAGACGAGCCCGACGCTGCTCAACGCGACCACGCTGACCTACGTCCCAGACACGAGCCAGCCGCTCGGAACGACCGTCGGCGGCGGAGGTAACTTCTGGGAGCAGACGCTCCGCCTCACATGGCAGGTGAACGAGAAGAACAAGATCGCCGGCTACTACAACAACAAGAAGCGGACGTCAACGAACGGCGCCACGACGACATCGAAAGAAGCGCTGAACTCGTCGTACTTCTTCCCGTTTTCCGACAACTTGCTGCAGTGGACGCAGACGACCACGAACCGACTGCTGCTGGAAGCCAACGCCTGGCGACATCAGGAGACGTGGGGTAGCAAGATCAACACCGAGATCTCAGACCCGCTGGCTATTGGCGTCACTGACAACAACCCGCAGACACTCGTTCCGGGCTATGTTCAACTGATTCAGAACTACCACGGCCGCGTCGGAACGACGGACACGCCGAGCCACAATCCGAACTATCGTGGCAACTTTGCCATGTCGTACGTCACCGGCGCGCACTCCCTCAAGACCGGTGTCGACTTGAACGGAGCGTACCGTTGGGCGAATAGCTCGTCGGTTGTTCCGTACAGCTACGTCGTGAGCACGTTGGCCAACAACGGCGTTGGCTTGGGCATACCGGCGCCCGTCTCGCTGTCGCTGCGCTCGGACGGCTGCACCGATCCGCTGGTGCGGCAGGTCAACGGAGGTCTGGTTGGAGGCGACACCACTATCAAGAGTTGTCCGACACCGACAGCAGGCTCGCCCAACAAGGTGACCGGCGAGGGCGGCATCTTCGTGCAGGACAAGTGGACCATCGACCGCGTCACGCTGAGCGGCGGCATCCGCATGGATTGGTTCTTCTCAGAGAATCCCTCGTTCCATCTTTCACCGTCGCTCCTGACTCCAAATCGCAACTACGACGTGCCGAAGTTCAGTACGACACGTTACAAGGACTGGACTCCGAAGGCCGCGGTCGCGTACGACCTGTTCGGCGATGGCAAAACCGCGATCAAGGCCAACGTCGGCAAGTATGTTCTCGGTCAGGCGCTGGTGATTGGAGGTCTTGCCAGTCAGCCAGGCTACAACGTGCAGCTCACGTCGTCGCGCACGTGGATCGACAACAATCGGAACTTCATTCCCGATTGCGATCTCACGAACCCGAATACGCAAGGCCCGACGCAGACTGGCAGGGAGTTGCAAATCGACACCTGTAACGCGCCTGTCGGCGTGAACCTCAATTTCTACGACAACACGTTGCGTCCGAACCTCGCGGTCATGGATGACGCGCGATACGGGTGGGGTAAACGTCCGTACAGCTGGGAAGTCTCGACGAGCGCGCAGCGCGAGATTGGCCGGGGCGTGTCGGTCAACGGCGGCGTCTTCTGGCGGTGGTTCGGGAATTTCCTGATCACCGACAATACGTCGGCGAAGGCGAGCGACTACACCGAGTTCTCGGTCACGCAGTCACTCATTCCCGCGGCGCCGGCGTCAGCGGGCGGCCAATCGCTGCCGAGCGACATCAACTCAGGCAAGTTCTACAACATCAATCCGGGCGTCCTCACCAACAACCTGCAGGGGTTGTCGACGACGATGTTTCCTGGAAGCAATGTCTACGATCACTGGTTCGGGTTCGACCTGGGTCTCAACGCGAGACTCCCACAGGGGATCATCTTCCAGGGCGGGTTGAGCACGGGGCACCAGACCACTGATTACTGCGACGTTCAGGATCCGGCCAAGGCAGGCAATAACGCCTTGATCGAGATGCTCGGGGCGAACTCGCTCAACGCCTGCCACATGGAGCAGAACTGGCTGCCACAGGTGAAGTTCCTCGGCTCGTACACCGTGCCCAAGGTCGAGGTCCAGATCGGCGCCTCGTTCCAGAGCATCCCTGGCGTCGAGTACGCGGCCTCGTATGCGGCATCGAATGCTGATGTCAGCAGATCGGTTGCGACCGGCGGGCTTGGACGGCTCCCGGCCGGCGGCGCAATCACCGGCACGACCTCGGTGAACCTGATTCAGCCGGGTTCGCTGTACGGACCGCGCTTCAATCAAGTTGACGTGCGACTCGGCAAGGTGCTGCGCTTCAGTCAGCGCCGTGCGGTCGTCAGCCTCGACCTGTTCAACGTGCTCAACTCGGACACGATCTCAACAGCGAGCGCCATCTACACCACGTGGCTCGCGCCGCAGGCAGTTGTGGCGCCCCGCCTGGCGAAGATCTCGTTGACCTTCGACTTTTGATACTGAAGGGGGCAAGGGGATAGGGGGAAGGGGGAAGGGCTGTCTCAGGAATTAGTAGACTGAATCCTGACACAGCACTTCCCCCTTGCCCACTTCCCCCTTCCCCCTTCGTTGCGCCATCACTTTCGCCTTCGCGGGCGTCCTGCTCCCGGGATGCACATCGAGCACGACCACACCGGCGACCGCACCGGCCGACCGCAATCTCCCTCCGGTCTCGTCACCCGACGTCTCACGCATGGAGCCACCGGTTCAAGTCCAGATCGCGGACCGGTATCGCTCGCTGAAGGCCGCGATCGACAGTGGCACAAAGACGTCCACCGAGCTCGCCAACGAGTACGGCGCGATGGGGAATCTGCTGCTCGCCGTCGACTACGCCGATGCTGCCGAGTCGTTCTACTTGCATGCCGAGGCGATCTCGCCTGGCGACATGCGCTGGCCCTACTACCTCGGGCACGTCTACATGGCGAAGGCCGAACCGCCAAAGGCGATCGATTCGTTCGAGCGCGCGCTGCGCATTCAGCCGAACGATGTCGCCACACTCGTGTGGTTCGGCAACGTGCAGCTCGATCAAGGCCGGCCCGATCTCGCCGAACCGCGATTCTCGCAAGCGCTAAACGTCCAGCCAGGCGTCGTCGCCGCGCTTTACGGACTCGGACGCGTCGCACTTGCGCGCCGCGACTATGCCCGAGCCGTCGAGCAGCTCGAAGCCGTGCTGGCCGTCGATCGGCGCGCATCGATCGCACACTACCCGCTCTCATTGGCGTACCGTGGTCTGGGCGATACGACACGCGCCGAGTCGCATCTGCGACAGCGGGGAGAGCGAGCGATCGGTCCACCCGATCCGTTGATGGTGGAACTGCGTGGGCTCGTCCATGGAGTAGCGGCCGAAGAGAAACGCGGCAGTCGCGCACTTGACAGCGGCGACTATCCCGCCGCAGTCGCCGCATTCCGTGAAGGAATCGAGCTGGCGCCCGACAACCCGTCACTCCGTCACAAGCTGGGAACGGCTTTGTCGCTCACCGGCGACACGGCGGAAGCAGTCGAACAGTTCCGCGAGACGATCCGTCGCTCACCGAACTACGCGCCGGCGCACTACAGCCTTGGTGTGCTCCTGGCATCGAGCGGCAAGTACGCCGAGGCAATCGAGCAGCTCGAAGCGGCGGTTCGAGATGACCCAAGTTACGTCGAGGCTCGCCTTCGACTGGGAGAACTGCTCGGTGGCACGCGCCAATTCGAGCGCGCACTCGGTCAGTTCCAGAAGGCGATCGAGATTGACCCGCGCGCCGCTGAGGCGCGGTTCGGCTACGCCGGTGCGCTCGTCGGTTTGCGGCGCTACGCCGAAGCGCGCGACTCGTTGCGAGAGTCGGCGAAGCTCTTTCCCGACCAGCCCCGATTCGCCGAGGCGTTGACGAAGCTCGAAGGCGTTCCTGGCGGGAAGTAGGAGTCCCCGCCTCGTATTACGGGCGGCAGGGACGCGAGGCGTACCTGCCAGCCTCCCTCCGCAGCCGCGCCGCTTCCGGCGCGTCCTTTCCGCCATCGGCCTCACCGATCGCCCGGCGCATCCACTCCTCGGCTTCATCGCATCGTCCGAGTTCAGCGAGTGCGATCGCCACGGTCTCGCCGTGCGCGGGCGACGGCTCGCGCTGATAGACGGTCGTCGCGACATCGAACGCGCGTGGCCCATCGCGGATGGAGCGATCGGGTGACGAGGCAAGCAGCCGCGCCAGCGTCGTCGCGGTCGGTGCGCGATCGGGAAAGCGGCGATGGCTGTCGTCGAGATGCTGCAGCGCCTCGCGATAGCGCGCGCGATCGGCCAGCAGGATCGAGAGGTTCAGCAGCGCTGATTCATCATCGGGGTCGAGGCGCACGGCGATCTCGAGCTGCGCGGCCGCACCGTTCGCATCACCGAGCTGTGCAAGGGCAGCGGCGAGGTTCACGTGCGGGATCGCGTCTGCCGGCGCTGCTGCTGCTGCTTTGCGGAACGCATCCGCCGCCGCCTGAAACTGCCCTGCCTCGTAGGCTTGCCGCCCTCGCATGACGAACGCGCGCTCTCCGCGGGCGAGGGTCTGCAACTCGTCGACGATCGGATCGGCCACCCTCACGCCACCGCTTCCTCGGCGCAGCAAATGGGCACGTGCCTCGTCCATCCGCCCAAGTCCGCGATAGGCCATCCCAAGCGAGTATTCGAGCGATGTCGCACTGGGAAATCGCGCCAGCGCCGCCTCGAGATGCGCAATCGCCTCTTTGTAACGACGCTCGCGTAGAGCGATCTCTCCGAGGCCGGCATTCGACGCGGCCGGATAGCGCATTGACATCGCATCAAATTGCTCGCGTGCATCTGCGATCCGCCCCAGCCCCAGATACGTCTCGCCCAGATGCACGGCGGCGGCGTAATCGTCGGGGGCCGCGCGCCGCGCGGCGAGATACAGCGGCACGGCGTCCTCGAATCGACCGGTCTGTTGAAGCAGATACGCTCGCAGGTGCAGCCATCGCGAATCGGATGGCCGAAGAATCGCCGCGTTGCGGTAGCACGCATCTGCGGCGTCGAAGAATTCGTAGGCGTGGAACACGCGTCCGACCGCGCCATAGGCGTCGGCCAGATCTCGCGGCGACGCGTTGGGCGGCGTCTCCTCGAACGCCGCACGGGCGTCACGCAGGTGATCGGCAACAGCGGCTTCGAGCGTGTCCAATTGCGGCAACGAGATCGGATCGAGTCCGGCTCGCACGGGCGCCAGAACGATCGTCTCCGGCTGTTGAGAAGATGCGGCAACGAACGGTGACAGGAGAATCACCAGCGCACTGGAAACGATCACGCAGAGATCGCCGAGGCGCTGAGAACGCTGAGGGCGACCGGTGACCCGCGCGATGCGCGGGTGGATCGAGCGGAAGCGTCGCACACAAGGGCCACACCAATCCTGGGCGCTTGTGTGCCACGTTTCCGCTCGATCCATTCGCCGGCCCTGGCCGGCGATCACCGGTCGCCTCTGCGGACTCTGCACCTCTGCGCCCTCCGCGTGATTTCTATCAGCCTGCCACTACATCGCCCGCGGCGGTCTTCCTGCCTCGATCACCCAGTAGCGATCCGCCGCCAGCCCTGTGAACTCTTCGACCTTTCCCCCGAGCCAATGCACGCGGACCGTCTGCGCCGAGCCATCGGCGCCAAGACCGAACACCACCCGCGGATCGCTGGCCGAGCAGTAGCTGCCATCGGTGTGAACGCGCCGCCACATCACACCCGCACGACGCGAGAGCTCCACTCGCGTCATCACCGCGTCGCGACGATAGCGTGTGTCGATCACGCGAAGGCCGATCCAGTGCTTGCCGCGCGCCGCCTGATTGACGAGCACGCGGGCCGGTCCGCTGTTGTTGAACACCAGCAGATCGTTCGCGCCATCGTTGTCGAGGTCGCCGACCGCCAGCCCACGACTCACCTCGAGACGATCGAAGGACGGACCCGCTTGCGCGGTCGCGTCAACGAACTTGCGGCCGCCTTCATTGCGAAACAACAGCTTCGGCTGTTTGAGCGGATAGGGATCGCCGCGCTGCACTTGGCTTGCGAGGTGCCGCACCGCTCCGTTCACGGCGACGAGATCGAGCCAGCCGTCGTTGTCGACGTCGACGAAACGCGCGCCAAAGCCTGTGACACCAAGCTTGAACACACCCCATTCGACGGTCCGGTCTTCGAAGAGACCCTTGCCGACGTTGAGGTACATCGTGTTCGACTCGTTGTCGAGATTGGTGACAAACAGGTCCTCGTCGCCGTCGCCGTCGATATCGCCAGCGTCGATCCCCATGCTGCCCTGCGGCACACCGGCGCGGCTCAGCGCCACGCCTGCCAGCAGCGCATCGTTGGCGAACGAGGCGCCGCGACTGTTGATCCACAGCTGGTTGGGATCGCCGTCGTTAGCTACGTAGAGATCAGGCCAGCCATCCTCGTTCACGTCCATCGCCAGCGCGCCGAGCCCATGTCCTGGACTGCGCGTCATTCCCATGCGCTCGGAGTCGTCGGAGAACGTCCCGTCATGATTGTTGTGGAGCAATCGCGCCGGGACCGGATCGTAGACGACAGGATTGCAGTAGTCGCGAGAGGAACCCGCGGAGAAGCACGCGCGCTTCATGTCTGGAGTGAAGCGCACGTAGTTGACCACGAACAGATCGAGCCAGCCATCCTGGTCGTAGTCGACGAACGTCGCGCTCGTACTCCAGCGCGGATCGTCGGTGCCGCTGCGCGCGGTGATGTCGGTGAACGTGCCGTTGCAGTTGTTGCGGAACAACTGATTCGAGCCGAGATTCGTGACGTAAAGATCGACGCAGCCGTCGTTGTCGATGTCGCCGGTGGCCGCACCCATGCCATCGCCGCGCGCAACGATGCCACTTGCCTCCGTCACATCCCTGAACCGCAGCGTGCGCGTCCCATCCGCGTTCACCCGGAGCTCGTTGCGATATAGGCGCGCGCCTAAACCCTGGCTGCCTGTTTCCTTTCCACTGGATAGCCCTGCCCCCTTCCCCCTGCCCCCTGCCCCCTGCACGAGAAACACATCGAGATCTCCGTCGTTGTCGTAGTCGAACAGCGCTCCCCCACTACCGATCACTTCCGGCAGCAGCAGCTGTCCGTTCGCACCGTTGACGTGCGTGAAGTCGAGACCTGACTGCGTGGTGACGTCGAGGAAAAAACCGGTACGTTCCTGCGCCGATCCGCCGAGAGCCCCGCACATCAAGAGGCTCGCAGCGACCAGCGGCGCGACTACGCGCCGAGCGCTGCGATTTCCCGGTTCACCGGCACGCGCCGCGGCTGCGGATAGGTGTGCCACACGCACGCCAGGAACTGATGCACGAGGTGAGAGGTCTCGCTTCGCCGATTGGCCACGCACACTTCGATGGTCGCACCCGGATCGGCCACCGGGAGTACGGCGACGCCACTGGCCGGCTGCGGGCTGGTGAGCGGAACACCCAGACACAGGTAGACGCCCTTCCCCGATGCGACGAGCATCAACCCGGCGTGATTGAACGGACCCGCACCAGGCGTCGGCGTCATCTGCGTCGTGACACCGGCGCGCGCATACAACTCGAGGACGCGGTCGTAGAGCGCGGGGCCAAAATGCCGATCCCACAGCAGCAATGGTGTCTCGCTCAGATCGCGGATGCGGACTTCCGCACCGGATGCCAGCGGATGGTTGTCGCTGATCACCGCCTGAATGCGCTCGTGATAGATCGGCGCGACGTCGAGCACGGATTCGTCGAAGGGCGGCCGCGTAAACACCACATCGAGCTCCGAGTTGCGCAGCTGCTCGTTGACGTCGTCGGAGCAGTAAACGTCTTTGACGTCGAAGGTCACGTCGGGGCGCTGCTTCGTGAACTCGACCCGAAGGCGGTTCACGACATCCCACAAGCCCCATCCGATCCCGATGCGGATCCGGTCTTCCAAGCCGCCGGCCAGATGTCGCGCCGCATCACAGAACTCGGTTCCAGCCGCATCGAGCGCGCGCGCCTTCTCGAGCAGGCGCCGGCCCTCCTCGGTCAGCGTGACGCCCTGCCGGTGACGCAGGAACAGCGTGACGCCGAGCTCTTCTTCGAGCTGGTGAATGTGGCGGCTGAGAGGAGGCTGCGAGATGTGGAGCCGCTCAGCGGCCTTGGTGACGCTCAGCGCATCGGCGACAGCAATGAACGCTTTGATGTGCCGGAAGTCCATTGCGGGCGGATTCTATACCAATTCCGTATACCTGCGCATTGAAAGATGTATTGGACAGTTGCGCTCTTCCGAGCGAGGGTATCCCGGTCAGAGTCACGGAGTTGCGGCCTGAGGAGGGTTACGCATGCGTGCAGTCAAGCAGGTTCTGGTAGCACTTGCAATCGTCGTGGGCGTCCCATGGATTGCTTCAGCTCAAGCCACTCTCAGCGGGACCGTGAGAGACACGTCAGGGGCCGTCCTGCCAGGGGTCACGGTCGAAGCCGCGAGCCCGGTACTGATCGAGAAGTCACGCACGTCCGTGACCGATGGTCAGGGACGGTATCAGATCGTCGATCTGCGTCCAGGCACGTACACGGTCACCTTCACACTACCGAGCTTCTCGGTGGTCAAGCGTGACGATGTCGTGCTCACCGGCACCGCAGTGACGACAGTGAATGCGGACCTGAGAGTCGGTACGTTGCAAGAGACGGTCACCGTCACGGGCGAGACGCCTGTGGTCGATGTGCAGAGCTCGACACGAAACGCGGTGATGAACAAGGACCTCATCGACGCACTTCCGACCTCACGCAACTCCTTCTCACTGGGCGTGCTCATACCGGGTATGTATGTCAGGAACGGCTTCGCTCCTGTCACCGACGTCGGCGGATCATCGGGGCCCGACACGCTTGCATTGAACATCCACGGCGGCAAGACCGAAGACCAGCGACTGCTCGTCAACGGCGTCGCACTGAGTACGATGATCGGCGGCGGCTGGGGCGGCGGCGCCATTCCGAACCAATCCGGGTTGACGGAAGTTGCCTACGACTACTCCGCTGTGGATGCGTCGATCTCCACGGGCGGCGTCCGCGTCAACTTCATCCCGCGCGATGGCGGCAATCGCCTGTCGGGAACGATCGCGGGCAGCATCGCTGCCGACTCGCTGCAGCCCGACACGTTCGTGGACGTGACACGCGCCAACACCACGTTCCCGAACTTCCGCGCGAGCACCGTGAAGCGCAACGGCGAGTTCAACCCCGGCATCGGCGGGCCGTTCGTGAAGGACAAGCTCTGGTTCTTCGGCTCGGGCCGCTATCAGGTGGCGAACACCTACGTGACCGGCATGTTCCACAACAAGAACGCCGGCGATCCTACCAAGTGGACGTACGACCCTGACCTCTCGCGACCTGCAACCTACAACCGCATTTGGCACGTGTATCAAGGACGACTCACCTGGCAGGCCGCACCGAAGCACAAGATCGGCCTCACCTACGATCTCGAGGACACCTGCACGTGCAACTCGGGTGTCAGCGGAACGGTCTCGCCCGAAGCCGGAACGGAATTCAACTTCCCGCTCCAGCGCTTCGTGCAGCTCGATTGGAACTCGCCGCTCACCAACCGCCTGCTGATCGAAGCGAGCGGAATCCATCGCGTCGAGCGATGGGGCATCATGCACCTGACGCACGGCACCGGCGATGTGACGATCCCCGATGCGCGGATGGTTCCCGTCAACGACACCGGCAAGAACCTGACCTACCGCGCGGCGGGTGCGGGACTCGGCGGCGGGCCTCCGTATCTCAACTCGTGGAACGTGAACCTGCATTACCGCGCGGCGCTCTCGTACATCACCGGCTCACACTCGTTCAAGACCGGATTCAACAACGCGTGGGGCCATAACGAGAACACCGCGTACACGCTCAATCCGTACGGCTACACGTTCTTCAACGGTGCGCCGACGCAGATCACCGAGTGGGCAACACCGTATTTGACGCAGACCGATGTCGACGCCGACTTCGGCATGTATGCGCAGGACCGGTGGAACGTCCGGCATTTCACGATCATGGCCGGCGTCCGCTACGACTACTTCGCGAATAGCTATCCGGCGACGACGCTTGGACCTGGCACGTTCACGCCGAGCCGGAACATCGTGATCGACGACGGCACCTACGATTCCGCGACCGGTCTGTTCAAGCCTGGCGGGACGCCGAACGGCAAGGCGGTGCCCAACCTGGGGTGGAAGGACATCACTCCGCGACTCGGTGTCACCTGGGATGTGGGTGGCAACGGAAAGACCGCGGTGAAGACCAGCCTGAACAAGTACCTGGTCGGACTCGGCACGTTCTCATTTGCCGAGACCAATTCCGTGACGTCATCCAACAACCCGGTGAACAGGTTGGCGAACAACGTCACGCGTTCGTGGGCTGATGACGGATCGGGCGGCGGGATCAGAGGCGACTTCATCCCGCAATGCAATCTGGTGAATCCCGCGGCCAACGGCGAGTGCGGTGCGATTGCCAACCCGAACTTCGGCCTGGTAGGCGCGCCCACGGTCACCTACGATTCCGACTACCTGAACGGGTGGGGCAAGCGCAACTTCAACTGGGAGTTCTCGCTCGGCGTGCAGCGCGAGCTCGCACCTCGCGTCTCGATGGAGGTGAGCTACTTCCGCCGCTGGTACGGCAACTACACGGTCGCCAACGACCTCGCCTACAACCGGTCCGACTTCACGGTCACGTCGCTGGCGATTCCGTCCGATCCCATCCTTCCCGGTGGCGGCGGTGGAACGATCCAGAACGTGTACTACCTCGCGGGATTCCCGAAGCCTGACAACTGGAAGGTCAGCCTCGCCGACAAGTATGGGAAGCGAACCGAGCATTGGGACGGCATCGACGTCACCGGCAACGCACGACTCCGGAACGGCATGACGCTCGCGGGTGGCGTCAGTACTGGCAAGACCGTGCTCGACAACTGCGATCTCGCCAACAATCCAGAGCTCGCAGAGATCAACGCCGGGCAGCTGGCGCCGTTCTTCGGGCCGTTGTTCTTCGCGACGGCGACACCGCTGTCGTACTGCCACCAGGATCAGGGCTTCATCACGCAGATCAAAGGGCTCGCATCGTATGTGATCCCGCACATCGACGTACAGGTGGCGGGCACGTATCAGGGTCTGCCTGGTCCGATGATCGTCGCCAACTACAACGCGCCGCTTCCGTCGGCGATCCTGCCGTTCCCGTTGAAGGTCGTGCAGATCGTCGAACCCGGCGCCGCGTACGGCGACCGGATGAACCAGTTCGACTTCCGTATCTCGAAGGTCATTCGCTTCGCCAAGACGAGAACGAACGTCGGGATGGACATATACAACCTGCTCAACTCGACGCCCGTGTTGGCGGAGATCGCCACCTATCCGGGACCGTTCCGCACGCCGTTGAGCATGCTGCAGGCTCGGTTCTTCAAATTCAGCGCTCAGTTCGACTGGTAGAGATCGCTCGTAGGGGCGGGTCTTCGGACCCGCCTCGATCTATGCGCACGTTTCTGCTCGCGTTCGGTGTCCTCGCCGCGCTCGCTTCATTGGCGGCACAGCGAGCCACCAGCGCGAGCAGCTCCAGCCACCAGCAGATGCTGCGTCTGCTCTCGCAGGCTGCGAGAGACTCTGACGATAACAACTTCTTCGTCGGCGCGGGACCGGCTCGCCGGGCCCGCGCGGCTCTTGCCGCGCTGCCGCCGTCCGCATCCGACGCCATGCGCTGGACGCTGCTGATGCAGGTGGCGGATGAAGAGCTGCGACTCGGCAACTATCAGGACTCGATCGCGCGCCTGACCGACGCGCGCACGCTGTTGTCGCGAACCCGCGAGAAGGTGGATCCGGTCTCGCGCGCGGCGACACAGTTCCGCCTCGGCGTCGCCTACATGCGCTATGGCGAAGCGGAGAACTGTCTGCTCAATCCCGCGGCCACGAGCTGCATCCTTCCGATCCGCGGCGAGGCGGTGCACACGAAGCAGAACGGATCGCGTCAGGCAATCGCATTGTTCTCCGACGTACTGAAGACAGGAACGGGCGTCGCTGCGCTCGATCTCGCCGCGCGCTGGCTGCTCAACATCGCCTACATGACGGTCGGCGAGTATCCAGACAAGGTGCCCCCACCGTTGCTGATTCCGCCGAAGGCGTTCGAGTCGGAGGAGACCATTCCGCGTTTTCGCAACATCGCGCCCGAGCTCGGCCTGGATACATTCAATGTTGCGGGAAGCGCCATCGCCGACGACTTCGATGGCGACGGCGATCTCGACCTGGTGATGACCACGGCCGATCCGCGCGGTCAGCTTCGCTACTACCGCAATGAGGACGGCGCGTTCGTCGATCGCACGGAGCAGGCGGGGCTGCACGGGCTGCCCGGCGGCTTGAACGTGATTCAGGCCGACTACGACAACGACGGCGATGTCGACGTGCTCGTGCTGCGCGGCGGATGGCTCGAGGCCAGCGGGCGCTATCCGAAATCGCTGCTCCGCAACGACGGGCACGGCGTCTTTACCGATGTCACGATCGATGCCGGCCTCGCGCGCGTGCATTTCCCGACGCAGACCGCGGCATGGGGCGACTACGACAACGACGGCGATCTCGATCTCTACGTCGGCAACGAATCATCGTCGGCGATCAGCGCGCCGAGCCAGCTGTTTCGCAACAACGGCGACGGCACGTTCACCGACGTCGCGCCGGAGGCCGGCGTGCTGAACAACCGCTACGCGAAGGCAGTCGTGTGGGGCGACTACAACGGCGATCGATGGCCCGACCTCTACGTGTCGAACTACAAGGGACCCAATCGCCTCTATCGCAACAACGGCAACGGTACGTTCACCGACGTCGCAGAAGAGCTCGGCGTCACGCAGCCGATCACCAGCTTCCCGGCGTGGTTCTGGGACGTCGACAACGACGGCGTCCTCGACATCTACGTCGCGGCGTACTCCGCCGAGATCGCCGATCTGGCATCGAGCGCGCTGGGGCTCCCGGTGCACACCGAGCTCGCGAAGCTGTATCGAGGCACCGGCAACGGGCGCTTCGAAGACGCCACGGCGCGCTTCAATCTGACGCGACCGAATGCGCCAATGGGATCGAACTTCGGCGACCTCGACAACGACGGCTATCCCGATTTCTATCTGGGCACGGGGTACCCGGGCTTTCAGAATCTGATGCCGAACGTGATGTATCACAACCAGCGCGGCACCCGGTTCGCCGATGTCTCGACGTCAGGCGGCTTTGCCCACCTGCAGAAGGGACACGGCGTCGTCTTCGCCGACTTCGATCACGATGGCGATCAGGACATTTTCGAGGAGATGGGCGGCGCGTATCTCGGCGACAAGGCGCACAACGTGTTCTACGAGAACCCGGGATTCGGCAATCACTGGCTGACGCTGAAGCTCACCGGCGTGCGATCCAATCGATCGGCCATCGGCGCACGCATCAAGGCCGACATCGTCGAGGACGACAGGCGTCGATCCGTCTACAAGTGGGTGAACAGCGGCGGGACGTTCGGTGGGAACCCGCTGCGTCAGACGATCGGCCTCGGCAAAGCCACGACAATCGAGACGCTCGAGATCTTCTGGCCCACGACAGGTCAAACGCAGACGTTCAAGAACGTGCGCGCCGATCAGGCGATCGAGGTCGTGGAGGGCGCGCAGGCATATGCGCCGCTGAATCTGAAGCGATTGACACTTGGACACGGCACGGCGGCGCACCAGCACTAGGCCTCAGGGCCCAGGCCTCAGGCCTCAGGGCGGGGCTTGGCCCCAGGCCTGATCCCTGGCCCAGCCCTGAGGCCTGAGGCCGGGCCCTGAGGCCTACTGTGGCCGCGGGTGATGAACAGGATCATCATCCGCCCACGGAGTGCGGCACGGCCGGTGCGCCTCGTACAGCTGTGCTGTGTCTCTCAGCCTGGGGACGAGATCGGTGCGGCCGGCCTGCCGCGCCAGATCGATCGCTTCGCGCTGCCATCGAATCGCTTCATCAAAGCGTCCGAGTTCGGCCTGGGTCATCGCCATCGTCTCGGTCAGCGACGGCGAGCGCTGCGCCTTCATCAGCGCCGACGCGATCGCCGCGGCGCGGCGGCCGTCGCGCACGCGATCGTCGGGGGCCGCAGCCAGCACCCGCGCCAGCGCGTGCGCGAATCCGAGTTGATCGGGAAACGCTTTGACGCCAGCCTCCAAGCGATCGCGCGCCTCACGATAGCGCCCGAGTCGAACCAGCCCCATGGCGGAGCCGAAGCTGGCCTGCGAGACGGAGGGATCGGCGCGCAGGATCTCGTCGTACTGCGTCAGCGACTCCTCGACGCGGCCGTTGCGACGCAGCGCGTTGGCCAGGCTGAAGCGGGCGTCGAGGTTCTTCGGATCGCCGCCGATCGTCGCCGTGAACTCGTCGATCGCGCCGCGATCGTCACCGCGGGTTTCGAGCAACAGGCCGAGCACGAAGTGCGCTCGGGTGAACGAGGGCGACAATCGGATCGCTTCGCGATACTGCCCCATCGCGCGATCGGCATCGCCCTGCATGTAGTAGGCCGTGCCCAGGTTCAAGTGCGTGGACGCATTGTTCGGCGCGAGCGCGATCGCCTTTGACAGCTGCGCAACCGCTTCACTCCACTGCTTGTCCTCGAGCGCCTTCGATCCGCGCGCCTCGAATGCCGACGCATTCTGCAGCAGATCGGCCAGCTCGCCCATCAGCGGATCGGGCGGCGTGAGCTCGCCGTTGCCGCGCAGGCGCAAGTGGGCATCGGCCTGGTCTTTCTTGCCAAGGCCGCGGTACGCCATCGCCAGCGGGTAGTGGATGCGTGTGGCCTGGGGCGCTGCGGTGAGGGCGCGTTCGAGATCGCTGACGGCCTCGGCGTAGTTCTGCTTCGCCAGGGCAACGCGGCCCAAACCGTACAGCACCGCGCCCGCATTCGGCTCCAGCGCACGTGCCTTGCCGAGCGGCGCCTCGGCGGCCTGCGGCTCGTTGAGCGTGAGGTGCATCTCCGCCAGCCACACCAGCGCCGGCACCTCGTCCCCTTTGATCGCGATCGCGCGCTCGAACGCGCTCGCCGCTTTCATCGGATCGTTCTTCAGCCTGAAGACGTGACCCAGGTAGTAGGGCCACCGCATCTCCGACGGCGCGAGCACCGCGGCGTTCTCGAGACAGGCTTCTGCCGCGTCGTAGTACTCGGTGGCGATGAACAGCTTCCCCATCTCGCCGTACGCGTCGGCAAGCGCTGACGATGGCGTGTCCGCCTTTGCGATCGCCGCTTCCAGCCCCGCGTACCGCGCGCGCACCTGCGACTGCACCGACTCGGCCGCGTTCGACAGATCGGGCAGTGCAACCGGCTCGAGCGAGGGTCGTGCTGCTGCTGGAGGCGCAGCGGGCTGCGTGCATGCGGGAATGAGACAGAGCGCCGCAACCAGCAGCGCGACCTGCCTCACTTGCCCTCGCCTTGTTTCAGCGTCACGTAGCGATCGACCGTCTGATCGGTCCACGTCTCGGTCTTTCCGTCGGGCCATCGTACGCGAACGGTAACGGGTTCGCTCGATTCGCCAAGACCCACGAGCACGCGAGGATCGTTGGCCGAGGCATAGCTGCCATCAGATCGCGATCGTCTCCACAGCGACGGCTTCCCCTTGCGCACGATCTCGACGCGCGCGCCGAGCATGTCGCGAGTCTGGGCCGCCTGAAGGCGGCCCCCACGACGGTCAACGTAGGGGCCACCTTTAGGTGGCCCAATCACGCGCACGCCTAACCAATGATGCCCCTGCGACGCCTGGTTGATCAGCAACCGAACCGGTCCGTTGTTATTGCCGATCAACACATCGACGTCACCGTCGTTGTCGACGTCGCCGAACGCGACGCCGCGGCCGACTTCCGATAACGCGAACGCCGCGCCCGCGCGCGCCGTGACGTCCTCGAAGCGCCCATTCCCGGCATTGCGCAGCAGCAGCTTCTTCTGATGCAGCGGATGCGGATCGTGCGCTTGACGCTGCGCTTCGATGATTTGCACCGTGCCGTTCACCGCCATGAGATCGAGACGGCCGTCGTTGTCGAAGTCGATCCACCCGGTGCCGAAACCGGTGAAGGCAAGACTCGTCGGACCGACGGTCGACGGTGCGCTCATGTCGGTGAACACGCCCGTGCCGTCGTTGACGTACAGGTTGCTGCCTTCCGCGGCCAGTTCCGTCATCACCAGATCTTCATCGCCGTCATCGTCAAAATCGGCGGCATCGACGCCCATGCTGCCTTCGGGCTTGCCACTGATCGGAAGCGCGACGCCGGCGGCGAGCGCCACGTTCTCGAACGTGCCGTCATGACGGTTGATCCAGAGCTGATTCTCCTTGCCGTCGTTGGCGACGTAGATGTCGATCCATCCGTCGCCGTTGAAATCGGCGGTCGACACGCCAAGCGCGGGGCCGAACTCGCGCGCGATGTGCGACGCGGCGCTCACATCTCTGAACGTGCCGTTCCGTTCGTTGTGATAGAGGCGAGCGGGGAGCGCCGGATACGCATCCGGAGTGCAGTAGCCGGGCGCCCCCGACGGCCCGAAGCACGGCCCGCTTCGTGCCAACTCGTAGCGCAGGTAGTTGCCGACGTAGAGATCGAGCCAGCCATCTCGATCGATGTCGACAAACGCCGCCGACACGCTCCACGAGCGCTCGTCGACGCCGGTGGCGTGCGCCACGTCGGTGAACGTGCCGTTGCCGTTGTTGCGCAGAAGCTGATTGGGCGCGTCGAACTTCGTGAGATAGAGATCGATCCAGCCGTCGTTGTTGAAGTCGCCTGCGGCCACGCCCATGCCGTAGCCAGTGGTCACAATCCCGCTCGCGTCGGTCACATCCGTGAAATGTAGGGTACGTGACCCGTCTGCGTTGATCGTGAGATCGTTTCGAAAGAGCTTGCTCGTAGGCCGGGTCTTGCTCTTTAGACCCGGCGTCGCGTCCTTCGCTTCCGATCCGAGCATCCCGCTCTGCACCAAGAAGACATCAAGGTCCCCGTCGTTGTCGTAGTCGAAGAGCGCTACGCCAGGCGCCATGATCTCGGGCAGATAGAAGTGCCCCGACATCCCGTTGACGTGCACGAAGTCGAGCCCTGACTGCGCCGCGCGTTCGACGAACCACTCGGCGTCGCCCGCCCGCGAATCAGTGGACGATGGTCGACTCTCGGTGGGCTGACTCCCGCTGCAGCTGGAAGCGACGATCGCGAGGAGACCTGCGAGGAGGCGGCGCATCAATGACGCGTGCCGCGGACCGGAATCTCTCGAAGTACCGAGGCCACCGCGCCGTGCGCGATCACGACGTCTGGCGCTTCCTGCAGTGCCGTGAGATAGCGCTCCTCGAAGGGCCTGTCGGTTTCATCGGGCGCCAGCAGCCGTCGCGCGTGCGCCACGATCGCATCGACGTCGGCGACGATGTCGGGAGCGTCATCGTCGAGCGTCTGATCGATGCGCACGATGAGCTCGGACACTGGCCGCAGCCATGCGAACTGGGGATCGGTCACGATGACGCGCAGCAGCTCACCCTTGGCGAGGCGTCCATGCGCGCGCTCGTAGGCCGAGCGCTCCCACTCGAGGAGGGCTTTGTGCAGCGGCAGGAGCGCATGCCGCAAGTCGGTGAGCAGCTGACGCTCGGAATCTTTCATCGTCAAAAACCTGTAATTCAGAATTCAGAATGCAGAATGCAGACACTGACGGCCCAGCCAAATCGGCAATCGTTTCTGCATTCTGAATTCCGCATTCTGCATTACAGGATCACGGATTAGCCGTGGGCGTCGCTACCAGGTGGGATCTTTGACCTTTGCCGCGTCCCCAAACCTCGGCCGCGGGCGCCGGCCGCTGCGGCGGGCGCTTGCCCTTCCTGCGCGAGAGTGGGCAACTCAGCGCCGGCCAGCGTCAGCGCAGCCACACCGGCGATTGCCAGATGAGGAAGGGACATCGAGACACGTCGATTCATACCGGTTATTCCTCGCGGAACGTTATCAGTTGGTTCGAGCATTGGACAAGCGCGTCGGGAGTCGTTTTCGAACGATCTCCCCTGAATTTGACTCCCGACCTTGTCGGTCCAGGGCCTATAATTTCTGAGGTGAATTCGCGAAACCTCTTGGAGAGGCATCGGCCATGAGAACGTGCCTGATCGCGGTCCTGGGTTCATTGATGTGTGCGTCGACGCTCGCTGCCGCCGATGCGCCGACCTTCTACAAAGACGTCCTGCCGATCCTGCAGGCCAACTGTCAGACGTGTCATCGGCCCGGTGAAGTGGCGCCGATGTCGCTGGTCACGTACGAGCAGGCCAGGCCCTGGGCGCGTGCGATCAAAACCGCCACCGCCTCGCGGCAGATGCCGCCGTGGTTTGCCGATCCCAGCTACGGCCACTTCGCGAACCAGCGTCGTCTGAACGATCGCGACATCGCCACGTTGGCGGCGTGGGCCGACAGCGGCGCGGCACCCGGCGATCCAACCACTGCGCCAGCACCACTGACGTTCGAGAGCGGCTGGAACATCAAGCCCGACGTCATCGTCGAGATGCCGAAGCCATTCGAGCTGCCGGCGCGCGGCACCATCAACTACAAGTACGTGCTCGTGAAGACGAACTTCAAGGAAGACATGTGGGTCACCGCGGCGGAAATGCGTCCCGGCAATCCCGCCGTTCTGCATCATGGCAAGGTGTGGGTGCGTCCGCCCGGATCGACGTGGATGGACAAAGCGGTTCCCGGCGAAGCCTACGAAGTAGAAACGCAGCGCGACATCCTCGGCAAGAACGCGATCGAGGACGGCAACGACATCCTCGGCAAGTTCAATCCCGGTCTCGGTGCGCAGCGCTTCGATCAGGAGGGCGCGGCGAAGTTCATCCCGAAGGGATCCGATCTCGTGTTCGAGCTGCACTACACCACCTCCGGCACGCCGAGCACCGATGTGTCGAAGGTCGGGTTCGTGCTGGCCAAGACCCCGCCGCAGACGCGCTACTACTTCCACGCCGGACCCACGGCGTTGAACCTGGCGATTCCGGCCAACGACGGCAAGGCGGAAGTGGTCAGCGAGATCACGTTCGGCGAGAACGCCAAGCTGGTGTACGCCCAGCCGCACATGCATCTTCGCGGCAAGGACTTTGAGCTGCGTGTCGTGACGCCAGATGGGCAGAGCCAGACGGTGCTCAAGGGCAATTGGAATTTCGAATGGCAGATGGGCTACCAGTACGCCGAGCCGATCGCGCTGCCGAAAGGATCGAAGCTGCGGCTGATCAGCCACTTTGACAACTCGAAGGCCAATCGCTTCAACCCCGATCCCGAATCGAAGGTCGTGTGGGGTCCACAGAACTGGGATGAGATGAGCAACTGCTTCATCGGCGTCCTCTTCGATCGCAACACATCTCCGCAGAAAGTGTTCCTGCGATCGGGGCCAAGCCTGCTGCCGCGCGCCGAATATGGTCCGACGCTCGCGACGTTCGACGCCGCCGGCGCCAACGCTGTGGCACCGGCCGGCAACGGCGGCCCGGGCGACTTCGACGTGAAGGTCGATCCGAAGCGCGGCAACTAAGACGTCGTACGTGGGGCCGCCTTGTCGGCGGCCCATTCACCGTCACACATAGGGCCGCCCCAATGCGGCCCTTTTTGTTATGTCACTACCGGGCTTTTCTCTGTTCGATACACCGCTCGGTCGATGCGGTGTCGCCTGGACCGATCGCGGTGTCGGCAGCGTGCTGCTGCCCGACTCCGATGCGGCGCTGCGCTCGCGGCTGGCCCGCCGCTTCCCTGCCGCGGCCGAGATCGCACCGCCGAGCGACGTGAAACGGGCGATCGAGGCCATCGTCGATCTGCTCGCTGGCCAGCCGGTCGATCTGTCGTTCGTGCATCTCGACATGAACGGCGTGCCCGAATTCAACCAGCGCGTCTATGCCGCGGCACGTCTGATTCGGCCGGGCGCTACGATGACCTACGGTGAGATCGCGCGCCGTCTCGGCGTACCTGGTTCCGCGCGCGCCGTCGGTCAGGCGCTCGGACGCAATCCATTTCCGATCATCGTGCCCTGTCATCGCGTGGTCGCTGCGGACGGCAAGACTGGCGGCTTCTCGGCGCCGGGCGGTGCGTCGACAAAGCTGCGCATGCTCGCGATCGAAGGTCAGCGGTTGTTGTGAGATGCCGTACGTAGTGTCCGGCTTCAGCCGGACCCTACAGCGGCTTCAACTCCGACGCGACTCCGTCGGGCAATGGAAACTCGTCGACCACCATCATCATCGCGACCACCTGATACATCCCCAGCGTACCGACGAGATCGACGACCCCGCGATCGCCACCGAGCACGGCGCGCGCCTCTTGGAGCGTCGCATCGCTGACGCGTTTTCGAGTCAGGAGCTCATTGCAGAACGTGTAGACGGCGGCGACGTCGCGTTCCATGGCCGCGGGACGGCGACCATCGCGGACCGCATCGATCACGGCCGCCGGCACACCCGCGCGCTCGGCCGCTCGTCGATGCACGTACCACGCGTAGTGCGCGGTCCAGGCCCTCGCCCCCATGATGATCGCCAGCTCACTGAGCTTCGGAGGCACGATCGAATAGCCCTCGCGTCCCGCGAATCGCGCGTAGGCGATCGCCTTCTGCGCCAGGTCGCCAAACGTCGGGCTGACGATCATCACGCCCAGCGACCCGCTGATGTCGCCGCGCGGCCCGCTGAGCACACTGGTCACGAACGCCTTCTGCTCGGCCGTCATCGCGTCGTACGACGATGGGCGGGGGATGCGGCCGCCCTTCAGACTGGCCACCGCTTTGCGAAGCTCGTCGATCGATGGTGGCTTTGCATCGCGGCCCTGCGCCGAGGCGATCGCAAAGCCAAGGGCAGCACCTGCTAGACCAATCGCACACGCATGAAGAAGTTTTGGGCGCATCGTCGCTCCTTTGCGCCCTTATTCTCGTCTCAGGCAGTCCCAAGTTCCAGAACTTCGGAACTGCGGAACTCTGGAACTACGGAACTACTGATTAGTAGAAAACGATTTCGTTCGACGGCGGCGCCTGCCCGCACGAATTGCGTGCGTGCACGCGGGCGTAGTAGTTGGTGGCGGGGTTGGTTCCAACCCCAGCCCACGTATAGGTCGTGTTGCTGGTGTTGGTGAAGATGATGTCGCCCTTACCCGAGGCGGTGCCGATCTGAATGTCGTACTGGGTCGCGCCCGAGGAGGCGTTCCACGTGAAGACGCGCGTGCTGTCGCCGATGAGGCTCACGTTCAGCCCGGTGACCTGCGCCGGCGCGCATGACGGGGCGGGCGCGGGGGCCGGTGTGGTCGCGGGTGGCGTCGAGGGCGTCGGGGCCGTAGGCGAAGGATTCGGGCCCTCATCACTGCCGCATGCGACTGCGAGCATTGCCGTCACGATCACGCACGAGAGTCCGGCTCGATTCATCGACATGACGCTAATCCAATTTACAGAAGGGCAATGGCCGTACCGGCTCCCAGCCGCGTGAAGCCCAACGCAGATGCGCGCACCTCGGCCGCCGCTTGGTTACGACTTGCGCAGCAGCCTTGCAGTTTCGTTAGTCGACCCTCACCAACAGCGGGCCAGTTGCCCGCCGCGGAACACGAACACGGTTGTGGCGGCTTCACGGCTGGCGGTCCGACAGTCCTCTTCGCTCCGTCGGAGTTCGGCCGACCACTCGTTGCCCTTGAACAGATGGACGGCGGCAGGCAGCAGGGTGCCAAAGGCGCTTTCGAGGCCGTATCGCATCGTGACGTCGTCGAGGAGGAGGATTCGTCGGGCCGTCGACGGTGCTTCGGTCGTGAGCGCGCCGATCACCGACGCCGACACGTCGGCAGGAGCAACCCAGCGTTCATCGCGCTGCCAGTACACAGGAATCAAGGCGAACACCGCGACGATCAATCCGACGGAGGCGATCCGGAATCGCCGTGCGTTGCTGCGCAACCCGCATGACGCGAGTGCCGACGCGGCCAGCGCAAATCCGATCGACGGTGTCAACGCGTAGAGGTCCGAGCGGTTTGCCGCGAACAGCGTGAGCCCGAAGAATCCAGCAATCCACAGCGCCCCAAAGACGATGGCCTGTCGCTCCGATGGCTGTAGGGGCGACGACAGACGTGCGGCAAGCGTGACGACGAGCGCCGCGATCGAGCTGATGAGCCCGGCACGCACTGCGTATTCGCCGACATTGCGGATGAACGCGCGCGGGTCGGCGGTCACCGGATAGTGCGCGGGCAGGTTGTCCGGGCCGAACGCGCCGCTGTTGATCCGCAGCACGGCATAGATCGCAAGCGCCGCCCACAACCAGGATGTCGCTTTGAGCGTCGAGACGAGTTCCGTGCGACCGCGGTGCGACCACCACACGAACGCCGTCATGATCGCAGGGAGCAGCGCGGCTTCTTCCTTGGAGAGCAGCGCCAGCAGGCACAACACGCCTGCTGTTTTGTAGCGCTCGCGCAGCACCGCATCAGCGGTGGCCAGCGCGAAGATGCACAACATCAACGCGGTGCGTCCGCTGATCCAGAGCAGTGCCATACGCGGCGCGTGAATGTCGAACGCCCAGAGTGCAGACGCCAGGAGAGCAGCGGCAGGCGGCAACCCCAGCGTTCGCGCCACGCGATAGATCAAGCCAGCCACGAGCGCAAAGAGCACGACGTTGGTGGCCGCGTAGCCGCGAGGATTGAGATCCCAGATCGCGTAATCGGCGCTGAATGTCAACGAGACCAGGGGACGATAGAAGCCGGGGGCGTGGGTGAAGATGCGCGCGAGATCGCTCGTCGACGCGATGTGGCTGCTTTCCATCCACTCGAAGTCGTCGCGGACGAAGCCGTGTCCGAGATCGGGAGCGTAGATCGCGGCGAAGGCCACTACGAGCGCGAGCACGGCGAGCCGGCGAGACACGAAAGACGATTCTAGATGACATCATGTCGCAACAGCGCGAGCGACTCTGAGTTAAAGTTCGTGGCGTCTGCGCGGCAGAGAACTGGACGACACATATGACATTCGACGAAGTGGTCACCAGCCTGAAGCAGCGGGGTACTTCCCTCGGCGACTACCATCAACTATCGCTCGTGGGCAAAGCAGCGCCTGCGATGCAGGGGCACATTTCCGGCGGCTTCTGCGCCGGCGCGTCGGTAGATTGGCTTCGGTGCGTGCTCCAAGGTGCGGGTGCAGACCATCGTCCGGACGTCAATCTGGCCGGCGTCGCCTACCTGTCACAAGTGCCGCAACAGAGGGAGAAGTTCCGGGCGGATTACAACTCAAAGGTCCAGGCACTGCAGGCAGAGAGCGCCCGAACTGAGAGCCAGAAACTCGCTGCCGTCCACCAACGCGCCCAACAACTCCTGGACGCCAAATTGAAGACGGCGGGAGTGACGCAGGCCGAGTTCGATCAGTTCCAGACGGACCTGCAAGCGGCCGTGGAGAAACAAGAGAAGGCCTTAGAGGAAGAGAAGCGCGTCGCCAAGGGAAAGTTCGATGCAGCGCTCTCGCAAGATGTTGTCTTCGCGCGCTTCTGGACGCATTTCGTCACGTTCGTCGATGGGAAGCTCGCGGCGAAACTCGGAGCTCACAAGTACTCGAGTCTCACGGTCGTCGGCGCGTCCAAGCCGACGAGCTACCAGCCAAACGGCGTCGTCGCCTTGATCGATACGATCTTGAACGACAAGCGTCTCACCGCCGGCAACGGTGTGCTCATCGGCATCTATCCGCCCAGCGAGGCGGGCGGCCACGCGATTGCGATCCGTCGCCTCAATTCGGGCGATTACCACTTCTTCGATCCAAACTTCGGTGTGTTCGAGTTCAAGCCCGAGAACGTACGATGGGCCTTCGTGTTCCTGTTCTTGAAGGGCTACCCGACACTCGAGCCGCGTACTCGCGACGGCAAGGACTACCAGGTCAAAGGTGAAGTGCGGGGCGAATACGTCATCTTCAAGGGCCTGCCCTCGTCGCCGCCGGCGGTGAAACACCAGCCAACGGCTG
>Ga0075425_100001163_pt1 | contig 25508 bp, 22 predicted proteins | sample SoiMethybrSBSTD4_FD_75300 | JGI IMG/M metagenome (GOLD analysis project Ga0075425, IMG submission 75300) | Bulk soil microbial communities from a Populus tree surrounding site in Tennessee, USA - Soil MetaG P. TD hybrid SBSTD4 | ecosystem: Environmental > Terrestrial > Soil > Tree plantation...
GCCATCGCCCGCGTCACCTCCGGCAAGAAGACCGGCATGTTCGTGATGCAGCACGGGCCTGGGACCGAGAACGCCTACGGCGGCATCGCTCAGGCCTACAGCGAATCCGTGCCAATCCTCGTCATGCCCATGGGCTATGCGCAGCGCATCGCCTGGGTCGAACGCAACTATATGGCCTCGCTCTGCATGCGGGACATCACCAAGTCGGCCGAACCCGTGACATCGGCCAAAGAGCTTCCGAACGTGATGCGGCGAGCGTTCCAGCGTCTGCGCTCCGGCCGAGGCGGCCCCGTTCTTGTCGAGGTACCAAACGACCTGTGGGCACAGGACTGCGATCCAAAAGATTACGTGTGTCCCAAGCGGGTGCGCACCGGGACCGATCCTGACGCCGTGCGCGAAGCGGCCAAGATGCTCGTCGCCGCCAAGCGGCCAGTGATCTATGCAGGCACAGGGGTGCATTGGGCCGAGGCATGGGACGAGCTCAAAGAGCTTGCCGAGCTGTTGGCCGTCCCGGTGACGACAAGCCTCGGTGGTAAGAGCGCATTCCCCGAGACGCATCCGCTGTCGCTCGGCTCGGGCGGCCTCGCCATCCCGCAGACGGTGCGCACGTTCCTCGACAAATCGGACCTGATCTTCGGGATCGGCTGCTCGTTCACGGAGACGAACTTTGGCGTCAAGATGCCGGCCGGCGCGCATATCATCCAGGCCACCCTCGACCCCGGCGATATCAACAAGGACATCCCCGTAACACTGGGCGTGGCAGGCGATGCAAAGCTCGTCCTCGCGGCCCTGATCGGCGAGGTAGAAAAGCTCCGTGGCAGGAGCAAGAAAGACCCCGCGCCGGTGGCCAAGGAGATTGCCGACACCCACGAGCCCTGGCTTGCCAAGTGGATGGGCAAGCTCACAGACGACAGCGCGCCACTCAACCCCTACCGCGTGATCTGGGATCTGCACAAGACAGTGGACGTCGCCAACACCATCATCACCCACGACGCCGGCAGCCCGCGCGACCAGCTGTCGCCATTCTGGCGGCCCATCACGCCCCTCTCCTACATCGGTTGGGGCAAGACCACCCAGTTGGGCTACGGCTTGGGTCTCGCCATGGGTGCCAAGCTTGCCAAGCCTGACAAGCTTTGTATCAACGTGTGGGGCGACGCGGCCATCGGCTTTACCGGTATGGATTTCGAGACCGCCGTGCGCGAGCGCATTCCAATCCTATCCATTCTGCTCAACAACTTCTCCATGGCAATCGAACTCAAGGTGATGCCGGTGTCGACGGAGCGATATCGCGCCACCGACATCTCCGGCGACTATGCCGCAATGGCTCGCGCCTTCGGTGGTTATGGCGAGCGGGTGGAGCGGCCAGCCGACATCGTGCCTGCCATCAAGCGCGGCATCACCGCCACCGAGAAGGGCCAGCCGGCACTTCTGGAATTCATCACGGCCAAAGAAGTCAGCGTCTCGCGGCTCTAGGTCATGGAGGGGCACGGGCCGGGCTCGACCACCCCTGGAGCACAATGTCGAGGTCGTGCGGCAGCGAGGCGACCGGCACCGCCATCGGCGGGATTGCGCGTGGCGCCAGTGGCGCGCACAAAAACAAGACCACCGGCGCTCCCTCAGCCTCACCTGGCACGGAAGGGGCCCAAGGCAATTCGGGGTCTTTCGGTTGTGGGGGGCCGGCAGCCCCTCGCCGATCCCCATCGCCACGGCGTCAGAGCCGATCCCAAAGCCGCCGCAGGCAGCGCGCTTGTGTCTTGTGGCTCGCCCAGGACGCGCTCGCTGCGGCGTTGCGTGCGCTTCTGTTTGCGCTCGCCATCAGCCGATTGGGTGCGGTTCCCGCAGCGGCGCAGACGGCGGTCGATCTCCAGCTGGTGCTTGCCGTCGACGCTTCCGGCAGTGTGAGCGAGGAGCGCTTCGAGCTGCAAAAGCGCGGCTACGTCGCCGCGTTCCGCAGCCCACAATTGGCGCGTGCGATCGGCTCCGGTCCGGCGCACGCCATCGCCGTCACCATGGTGCAGTGGACTGGCCCGGCACTTCAGGTGCAAGTCATCCCTTGGATGATCATCGGCGACGAGGCCTCCATGGAGCGCTTGGCGGTAGCCATCGCTGCGGCGCCGCGCCAGCTGTTCGGCGGCGGAACATCGATCAGTGGGGCCATCGACCATGCGCTGGGACTGTTCGGCACGGGCCCCTTCAGCGGCGGACGCCGGGTGATCGACATCTCCGGCGACGGCCGCAACAACCGCGGCCGGCCCGCGGCCGAGGCCCGCGATGACGCCGTGCGGGCGGGCGCCAGCATCAACGGTCTGCCAATCCTGGCGATCGAGCCTGACCTCGAAACCTTCTACCGCGACAATGTGATCGGCGGACCGGGTGCCTTCGTCATCGCCGCCGCCTCCTTTGCCACCTTCGCCGATGCCATCCTGAAGAAGCTCATCATCGAGATTTCCGACGGCGCGAGCATGCGGTCCGTCGCGAGGGCGTCGAGTTCGCCAGGCAACGCAAAGGCGGATTAGCAATGCTAACATCGCCACCCCTGAAGTGATGTAGTTGAGAGAGTAGCGTCCCCCATGTCCGTGCGTCAGCGCCGGCCCGCCGGCCCGCCCACCAATCGCGTGCTGGTCGGCGACTGTCTGGAGGAACTGGCTCGGCTTCCCCAGGAGAGCGTCGATCTCGTCTTCGCCGACCCCCCCTATAACCTGCAGCTCGAACGCCAACTCTTGCGCCCCAATAATACGGTGGTCGACGGCGTCGACGAACCTTGGGACAAGTTCTCCTCTTTCGCCGACTATGACCGCTTCTCGCGCGCCTGGCTCAGGCATTGCCGCCGCGTGCTCAAGCCCGACGGGGCCATCTGGGTGATCGGCTCCTACCACAACATCTTTCGCATCGGCGCGGCGCTGCAGGATCTGGGCTTCTGGATTCAGAACGATGTCGTTTGGCGCAAGACCAACCCCATGCCCAACTTCCGCGGCAAGCGCTTCACCAATGCGCACGAGACGCTGATCTGGGCCGGTCGGGATGCCAAATCGCGCGTCACGTTCAATTATGATGCCATGAAAGCGCTCAACGACGACGTGCAGATGCGCTCCGATTGGTTATTTCCAATCTGTTCGGGCCCGGAGCGGCTCAAAGACGGAGTGGGGCGTAAGGCCCACCCAACGCAGAAGCCCGAGGCGCTGCTCAGCCGCATCCTGCTGGCCTCGACGGCGCCGGGCGACCTCGTGCTGGATCCCTTCTTCGGCACGGGAACGACCGGCGCGGCGGCGCGGCGGCTGGGACGGCGGTGGCTCGGCATCGAGCGCGATCCGGTCTACGCCGAGGCAGCTGCGGAGCGCATCGCCAACGTGCGACTACTTCCAGCCGTGGCGCTCGAGACGGCCAAGTCCAAGCGCACCGAGCCGCGCATCCCCTTCGGTACCATCATCGAGCTGCGCATCCTGGAACCCGGCATCGTGCTCACCGATGAGCGCGGTCGCCTGCGCGCAGAGGTCAAGGCCGACGGGACGCTGAGCCTCGCCGGTCGGCAGGGCTCGATCCATCGGCTGGGGGCCGAGGTGCAAGGCAAAGCGGCGTGCAACGGCTGGACCTTTTGGCACTATGAGGCGCAAGGCGTCTTGAAACCGATCGACGCGTTGCGCGAACAAGCCCGCCGCCGCCTTGGGCTGTCGGCGCCGATGCCGCCGGGCGGGATTGCCGCGTCCGAGTAGCTCGACCCCTCTGCGGTTGAGGCTTGCCAGCCCATCGCCGATAGTTGGGCGCGACCCCGCCAGGGCGTCGGCAAACACCATCTCGGGTAGGACGCGTCTCATGCTGGCCCCGCGCCTCGAAGGTTTCCTCAATAGCGGCCGGGTCAGGCGCTGGCGGCGCACCTTGACGCGTCTGGCCGGGTACGGCACCGCGCCTTATCCCCCGCCCGTCCGGCGCCGCCTGCGCATCATGAATGTGGCTGCCTACCTCATCGCCCTCTTCACGCTTATTTATACGGTCGAACAAATCATCCTCGATTTTCAGACGTGGAAGCCGGTCATCGGCATCAATCTGGTCTTGATTGTGATCGCATTGGGCGCGCCCTTTCTGCATCGCTTCAATGAGATCGCGGGAGCCCTGACGTTGGGCATATCCGAGAACGTCGGCCTGTTCGCGCTCACTTGGATCCTGGGTACGGAGGCGGGGCTGCACATGCAGTACTTCGCCGCCGTCGCCGGCTATTTCGTGGTGTTCGGCCTCGGGCGGATAAGGCTGATCATCGCGCTCATCTTGGCCGGGCTCGTGCTGCACCTTGCGGCATGGATGTGGTTCACGCCGGAACATGCGCTACTTCACGTGCGGCCCTACGAGCTCGCCGAGCTCTACGTCACCGCCGTCATGACAACCTCTGCCATGGTCGCGGCCGTGGTCTATTATGCATTCCGCCTGGCCGAGCAGGCCCAGGAGGAAACCGACACGCTGCTCCATAATATTCTGCCCACGTCAATCGTCGACCGGCTCAAGGGTACGCCCGGAACCGTCATCGCCGATGAGCTTGCCGATGCGTCAGTGCTGTTTGCCGACCTCAAGGGCTTCGTGGCACTCGCTAAACGGTTGGGGCCGGCGCGCACCGTCGAGCTGCTCAACGCCGTCGTAAGCGCGTTCGACGACCTTGCCGAAGAGTGGCGGGTGGAGAAGATCAAGACGATTGGGGACGCCTACATGGCGGCCTGCGGCATTCCCGAACCCGCCTCCGACCACGCCCAGCGCCTCGGTGGCATGGCCCTTGCTATGCACGCCGCATTGTCGCGCATTGCGCAGGAGCGCGGCGTGTCCTTGGCGCTCAGGATCGGCATCGCCACCGGTCCCGTGTTGGCGGGGGTGATCGGAGCCAAGCGGCTCACATACGACGTGTGGGGCGACACCGTGAACCTCGCGGCGCGCCTCGAAGGTCAGAGCCAACCCGGACGCGTCCTGGTCTCGCGCGTCACCAAGACGCGCGTCGAGCAGCGCTTTGCCATGGAGCGCTGCGGCGCGCTCGAGCTCAAGGGGTTTGGCGTCGAGGAGGCCTGGTATCTTGTCCGGGATCTGCACACGCATCCAGCACCGCCGGCTCTATCCGGTCCTGCTCCGGCGCCGGCATGAAGCGGGTGCCTCATCCTCTACATCGTGGCCCCGATCTGCCAGGGCACGAATTCGTTGTCGCCGTAGCCCAGAAGCTCGCTCTTGGTCTTCTCGCCGGAAGCAACGCGCAGGACCGTCTCGAAGATCTCCGTGCCTTTGGCCTCGATCGATACGCCGTCGAGGACGTCGCCGCAGTTGATGTCCATGTCGTCGAGCATGCGCCGATAGACGTCGTGGTTGGTGGCAAGCTTGATCGACGGCGTGGGCTTGCAGCCGTATGCCGAGCCTCGCCCCGTGGTGAAGCAGAGCACGTTGCAACCCCCTGCCACCTGGCCGGTCGCAGCGACGGGGTCATAGCCCGGCGTGTCCATGTAGACGAAGCCCTTGGCGGTCACCGGCTCGGCGTAGCGGTAGACCTCGTTGAGCGTCGTGGTGCCGCCTTTGGCGGCTGCACCCAGCGATTTTTCCAGGATGGTGGTGAGCCCGCCCGCCTTGTTGCCGGGGGAGGGATTGTTGTCCATGGAGCCGTTGTTCTTGGCGCAATAGTCCTGCCACCAGCGGATGATGTCGACGAGCTTCTGGCCCACTTTCGCATCGCGCGCGCGGCGCGTAAGCAGGTGCTCGGCGCCGTAGATCTCCGGCGTCTCCGACAGCACCGCCGTGCCGCCGTGGCGCACCAAAGTGTCGACTGCAGCACCCAGCGCCGGATTGGCAGTGATGCCGGAGTACCCATCCGAACCACCGCATTGCAACGCGAGCATGAGCTCGCTGACCGGCACGGTCTCCCGCCGCGCTTGGTTGGCGCGCGGCAGCATCTCCTTGATCCGGGCAACACCAGCCTCGATCGTCCGCCTGGTGCCACCCGTATCCTGGATGGTCATGGTACGGAAGTTGTCGCCCTCGATGAGGCCGTATTTGGCCTTCAGCCGCTCGATCTGGAAAACCTCGCAGCCGAGCCCCACCACCAGCGCCGCAGCGAGATTGGGGTGCCCGGCATAGCCCCATTGTGTGCGCTCCAGCGCCTCATAGCCCTCGCCGGAGCCCGCAAGCCCGCAGCCCGTACCGTGCACGAAGGACACGACGCCGTCCACGTTCGGGTAGTGCTCAAGGAGCCCGGAGCGGTTGACCGCCTCGGCGATGAAGCGCGCCACCGAGGCCGAACAGTTCACGCTGGTGAGGATGCCCAGGTAGTTGCGCGTGCCCGCCCTCCCGTTGGCGCGGCGGAAGCCTTCGAAGGTGGCGCGCGCCTCGAGCGGCAGCAGCGTTTCCTCGCATGCGTCCTCGGCAAACGCATGATCGCGCTCGAACTCCGCGAACGAACAGTTGTGCGTGTGCACGTGCGCGCCTGGCTTGATGTCCTCGGTGGCAAAACCGATGATCTGTCCGAACTTGAGCACCGGCTGTCCCCTGGCGATGGGCTGGGCCGCCATTTTGTGGCCGCGCATGATGCGTGCCGTCGCCGTCACCCCCTCTTTGGCGGTGCCGGGATCGATGCTGTCCACGGCCACGATGATGTTGTCGCGCGCGTTGAGCCGCAGCGTGCGCGGGAGTTTTTTCTCCGGCCGATCGGGCATGGGTACCTCCCCTTCTCTAGGTCAGATCTGCTCGCTCGATACCATAGCGCAACCGTTTGCAGAGCGTAGCGGCCTGGTGCCCCTTCAGCGCGCTTGAACCTCTCTCGCCCAAACAGCCGCACTGAGGAGCCCTGGCAAGGGCGCTCGCTCCCACCCGATTCCCGGTCTCAAGGGCCCCTCTCGGCCCCTCTCAAGGCGTGGAGACGCGGCAAGCGCGGCCGCGGACAGCCGCGCTCTCGTCACGTATACTTGTCGTATCGCACAAAGGCCGCGGGCTGGCGGGCCACCCGGATCAACAGCCGCAGGGCCTCGTCCACCATCGGGGGCGGACCGGCGATGAAGCTCACCGTGCCGTCGTAGCGGCCGGCCATCTCAAGGCTCATCACCTCCGTCACCATTCCGGTTGCCAGGCCAATGCTAGGAAACTGCGGATGCACGTGGCCTGGCGCCGGCTCGTGGGACAGCGCCAGCGTCACGGTGAGCTTGCCGCTTGCGGCAGCGATGTGGTTGGCAAGTTCTGCGAGGTAGAAGCCGTCGGGCAAGCCGCGCACGCCAAAAAAGACGTGGCCGACATGTCCTTGGAAATATTTTTCGCGCCGCGCGTGCTCGAGGATGGCCAGCATGCCAGCGATGCCTGATCCGCCGGCGATGCACAGGAGGTTGCGATCCTCCGCAGGGCGGAAGGTCGCTGCGCCGAGCGGGCCAAACACCGCAAGGTCCATCCCGGTCATATCGCTGCCAAACAACCAGTCGGATAGTCCACCCCCCGGTTTCTGCTTGACGACAAACCTCAGTTGCTCGCTGCGCGGGCTGTGGTTCACCATGGAATAGGCCCGACCGCCGCGCACCCCCGGTACCTCAAGCACCACAAACTGCCCGGCAGCGAAGGCGATGGGGTGCGACAGCGCAATGTCGATCTCGATCACGTCACGCACGAGGCGGCGCGCGTGCGTGATACGGGCTTGGCGGTGGCGGGGTAGCGTTGCGCTCGCAGGGTCGGGAGGGGAAAGGTTCGCCGGCACGCGCAAAATGCAGTCGCTGGCCGGACGCGCCTGGCACATGAGCACGTCGCCCTTCTCCCGCTTCAATTTGGCGTAGCCCGGCGCCTCATCCCATTCGCGCAGCGTCGAGCCCTGCACGACGCGGCCGCGGCAGGTCCCGCACGTGCCGGTGGCGCATTCATAGGGCAGGCGCAGCCCCTGACCGAGGCCGGCGTAGAGGATCCTCTCTGAGCCCGCGCAGTCGAAGCTGAATTCCCCGGAGTTGGCTTGGATGGTGATCTTCATGGGGCGGCGAGAACGCTTGTGAGTTACGTGCGCCAGCGTTTAGCACGAAACGCCCCGCAACACCGCCTTAGAAAGGCAAGCGCTCATTGTCCGTGCCATGCCGGCGCCTTGACCGAACCCGATTGGGATCGAAAAGTCGAGGAAGAGCTCTGCGGCAGGCGCCTGGGCATGCCAGGCATCGATCTCGGGCACGATCGCGAGGCTGGCGATGGTGAGATCGGGCTTGGGTCTTGCCGGGTCGCAAGCCTTGAAAAGTGGCTGGGCCCTGCACCCGAGGTGGGAGCGCCTAAGAGATGGCGATGAGGTGAGAGGCGTGGCCAAAGCGAAGGAGGGAGGGGACAGGGTGGTGCTCGTGACCGGCGCGAGGTCGGGCCTCGGGCGCGCAATGGTGGCGCGGCTCCCACGCGGGTTGGAAGGTGGCGGCCATCGATCGCGATGGGACGGCGTTGGCAAGCCTTGCAGAGCGCACAGCCAAGCCGCAGCGCCTGTTCAGCCAGGCGCTCGCTGTCAGCGACGAGCCTGCCCCGGAAAAGGCGATCGCCATGGCGGGCGAGGCGCTCAGCCGCTTCGACGGCGTGGTCAACATTCCCGCAGTCGAAACGCCGGCCGCCCTTCGCAAGGTGCTCGACGTCAACGTCGGCGCCCTCATGGTCGCTCGCACCGCGCGCGTCATGCGCAACACGGGCGGAGGGTCCATCGTCAACATCAGCGATGATCGCCAAACCAGCAGCAAGACAAATCCCAGAGGTGGGGCTTTCGCGGCGGCAAGGGATGCTTGACCCATGACGCTTCCAAGGGAGGGTGATCGGGCTAACGCAGGTGCTGGCCAACGACCTCGCCCGCCATGGCACCTGCGTCAATGCGGTGGCGCCGGGCCCGGTGGCTATGCCCATGACGGCCGATGACGGGGGCCATGACACGGGCCATGCCAGGCGCCATGCCAGGGGCCATGCACAGCTCATGGGCCATGCACAGCCAGCAGGACCGACCGCAATGGATACGCCACACTTCGATGCGCCGCTAGGAAGGGCCCGGCGAGGCCGCCGGCGCAATCCAGTTGCTCCTCGACGACACGCGCTCGGGCTACGTCACCGGCGCGACCGTTGCCGTGGACGGCGGCTTCCACGTCGCCGGCATCGTTGCGCTGGCGTAACGCGATCCGCGGGCTCTATCTGCGTTCCGCGGGCATGCCCTGTCAGTAGCCAGGCAGACGAGCCGACTGTAGGGTCGCGGGCATCGCTTGCGATCTGGCACAATGCCGTCCGCTGGAGGTCACGCCATGCCAACGACGACCGAAAAGCGCGTCGCCTTTCGGCGCCTGCACGACGGGGGATGCTTCGTTATTCCCAACCCATGGGACATCGGCACCGCGCGCTACCTGCAGAACCTGGGCTTTAAGGCGCTCGCCACCACCAGCGCGGGATTTGCCTGGTCGCGCGGCGCCGCCGATGGTGACGTGACGCGCGAACTCATGCTCGCCCATATCGCCGAGCTCTCAGCTGCCGCCGACGTACCGATGAACGCCGACTTCGAGGGCGGCTACGCGCATGCCCCGGCGGATGTCGCCGAGAGCGTGCGACTGTGTGTGGCAACAGGCGTGTCAGGCCTCTCCATCGAGGACTACACCGGCGACATGGCCAAACCCCTCTATGACTTCGACATGGCGGTCGATCGCGTCCGCGCAGCGCGTGAGGCAATCGACAAGGCCGGTGGCGACGTGCTGCTCACGGGACGCAGCGAGGGCTTCATTCGCAATCGCGCTGATATGGGCGAGACCATTCGGCGTCTCAAGGCTTACGCCGATGCCGGTGCTGACTGCCTCTATGCGCCTGGCATCCGCACTGCCGCGGAGATCGACACCGTGGTCAGAGCGGTGGCGCCGAAGCCCGTCAACTTCCTGATGGGGTTTGCAAGTGATTTGACTGTGCGCGACCTCACCCAGCTCGGGGTCCGGCGCATCAGCGTCGGTGGCGCACTGGCACGTTCGGCCTGGGGTGGGTTCATGCGCATGGCCCAGGAGATTGCGGGACCCGGCAGCTTCAAGGGCTTCGCCGATGCAGCTGCGGGCGGCGACATCGTCAAGGGCCTCAAGTAGCAACCGTTGAGCCGCACTCACTCGGCAGCGGCGTGTTGGGATGCGGCGGAGCCGCGGATGGCGGCGATGGTCTTGGCCAGCGCCTCTCCCTCCGGATCCTTGGTGGCGGCAAGCCGCGCCTGCAGTACCGCATCGGCGAAATGCGCGCGCGACAGCCGCCCCGCCAGCATCGGCTCGATGACGCACTCCACGATCCTGCCCCAGTTGGCAAGGCCCCGCTTGTAGGTATCGGCATAGCCGCGCACGAGCGCTGCGGTCGCGACCACCTCCTGGGCGGCGGCCGGGCTCATCGCGAGGGTCCGATCTACAAGGTCCAGCCAGCGCTCCACCCACGCCTCCTCCTCAGCGAAGCGCAGCGTGTGCGGCCGCCAGCCCTTGAGCGCGGCCAGAGCTTTGAGGCGCACAAAACCGAAAAAGCGCGTGGTCGTGACCCTGAGCGGCCAGGCCAGATCGTGCCGGATCCGCGCCAGGGCCCAACGCCCCAGGCGCGGCGGCAGCAGACCCAAGATCTCCTCCGGACCGGGCTTCAAATATTCGGTTATGTCGACGATGTCGCCGGCGCGCGCCCGAGCCTCGCGGGCGACGCGGAGCACGCGCTCGTTGCGCAATTTCAGCTGCGCCACCCGAATGACGTCCTCCACACTCATGCGCAGGGCAAGGTGGCGCGCGAGCTCGCGCAGCAAGCGCGCCTCGGCACCCGGCCGGCCGGCGAAGCGGTTGAGACGCGCCAGATAACGCTTGGCGAAGGTTGCATCCTGGTAGTCCGTGAGACGAGCCATGCCCTCGGCGATGACGGCACGGGCTTCCGGAGCGAAGGCTTCGAGTGGGTCGGGCGCCAGGCGTGAGAAGGCGATCGGTGCCTGCGTCGCCTCGCCCTGGGCGGAGACGGGACGTTGCGGGGGGCAATCTGTCCCCCTCGGCGCCCGACCCGCTTCAAATCCGCGCAGATTGGCATCCACTGCCTTGCCCTCGGCCCGGATGGCGGCGCGAAAGGCGTCCGCAGAGATGGGGAGCATGCCGGCGGCGGCCACCGCGCCCAGCAGCACGGCGTTGAGAGGCGCCTGCGCTTGCGCGGCAATGGCGGTGAAGTCGGCGATGATGGCGCGCCTCGAGCAGCGCTGGGCCATGTCGGCCATGGCCAGCGCGTCGAGCCGGCCATCGCCTGCTGCCATCTTCTCGTCGATGGTGAAGACGCGCGCCGAGGAAGCGACGACAACCGTGCGTTCGGGCGTGACGAAGCCTTGGGCAACAGCCCGCGTGGCCTCGAGCAGCTCGCTCGCGACCAGGAGGTCGACCTCCCCGGGTGCTGCATTGAGCGCCAGCACCGGCCCGCGGTCGGAGTGCCGATGGCGCGCGCCTGCATGCGGCACGATCTCCGAATAGTAGGTGGTGGCACCGGTGCGCTGGGCGACACCAGGGATCGAGGTGCCCTGTACAAAATGGCCCTCGGCGATGGCGCTGCGATGCAGCCATGACGCGAGCACGCCTCCGCCCTCGCCACCAAGCGCCGCGATCAGCACGCGAATAGGCTGTGCTTGAGCCACCCCTCACTCCCTCGGCACGAGCACCGGCTCGGATCTGCCACCTCCGCCCAACAGGCGAATGAGCAGCCCCGACAGGCGCCGCTTCAGCCGGTCCCAGCCAGTGGGGTTCTGGATGATGTCGATCCGAGCAAAGGAGGGGCACAATTGCGCGGCGTGCGCCACCTCTCCGCACAGGCCGCAGCCCACGCAGTCATTGTTGACGTAGGCGACGGGATCGCTGCGCAACCGGTCCTCGTTGGGCTTGATGGTGAGGGAAGGACAGCCCGACAGACGCATGCAGGAATGGTCGCCCGTGCACACCTCCGGGTCGACCCAAAAGCGCGTGCGAACGACGCGCTCACCGGCCGCCAGCTTGCGCGCCGTTTCGGTTCGCAGGCGCCGCTGCCGAGCCAGCTGGCATTCCCCGTCGGCGATGATCACCTTGAGGCCCTTGCTGCCGCTCCGCAACGCCGCGCGCAGCGTCCTGGCGACGCCGGCCACTCGGTAGGTCCGCACACGCTTGATCCAACCGACACCGAGGCTCTTCAAGGCAGTCGCAATGTCGATGCCTGGTCCACGACCGCCCGCCTCTTTTGCGCTGGACAAAATCTCCTGCTGACCGGTGGCACTGGCATAGCCGTTGTTCATCACGATCAGCACCGAATCGTCCCGATTGAAAATGGCGCCAGCAACGCCCGTGATGAGGCCGTTGTGCCAAAATCCGCCATCGCCCATTACGCTGATGGGCCGCTTCTTCTGAGTGGCCGAGACGGCCGCGGCCGCGGCGAGTGACATGCCGTAGCCCAGGATCGAGTTGCCCTGGCTGAAGGGTGCGAACGTCGCAAACGAGTGGCAGCCGATGTCGGCGCTGATGTGCACCGGCTCCATCTCCCGGCGCAAGAGCTTCATCGCGGAGAAGACTGGTCGCTCGGGACAGCCCGTGCAGAACGTGGGCGGCCGAGCCGGCAACGGCGCAACCAGCGCCTTGCCCGCCTCGGCCAGTTGCGCCTCGACGCGCGCGACCCATTGCTCGAGAGCCGGCGCAGCCCGGTCATGGCGTGCGAGGAATGCCGCCAGGCCTTTGCCGACGGCAAGCGGCGTGTACTCGCCCACCATGGGCAGCACGTCCTTGCCGCACAGCTTTGTGGGCACGCCGGCCTTGCGCAGGATTTGGCCGATGGCCTGCTCGATGAAGTCCGGCGCACCCTCCTCCACGACCAGCACGGCGCTCTTGTCCGTGCAGAACCTCGTGATTTCCTCTGGCACCAGCGGATGCACGACGTTGAGGACGAGCGTCGGTACCTCCACCCTACCATCGACGTCGCTCAAGCCTGCCAGCGCCAGGCGGCCATTGAGCACGTTGAAGAGCCCGCCCTGCACGATGATGCCGATGGCGCCCTCGCAAGGTCCGAGCCGCTCATTGAGCTTGGTGTCGATGATGAAGCGGCGCGCCGCCGGCAGGCGCCGCTCCACCTTGTCGGCCTCCTGGCGAAAGGTGGCCGGCGGATGGCTCAATCGGTCGTAGTTGAAGGGAGCGGGGCCGAGGCGGCTGACCGAATGAGCGGCCGCCACGTTGTCCTTGGTGGCAAAGCTGCCGAACATGTGGCAGGCGCGGATGCGCAGCTCCAGGATGACCGGCGTGTTGGAGGTCTCCGAAAGCTCAAACGCCAGTTCGACGCTGCGCACCAAAGTGGGCAGATCGGGCCTGGGATCGAGCAGCCACAGTGAAGATTTGAGGGCAAAGGCCAAAGTGCGTTCTTGGATCACGCTTGCACCCTCGCCGTAATCTTCTCCGACGATGATCAGTGCGCCACCCTCTACACCGGGCGATGCCAGATTGGAGAGCGCGTCGGCGGCGACGTTGGTGCCGACAATCGACTTCCAGGTGACGGCGCCGCGCAGCGGATAGTTGATGGATGCAGCGAGCATCGCCGCGGCGGCGGCTTCATTGGTGCAGGTCTCCAAATGAACTCCAAGCTCGCTGAGCAACCCCTGGGACTGTACTAGCGCGTCGAGGAGGTGGCTCACCGGCGCGCCCTGGTAGCCACCCACGTAGGACACGCCCGACTGCAGCAGCGCCTTGGTGACGGCCAAGATGCCCTCGCCATAGAAGATTTCTCCGGCCCCGAGCCGCAGGCTCTCGATCTCCTTTTGGAACGACACTTCAGCCATGACCACTTTCCCTGTTCGTCATCGCACCGCGCGTCGCAGCCAACGCGAATGGCCAGGCTCGGTCACCGGGGTCTGCGGCACCCCACCCCGGCAGGAGCGGCGCGCGAGGAACGGCAAGCCTCGCACCACGCGCCATCAAACGAACTCCGACGCGATCTTGTTGAGCAGACGCAGGAGTTTCGGCCGATCGCGTGCTCCGACGATGCGGTCAAGATTGTGCTCATGGCGCGCGGCGCATTGGGTGAGACGACGCAACATGGCCTGCCCGGCGGGCGTGAGGCTCAAGTGATAGCTGCGCCGATCGCGTGCGAGCCGCTGGCAGAGGATGAGCTCGCGCTTGCGCAGGTCGCGCAAGGCCGGCGTCAGCGTTGACTTGTCGCGACCGGCGGCGCGGCTCAGCACGGTCTGGCTGATGCCGGGATTGCAGCCGATCAGCGTGAGCAGCGCGAAGCGCCCCGGCGGGAGGTCCACCTCGCCGACCTCTGCCGCAAAGGCTTGGAAGGAAGCGATCTGCGCCATGCGCAGATGAAAGCCTAGCCAGTTCGCCAGCGGCCCATAGTCGATACCCGCAACGCGCGCGCCCGCGCCCTTGCGGCCGCGGGCACCGTTGAGTGCGCGCGCTAGGGGTGGCGACTGCGTCACGGCTCTTGGCTCTCCGTTTTGGGGCACGACCTGGACGCTTGACGGAGCGCCGTGCGCGCACCCAACATTGCCATTGGGCAAACCTGCTGCCCGACCAGATAGTTTTATATCCGACCAATTGGCTTTACAAGTTGAGCCGCATTGGGCTCAAATGCCACTGAGATGGGCCATGGCAACAAGCGAGGCGACTTGCGCTCGGGCGCGTTGACCTCGGGCGGCAGGAGCGTCGAGGAGGAGGAAACATGCGCACGTGTCTCGCCAGCACCTTACTGGGCCTGCTCCTGCTGGCAATGGCGCCGGCCGCGCCGGCGGCGGCGCAGGACAAGCCGGTGCATCTGAAGCTGTCGCATTGGGTGCCGCCATCGCATCCGCTGCAGAAGGCGCTCGAGGACTGGGGTGGCTCGATCCAAAAGGCCACCAACGGCACCGTTACTTTTACCGTGTTCCCGGCTCAGCAACTCGGCAAGGCGTTCGACCACTACGATATGGCGCGTGATGGCATCGCCGATGTGACCTACGTGAGCCCTGGCTACCAGCCCGGCCGCTTTCCCATCATCGATGCCGGCAGTCTCCCCTTCATGATGAGCAACGCTAAGGGCGGCTCGCAGGCGCTCGATGAATGGTATCGCAAGTATGCGGCCAACGAGATGAAGGATGTGAAATTCTGCGTGGCCTTCGTGCACGATTATGGGTCGTTCCACTCACGGGCCAAAAAGATCGTCGTGCCCAGCGACATCAAAGGCATGAAGATCCGCCCCGCCCATGCCATTATCGCCACGCTTGTCACCCAGCTCGGCGGCACCAATGTGCAGGCCGCGGCCCCTGAGGTACGCGACATCATCGAGAAGGGCGTGGCAGACGCCGTCACGTTTCCGTGGGGTTCGATCCCCCTGTTCGGGATCGACAAGGTCACCAAGTATCACATGAATGTACCGCTCTACACCACGACCTTTGTGTGGATCATCAACAAGGCGACCTACGAGGGGATGTCGCCGACGCAGCGCAAGGCGATCGACGAGCATTGTACCAATGAATGGGCCCTGCGCGTTGCCTCTCCGTGGGCGGACTTCGAACGCGCGGGCGTCGCCAAGCTCACCAACGAGGCCGGTCACGAAGTCTATACCATCTCCGATGCGCAGCTTGCCGAGTGGAAGCTTGCAGCGCAGCCCGTGGTGCAAGCCTGGAGCGAAAGCGTGCGCAAAGTCGGCGGCGACCCGGATGCGATGCTAAAGGAGCTGCGGGACACTCTGGCCAAGTACAATTCTGCCTATTGAGAATTGAGAGGGCAAAAATGGCGGCGGTGGGCCGCGCCCACCCTACGGGCCAGTGCTACGGGGCCAGTGCTACGGGGCCAGTGCTACGGGCCAGTGCTACGGGCCAGTGCCAGAGAAACGCCGCAGCGAAAGCGAATCGGGGAAAGCGTGCCAGCCAGCTTCATGGACCGCTGCATCGATACCATCGAATGGGTGGCGGCATTCTTCGTCGGCATCGTGGCGGCCAACATCTTCGTCGCAGTCCTGTTGCGCAATCTGTTCGCGGTATCGCTGCCCGATGCCTTTGATTTTGGACGTCTGCTGCTCGGCATCCTGATCTTCTGGGGAATCGCCGCGACCTCCTATCGTGGCGGTCACATCACGGTCGATCTTTTCTGGGCCAACGTAAGCCCGCGCTGGCAGCGCAGCATCGATGTGTTCGCCACCTTGGTCCTGCTGTTTGTCGTCTCGGTTCAGACCTACACCCTATTCGACAAGGTGCGAGGCACCTACCACGACAACGTGCTCACCTTCGACCTGCGCCTGCCGACATGGCCCTTTTTCGCTGTGGCTTGGGCGGGGGACGTTTCGGCCGTGCTCCTGATCGCCATCCGCACCTGGCGCCTCGTCTTCCAACCCGAGAAGCTTGCGAGCGAGAGAGTGGCGGTGGAGTGAGGCATGAGCACCGACGCCGTTGCCATTGTCGGCTTTGTCGCCCTGTTTGCGCTGATGCTGCTGCGTGTGCCGGTGGGCATGGCGATGGGCCTGGTGGGGGTATCGGGGTTCGCCTGGCTGGTGGGCGGCGGCCCGGCGCTCAAGACCGTCGGCCATACTTCCATGCGCACGGTGACGGACTACACCTTCGGCGTCATTCCGATGTTTCTGCTGATGGGTGCCTTCGTCACAAATTCAGGGATGAGCCGGGAGCTGTTCCATGCCGCCAACACCTTCGTCGGCCACCGCCGCGGCGGACTGGGCATCGCCACCATCGTGGCCTGCGGGGGCTTTGCGGCCATCTCCGGCTCATCGGTGGCCACCGCGGCGACGTTCTCCACGGTCGCTTACCCCGAGATGCGCCGCTACAAGTATCCCCAGTCCTTCGCCGCGGGGGTCATCGCCGCGGGCGGCACGCTGGGCGCCATGCTGCCTCCCTCAACCGTGCTCGCCGTCTACGGCATCATCACCGAGCAAGACGTCGGTAAGCTCTTCATTGCCGGCATCGTACCTGGGCTCATCGCCGCCGCAATGTACGTGGCCACGATCACCATCATCGGCTTGGTACGGCCGGGCTTCCTGCCCGAAGGTCCGCGCGCCTCGGCGCACGAGCGCCTGGCAGCCGTGCAGGACATTTGGGCGCCGCTCTTGCTGTTCGTGTTTGTGGTGGGTGGGCTCTATGGCCTGCCCTTCCTGCCGCGCTTCACACCGACGGAAGCGGGCGGCGTCGGCGCCGCCGGCGCTTTCCTGCTCGGCGTGCTGCGCGGCCGCCTGAGGCGCAACGAAATCCTGCGCTCGCTACTCCAGGCAACCCGCACCGCGGCCGCCGTGTTCACCGTGCTGATCGGCGCGCTGCTGTTTGGCTATTTCCTGACCGTCACGCAGACGCCGCAAAAGGTTACCGCCATCCTTACTGGCCTCGGCCTCGGTCGCTACGGGGTGCTGGCTCTGATCATGCTCATGTACCTCGTGCTTGGCTGCCTCATGGACGCCATGGCCATGATCATCCTCACCATTCCCATCATCTTTCCGGTCGTGGTGCACCTGGGGTTCGATCCGGTCTGGTTCGGGGTCATCATCGTCATGACGGTAGAGCTGGGGTTGATCCACCCACCCGTCGGCATGAACGTGTTCGTCATCAAGAGCGTCGTGCACGACGTGAGCTTCTCCACCATCTTCAGGGGCGTGCTGCCCTTCATCGCCACCGATATCCTGCGTCTGGTCATCCTGATCGCCTTCCCCATCCTCGCACTCTGGCTGCCCTCCAAGATGTGATCGCGTGGCCCAGCGCGAACCGGCCGCTGTGGGGTGTGGGCAGTTGTGGGATTTGCTGCGGCGAGGCGGGGTGCTCGATGTCGCCACTGGACATTTGCGCAAGGCAGAGGACGAGAGAGCATGACGAAAGCGGGCGCAACACGCCGGCCTCCGGCGGTGGACCAGGCGACGGAAAAAAGCATCGACTTTGGCGAATTGCCGAGCTACGTCGGCTATCAGGTGCGACGGACGCAGGCGAAGATCTTCGCCGAATTCGAGACGGCGCTCGCCAACGCCGAACTGACGCCTGGATCCTTTGGAGTGCTTACCTTGATCCGCGCCAATCCTGGCATCACGCAGGTGACGCTTGCGGCGGCGTTCGGAGTGGACAAGTCGACCATGAGCCCGGTGATCGTTCGTTTGGAACAGCGCGGGCTCATCCGTCGCCAGGTGCTGACAAGCGATCGGCGCCGCCAGGCGCTCTACTTCGAGACCGCGGCCGAACCGCAGTATTTGGCAGTGCGCGAGAAGGTGCGTGCCTTCGAGGCCGGAGTGGCCGCGCGCCTCTCCAGCGCGGAGCAGCGAGAGCTGGCACGGTTGCTGGCGAAGCTGCAGGCCGGCGGGAGCTCCGGTCCGGATTGAGCTGCCCTTCAGCCGTCCAGCCAGGCGCGCAACAACCGACCTGCGAGATAGCTCCCGAGCGCGAAACCCAAATTGATGAGGATGCTGACCACGAGATAGGCGGTCATCTTGGTGCTGAAGGGGACCCGCGGGTGTTGGCGCAGCAGCTGCACCTTGCGCCACCAGGCCGTGAGCGTGACCCCACCAGCGCCAAGCGGCGCGAACCACCAGGGGGCATCCGCATAGCCGGCGACGGCCACCGCGGCGAGGATCAAGACCTCCAGCATGGCAGATAGGCTACCAGGCTCGGAGCCTGCCTGCCGTCCCCAGTGCCGCGCCGCCAGCCCATGGAACCTCTTGGCATGCCGCAGCTGCCCATCCTCATTGGCCGCTGCCGCGAAGCTTGTGCCGCTGTGGCTATTGGCCCCGACCCAGGCCCCGACCCAGGCCCCGACCCAGGCCTCGACCCAGCCGCCACATCTCTTCGCGCACACGAATGTCGGCCAAGATGCGATCGAGCAGGAGGCACGTGCGCCGAAAGAGGTCGGAGCCCCTGCGATAGTCGGCCGGCGCAAAAAAATCGCATCGACCAGCCTTGAAAAGCTCCACGCATTTGGCCTTGCTCTTGCCCGGCGGATAGACGGCAACAGCATGGCCGCCGTTTTTTCGCATCACCGCCATCGACGGCACATCGGTATCGCCGTCGCCGAAGTAGATCATGTTGGCGAACGGGATGGGCCGCGCAGGCTCGGGCATGTGTTGATTGATGCTCTGGCTCAGGTCCTCGACGCCCTTGTTGATGCGGAAGAGATACTGCGTTTTGCCGGTGTCAGTGATGACGCGTTTTGGATATGGCAGATCATAGGCTTCGAACCAGTATTCGGAGGCAAACACGTTGTGGAAGCGCTTGCGGATCGCCGTGCCTTCAATGATTTCGGTCAGTCCCGAAGAGATGAGATAGTGCCGTAGCGCCACGCCGTGGCTCTGCGCGTGCGCCTTGACGTACTCGCCGATCGCTTCGAACCAACCCTCCACGCCCGGATAGAGCTCCACGTGACGCCCCTGGGCGACCAGGTCGCGCCGGTCGATGCGCACGCCCCTCTCCTGAGCCTTTTTGTAGAGGAGGTGCATGTAGGTGATGAGCGGGTCGGCTTGCGCGCGCCGGGCGAGTGCGTTGCTCTCGGCCCAGAAGGCGGAGGGGTCGGCGCCGATCTTGGGCAAGAAAGCGTATTCCTGCATGGGCTTGGGCGACAGAGTGCCGTCAAAATCGTAGACGAGCGCGATGGTCTTTTTGTCGAACTTTGGCGCCCCGGGACGCCCGCGATCGCGCAGCGGCGCTGCCGGCCCGCCTTCAACCGCCTCTCTGCGTCGGCCGTTTACACGATCGCTCATGGGCAACCCCCGCCCGGACCAACATCGGCCGATTCGCGTGGTCCCACAAAGCCGGCAGGGGCCTCACCCCACAGGGCGAAACGCAAGCTTGAAGTGGCGTCCCCACAGCCACGCTCACGCTCACCCTGCTTCGCCAACAGTGCACCGCCACGCTGGGGTCGCCACAGTGTAACGGGGGTGCCTTGCGGCTTCTTTGAGGTGCGCGGGAGCAAGATGGGCGTGTGCGAGCCCACGGGGCGATCGAGGTAGATTGAGCGGGGAGAGGTGCGCCAACGGCGCGAGGCGCTGGGCTCCCCGGTCCGGCCGCCGCGGCACCTGCGACAGCCCCCCACGGATCCCGCCAAACTGCTAGCGGAAGCGACGTTGCGGGGGGCGGCGCTGCTGGCTGCTCGGGGGCGGCGTGCGCGTGTCCTTATGGCGGAAGTTGATGCGGCCCTTGTCGAGGTCGTAGGGCGTCATCTCGACGGTGACGCGGTCGCCGGCCAGGATGCGAATGCGGTTCTTCTTCATTCGTCCCGACGTGTAGGCGATCACCTCGTGACCATTGTCGAGCTTCACCCGGCAGCGCGCGTCCGGCAGCACTTCGGCCACCACGCCCTCAAATTCCAGCATCTCTTCCTTGGCCATGCACACTCCTGGGTTGGCTCCGGCGCCCCTATGGGATCTCTGTGGGGTGAGGCGTACCGGAAAGGCCGTCGATACGGGGATGAGCCGCGCCGTATATGGGCCGGTCGGGCACCTGCCCGCAAGCAAAAATTGGGCGCGGGGACCGGTCGCTCGAGTTCAAATCACGCGACCGTGATCCGTGTTCGCCGCATCCCGCCTTCCTTCGGAGCGCCGCCTCAGCCGATACTATCGGGGCTGCGGGGAGGGCGGGCCAAGAGGCGGATGACCGTGCAGGGAACCGTGGGACGCATCGTGCTTGGCTTCATCGCCGGGGCCATCTCCGTCCTCGTGGCGCATGAGGGCAGCATCTATTTGCTGCATGCCGCCGGCTACATCCCCACCAGCGGATGGTCGATGACGCCGGCCATACCGCCCTGGGGCGTGCCACGTCTTGTCAACAACGTGTTCTGGGGTGGACTGTGGGGCGTCCTGTTTGCGCTGCTCTACGAGCGGGTGCCCGGAGGCATGGCATGGCTCAAGGGTCTGATCTTCGGTCTGTGCATCGTCCTTGTCAGCAATTGGACCCTACTACCGCTGATCAAGGGACGGCTGTTCGGCCAACCCAACCAGGTCCTGTTTGGCGGCTGGAACCCGCAGCGCATGCTGATCGTACTCGCCATTCTCGGTGCGTTCGGGCTTGGGCTTGGCATCGCCTACCGACTGATCGCGCGCGGTCGCACCGCCTAGATCCGCCACACTTCCCGCTGGCCGCGTCGCTGCGGCGATCAATTTTGGCGGGGCGTGCGCGGCCGCCGCGGGCTCTCCCAGCGGGCTTGCAGCGAGCCAATCGGCGCTCACGGCCCCAAGTCAACTGGACGCGCGCGGCCACTCCCCGGCCGTGCCGATGCGATTGATGGCGATGACCGCCTGCGTGCGGCTATCGACGCCGAGCTTTTGCAGAATGGCCGATACGTGCGCTTTGATGGTCGCCTCCGACACGCCGAGCTTGAAGGCGATCTGCTTGTTGAGCAGACCCTCCCCGAGCATCATGAGGACGCGCACCTGCTGCGGCGTCAGCGTCGATAGCCGCGACACCAGTTCGGCGCTTTCGCCCATCGGCGCGCGGGTGAGATCAACGTCAGGCGGCAGCCAAATCTCGCCACCGATGATGCGACGCATCGCTTCGCGGATCCGCTCGACGGGCTGGGACTTGGGGATGAATCCGGACGCGCCGCAGTCGAGACATTGTCGGATGGTGGCGGGGTCGTCGCTGGCCGACACGATCACCACCGGCACCTCGGGATGCTGGGCGCGCAGGTAGAGCAGCCCCGACACGCCATGCACGCCGGGCATGCTGAGATCGAGCAGGATGAGGTCGATCTCTCCCGCCGTCTCCAGTCGCTCGGTCAACTGGTCGAGCGAACCCGCCTCAAGCACCTCGGCGCTGGGGAACGCCGATCTCAGCGCCTGGCCGAGCGCGCCGCGCAACAAAGGATGGTCATCGACGATGATGAAGCGGTGATCTGCCATCAACGTGTCGCGCGTTGCGCTTTCCAAGTCGGGGCCGGTCTGCTCACTCACCTGTGGGCAAGCATCTGGAAATCTAGCGGTTTTTTCCCGCAATGGCTAATATCCTGGATTTGGTCGCGGGGGTTGGCCACCGGTCGGACGCGCCCCGGACCTCGCGCCGATGCGCTTGCCCCAGTAGGACCACGAATCGCGGCCAACGTGGCCGTCCATCATGGCCGTGTTGGCGCAGCCTGCGCTGGGCCATCTTTCTGTGGTGCAATCTGAGTCGGGGTCATGATCGAACGCAATGAGCGCAAGCCCTATTGGCGGCACACGCGGACGCAGATGCTCACGAGCCTCTTGCCGTTCGTGGTGGCCATGATCGTCTTGCCGCTCTATGCGGATGCCCTCAACGACAAGCGGATCCTCGGCGTGCCGCTCGGCTATTTCCTCGTCTGCCACGGGCTTGCGGTGATCGCCTTCGTGACGATCGCTGCGTTCGTCAACCGGCAGGACGCCATCGACCATTGGCACGGCGCGCACGAGGACTTCTAGCGCAATGGCCTTCGCCTCGCGCACCCGCCTCATCAATCCGCGGCTTGGCACCTACTTCGGCATCTTCACAGCCGCCATCGCCGCGCTCGTCATCATGGCTATGATGTTCGAGCAGCTGGGCGCCAGCGACGCCATCGTGCGCTTTAGCATGTTTGCCGGACCGATCGGCCTCTATGGGGTGATCGGCCTTGGCTCGCGGGCACGCGAGGTGGCGGACTATTTCGCCTGCGGCCGCAGGGTGCCGGCCTTCTTCAATGGCTTGGTGCTGGCGGTGTCGGCCCTGGGAGGGGCGGGCTTCCTGGCGCTCACGGGATCGCTGCTGATCGTGGGCTTCGACGCCATGTGCCTGAGCATCGGCTGGTGCGCGGGGCTCGTTTTCATGGGCGTGTTGTTCGCCCCCTTCGTGCGCAAGTTTGGCGCCTATACCATTCCAACCTTCCTAGGCCGCCGTTTCGAGAGCCGGGCCGTGCGTGTCGCCGCCGCCGGCATTCTGGGCGTGCCCATCCTGCTCTTGATCGCGGCCGAGGCGCGGTTCGCCGGCTATGCTGCCGCTTGGATGATGGGCCAGTCGGAGCGCTTGATGGCGGCAGTGGTCATCGCCTGCGCGGCGGCCATCGTGTTGTTGGGCGGCATGCGCGCGCTCACTTGGTCGAGCGCTGCCAAGGCAATCGTCGCCATCTTGGCCCTGGCCGTGTCTGCCAGCATCATCGCCATCCTGGTCTCCAATTTGCCATTGCCACAGATGACGCACGGCAACGTGGTCCGTGTGCTCACGCGCATGGAGGTCGCCCAGGGAGTCCCCCTCGTGCTGGCGCCGCCGCTGGCGTTCGATCTACCGGGAGCGGGCCCCGAGCCGCTGGTCAAGCGCTTCATGCAGTCCTTCGGCAGCGTCGGCAGCTTGAGCTTCGTGCTCATGTCCTTCGTGGCCGCAGCAGGCATTGCCGCCTCGCCCGGGTTGCTGTCTCGCGTCGGGACGACGCCCGGCGTCTACGAGGCGCGCAAGTCTTTGGGTTGGGCGGTGCTCGTCGTCGGTCTCGTGGTGCTGACGCTGCCGGCCATTGCCGTCTACCTACGTGCCATGCTGCTCGAGCAGGTTGCCAGTCATCCTGGCGACCGCCTGCCTTTGTGGTTCCAGCTGCTGCAGCAGGCGGGGATCGCCAAGATCGAGGCCAAGACTGAGGTTGTGAAGCTCGCGAGCATCAGCTTCGAACGCGACGCAACCCTGTTTGCGCTTCCGCTTGCGGCCGGCTTTCCCCAGGTTCTCGTCTACTTATCGCTTGCCGGAGCGCTGGCCGCGGCGCTGGCGGCACTCGGCTCGGCGCTGATGACGATCGCTGCCATCGTGGCAGAGGATGTCATTCACGGCCTCACCAGCGACACCGCCGTGGACACCCAGCGCGTGACGACGGCGCGTGTCGCGCTCATCGGCGCGGCCTTCGTCAGCATTTGGCTTGCGATCGCCGTCCCGGCCGATCCGCTGCAGCTCTTTGTGTGGTCGCTCACCTTCGCTGCAGCAAGCTCCTTCCCGGTGCTGCTGCTGGCCATTTGGGTGGAGCGCACCAACCAATGGGGTGCGCTCGCCGCCATGGTCACCGGCTTCGTGGTCACGGCGCTGGCAATGCTCTTGGCCGAGACGGGCGCCATCGGAATGCCGAGCGCTCTCGCCGGAGCTATCGGGTTGCCGCTCGCGCTTTGCGCCGGGTTCATCGCCAGCAAACTCACACCAGCGCCGGGGCGCAACGCGCTCGACCTCGTGAGCGACATGCGGGTGCCCGGCGGGGAGACCCTCTACGACCGGGAGATGCGGCTCCTGCGCCTCAGGAGTCGCGCACCGGGCTAGCTCTCGTCCGACATTGCCGCGCAGTAACTTGCCTTATCCGCCCGCTCGCATGTAACCATTGCGGGTTGCAAGGCACCGTTGCGGGACACCAGGGACAAGAACAGGAAGCGCCAAGCGATGTCGGCACGTGAGCGGCTCGGCCTCTACCCAGCGATCGAGCCCTATCATCAGGAGCGGCTCAAGGTCGACAGCGGATACGAGATCTACTTTGAGGAGTGCGGCAATCCCAGCGGGAAGCCGGTGGCGATCGTGCATGGGGGGCCAGGCGGCGGTTGCAATTCCACCATGCGCCGCTACCACGATCCGGCGCGCTATCGCATCATTCTGTTCGACCAGCGCGGTTGCGGCCGTTCCCTGCCGCACGCCAGCCTCGAGGCCAATACTACCTGGCACTTGGTCGCTGACATGGACCGGTTGCGCAGGCACTTGGGCATCGAACGCTGGCAGCTGTTTGGCGGCTCGTGGGGGTCGACCTTATCGCTGGCCTACGCTCAAACGCATCCCGACCGCGTCAGCGAACTCATCTTGCGCGGCATCTTTCTGTTGCGGCGCGAAGAGCTGGCGTGGTTCTACGAGGGTGGCTGCAGTTGGATGTTCCCGGAGGCGTTTGAGGAGTTCCGCAAAATCATCCCCTCCGAGGAGCGCGGCGACATGATCGCCGCCTACTACCGGCGCCTCACCAACCCCGATCGCAACGTGCAGATCGCCGCCGCCCGGGCTTGGTCGGTGTGGGAGGGCAGCACGCTGTCGCTGGTGCAGGATCCCGAGCGCGTGCGCCTGTTTGGGGCTGACACCTACGCCATCGCCTTCGCGCGCATCGAGTGCCACTACTTCATCAACCGTGGTTTCTTCGAGCGCGACGACCAGCTTCTGCGCGGGGTCGAGCACATCCGCCACCTGCCCTGCGTCATGGTGCACGGTCGCTACGACGTGGTGACGCCGGTGAAGAACGCTTGGGACCTGTGGCGCGCGTGGCCGCAGGCAGAGCTGCGGATCGTCGGTGACGCCGGCCACGCCATGACGGAGCCGGGGATCGTCCACGAGCTCGTGGCTGCCACGCGCAAGTTCGCAGCCGTCGGCGCGGCGGGTCGGCGTTAGGCCACCAAGCCTCCGAGCACAGCGCACCTGCGCTCAATCGACCTCTGGCGGGAAGTCGTTTTTTGGCCTGCGCTCCAGGCGCGCTGGCCCCCGGAGCATCCCGTGCCTTTGCGCGAACCCCGGCGCCGCGTTCTTGTTTCAGCGGAGCCGGTCTGATCCCGACATTGCGGCTTTAACTGCGAGACCGGGTGCGCACGATGCGGGGAAAATCCTCCGACTCGCCGCGTGCAGCGGACGCGTGCGCGCCGCGCGCGTCGGGCGCGTCCCTTCGGCTCTCCGC
>Ga0075425_100001166_pt1 | contig 25484 bp, 20 predicted proteins | sample SoiMethybrSBSTD4_FD_75300 | JGI IMG/M metagenome (GOLD analysis project Ga0075425, IMG submission 75300) | Bulk soil microbial communities from a Populus tree surrounding site in Tennessee, USA - Soil MetaG P. TD hybrid SBSTD4 | ecosystem: Environmental > Terrestrial > Soil > Tree plantation...
GTTTGGGGTGCGGGCGAGAGGACTTGAACCTCCACGTCCTTGCGGACACATGGCCCTCAACCATGCCTGTCTGCCTATTCCAGCACGCCCGCGCGCTGCGGACGCAAAGGATACCAACCCCACGCCCGGCCCGAGCGCAGCGTTAGCTCGTTCTCAGTGAGCCACCCACCAGGTGTCGCAGTCCCATAGGAAGCCGTCGGCAGACGCGCTCGCGTTGATCCCGTTGATGCCCTGTCGCCCGGCGATGAGGACGTCCAATGTGAACAGCGGGATCACCGGCACTAGCGCCGCAGCGCGTGCCAAGGGCGCGGTAACGGCCGGCGCGGCGTCGTTGAGCGTCGCATCGGCAGCGTTGACTTGCGACCGCAGGCGCGGGTCGTTCAAGCGCGCGAGGTCGTGCGGCCCGGCGAGGCTGTATCGACCCCGCACGTCTCCGCCCGGCGGGTCACGCTCGACCAGGATCGCTGCTTGGTAACGCGAACTCTCCAGCCACGAACCCCACAGGTCCGGCGCATCGACCCCGACCAAATTCAGATCGACGCCGACCTCGTACGCGTCGCCGTTCAGTGTGCGCGCCACGCGCTGGATCAGCTCGTCGTTGTTCACGCTCGCGACGGTGATCGACAGTTCTGCACCCTTGCGGCGCCGTGCACGCGCGCCCTTCACCGTCCTCCATCCCGCGGCGGACAACAACGAAGACGCTCGCGACGGAGCGAACGCGTAACGCTCGAACACCGGCGAGGTCCGCGTCGGCAACGCTCCACCCGGCGCCTCGAGAGCGGCCCCCGACACTCCGACCAACGCCTCGGTGATCGATGCGCGGTCGAGCGATCGCGCGATCGCTTGCCGCACCCGCGCGTCCGACAACGCCGAAGCCGCGGTGTTCAGGAAGAGCCCAACCCAGGTCGCGCCGCGATCGGTCGACACAACGGTGCCGTCGCGCGCCGCCTTCGCGCGCCGAGCCAGATCCACCGCGGCGTACGGCCCTATCACGTCCACCGCCCCACGTCCGTACAGCTGCAGCGCCGTCACCGGGTCGGGCACGAAGTCGATCGTGATCTTGTCGAGCAACGGACGAGCGCCCCACGCATGCGGGTTCCGCTCGAACACCATCGACAGACCCTTCGTCCACGACTTGAGCACGTACGGGCCACCGCTCACCGGCCACGAGCGACGCAACGCCGAAGACACGTCGCCATGGATCGCGTGCGCGGGCAGCACCCCGAGCCCGGCGGAGAACAGATCGCGCCACCGCGCGAACGGCTTGCCGAACACGAGCCGCGCGACGTGCGGCGACTCGACGACGACGTCGGCGAGCCGGTCGTAGGGATCGCGCGTCGCGACACCGACCGAGGTCGTGACCGCTTTCCACGTGAAGCGCAGGTCTGAGGCGGTGATCGGCGCGCCGTCGGACCAGACGGCATCGGCGCGCAGGTGCAGCCGCACGCCCCACGGCGTCCCACCGATGTCTCGAGCGGCCGGGTCGGACGCCAGCAGCCACGGCACGCGCGAACCGCGGGGACCCAGCCGGTAGAGCGCCGGCAACAGCGGTCGAACGAGGTCGCGCGTCGCCGGCGAATCGCCGCCGGGGACGAACGGGTTCAGCGTCGACGGCTCGTACGGATAAGCGACCGTAACCGAACCGCCGGCGACCGGCTTCCCGCCGGGTCCGGAACCCGGCTCGCGGCCGCCGTGCGACGGACAGGCGACGAGCGCCAGAGCCAGCGCGCTGAGAGCCGCGAGCCGTTTAGTGGATCCAGACGGCTGCCGCATCGAACAGCCCCGCTCCGTCGACCCGCAACCCGTGCACGCGATCGGCTACGCCAACGTGATTGCGGAAGAAGACGATGGGGATCAGCGGCATGAGATCGAAGGACCGCGCTTCGGCCTGCCGGTACAAGCTCAAGCGCGCCGCTTCGTCGGGCGTCGCTCGCGCTTGATCGATCAACCGGTCGAAGGTCAACGTCGAGTAGCCGGTGTGGTTGTTCACCGAGCCGGTCCGCAGCTGCTGCGCCAGGAACCCGTCGGGGCTCGGCACCTCGGTCAGCCACCCGTACTCCGCGAGCTCGTCCTGTCCCGACTGCAGGAACGCGAGGTAGTCCTTCGACTTGTGCGCGCGCAGCGATGAGTTGACGCCTACGGCTTTGAGGTCGCGGACGATCTCCTCCGCGACAGCCTTCTGCGTGACGTCGTCGAGATGGTCGACGACGATCACCGGCGGCTTCGAGCCGTACGCCTGCTGTACCAGCTGCCGCGCACGATCCTGATCGAGGACACACACCGAGCACACGTTCGGCGCGAACCCGCGCACACCGCGCGGGATCAAGCCGCTCGCTGGCTCCTTCGTGCCGCCGTAGACGATCTGAGCGATGCGCTTGCGGTCGATCGCGAGCGAGATCGCCTGGCGGAACGCGGGCTTGGCGAATTTCGGCGAGTGGAGGTTCGGCCCGTAGTACAACGCAGCCCAGTACGCGGTGAAGCCGCCCTCCCCCGCCTTCGCGCGGCCCGACGACAGCGCGTCGGTCGGTACTTCGGCGACGTCGGTGCGCTTGGCGAGGAAGTCGTGCCACGCCTGGTTCGAATCTCCTTGCAGGTCCACCTCGAGCCGGTCGAGGTAGCCGCTGCGCCCGGCGCGGCCGTCGAAGCGATCGAGCACGACCTGGTTCGCCGTGCGCGGCTTCGCCATCTTGAAGGGTCCATTGCCGATCGGCTGTTGCTGCAGCAGAGCCGGGTTCGCCGCCATCGATTTCGCGAGTGGCCCCAGCGCAGGATCCGCGAGGTACACGGGCAACTCGTCGAACGGCCGGTCGAGATCGATCCGCAACGTCGTGGGATTCACCGCGACGACACCGGCGAGGCTCTGCTGCGTTCCGTCGATCTTGACGGCGCGGAAACCCTTGACCGCCTCGAGCTGGAACGCGCGCTCCGAGCCCGTCGACTTGCGCGTCACGCGATCGAACGCAGCCTTGAAGTCCGTCGCCGTCACCGGCGTGCCGTCGTGGAACGTCGCCTTCGCGAGCGTGAACGTCCACGAGAGACCGTTCGGGGCGCGCGTCCAGGAGGCCGCCGCATCCGGTACGAGCTTGCCGCTCTTGCCGTCGACGCGCGTGAGCGGATCGAACAGCTGCTCGACGACGAGCAGCGCGCCGCGTCCGCTCGCCGCCGCCGGGTCCAGGCTGCCGAGGTCGCGGACGCTTACACGCAGCGTGCCGCCGCGTACCGGGGTGCCGCCGGAGCCGTTATGGCACGCGCTGAACAGCAGCGCGAGAGCGATCCCCCAGGCCGTTAGCGCCCCGCGGCGCCGACGCATCAGCCTCGGATTCGGAAGTGGAGGATGATCGTCGTGGCCGTGAAGATGACCGCGGTGACGATCGTGATGCGGTCGAGGTTCTTCTCGACCACCGTCGAGCCGCCGGCCGAGGTCATCCCACCGCCGAACATCTCGGAGAGGCCGCCACCGCGTCCCGCGTGGAGCAGGATGAACAGGATGAGCAGGCAGGCAGAGGCGATCTGGAACACGTAAACCACAGCGGTCACTTGAGATGTCCCCTTCGTCCGAACGTGCGCGGGACAGTGTACCGAAGTCCTTCGCCGCAGGCAGCAGCCTCGCGACCGTTAGGCCGGTTTGAGCCACAGGGCGGTCAGGTCCCCGTGGGTGAAGAAAGGGTGCGGGACGAACCCCATGATCCGGGCCCCGAGCGACGACTCTTCCTGCAGGTACGCGAGCGGAACCACAGCCGCTAGGGACGTCGCCAGCGAGTCGGCGTTCGCCCAGGCCGAGGCTGCCGCCGCCCCCTCGGCTGCCGAAGCTACATCCATCCGCCGGTCGACCGAGGCGTTGTTGAAGAACGCATAGTCCGTGTTGCCGCGCGCGCCTAGCGAGCGCCCGTCGACGAGTGGCTGGAGGGCCCCCCGGCCGCCGAGGCCCGGCCAGTCCGCGCACCAGGTCGCGATGCCCATCGGCGTCGCGGCGGCGGGACGCTCGTAGTGGTCTTCGTAGAGCAGGGCGATGGGAACCACCTGGACGCGCACGTGGACGCCCGCGCGCGCAAGGCCCGACCGAACGAATGCAGCTTGCGCGCGGTCGGCCGGCTGATCCCCGACGACGAGCGTGGTCGTGAAGCCCTTCGCGTACCCCGCGCCCTTCAGCTTCGCTTTCGCGCTGCGCGCGTCGGCGGACGGGACGGGCCGCGCGGGGTCGAATCCATCCACGCTGGGGGGAAGGATCGCGTCCGCGGGCGTGGCTGCGAGGCCGTAGGTCGCCGTGATCGCGCCGCGGTTGAGCGCCATCGAAACCGCCGCTCGAACACGCTGCGATGAGAACGGCGCGACGCGCGTGTTCATGAACAAGTACCGGACGCATCCGTTCGGTGCGCGTACAACCGGCGGCCCGGCGGACGAGGGCGAGGACGGCGCGGACGGAGAACCAGGGGGTGAACCGGTCGCCGGCGCCGAGGCCGAAGCGGCCGGCAGCGGCGGCAGCTCGCTCCCAGAGAGGTCGGCGTCGCCGCGCGCGATCCGTTGACGGATCGCTTCGGGGGCGAGGCCGATCGTGACCCGGATCTCGTCGACCCAGGCTTTGCGGACCGGATCGCTCGCCTTCATCCACGCCTGGTTCCGGACCAGATGGATGCCGCGCTCCGGCTGGTAGCCGTCGCTCGCGGCCAGACGGTAGGGGCCCGACGGCGAGATCTCCGCCGCTTGCGGGAACGCCGGCAGCCCGACCGGCACGACGCTCGCCGGCGGCAGCGCGAGCAGCCATAGCAGATCGTTGGTCGGCCGAACGAGCCGGATCACGACCGTCTCAGGATCGGGTGCGGTGACGCCCGCGATCACGCGGTAGTAGCTCGCCAGCGGCGAGCCGGCGGCGAAGATCCGCCCGAGCGACCCCTTCACGTCGTCGGCGGTGATCGCCCGCGACGCCGGCGGGCCGAACGCGACCCCGGCGCGCAGGTGGAACGTGTAGGTGATCCGGTCGGTGGAGACATCCGGCGGTGCGGCGGCGAGGTCCGGCACCGGCATCGCGCCCGCCTCGCCGGCAGCGGGTGGGAAGGCCATCAACCCGCGGTACAGCGTTCGCGCGATGCCGTACGACGACGGATTGCCCATGTGCTGTGGGTCCAGTGAGTCGACGTCATCGGTCAGCAGCACGCGTACCGTCCCGCCCTCCACGGCCGGCGGCGCTTGCGAGGTCGGCGAGGCGCCCGGCGGCGTTTCCTTCGGGCACGCCGTCAAAGCGACCAGAACGATCGCTGCAAGAGCGGCGCGTTTCGGGATCACGCGCTAGGACGTCGCCTGACTCGTCGGGATCGCGGTATCGATCGTGGGGTACCCGAACGTGTCCATCGTCAGCTTGCTGAATCGCGTGAGGTTCACCAGCCGGAGCTCGCCCGCGAACCACAGCGGGATGATCGGGAGCGAGCCGAGGATCGCGTCTTCGGCGTGGCGGTAGAGGATCTCGCGCGCGGTGTCGTCGGTCTCGCTCTTCGCTTGCGACGCGAGGCCGTTGAACGCGCCGCTGTTCCACCGCGACAGCGCCTCCTCACCGCCGGACACGAACATCCGGTCGAGGAAGTCCGCCGGCGTCGGCGCGCGCATCGCGATCGTCTCCGCGCCGACGAGCCCGCCCTTCGCGCCGGCGACGAACGCGCGGTAGTCGCTCAGCGGCTTCTTCGGGATCAGCTGCGTGGGCAGGTGAAGCGTTCGCCCAACGTCGGCGGTGATGCGCTGCGCCCACGCGTCGGTGCCCGATCCTTCGGCGTACGCCACGCGAACGGTCGTGGTCGGCTTGATATGCGCGGCGGCGAGCACGTCGCGCGCGTGGGTCTCATCGAAGGTGCAGAAGCTGCACGGACCCACCCCCGAGCCGGGATCCCGGTAGCCGGGCATCGACGGAGGGAACACGCCGGTCGCCGCTTGTGCGGTGCCGGCGAATAGCTGCGTCGCGAGCGAGCGCCGGTCGATAGCGAGCGAGATCGCTTCTCGCAGCGCGACGTTCTTGGTGGGCGAAAGATCGGTGATCGCCACCAGGTACAGCAGCGTTCCGGTCGCGCGCTTGATCAACCGCGACGGGTTCTGCAGCTGCGCCTCGCGTGCCTTCTCGGGCGGCACCGGCGTCCAGTCGAGGTTGCCCGCCTTCCATTGGTCGTACGCGTCGCCGAGGTTGTCCAGCACGACGAACGTCGCTTCGCTCAACGCCGGCTTCTTGCCGTAATACCGCGGGTTCGGCTTGAGCGTGATCGACTCGTTGTGCACCCATCGGTCGAGCTGGAACGGTCCGTTGCCGATCGGATGCTCGGCGAAGGACGGACGCTGAGCGGCCATCGCGTTGTCCGACGGGATCGGCGACAGGGCCGGCTGCCCGAGCTTGTCGACGAAGTCCGCGTCGGGCGCGGTCAACGTGATCTGCAACCGGAACTCGTCGAGCGCGACTACGCCGGTTAGCGAATCGATCTTCGCGGCTCGGAACTCGTCGAAGCCCGCGACACCCGACAGCACGCCGGCGAGCGGCGATCCCACGGCTTTGCTCGCGAGCCGGTTGAACGCGCGCACGAAGCTGTCGGCGGTGACGCGTTCGCCGTTGGAGAACCGGTCGTCGTGGCGGAGCACGAACGTGAACTGCTCGGCGTCGGATCGCACGCGCCACGACGTCGCCGCGGCCGGCTTCGTCTCGGCGGTGACGGCGTCGTACGTGACCAGCCCGCGGAACATATTGCGGACGATCGCGATCTCGTCCGGGTCACCGGCGCGAACCGGGTCGAGCGAGCCCGGCTCGCCGGATTCGATGCGGATGCCGCCGGCCACCGGTTTCGGCGGCGTGTGGGCGGTGCACCCGGCAAGGACGATGAGGAACGCGAACGAGGCCCTCGCCGCGCGCGAGCGCGTGCGGGGACGGATCACGTGATACGAGGTTCAGGGGGTGCCATCCGCGGACCAGGATAGCCGCGCACGAGGGCGTTCGCGCCGAGGTCCGCGGGCTGCGGCGCCGGCCCCGGCCGGGTCGCGTTTCTGCTGCTCAGCCGCGGTAACGGACGACGAGCGCGAACTCTTCGGGATCGAGGGACGCGCCGCCGACGAGGCCGCCGTCGATCCCGTCCTCGGCCATGATCGCGGCGATGTTCCCGGCGTTGACGCTCCCGCCGTACTGGATGCGGATCCCCTCTGACGCCTGGCTTCCGCCGAGCGCGCCGACCGCCGCCCGGATCCAGGCGACGGCCTCCTTCGCGTCGGCCGGGCTGGCGGTGCGGCCGGTGCCGATGGCCCAGACCGGCTCGTACGCGACCACGATCCGTGCGAGCACGTCCGCCGGCAGCCCGGCGAGCGACCCGCGCACCTGCTTCTCGACCACGTCCTGCGTGATCCCCGCCTCGCGCTGATCCAGGGTCTCCCCCACGCAGACGATGGGCGTCATCCCGGCGGCGAGGATCGCCTTGGCCTTCTTGTTGACGATGTCGTCCGTCTCGCCGAAGATCGCGCGCCGCTCGGAGTGCCCGGCGATCACGTACGAGCACTTGAGACGTGACAGCATGGACGGCGCGATCTCGCCGGTGTACGCGCCCTTCTCCTCGTAGTGGCAGTTCTGCGCGCCCAGGCCCATCGGGATCCGGTCGCCCTCGAGCAAGGTCTGCACGCTCCGCAGCGACGTGAACGGCGGACAGACGACGACCTCGACGGCGTCGTAGTCCTTCACGCGCAGGTTGTAGTGGAGCTTCTGGACGAGCGCGATCGCCTCGAGATGATTGAGGTTCATCTTCCAGTTGCCGGCGATTATCGGCTTTCTCATGGTTGCAGCTTAGAACCCCCCACCCACCCAGGCGATTAGCCGTGCCCGGGAACCGTCAAAGGAACGAGGCCCGGCAGCGTCTTGCCTTCGAGGAACTCCAGCGACGCGCCGCCACCGGTCGAGATGTGCGACACCTCCTGCTCGTAGCCGAATTTCTTCAGCGCGGCGGCGCTGTCGCCGCCCCCCACGACCGAGAAGCAGTCGCCTTTCGCGAGCGCCGCGGCGACCGCGCGTGTCCCGGCGTCGAAGTCGTCGATCTCGAACACGCCCATCGGCCCGTTCCAGAACACGCTCTTCGCGGCGCGGATCGCGTCCACGTATGCGCGACTGGTCTCCTTGCCGATGTCGTAGCCGGCAAGATCGTCGGGGATCTGGTCGGCCGGCACGATCTTCGACTCGACGCCGGCCTTCATCTCCGCCGCGACGACGATGTCCGTCGGGATCATCAGCTTGTCGCCGGCTTCCTTCATCAGCTCCGCGACGTCTTTCACCGCGTCCGGCTCGACGAGCGACCTGCCGACGCCGTACCCCTTGGCGGCGAGGAACGTGAAGCACATCGCGCCGCCGATCAGCACCCGGTCGACGAGCGTGAGGAGATTCTTCAGCACGGTCAGCTTGTCCGACACCTTCGCGCCTCCGAGCACGGCGACGAACGGCCTCTCGGGATCCTCGCGCAACCTCGACAAGACCTTCACTTCCTTCTGCAGCAGGCGACCTGCGGCCGCGGGCAGGAGTCCCGCGACGGCGGCGACACTCGCGTGCGCGCGGTGCACCGCGCCGAACGCATCGTCGACGTACTCGTCCCCCAATGCGGCGAGGCGGCGGGCGAACTCCGGATCGTTCTGCGTCTCGCCGGGATCGAAGCGCAGGTTCTCGAGCAGCACCACGCGCGCGTCGTTAGGCACCGGGCCCGTGGGCGTTTCCGTGAGCGGTACCTCCATCCCGAGCATCCGTTGTAGCCGCCAGCCGACCGGCGCGAGCGACAGCTCCGGCTTCCGCTCCCCTTTCGGACGGCCGAGATGCGAACAGATGACCAGCTGCCCCGCGCCTCGGCCCAACAGCTCGCGCAGCGTCGGGACGCTCGCGCGGATACGGAGGTCGTCGGTGATCGAGCCGTCGTCTTTCGAGAGCGGGACGTTCAGGTCGGCGCGGACGAGGATCTTCCGGCCGGAGACCTCGAGGTCGTCGAGGGTTTTAAGCTCCACGGCGTTACAGCGACGATGCGACCTTCGTGACCAGATCGACGAGCCGGTTCGAGTAGCCCCATTCGTTGTCGTACCAGCCCATGACCTTCACCATCGGGCCGTTCACCATCGTCGACTTCGCGTCGAAGATGCACGAATGCGCGTTGCCCACGATGTCGCTCGAGACGATCGGGTCCTCGGTGTACTGGATGATCCCTTTGAAGTTCGCCTGCTGCGACGCTTCCAGGTAGGCGCGGTTGACCGTCTCGATCGACGCATCGCGCTGTACGACGCACACAAGGTCGGTGATCGAGCCGTCCGGTACCGGCACGCGCAGCGCGGTGCCGTCGAGCCGCCCCTTCATCTCCGGCATCGCCAGCGACGTCGCCTTCGCCGCACCGGTCGATGCGGGGACGATGTTGATCGCCGCGGCGCGCGCCCGGCGGAGGTCCTTGTGCGGCAGATCCTGGAGGTTCTGGTCGTTCGTGTAGGCGTGCACGGTGGTCATGAAGCCGCGCTCGATGCCGAACGCGTCGTGCAACACCTTCGCGAGCGGCACCACGCAGTTCGTCGTGCAGGAGGCGTTGGAGATCACGGAGTGCTTGGCCGAGTCGTACTCGGAATCGTTGACGCCCATCACGATCGTGATGTCCTCGCCCTTCGCGGGCGCGCTGATGACGACCTTGCGCGCGCCGGCGGTGAGATGCTTCTCGGCCTTCTCGCGATCCGTGAACAGGCCGGTGGACTCGATGACGATGTCGACGCCGAGCTCCTTCCACGGCAGCGCGGCCGGGTCGCGCTCGGCGGTCACACGCAGCTCCTTGCCGTCGACGGCGATGCCGTCGCCGGTCGCTTTCACCTCGGCGTCGAGCACGCCGTGCACGGAGTCGTACTTGAGCAGGTGAGCCAGGGTCGGCGGGTCGGTGATGTCGTTGACCGACACGATCTCGAGCTGTCCGTCGCGCTTCGCGTTCGCGCGGAAGAAGTTGCGTCCGATGCGTCCGAACCCGTTGATGCCGACCTTCACAGCCATCGTGAGCCTCCCGCTCTCCTGCTCTGAACGTGCGTCGTTGTCATTTCCTTAACCCTACCCCGCCGCCGACTCGGCGAGTCGCCCGAGCCGCCGAAGCCGGTCCGCGGCAGCGGGTTTCGTGATCGCCGGGCGGCACAAACGGCCGAGCTCCTCGAGCGTGGCGTCCGGGTGGTTCAGGCGGAGCTCGGCGATCTCGCGCAATGCCTCCGGGAGTCCGCGCTCGCCGAACCTCCCGAGCGCGCGCTCCGCCCACGCCCGTTGCTCCATCGCCGCGCGCGAGGTGCGGCGCGCGTTGGCCTCGTCGCAGTTCGCCAGACGGTTCGCCTCGCCGCGGACGGTCTTCCACACCGAGCCTTGCTCCCACTCGAGGTATCCCGCCTGCGCGCCGATCGCCGCCAGCAGCCGCCCCACGGTCGCGCCTTCCTTCGCGTAGACGGCGAACGCGCCGCGGTGCTCGCGCACGCGCGCGCTCGCGCCGAGCCGCCCGACGAGCGCAATCACGCCCGACGCGGTGTCGCGATCGGGTAGGCGCACCTCGAAATGCACCGGCGCGCGGGGTTCGCTGACCGAGCCGTGCGCCTCGAACGCGCCGCGCAAGTACGAACCGGCGCAGCAGCGCCGGGTCACGAGACGTGACGGCACGCCGGCGCGGATCCGACCGGCCGCGTCGAGCACCCCGGCGTCGATGAACGGCTGCAGCTCGGCGTCCTCGACACGGATCACGAGGTGCTGGCGTGGGCGCGCGCGGCCCGGCTCGAGGATCCGGATCTCGGCGTGCGACGCGAAGCCTGCGGTGAGCCCCGCGTAGATCTTGCGCGCGATGCCCGCGTCTTCGACCTCGACCTCGAGCGCGAACCGTCCGCCGCCGAGCACGTGGAACGTCCCGGCCGATCGCAGCAACGCCGCGAGCTCCGCCCGGCGACAGCACGCGCGCGGGGCTCGGAACCGCGCGAGCTCCGCTTTGACCCGGCGCGTGAACGAGGCCGGGTTCAAAGCAATCCTTTGAGCGCAGCCGCCAGCTTGTCGGGGTCGTGGCGCGGCCCGTTCGCGATCAGGTCCGAGCGGACGAGCGGTGCCCGAAGGGCGGCGAGCGCATCCTCGTCCACCGTCACCGGCCGCGAGACGCCGGCCGCGTCGCCCTCATGCGCGAGCACCGCATCGAGACGAAGGCCCGGCACGTGATCGAACAGCGCGCGGACGTGCGCGGCCGCGTCCATCCCCGCCGTTTCCCCCATCTGCTGCACGACATTGAGCACCAGCACGACCCGCGCGGCGTCGCGCGTCGCCTCGCCGATCCCCGGTACGAGCAGCGCAGCGAGCACACTCGTGAAGAGACTTCCCGGTCCGAGCACCGTGAGCGTGGAGCTCGAGATCGCTTCGACCGCGGCCTTCGTCGCCGGAGGGTCGGCGGGATCCAGCGAGAGGCGCTCGACGCGGCCGGGGCCTTGCGCGATCGCGACCTGCCCCTCGATCGACTGCCCGCCGATGACCGCGCGCAGCACGACCGGCGCCACGGTCGCCGGCAGCACCCGGCCCTGGACGCCGGCGATCTCCGACACTCCGTCCACCGCGTCGACGAAATCGCCGCGCAGATCGGCGAGGGCGGCGATCAGCAGGTTGCCGAGCGGATGTCCCGCGAGGTCACCCTCGGAGAACCGGTATTGCAGCAGAGCCGCGCGCGCGTCGTCGCGCGCGAGGGACGCGATCGCCATCCGCAGATCGCCGGGCGCGGGGATGCCGAGCCACTTTCGCAGGACGCCCGAAGAGCCCCCGTCGTCGGCCACGGTCACGACCGCGGTGACGTCGTTCGTGAGCTGGCGCACGGCGCGCAGTGCGGCGGACAAGCCGTGGCCGCCGCCGATGCAAACGATACGGGGGGAAGACATAGGTTCGACGATCAACTACCCGCGATCGATGTCGCGATGCTCGATGGTGACCGGCAGGCCGCGTCTGCGCAGCATGTCGGTGACTTCGTCGCCGACGACGACCGAGCGGTGGCGGCCGCCCGTGCAACCGATCGCCACCGTGAGGTAGCGCTTGCCTTCCGTCAGGTAACCGGGGATGAGCACATCGAGCATCTCGTCGAAGCGGTCGAGGAAGTCGCGCGTCGCTTGCCGGGTCATCACGTATTCGCGCACGCGCGCGTCGGTGCCGGGCAGCGGCCGGAGCTCCTCGACCCAGTGCGGGTTCGGCAAGAACCGAACGTCGAGCACGAGGTCGGCGTCCATCGGGATCCCGTACTTGTAGCCGAACGAGACGACGGTGGCTTGCAGACGCGCCTCACGCGATTGCCGCGAGAACGTGCCGACGATCTTGTCGCGCAGGTCGTGCACGGTGAGGTCGCTCGTGTCGATCACGAGATCCGCTTGCGCGCGCATGGATTCCAGCAGCGCACGTTCACGCGCGATCCCGTCCACCACGCGATCGGCGAGCGGGTGGCGGCGGCGCGTCGCCTCGAAGCGTCGGACCAGCACGTCGTCGTCGGCGGTGAGGAACAGGATCCGGTAGTCGACCCCCGACGACGCGAGGTCCTTCAGTGCTTGGGTCAGCTCGGAGAAGAACTGCCGCCCGCGCACGTCGACGACGAGCGCGATGTGCTGCACCGCGGCGCCGGGCCGCTGCGCAAGCTCGGCCATCTTCCCGATCAAGGCAGGCGGCAGGTTGTCGACGACGAAATGACCGAGGTCTTCGAGCGCCTTGGCGGCTTCCGACCGACCCGCGCCCGACAACCCGGTGATGATCGTGAAATCGGGGAGCTCGACGAGCTCTTCCTGCCTGCGTTCCGCCCTCGCCACTATCCGTCTCCGTTCGATCCGGCTGCGCTCCGCCCCGCGCCGGCGCGGGGCCGCTCGTCCCGGCCCGGCTCCAGCCCGCGCAAGACCTGCTGAACCTTCCGCGCGACCGGCGCCGGAACCACCGCCGCGAGCTCTTGCTCGCTCGCTTGAAGGATACGGCGCACGGAGCCAAAGGTCTTCAACAGCTTCTTCTTGCGCTCCTCACCGACGCCCGGGACCCGGTCGAGCGCACTCTCCCGCACCCGGCGGTCGCGCAGCGTCCGGTGATAGGTGATCGCGAATCGGTGGGCTTCATCACGGATGTGCTGCAGCAGATACAGCGCCTCCGATCCGCGCGGGATCACCAACGACTCGGAGTGCCCCGGCCGGTAGACCTCTTCGAAACGCTTGGCGAGGCCGACGACGCTGACCTCTTGCACGCCGAGCTCCGCGAGCACGGTCGTCGCGGCGTTCAGCTGCCCCTTGCCGCCGTCGATCACGACCAGGTTCGGCGGGTACGCGAATCGCCTGCCCTTCCGCGGTGCCGCGTCGCGGTCGAGCAAGAACCGCTGGAAGCGGCGGCGCACGACCTCGGCCATCGAGGCGAAGTCGTCCTGTCCTTCGACCCACCGGACCTTGAAGCGCCGGTAGTCGGAGCGCTTCGGCAAACCATCCTCGAAGACGACCATCGAGCCGACGACCTCGGTCGTGCCGGTGTTCGAGATGTCGAAGCACTCGATCCGCAGGGGCGCCTCGGGAAGGCTCAGCGCTTCCTGCAACGAATTCAGCTGCTTCGCTCGCGCGGCGAAGTCCGAGCGCCGGCGAAGCTTGTGCTGCGCGAACGACTCCTTCGCGTTCTGCTCGACCGTCTCGAGCAACGTGCGTTTCTCGCCGCGCTGCGGGATGCGGAACGACACCGGACCGTCGCGCCGCTCGGCGAGCCAGCGCTTCAGCAGATCGTCGTCCGCCGGGATCACCGGCACGAGGATCTCGCGCGGGATCTCCTCCTCGCCCATGTACAGATCGCGCAAGAACGTCGCGAGCAGCCGGGCGGTGTCGAGCTCCTCCACCTTGTCGACGACGAAGCCTTTCCGCCCGACCATCCGGCCGCCGCGGACGAAGAACACTTGCAGCGCCGCTTCCAACTCGTCCTCGGCGAGCGACACGGCGTCGAAGTTCTCGTTGCGATCGCTGACGACGACCTGCTTCTCGATCGCCTTGCGCACGCTCGCGAGCTGATCGCGCAACCGCGCGGCGCGCTCGTACTCCTGCGCCTCGGAAGCGCCGTGCATGTCGGTGTCGAGCCGCTTGAGCACCGGCTCGAAATGTCCTTCGAGGAACGCAACGAGGTCGTCGGCGATGCCGCGGTGCTGCTCGGTGGTCACGTGCCCGACGCACGGCGCCGCGCACTTGCCGATGTCGTAGAAGAGGCACGGCCGGTTGATCCGCCGGCACCGGTCGAAGACGCCTTGCGAGCACGTGCGGACGGGGAACGTCCGCAGCAGGAGGTCGAGCGTCTCGCGGATCGCGTACGCGTGCGCGAACGGGCCGAAGTAGCGGACGCCCTTGCGCTTCTGGCCGCGCAACACCATCGCGCGGGGGTACTCCTCGTCGAGCGTGATCGCCAGGTACGGGTAGCTCTTGTCGTCGCGGTAACGAACGTTGAACCGCGGGCGGTGACGTTTGATCAGGTTGTATTCCAGGTGGAGCGACTCGACCTCGTTGCCGACGACGATCCATTCCACGTCGGCGGCCGACTCGACCATCGCGGCGGTCCGGGCGTGGAGTCCCGCCGGGTCCTGGAAATAGCTCGATAGCCGGCTGCGCAGCGACAGCGCCTTGCCGACGTAGATGACCCGCCCGTGCGCGTCCTTGAACAGGTAAACGCCGGGCTCATCGGGGATCTCTCCGGGCGAAGGCCGCCGGAAGGTCGTCGGGGGCACACCCCATTGTAGGAGCCGTGAGAGACGTCTAGCCCGGCCGCCCTCCGTCCGCTAACCCGTGACCCGGATCGTCGTTTCGTCGGCGCCGGGGAAGAACCGGTCGATCTGAAACCCCCACCGCAGCGTGTATGTTCCGGGAGGCATCGTCGTGGGAACCAGCAGACGCATCTCGAATGCGATGCTCTTCCCCGGCGCCACCGATCCCAGCTCGTCGCAGTTCAACTGATAGGCCCGATCCAGCAGCACCTCGCCATCGAGTGCCTCGTGATAGTTGGGACACGGCTTGTCGGGGCCGAAAGCGACTCTCCCCCCAAACGAGTTCCTGAGCGTCACCCTGTAGACGAGCAGCTGGCCGGCCCGAACACTCCGGGGAGCGTGGAGGAACGGCCTGAGGAACGCCACCGAAGGGACGCTTACCCCAGGATCGAACGCCGCTTGCGCGAAGTTGATGCCCGACCGAAGGTGCAAGCACGGAGGGACGGTTTCACCTGCCTCGCTCGAGATTCGGCCCCCGGGGAGGGTCATCTCCCAGCGTTCTTCCGATAGCGGCGGGCCACAGTAGCTGTTCCAGTGGAAGTAGATGATGTGCGGCGTAGCCGTCACGAGGAAGCCGGGGTGGCCGAAATTGGTGTTGCCGATGACGCCGAGATCGCGTTGACCCTCGAAGATCTTCAGTGAGGAAACGGTGGCGAACACATTCAGTTGGCAGCGACCGCCCGACTTCTTGTTCGTGAACTCGACGTAAGACCCAGACGAAGTCTTGAACTGAACATCGAGGGCGACGTCGCTCGCGCGGCATTTGGGCGCGCTAAGGTCGAAGGGGATATCGCCGCCGATAGGCGAGACCGGCAGATCTTTCCATCCAACGACAGGTCCTGTCGTGAACGGAGTCGACGTCCCGAACAAGCGGATCCCCCCCAGGATGCCGACGACGACGCCGGCGATCGCCAAGGTGGCGATAGCTACCGTCACAACTCGCGAGCGCCGAGCCCGGCGGAGGATTTCAGGCGGCGGCTCGTCGCGACCGGGAGCGTGTTGAACCTTGGAGCGAAGCATCTCGCGAACCTCCTGCTCGAGCGGACTCATCGTTCGACCTCCTGACGCAGCGCATCGAGCCCGCGAGACACCAACGACTTCACGGTGCCGACGGGGCAACCCATCAGGTCGGCGGTCTGTTGTTCGGTGAGGTCTTCGTAGAAGCGGAGAACGATCGCCGACCGTTGGCGCGCCGGCAGGCGCTGCAGCGAGCGCCACAGACGATCACGCTCGACCGAATCATGTTCGAGCGACGCCGGCAGCTGCGGCGTCCGGCCTTCCGACTCCAGGTACGCCCGTTCCACCCGCCGACGCCGGAACCTCGAGTTCGCGAGGTTGATGACCGTGCGCTTCAGGTACGGACCGAAGGCGCTCGGGTCGCGAAGGTCGCCGAATCGGCCGGCGACCTTGATGAACGCGTCGTGCGCGAGGTCCTCAGCCTGCGTTTCGTCGCCCGTGATCAGGAAGGCGAGCCGCGTCGCCTCGCGGGCGTGCCGCCGGTACAGCTCGGCGAGCTTCCCCCGGGCCTTCATGTCCGTCCGCTCCACGGCCAGCTGCATCATGCGGGACTACGACGCTTGGCTGGGTCAAGAAGGTTGCATATCCCCCCAAAGGGATAGGGCGAGCCAGAGGCTCGCCCTCGCCACGCATCTCGGTTTCGGTGCTCAGAGGCCGCGCAGTTGCCCTGCTCTTCATCCCTCGGCCCGGCGGTGAAACCGGAACCTTCATCCCTGGAGCCACAACACTGTGAGCGCGGTGCTCACCCACAGCATCGGCCCGCCGATCCGCCGTGATAAGGGACCGGAGCCCCATTCTCGAAAAACCACCCGCCCGGACTAGTACAGGTGGGTGGAGCCTCAGCGATTGCGGCGAGCCGCGATGGCGGCGCGGAGAACCTCGGCGACCTGATCGGCGGTTCGGTCCCAGTTGTAGTGCTCGCGAACCGCCTTGCGTCCGCCGTCGACGAGCCGCTCCCGTAGTCCCGGGTCGTTCTTGAGCCGCACGATCGCATCCGCCACCGCCGCCGGATCGTCGGCGACGAGCAAACCCGTCTCGCCGTCGCGCACGATGCGGCGGATGCTCGACAGGTCGGTCGCGATCACGGGAACGCCTGCGCTCCATGCCTCGAACAGCTTCACCGGTGACATGTAGAACCCGTCCGGAGCCCACGGCGTGTCGTGATAGAGGCAGAGCGCAACCGCGCTCGCGCGGAGGTGCGCGGCTGCTTCCTCACGCCGGGCTTGGCCGAGGATGAGCGCGCTCGGCGGCGCCGTTACCTCGCGCGGACGCGCGCTGCCGACCACCGCGACCGTCACGTCGGGATCTTTCGTCTCGAGGACGCGCGCAGTCTCCACCGCGGTGTCGACCGCTTGCCACGGGAACCATCCGGAGCCCATCCAGAGCGCAACGAACCCCAGCCGTTCCAACGGGCTCGTCGCGCTCGGCGGCGGCATCTCCTCGGGAAGCTCTGCGCCGTTCTCGACGACGGTCACCTCACTGATCCCGAGCGCGTCGCGCGCGTAGGACACCAGCTCGTCGCTCACGACGACCGCGCGGTCGCATCCCCGTGCCAGGAGGGTGCGCTTCCGCTGCTGTCGTGCCACTTCCTTTGGATCGCGCCCGAACGTGGACAGCTCCGCAACGGTGGCGTTCACCTCCCACACGACGGCGGGACGCGGTCTGCGCAGCCACGCGTAGGCCGTGGAACGTTCCCGGTTGAGCTCGCCGTCGACGCGGATGTAGAGCACGTCGGCGCGGCGTACCGCGGCCAACGTGCCGCGGCGTCCGAAGGGAACGATCTCAACGCCGGGCGGCCCGGCCTCGCCTTGGGCGATCACCGTGAAGCCCCGGCGCGCGAGCCGTTCGATCACCGCCCACGCATGGACCGCGGCGCCGCCGCCGGCCTTCCACGGTTGCGACTGCGCGACGAAGACGGTCGGCGGCGACCCGCCGGGCATTCCGCCCAGGCCTTGCATGGGCCGCATTCTAGGGACGCGACCGCTCGGCGCAGATCAGGCGTGCGGCGGCGCGCCGGTGGATCGGGGTCAGGCGTGGACCGGACGCCGCTCGCGCATCATCTTGCGGAGCACGCTCGGCGCGTTCGCCAGAAGGGAGTCGAATGCCGCAGGTGCGAGGACCAGCAGCACCATCGGCGTGTCCGCAGTCACGGTCGCCAGCCTGGGCGCGCCCGCCAGCAGGGACATCTCCCCGAAGAACTCGCCGGGACTCAGGGTTCCGATGCACTCCTCCCGCCGGGTCACCGACGCCTGGCCGCTCGAGATGACGTAGGCCTCACGGCCGGTCCCGCCTTCCTCGACGATGACCGTCCCACGCTCGACCGCGATCTCCTCGGCGATGAACGTCAGAAGGTCCATCTCGCTGCGTGTGCAGCTCGCGAACGTCCCGACCTTGTCCAACACCATGGACCCCTCTCGGTTCGACATCCCCGGCTCCTCTCGCCACTGACAGGTGCCTCTACCCGATAGGCGTTAGAACCCGCCGAACATCGTCACGCGGCCCCTGTGAGGCTCCCAGTGGTCAAAACCCCTGGTCCCGGCTACCGTCTCAGGATCGCGTTACGAGCGCCGGGCGCCCATCGGGCCGCCGCGTTCGAGCGGAGGGGGATGTGGAAACAGGGGTGCCGGGCAGCGCCGGCCGGGTGTTCGTTGGGCGGAAGCGGGAGCTCGACGGCTTGCGGGCCGTGTACGACGACGCCGCCGCCGGCCGCGGCCGCCTGGTCATGCTGGTCGGCGAGCCCGGGATCGGCAAGACCCGCACCGCCGAGGAGCTGGCTGCCTACGCGCGCCAGGCGGGCGCCGAGGTTCTGTGGGGTCCCTGCCACGAGGGCGAGGGAGCCCCCGCGTACTGGCCGTGGGTCCAGATCCTTCGCCAGGCGACCCGGGGCCGGGATCTCGCTCCGAGCGCGCTCGGCGATCTCGCGCAGCTGCTTCCGGAGCTGGCTGCCGGAGCGGACGCGCCGTCGCTCGAGTCGGAAGTCCATCCGGAGCACGCGCGGTTCCGCCTGTTCGACGCCGTGTGCACGTTCCTCAAGGACGCGGCCGAGCGACGGCCGTTGGTCGTCGTGCTCGACGACCTCCACTGGGCGGACCGCCCGTCGTTGCTGATCCTCCAGTTCCTCGCGAGGGAGATACCCACCACACGCATCCTGCTGGTCGGCACCTACCGCCACACCGACGTCGGCCGCCAGCACCCGCTGACCGAGACGCTCGGCGAGCTGAGCCGGGGCGAAGGCGTCATCCTCCGCGGCTTGAGCGAGTCCGACGTCGCGCTGTTCGTCGAGGCGATGGGACACGCGGCGACCGACGACCTCGTCGCGTCGCTGTACGCAACGACCGAAGGCAATCCGTTCTTCGTCTCCGAAACCGTCCGACTCCTCGCGTCCGAGGGGCGCCTCGACGGCAGGTCGCCGGGCATCGCGATCCCGATGGGTGCGCGCATGCTGATCGGACGCCGGCTGGATCGCCTGTCCCCCGATTGCAACGAGTTGCTCGCCGTCGCATCGGTGAGCGGCACCACGTTCGCGGCGGAGCTGCTCGAGCGCATCAGCGATCTCGACGGCGACCGGCTGCTCGGTGTGCTGGACGAGGCGATCGCCGCCGGCGTGATCGAACCCGCGGCCGCGGCGTTCGGCCGCTATCGGTTCGCGCACGCGCTGATCCGCGAGACGCTCTACGAAGAGCTCAGCACCGCGCGGCGGATCCGCATCCACCGCGCGATCGCCGAGACGCTCGAGCAGATGCCCTCGGGCGGCGACGCGGCACTCGCGGACATCGCGCGGCACTATTTCGAAGCGGCGAAGGGCGGAGACCTCGACAAGGCGATCGCGTACTCGAAACGCGCCGGCGACCGCGCGCTCGCGCTGCTCGCGTACGAGGAAGCCGTCCTCCACTACCAGCGCGCGCTGCAGTTGGTGGAGATGAAGGAAGGGTCCGACGACACTGTTCGCATCGACCTGCTGCTCGCGCTGGGCGAGGCACAGGGTCGCTCCGGCGACGCGGTTTCCTCGCGCGAGGCGTACTTCGATGCCGCCGACCTCGCGCGGCGCGCGGGCGACGCCGAACGGCGCGCGCTGGCCGCGCTCGGCTTCGGCGGCGGGCTCGAAGCCGCCGAGGTCTCCGGCCACGTCGACGAGACGTCCGTTCGTTTGCTGCAGGACGCGTTGTCCGGGCTGTCGAAGGAGGACAGCGCTCTGCGCGCGCGGATGCTCGCACGCCTCGCGGCGGCGACGTACTGGAGCGCGCCCTTCGAGCAGCGCGAAACGCTCAGCAACGAGGCGGTCGAGATGGCCCGGCGTCTCGGCGACCCCGCGGTCCTCGCCGCGTCGCTGAGCAGCCGGCGGTACGCGTTGTGGTCGCCGGAGAACATCCGCGAGCGGATCGACGGCACCGCAGAGATCCTCCGCCTCGCCGAGGAGGCGGGCGACAGGGAGCGCGTCCTTCAAGCGCATCGATGGCTGCTCACCGATTTCCTCGAAGCAGGCGACATCGCCGCCGCCGAAGGCGAGATCCAAGCGCACGGCCGTCTCGCCGACGAGCTGCGCCAGAAGATCTACATCGGCTACTCCGCCATGTTCCGCGCCATGCAAGCGCTGTGGCAGGGACGGTTCGACGATGCCGAACGATCCGCGGTGGAAGCAGAGACGATCGGCCGGACCATCGGGCACCGGCTCGCGGAAGGACTCTTCTTCGCGCAGCAGTTCCGCATCCTGTGGGAGCGCGGCGAGCTCGCCCCGCTCGAGGATGCGATGGGCAGCATGCGCTCCTCGCTCGGGAGCACGGGCCTGCTGACCGCGTCGTCGACGCCGGGCGTCACCGCGACGTTCGCGTTCGCGCTTGCCGAGTTCGGTCGAACCGACGAAGCGCGCTCACTGCTGGACGTGCTCGCCGGCGACGACGTCAGAGCCATCCCGCGCGGCTACCACTGGCTCGTGGCCATCGGTCACCTGGCCGGTACCGCCGTGATGGTCGGCGACGAGCGCCGTGCCGCTGCCCTCTACGAGTTACTGGCGCCGTTCGCGGATCGTCTCGTCGTCGGCGGGCCGCCGCCGTTCACGGTCTTCGGCCCGGTGGCCTACTTCCTCGGGCTGCTCGCCTCTGCCTTGGGCAAGATCGGCGACGCTCGCGCGCAGTTCGATTCCGCTTTGACGATCGCAGGCTCGATGCGCGCGCGCCCGATGATCGCGCGGACGCAGCTGGCGTACGCGGAGCTGCTTGCGGGGAACGATGCCGCCCGCGCTCGTTCGCTTGCGGACGAGGCGCTCGCGACCGCGACCGAGCTCGGCATGACGTGGGTCGCTGCGCGCGCTCGCACCGTCGTCGACGGGACGCAACCCGCGCGGCCGGCGGGGATTTCGCCCGCGGCGGCAGGCGTCGCACCGACGTTCCGCCGCGAAGGAGACGTGTGGGCGCTCGCGTTCAGCGGTGAAACGTTCCGGCTCAAGGACCAGAGAGGCCTCGCCCACATCGCGAAGCTGTTGCGCTCGCCCGGCACGGAGATCCCAGCGCTCGACCTCGCCGGGTCCGGCCTCGAAGGAGGCGACGCCGGCGAGGTTCTCGACTCGACCGCGCGCGAGGACTACAAACGGCGGCTCGGCGATCTCGCCGAAGATCTCGAGGAAGCGCAGCGAGACAACGACGAAGGCCGCGTCGGCATGATCCAGGAAGAGATCGACGCGCTCACCGACCAGCTGGCCGCGGCGGTTGGTCTCGGAGGCCGGGCCCGGCGGGCGTCGTCGGTTTCAGAGCGTGCGCGCGTCAGTGTTCGCAATGCGATCGCATCGGCGCTGAAGACGATCCGCCGTCACGACGAAGCGATGTGGCGGCACCTATCCAACTCGGTCAAGACCGGAACCCTCTGCTCCTATGACCCGGAGCAGCCGGTCGCGTGGATGCTGTAGCGGCAGGGAAACGGAAGCGGGACCTCAGCGCTGCGGGATCCGGAATTCGACGCGTCGGCACTTCGGGCAGCCGAGCACCTCGAGGTCGAGCATCTGCTCGCCGAGCTCGGCCCATTCGCCGAACAGCATCTTCCAACCACCGGTCGTCCCGCCGGTGCGGAAGCGCTCGACGCCGAGCGACGATAGCGGCCCGCAGCAGTTCGGACACGGCCCTGCCGTCGGATCAGGCGGCGGAGAGGCATCCATGGTCTGAGCTCCTTTCTTCGACGAGCTCGCGACGAGCAACGCGACGATCACCCCAACGACGAGGACGACGACGATGACCGTGGTCACTTCGAACCTGCCTCGTCACGGAAGCGCACCCAACGGACGATACGCCGGTTGCGGCTATCCGGCGACCTTTTTCTCGGCGTCGCCTTCGGCGGGGATGGCGAGCACCTCGCGCAGGAACCGGCCGGTGTAGGAGCGCGGGACGGCGGCGATGTCTTCGGGCGTGCCTTGCGCGACGATCTCGCCGCCGAGGTTCCCGCCTTCGGGCCCCAGGTCGATGACCCAGTCCGCCTGTTTCACCACGTCGAGGTTGTGCTCGATCACGATCACCGTGTTGCCGTTGTCGACCAGCCGTTGCAGCACGCCGAGCAGCTTCGCGATGTCCTCGAAATGCAGACCGGTCGTCGGCTCGTCGAGGATGTATACGGTCTTGCCGGTCGCGCGCTTCGAAAGCTCGGACGCGAGCTTCACGCGCTGCGCCTCGCCGCCGGACAGCGTCGGCGCCGGCTGCCCCAGCTTGATATATCCGAGCCCGACGTCGTTCAGCGTCTCGAGGTGGCGCCGGATCACCGGGAGCGCTTCGAAGAAGCTGCACGCCTCCTCGACCGACATCTCCAAAACCTGTGAGATGTTCTTGCCTTTGAACGTCACATCGAGGGTCTCGCGGTTGTAGCGCTTCCCCTTGCAGACCTCGCACGGGACGTAGATGTCGGGCAGGAAGTGCATCTCGATCTTGATCTGGCCGTCGCCGGCGCACGCCTCGCACCGGCCGCCGCGGACGTTGAACGAGAACCGTCCCGGCAGGTAGCCGCGGGAGCGCGCTTCCTGCGTCTGGCTGAACAGCGTGCGGACATGATCGAAAACGCCGATGTACGTCGCCGGATTCGACCGCGGGGTTCGGCCGATCGGCGCCTGATCGACGTCGACGACCTTGTCGACGTGCTCGATCCCCGTGATGCCGCGGTGCTTCCCCGGGACGGTCCGCGAGCCGTAGATCTTCCCCATCAGCGCCGGGTACAGCGTGTCGGTCACCAGCGAGGACTTGCCGCTGCCCGACACGCCGGTCACCGACACGAGCGTCCCGATCGGGAACCGCACGTCCAGCGATTTCAGGTTGTTCTGCCGCGCGCCCTTCAGCACGATCGCGTTCGCGCCCGGCGCGCGGCGGCGCTCCGGCACGGGGATCGCCCGTTTGCCCGACAGGTACAGCCCGGTGAGCGAGCGCTTGTTCTTGAGCATGTCCTTCAACGGGCCCGCGTGGACGATCTCGCCGCCGTGCTCGCCGGCGCCGGGACCGATGTCGACGACCATATCCGCTGTGCGGATCGTGGCTTCGTCGTGCTCGACGACGATGAGCGTGTTGCCGATGTCGCGCAGGCGGATCAGCGTCTCGATCAGCCGGTGGTTGTCGCGCTGGTGCAGACCGACCGACGGCTCGTCGAGGATGTAGAGCACGCCGACCAGGCCACTCCCGATCTGCGTCGCAAGCCGGATGCGTTGCGCTTCGCCGCCGGCCAGCGTCGCCGCCGACCGCTCGAGCGTCAGGTAGTCGAGGCCGACGTCGATCAGGAACCCGAGCCGTGCGGCGACTTCCTTGATGATCCGGTCCCCGATGAGGTGCTCACGGTCGCTCCACTCCAGCGTCCGGAGGAACTTGTCGGTTTCGGCTATCGACATGCGGCAGAGCTCGGAGATGTTCACCTCGCCGACGGTGACGGCGAGCGACTCCGGTTTGAGGCGGGTGCCCTTGCACGCAGGACACGGCACCTCGCGCATGTACTCCTCGATCTTCTCGCGCTGGTAGTCGCTCTCGGCTTCGTCGCGCTTGCGTTCGAGCCACGGCACAACACCCTCGTAGTACGTGTAGTAGGCGCGGGTGCGGCCGTAGCGGTTGCGGTAGCGCACGTAGATCTGATCGTCGCCGGTGCCGTGCAGGAATACCTCGCGCTGCTTCTTCGTCAACTTCCGCCATGGCGTCTTCGGCTTGGCTTTCACGAAATCGCGCACCGCCTCGAGCATCCGCGTGAAGTACTCGGTCCGTCCGCTCGACCACGGGGCGATCGCGCCCTCCTCGACCGATAGATCCGGGTCGCCGACGACGAGCTCCTCGTCCACCTCGAGGTGCGTGCCGAGGCCGTCGCAGCGAGGGCAGGCGCCGTACGGATTGTTGAAGGAGAAGTTCTTCGGCTGCAGCTCTTCGAACGACAGGCCGCAATTCATGCACGCGAGGTGCTGCGAATACGTCTGCGTCTCCCCGGAGTCGACGAGGTCGATCGACACCATGCCCTCCGCGAGCGACAACGCGGTTTCGATCGAGTCGGCGAGCCGGCGCTCGAGCCCCGGCTTCATCACCAGCCGGTCGACGATCACCTCGATGGTGTGCTTGTAGTAACGGTCGAGCCGGATCTTCTCCGACAGCTCCTTGACTTCGCCGTCGACGCGCGCGCGGGCGAACCCTTTCTTGCCGAGGTCCTCGAGGAGCTTCTCGTACTCGCCTTTGCGCTCGCGGATCACCGGCGCGAGCACCTGGAACTTGGTTCCTTCCGGGAGCGCACGCACCTGGTCGACGATCTGGTCGGGCGTTTGCTTCGCGACCGGCCGCCCGCATCGTGGGCAGTGCGGCTTGCCGACGCGTGCGTACAGCAGGCGCAGGTAGTCGTAGATCTCGGTGATCGTCCCCACCGTCGAGCGGGGGTTGTGTCCCGCCGTCTTCTGGTCGATCGAGATCGCAGGCGAGAGGCCCTGGACGAAGTCGACGTCGGGCTTCTCCATCTGGCCGAGGAACTGGCGCGCGTAGCTCGAGAGGCTCTCGACGTAGCGGCGCTGGCCCTCGGCGTAGATCGTGTCGAAGGCGAGGCTCGACTTGCCGCTTCCGGAGATGCCGGTGAAGACGATCAGCTTGTCTCGGGGCAGCTCCAGGTGAACGTTCTTGAGGTTGTGCTCACGGGCGCCGTGGATGACGATCGATTCGGTTGCCATTCGGGGGGATCGACCGCTCCTTCAGTCCACCGCGATAGAAACGACGCCGTTCTCGACCTTCACCGGATAGGTGGGGACGGGCTCGTCGGCCGGGCCAACCACGGGCTCCCCGGTCGTGATGTCGAACACGCTGCCGTGCAGCGGGCATTCGATCTGGTTCTCCTCGACGAGGTCGCCCTCGCCCAGCGGGCCACCGGCGTGCGTGCACTCGTTCCCGATCGCGTGGAACTCACCGCCTGAGTTGATCAGCGCGATCTCGACGCCTTTCACATCGACGACCGTCGCCGTGCCTGCAGGCACGTCGTCCACCTTCACTACTTCGACGAAGTTCTCCATCGTTTTCCCCCCGGATCGTCCGACCGGCCAATGATAGCGAGGCGGTGCGACGCCGTTCCCGTGCCGGTCCCCGGCGCCGCGGCCGCGAGACTACGATACCCGCCCGTGAGCGCCGGCGAGACGCCTCGACCCCCGGAAACGCCTGAGTTCGGGGTCGTCACGCCCGGCGGCCCGGCGCACGAGTACGTGCCCGAGGACGGGCTGATCGTGCGCAAGTTCTCGGTCGGCCC
>Ga0075425_100001167_pt1 | contig 25474 bp, 25 predicted proteins | sample SoiMethybrSBSTD4_FD_75300 | JGI IMG/M metagenome (GOLD analysis project Ga0075425, IMG submission 75300) | Bulk soil microbial communities from a Populus tree surrounding site in Tennessee, USA - Soil MetaG P. TD hybrid SBSTD4 | ecosystem: Environmental > Terrestrial > Soil > Tree plantation...
CACCAAACAGAACGGCTGACGCAGCTAACATCGAGCCAGCACAGCATTGCACGTTGTCGGGAGTGCGGCGTGTTTCGGGCAAGTTTGAGGAGCTGCGTGGCGCCGCTTGGGCCAATCCGGATTGCCGATAGGGAGTATCGTATGGGACGCTCTTGCAAGAGCTGAGGTGCAGGAGCATATTGGCAAAAGCTTCGCTAACACGACCCACCAGCGCTGGTGCGCTGCGCGCCAGCCGCCGGTACTTCGTCGGCGCATCGCCGACCTCGACTTCACTTTGATCGACAAGCGCAAGCTGCTGATGGACTCGCGCGGTCACTACGGCCGACCAGAATTGCTCAGTCTATTGATCGACCGTTACCGTACCGCACCCCTCCACGAGCGTGCTGCGCATCCCGTCCCAGACGCTCAGCAAGGCCCAAAGGATCTTGAGGCGAGGGTCGAAGGTCTGCTCAAGACGACTTCGAGCTGACACGCAGACGGGGCAGAAGCATCCCCCAGCAATGGCATCCGGTTCAAAGGAGAAACCAAATGAAACTGATCGCATTCCCATTGGTTGGAGTTGCAATGCTGACCGGGGTTGTCGTCTTCACGGTGCCCGCAGCTAATCAAGAGGGCACTCCGATCTTCGTTACCAATATTCCCCCTGGATACCGAGATTGGAGGCTAATCTCCGTGGCCCACGAGGAAGGCAACTTCCACAGTTTTTCTGCCGTTTTGGGCAACGATTTAGCGATCCAGGCCTACCGCGAAGGGAAGGTCCCGTTCCCAGACGGCGCGATCATTGCCGCTCTGCATTACCGTCACGTGCCGTCGGAGGAAAACAACAAAGTCTTTGGCCAAGCCCAATCTTTCGTAGCCGGCACCCCAACGAACATTCAGTTTATGGTCAAGGACACAAAAAAGTACACCGCAACGGGCGGTTGGGGTTTCGCTCACTTCCAGGACGGCAAACCTGGCGACGAGGCGTTCATGAAAACCTGCTTTCCCTGCCACAATCAGGTCAAAGCGCGCGACCTTGTCTTCACCCGTTACGCTCAATGAGAACCACCGTTCGCGGGCCTCGACGAACGCCATTGCGGACTATGCACGGCAGCGCAGCTTCTGCGACGGCTTTTGCGGGGATGGAGACGGGCTTGGAGCGGGGTCGAGCACGCCGGTTCATGACTGGCCTTGACCCTGAAGGGCAGGTCACGATTGGGTTCCGGTGGGCGGAGGGAAATTCCGATCGGCTACCCAAACTAGTTGCCGATCTTGTGCATGGGAAGGGAGACGCTTGCGGCGAGGTGCTGCGACCAAACAACTCCGATTGCCTTCACGGTACGGGCTGATCCCATCGAGGCGGGCCTCGTCGCAAGCTTTGGCCGACCTGGCGGCAATATGACGGGCTTAACTTCGATGTCGATGTTTGGGGGAAAGCCCAGAGAGATCCTATTCGAGATGGTGCCTGCGGCGGCGACGAGGTAATCGAATGAGAAGGCGGGAACGCATGGGTCTGTCGCGGGTTTTGACTTACGGAGTGATCAGCATCGGTGCGCTGTCTGGGTTCCTTCGCGTTGCCGGTGCGCAAGAATTGCAAAAGACAGTTGCTGCCGGACCTGTTTTTTCCGAGACGGGCCCTGATGCCGTCGCCTATGGGGCACCAAGGTTTCCCCTCGGCAGCAGAGCGACGTCAGAGGAGGTCGAACATCTCGTCGCTACCTACAGCCTCTTCGACGATCTCTTTATATCCGGCATTGTCATAAGGGCTGAAGAACCTTGGTTGTTCCGCCGTGCTCAGGTGGAACCAAAAATCACATATGAGTTCCAATCCGATCACTACACTCTCGAAGACTATCTCAGGCGCAATCCAACGACAGGTCTATTGATAGCAAAGGATGACACCATCCTCTTCGAGCACTATCAGTATGCGCGAACCGACCGGCATCGCTTTCTCTCGCAATCCATGGCCAAGACGATCACGTCGATGTTAATTGGCGTCGCCGTTGCGGAAGGTTCGATCAAGTCAATCGATGACACGGCCGCAATTTATGTTCCTCAGCTGGCAGGCACCGAATACGGCAAGACTGCGCTCCGAGATCTCCTGCACATGGCGTCCGGTATCGCCTTCAGCGAGAACTATGATGGCAAGGACGATTTATCGCGGCTAGTGGCCGATCTCGCGTCACGCAAACGCGCGGTTGATAGTGTCATGCAATTCAACACGCGTGATGTGCCGCCGGGCACCAGGTTCCACTACGCGAGCGTCGAGACCCTTGTCCTAGGTATCGTCTTGCGTTCGGCAGTCGGGAAGCCGATCACCGATTACCTGCGCGAGAAAATTTGGCAACCGATCGGTGCGGAAGCCAACGCATCCTGGGCCCTTGATGGGGGCGGCCAGGAAATCGCGTACTGCTGTTTCAACGCCGTGTTACGAGATTACGCTCGGCTCGGGCGACTCCTCGCCTACGACGGAATGTGGGACGGGCGCCAACTCATACCACGACAGTGGATTCTTGACGCGACGACGGTGCGTCCTGGAGACAACTATCTCGCTCCCGGTGTTGCGACCGCCTATGACGGCTACGGATATCAGGTATGGATTCAATCTGGCGCGGAGCGAATATTCGTGCTCAAGGGCCTCCGCGGCCAGATGGTGTTAGTTGCTCCCGCATCTAAGCTCGTGATGGTGCACACCGCCGTTCGGCAAAAGGCGAACGATCCAGCTAATGCCGAGACGCGTGCCCTTTGGGATGCTGTGGTCCGTGAACTGGGCAAGTGATCAACCCTCCGTGTTCATGCCGCTGCATTTTGCCACCGCTCACGTGGCCGTTCGTGGCACTTAGAGAGAAAGTCTTCGCACCGCGATAGCCTTGGCAGCTTCCTGAGGTACCTCCGACGCGGTCAGGGCATGCATCGGACCGCGCCATTTGGACCCAAACCAGTCGTGGCGCCAATGCGCAACATCGGCAGCATCCTGAAGTAGGCGCTTGGCCTCGGGGCCAGGCGGTCGATGCGATGACTTGCACGGCGTCAGGGATTATCAAGCGGTCCATGGGTACGTGAGCCGGTATGCGCTGCGTTCGCCCACCGGCGCCGGCGTCTCCACCAAGTCTCGCACGCTCTTCTCGAGGAAGAGCAGATTGGCCTCGGTTTGAGCGATCAGAAGCTGTCTAAGAGTGCTGAGGGTCGCATCCGTACCAAGCAGCGTATCGAGCAGCTCGTCGATGTCCTTCGGTTTGGTCAGACCTCACACCACGCCGGCCTAGTGGGGTCCACCAGCTGAAATTCGACCGGAGCGAGACCGAAAAGAGCAATCACGGCTGGCTCTCTTGCTCATCACTCCGGGGGGGTGCCCCCCGCGAGAAGACAAACGCGCACCGCCCTCAAAGCAGAGCGGCCCGGCTATGCCGCGACCCGATCCGGATGGGAGTGGATCGCGTAGTGCGAGCCCCTTGCCCGGGCGATCACCGTGACACCTGCAACCTTTGCGACATCGATTGCCGGCTCGCCAATTCGGTGCTCCTTGGCGGAGTACATACGCAGGCGTGTCGTCATCGGCGATAAAGGTCGGCGGGCGACGCGAAGCGAGCTACCCGTCTGTGCCCGCGGCGGGCTTTGGTCCCTAGAACGTTGATGGTCGCCGGAGCCGATGGCCGCGGCCCCGACGACCTCGGCCCTTGGCGCACAACACCCCAATGGGCCGCTTATGAACTTGCCCAGCCTGATGACAGGCGTGTGTCACCCCGGACAAAAGATAAGCAGATTTCTCCAGGGCTAGCGCCGTTCTTACGGAGCCTCCTTCGATGAGGTCACAGCCACTAGATCGCATTTTTGTCGCTTTGGCAGACCCAGGTCGGCGGAGCATGGTCGAGCAAATCAGCAATGGGCCAGCCACCGTTAAGGAGTTGGCGAAGCCTGCAAAGATGCAGCTACCTTCGGCCGTCAAGCACCTGAAGGTTCTGGAGGACGGTGGCATTGTCATTTCGAGGAAAGTGGGCCGGACGCGAACATACAAGATTCGGCCTGCCGCGTTCCGTGTGATCAACGAATGGGTTCGTCAGAGAGAAGCGGCCATGCACGCGGCGTTCGATCGCCTTGTGCAGGCCATGCATGACATTTCAGAAGAGGAAAGCAAGACGTGACCTCAGTCGAACACGCGACCTTTGTGATCGAGCGCGACCTGCCTGGGAGGCCGAGACACGCGTTCCGCTTCTGGTCGGAGATTGACCTCAAGAAGCGTTGGAACGACTGTCATGCTGATTGGACTGTGCTTGAAGATACGTTTGATTTCCGGGTAGGCGGAGTGGAAGCAAAACGCTGGCGTACAACCGAGGGAAACGAACGGGTATTTCGAGCGCACTATTTCGATATCGTTCCGGACCGCCGCATCATCTATGCGTACGAGATGAGCTTCAAGAGTCAGAGGCTGTCGGCTTCGCTGGCGACCGTCGAATTCGTGCGGGTCGGCACTCAGACACGCATGATCTTCACTGAGCAGGCCGCGTTCCTTGGTGACGCCAATGCGCGCCGTGAGCGGGTCATAGGCACGGAGGCGGGCTTTGACAGGCTGGTCGCCGCAATGGCCACCAACACGGGGGCCATGCACTAGAGCGCCCGAAGGTTGCACCTGCGAACGCCTCCGCCTCTAACCGAAACCAGCACAATCGCTTATCGCGACAACTCGCGGCAGACCCTGGCAAAAGGCGGCCCATTTCGGTGATGCAGCGTCCTGCGTCAGCTGCCGCGGGTCCTGCTGACGAGGCGACGAGGCGACAAAGTTGCAAGTCGAGGAGATAAGGGGCCGCTCGCACGAAGGATCACGGATGCTCAACCCAGCGCGATGTTTTTGCGGAGCAGCGCGCTCGCCGGCAAGCTGGCGAGCCATGAAGACCGTTCCATAGGGAACTGCCGAAGTACTTCTCATGGCTGTAGGTTCTTCTAAAGCCCCGAATTACCGGAGAGCCGTCGTGCAAGATGATCAGGGACAAGTCCGTCCAAAATCCCCCGTTGGCGGAGCGATGCCGGAGCAGCATTTAGGGTTGCTGAAATCCCTCGCTCTGCGACCGACGCAGAGCATCGCCGTTAACCTCGCTCCGATCGTGTCAGCGCTCCAGGTTGCGGGCTTCGTTACGCTCGGTCCCGAGGGCTGGGCGGCCACAGCGGTTGGTTGCGCGACCATCGAGCAAACTCGCAAGGTTGGAACGACTCCGCAAAATGCTGGCCATTTCGCCTGAGTCTTGGCGGCACCCTCACTGAGGGCAATGTAGGGCATGTTGGAATTGGGAGTGACCGGGGACCTTGATCAGACTGATACAACAGCATGTACGATTGTTCCACTGGGACGACTGCGCACATCAAGCCTTCCGCCGAAATGGCCTATGCGCGCCCTCATTCCCGGGATTCCCACACCTAACTTTGCCGGCATCGCATCAGCGCATGGCAGATCGGTGCAGATTCCTTTGCCATCGTCGCTGATAACCAAATGCACACGCCGACCTGCACAGCTGAGATTCACCAGCGCACGTGAAGCGGATGCGTGGCGATGGACGTTGGCAAGAGCCTCTTGAACTAATCGTAGTAAGGCTTGCTGAAGCGGCAGCGGTATTTCGTCAACAGGACCTGTCGCCTTCAGCTTCGCTCGTAGTCGCGTGCGCCTGGCAAAGCCTTCAACGTATCTCTTGAGCGAGGCGACGAGGCCATCCGTCTCTAGCTGCGTGGGATGCAAAAGATAGCTGAATGCTCGCAATTCCTTGATAGCTTCCTGAAGCGACCCTCCTATGTCCTCAATGATCGCGTTTATGTCGCCGCCTGTCCTTGCTGCAGACCTTAGGTTTATTAGGTTGAGCTCCATTGCAGTCAAATGCTGCACAGTAGAGTCGTGCAGCTCATCGGCAATGCGTTGATGCTCTTCCTCCTGGATCGTCATTAATCTCTGCTCGCTGTGTCGAAGAGCGAGTTCGGTTAGCTTGCGTAATCGTATCTGGATGAGTAAGCCGATGAGGGCCGCAGATTGCAAAGCGATGGCGCCAATGACGGCAAGCACAAAGGTGCGATGATTCTCCCACAAGGTCGGTTCTTTGAAGCGAATTACGGTATCGGCAGAGAGTTGGTTCTCAGATAGATGCCAATGGTGCAATTGACGCGCGTCGACTTGATAGCTGTGTGGCGGTCGCGTCCGCGCGGGCAGGGTCGAGACATCTTTGCCGCTGAGGATTTCAAGTGCAAGGTCTGCCGCCGCCGCTCCTTGCGTCGCAAAGTTGTCCATGTATCCGCCGACGATCCCATGTCCAAACGTAGTTTGCAGGGACGAATATACCGGTGCTGAAGACACTCTGGCGATGTCTGCCGTGACCTCGGGAGGAACGCGCCTCTGACCTGAGCCTCGGCAAAAAATGGCACACTAAGAATGATGGTGTTTCGCGGCAGCCGGGAAACGCGCTCGAGCATCTCTGCGTAGGCAAGCCCGGAAAGATGCGTTGCCTTGTATCTGTCAAGGTGTGGGTTAAGCGTCCTAAGCGCGTCGCGTTCCCAAACCTTGTCGTAAGCCGATGCGCCGGAGATTATGACAACGTCGCGTGCTTCTAGCTGAAGCCGCGCAGCAAGTTGCATAGTCTTACCCCAATCGAAATCGCTCACCACGCCAACAACGTCCTGCGGTTGAGTGATCCCTTCTAAGGTCGGCGCGCCGACGTTACAAAAGATGATCGGTATCCCAGCACCAATGATATCGCGATGCTCCAGAGCGAAGACCAGCGCTCCACGCCCAAGTGTGACCACCGCGGCTGCGGATGTCCGAGCGTACTTCTCCCCCAAATAGCGCGCTGTGCTGTCGGCCTGTTCCTGGCCTGGTATCCGTCCTAATTCAAGGAAGTCGATGAAGACCTCGACGTTTTGCGGAAATCTCTCGTGTAGTCGCCGCTAAACGCCTCGCTGGTGATCGTGGCAGCGGGCTGCGTACTCGCCAAACTTATGCGTCGAGGCTCAGACTCCGCAAAAGTTGGATGCAGGCCAACGAACGAACATCAGGGCCCATGCACAACGGCTAACGAATAGAACTATCGTGGAGCGGCGATTGTTTGCGTCAGATGCCACACGACTTGATAGACTAAACATCGTCCGCCATCCGTACCCACACGGTGCTGGTCGTCAGCGATTGGAGATTGTCCCCCAGCGGTTAGCACCTGATCCGCCCCCATGGCTCGCGGAGGGCACCCAAGGCACTGCACCGTAACGTGAGTCGATCGTTGCTTGCGGAAATGAGGGCGACAATCGGGGAAACCCCTAGGTGCCACTCAGTTGATTCCCTGACACACGAAGTGCATTAGGGCTCATCTCCTCGGCCCGAGCTTAGGCGGTCTTCTCAACCCGTCGCGCCCCGCGATCCCGGTCTTTGTTGGTCGTAGTTTTGTGGATGGGCGTTGCGGCAAATGCTCAGGTCTTCTCGTGGCACTCTTTCACGTTGTGAGGGGGCGTCGGCGCCCACCTCAGAGAACAGTGCTCCAGTCGCCGTGCCGGCGGAGCCCGGGGGCATGCGGCCGTGCACCACCGTGCTGGCGATCACATCGGGCACCTTGCCCCGTGCGCGGCGCGCGCTGGATCACTGATGATGATGCCCGCCAGGGACCGAACCAGAAGAACGTCTTCTGGAACGCCTAGGCCAAGGTCTGGAGGTGGGACGGGATGAAGGGTCGAGAAGGGGCTTGCCGGCGATCATCTTCTGAATGGTGCGACGGGGCCTCGACGCCGTGAGGCCCGCTGGCAGCGGCTACCGCGGCTATGCTCGGGCTGGGCGGGCTCCCTCGAGGTGTCATCGTTCCCTGTCTGAGCCCCGTTTGCTTGGAGCACCCACAGGGCACGCGTGGCCACTTGCGTCGGCCGTGTGCCAAGCCCAATCTGTGGCACCACCCGATCAAAGGATATCGCGTCAAATGCCAATAGCCGTCCATGGGTTCGAGCTTGCTCGCGAGGAGGCCATTGCCGAGATCGCCTCGACCGCGCGGTTTTATCGCCACCTCAAGACAGGTGCGGAGCTTCTGTCATTGGTCAATAGCGATGAGAACAAGGTGTTCGGCGTCACCTTCCGCACGCCGCCCGAAGATTCGACCGGCGTTGCTCACATTCTTGAGCATTCGGTGCTGTGCGGTACGAGGAAATATCCGGTCAAAGATCCGTTCGCCGAGCTCGCCAAGAGCTCGCTCTACACCTTCCTCAATGCGATGACCTACCCCGATAAGACCACCTATCCAACGGCCAGCGCTAACCTGCAAGACTTCTACAACCTCATCGACGTGTACCTCGACAGCGTTTTTCATCCCCGGCTCGAACGCGAGGTATTCCTCCAGCAGGGCTGGCACTACGAGATCGAGGCCGCGCAAGGCACCATGATTTATAAGGGCGTCGTCTTCAACGAGATGAAAGGCGCCTACTCTTCGCCGGACAGCGTGCTCGCCACGTGGTCGCAGCGCTGTCTCTATCCCGACAACACCTACGGCGTCGACAGCGGTGGCGACCCCAAGCACATTATCGATCTCACTTATAACAAACTGCAGGCATTCTATCGGCGTTATTACCATCCCTCGAATGCGCGCCTCTACTTCTACGGCGACGATGATCCCGACGAGCGGCTTCGCAAGCTTGATGCAGTCCTGAGCGAGTTCGAGCCGATCACAATCGACTCATCGGTGCCCCTTCAGCCGCGCTTCGAGGCACCGCGGCGCATCTCGCGCACGTTCGCGTCCGGGGAGGGGGACGATGAGGGCCGCCGCGCAATGGTGACGGTTAACTGGATGGTGAACGAGGTTGGTGATTCCGAGGCCGATCTTGCGTTTCGCATTCTGGATCACATCCTAATCGGTACGCCAGCGTCTCCGCTTCGCAAGACGTTGCTCGAGTGCGGCCTTGGCGAGGACCTTGCCGGTGGCGGGATCGACCAGGATCTGCGTCAGGCGATGTTCTCCACGGGTCTCAAGGGCATTGCGGCACCCGACGCCGACAAGGTCGAGGCCATAATCCTCGACACGCTCAAGACGCTAGCTGTCGACGGCATCGACCGCGCAACCGTTGAGGCATCGCTCAACACCGTCGAGTTCGGCATGCGCGAGCAGAACACCGGTGGTTTCCCACGTGGACTGGCACTAATGCTGCACGCTATGCGGCCCTGGCTCCACGGTTTCGACCCCTTCGCGGCGCTCGCCTTCGAGGCCCCGCTCCGGGCGGTAAAAAGGAGACTCCAGGCAGGCGAGCGGTTGTTCGAGGATTTGATCGAGCGCCATTTGCTGGGCAATTGCCACCGGTGCACGGTGATACTGACGCCTGACCCAGTCCAAGCCCAGGCCGAGGATGCCGAAGAGCATGCGCGGCTCCAGCGCGAACGTGCCGCGATGACGGCCGGTCATTTAGCGGAGCTCGCCGAGGCGAGCTCCGCGCTGCGTCGGCACGCCGAGACACCGGATTCCCCCGAGGCGCTCGCGACCATTCCCACACTGCGGCTCGCCGACATCGAGCGCACCGTGCGCACGGTGCCCACCAGCCACGCGATGATTGCCGGCACGAGAGTGCTCACGCACGAGTTGACCACCAATGGCATCGTCTACTTGGACATCGGCCTTGATCTCGGTGTGCTGCCGGCCGATCTCCTGCCCTGGGTGCAGCTGTTCGGCGCGGCTTTGCTCCAGACTGGCGCCGGCAAGCGGGACTTTGTCACCTTGACACAGGATATCGGCCGGTTGACAGGCGGCATTCGAAGCTCTGCCTTTGCGCTCACCGAAACCGGCTCGGATCGAGCCCAGTGCTGGCTCTTTCTGCGCAGCAAAGCGACGCCCGAGCGTGCCGCAGATCTCGTGCGCCTCCTGGGCGATGTCCTGATGCACCCACACCTGGACAGCCGTGAGCGCATCCACCAGCTCGTGCTGGAGCAGAAGGCCTCAACCGAATCCCACATCATCCCGGCGGGAAGCCGCATTGCGCAACTGCGGCTTGCGGCAGCTCTTTGCCCGTCTGGACTCGCGGAGGAGCGCATATTCGGCGTGAGCTATCTCGAGTTTCTGCGCGATCTAGCGCAGCGCTTCGAGACTGGCTGGACAACGATCGCATCAACTCTCGAGCAGATCCGCGTGACGCTGGTCAACCGCGCGACAATGCTCCTCAACGTGACCGCAGACGGTGATGGACTGGGGCGCCTCGAGCCGCATCTGACCAGCGTGCTGGAAAGACTGCCGACCGCCGCTCCGGTCCACCCGACATGGCAGCCGATCGAAGGCCAAAGGGGTGAGGGCCTGACAATACCTACCAAGGTCAACTATGTGGTCAAAGGTGCCCGCCTCTCGCAGCTCGGTTTCACGGCCAACGGCTCGACGCATGTCGTGAAATCCTACCTCGACGTCAATTGGCTTTGGCACAAGGTACGGGTGCAGGGCGGTGCGTACGGCGGCGGTTGCGTTCTTGACCGGCGCTCGACACTGTTCGCATTTTACTCCTATCGGGATCCCAATCTGCTAGAGACGCTTGATGTGTACGATGGCGCCCCCAACTTCCTGCGTTCAGCCAACATTAGCCCAAGCGAACTCGAGCGCTGCATCATCGGCACCATTGGCGAGATCGAGCCCTATCGACTTCCTGACGCCAAGGGGTTTGCGGCCATGCAACGTCACCTCGTCGGCGATACCGATGCGGTGCGGCGGCGAGTGCGAGAGGAGGTGCTCTCGACCACTGTCGCGGACGTGCGTGCCTTCGCCGACGTCGCGGCCGAGATAGCCCGGCGCGGACAGGTGGTCGTGATCGGATCTAAAACGAGCATCGAAGGCGCCAGCAGGGAGCGCCCAGGATTGCTCGCGATGGCAAAGTTGCTCTAGCGCGCCGGTGCTAGACTAAAAAACCCCACGGTCTGTGCGCCCACGCCGATCTTGGCCCTTGATCAGGGCTATTCCTTCGGGAGATTGCTGATGACCGACCCTACGTTAGCGTTGGAGAAACGCTCTCGAACCAGGGTTGCTCTCAAAGAATACTATCCCGCCGATTTCAGTGACCGTGACGCTGACATGAGCGTGCGCCCGAAATCCGATCGGCACCGCACGACATTCGCATGGGGGCTATCCAGTTTTCTCGACGAAGCCCAGACCCTGGCGCGGTTCAAACATCCGACTATCGTGCGTGTCACACGCGTCTTTGAGGCCCTATCAACGGCCTACATGGTAATGGACTTCGAGAAAGGAGGGCCGTTTCAAGTGTGGCTCGAGGCGCTCGGCAGGCCGCCCACCCAGCATGAACTGGATCGCATTGCTAGCCCTATTCTCGATGCGTTGGAGGTGATGCATGCAGAAAAGTCTCTGCATCGTGACATTGCACCCGACAACATAATCATCCGTGAGGATGGAACACCCGTGCTTATCGACTTCGGCGCGGCACGTCGCAGCCGTTGCCGAGAGAAGTCAGGCGCTGACGGGTATCATTAAATCAGGATACTCACCACAAGAGCAATATGCGACCGACAGCCGCCTACAGGGACCATGGACAGACCTATATGCACGGGGGGCGACGCTTTATCGGGCTGTTATCGGACGAGCCCCGGAGGAAGCGACGCTGCGCATGACTGACGATCGCACGCCCGCCGCCGCGCAAACCAGCACTTAGCGCGTATCGAGCTTCCTTGCCGCCATCGACGCATGCCTTAACGTGAAGCCCTCGGGACCGTCCTCAATCCGTAGCACAGCTGCGGCCCATGCTCCTTAGGGACACTGGGTCACAGATTTCTGAAGAACGCGATCCATCGGCACGCGTCAAACCCGCGGTGGACTGCCGTTGCAGCAACTCTGGCGGTACTGGCTTTGGTCTACGGCGGATATGCGTACTCGCGCCGGCTGAGCAGTGAGGCGCCGCCGCAGACGACAGCTCAGGGCGACACCGTGCAAGCCGCCACAACCTCCAGGGGTGAAGCTGATGCGAAGCCCGGCGGGCTCTCCATCCGAGCCGAAGCGACACGGTCAAAACCAAGGGAGCCGAGCCCGCCGTCTGCCCCAAAACAAGATACCTCCGAACGTTCCCCCGTTGCGCGACCGCTCACTGCTGGCGACAAGGTGGCCTTCGCGGTTACGATGTCCTGCGAGAAGCTCTCGTGGACTCCAGGGCCACTCTATCAAAGTGATCTCAATCTCGACGTCGTTGCGGGCAAGGGCGAGTTCGCCCGGCCCATTCACTGGCCAAAGAGCACCGACCCGGTGATCGGCACCGAGATTGGCAAGGCCACGGTTGATGGCAACGGCCACATGGTGATCGATGGCAGTTGGACTAGTCCACGCCGTCGTTACACTTCACATTACGAAGGGGGAGTGACGCTCCAGGGCGGGAAGCTGAACGGTATCCAGGATTGGATCTCAGACGGGAAGGCCTTCAAGCGGAACTGCGTGCTCATACTGACGCGAAAGTGATCCAGAGGTTCGGCGCAAGGCGATGTGGAGATGGGCTGGGCCATAGACCGTCTGCTCCTCATCGATCGACGACGCGTGAACGCCGCCCACAGTGCCCTCAAAGCCAAGATAAGCGCGATGGTCACTTCGCAAATGATGCTGCGCCCCAGATCTGGATATCCCAGTCGGAGTGAGACGCGCGAGAGCTCTCCCGGTCAGTTTCTGGCGTAGACAGACCCGCGTTGATTGGGGGTCTTGGTGACGCTCTTGGCATAGATGCCCACGTACCGAGCCATCCCTTCTGCGTGGGCTCTCAACGATCTTGCGCGACCACGATCTTCGACCACAAACACCTTCGCTGGAAATCCTGGAGTGAGATGCATACCCTCTCTGCCGGTTGCGCAATCAATGCGATTGGTCGAGCGAGCGCCTACGCGGCCCCGCCAGCCGACTTGCCATAATGCTGGCGGTGCTGAGTTGAAAGTACCCCCGCTCTCTCGACACGCGCTCGCAGGTCATCCGCCATTCCGTCTTGGTCATGTGCGTTTGCGCATCCCAATCTACCAGGCACGCCGCGAGCCAATCCTCAGGCGCGCGTTGCTTCATGGCTTGGACCTCCTCGATGGGATTGTCTGCCGGAGACGGGCCGGCAAACTGGGCCACCGCAGTCGCATAGGCAAGAGCGCCAAGAAGGAGCAAGCCAACGATGTGTTGCGCGCGCATGAGCTAGGCCTCACAATCCCAAGTGCGGTTCAATTGCAACCATCGGGTGTAACCCCCGAATCGGCTGTGAGTGCGCTTGCACGATACGAGGCCAAAGTTTCAATCGGGTTAAATCGTGCGCCAAGATGGTCTGGACTTGCGCACCGCCCACAGAGCGAACTCAGACGACGGCCCTTGAGCCATTTCGCCCGGCATGTTGCATGTCGCGTCGCGAGTATTCGGTCGTCCCTGTGAAATGCGCAGGTCAGCCGGAAACCCTCGCTGTTTGAATTTGGCGGGTACAGGACACAGAGTGGGCCGCTGGGAGCGTTGCCCTCGACTGGCTGATGCGCCGGCATCGGGACGCCTAACAGAGAGGGGGGTTAGGGCGGTAGACCGACGACGGACGTAAGGTGATGCTACCGAGTGATCAGGTCAGCCGCTTATCGGCGCGAAGCGCTCTTCTTGGCGGTCGACATCCGGCATGGGTCGGATTGGCAGGAGCTGGTTGCTTGCGTTCAGATCGATGTTTCCAGTGCCCTTGGGACATGGCGTTCGCAGCGGTTCAGCGTGAGCGCGCAGACGCGCTGCGTTACCAAGCGGCCCAAAATTTCCTATACTTTGCGGATCGCATCGCCGACTTTGCAGCCAAGAACGGGCTACCCGTAAAACGCGATGCGGGAGTTCGAAAGATCTCGGGGCTTGATGAGCTATGGATCCAGCCTTCGATTTGATACTCAATGGAGCAAGACCCGATGAGCTTCCGACCGAGCAACCGACTTCGCTTGAGCTTGTCTTCGTAACGACGGGAGTTGGTTAGCGCTCGTGGAGTGGCGCTCGCATGCCCGCTCGCAGAGCGTGCGCAGCCGCGTTTTGGGAGGTTTGCTGGATGAAAGCTTATCGATATCTTACCGGTAAGGATGATGCAGCGTTTTGTCATCGAGTGACCCAAGCGCTCAACAACGGTTGGCAACTCTATGGTCAGCCGACCCTGACATTCGATCAAAAGCGTGGCGAGGTTATCTGCGGGCAAGTGATCACGAAACAAATCGAGGGAAGGAGCTACGCTCCGGACGTGGATTTGTCGAAACTGTAATGGGGCATGTGGTGACCCAGATCCTAAAGTCGGCCATGCAGCGAATACGTCAAATATCTGAGGAGCTTGCGCCCTATCGGCGAAGTCACCGCCAGACCCCGCTGGCCGCTGCCCTTTGCGGTGCAGCAATCGTCGAGCGCCTTGCACGACATGATCTGATAGTGTGATCGCAACACGCATATGAGGGCTCGGTGAGGCGGCGCGAGTTCATTGGACTGCTGGGTGGTGCGGCTGCAGTTTCGTGGTCGCTCAGGGCGCGCGCGCAGAAGCCCGAGCGGACGTGGCGCGTTGGCGTGCTGATGGCAGGCTCTCCACCAAACCTCTTCGTCAGCGTGTTGCAAAACAGCCTGCGCGACCTCGGCTATATCGAAGGCCAGAACATGTCCTTCGAAGTTCGTTTTGCGCGTGATCGAAGCGAGCTGGCGACCGAATTTGCAGCTGAGTTGGTCCGCCTGAAGCCCGATGTAATCGTGACGCACTTCACGCCCGCAGCGGTAGCCGCCAAAGCCGCAACGACGACGATCCCGATTGTAATGGCGCCAGCTGGTGCGCCCGTGGAGACTGGGTTGGTGACGAGCCTAGCTCGGCCCGGCGGCAACGTAACCGGGCTGTCGTCCATGGCTGCGGAATTCGGAGGCAAGCGCCTAGAGTTGCTGCGCCAGATGGTACCGAACGTGTCTCGTGTAGCGGCGCTGGCATTGTCCACGAACCCGTTCACCCGACCCTTCCTCAGCGATATGGAGACGGCAGCGGCCAGCGCGGGAGTCCGGCTCGATCCGATATTGGTTGGCAGCGCCGCAGACTTTGAGAATGCGTTCGCTGCGATGGTACGCGCTCAAACGCAAGCGGTCATCGTGCAGCCGTTTTTCGATGCGCAACGCGTATCGATTGTGGAGCTAGCCGCGAAGCATAGGTTGCCGACTATGTTCAGCGACCGAGAGGCTGTTGTATCAGGTGGCTTGATGTCGTTTTGGGCCGACCAGTCGGAGTTCTTTAAGCGCGCCGCAGTATTCGTCGACAAAATTCTCAAGGGCGCCAAACCCGAAGACCTTCCGGTTGAACAGCCGGCCAAGTTCGAGCTTGTTGTGAACCTGAAAACTGCGAAAGACCTAGGCCTCACGGTGCCACCGCCTATCCTCGCGCGAGCCGATGAGGTGATCGAGTAACGCCATTGCCGAGGGACCTTGCTGGTGGCTCAGTTCTGTTCATGGCACAGGGCCGGGCGCCCGCGACAGCTATAGGAGGGTATAGCTGGCGTGAACCTGAACGATGTTGATGGACCCAGACGCCCCAAACGGTCCTGCCCACGCCTTACGAAGTCGACATTGCTTGCTGCGACAGTGTGCGACCACGGGTACCCCCGAGCACATCTTCCAATCGGCATCCTGACCCTGTGTACCCGCAGGGGGTGCTTCGCCCGAGTTTCCGAGCGGCCCCGTTTGAGCGCATCCATACATCCCCTAATGGGCCCTATTCGGCTGGCACTGCTGCGAGGTCTCCCTGGTTTGCGGCAGCTGTCTTGCTTTGTGGGATGCGGGCGATTGCCAACAGGAAAACCGCGACGATGGTGTAGGCAGCCGCCACGCTTGGCGTCACTGCGATGCCAACCGACTCGCCGTGCATGAAGCCGAAGAACGTCAGGACTGCGCCGGCGGCGGCAAAGGCTGAAGCCGCCAGGAACTCCTTATTGATGATGTAGGCACCGACTGCGCCGAAGATGAGGCCGGTAAGAATAGCGCCGCCGCCCAGTACTTCGAGCCCGTGATAGAGGACGCCAACCTGCCCGAGTTTTTCCAGGCCGACGGCGTGCGCGCTGGTGCCGGCAGCTTGCAACGCCCCGTCCATCAAGGTCTTGCACCAGGCAGCAAGATGGGGAACGAGGGCTAGGACGATTGCTGGGGCGTGGCTTTTCGGCGTTTCCTGGAAGGCCTGGGCTCCGATCAGCATGCCAATGTAGAGCAGGATTGGCGATATCGCCACGACGGGCACCAGCGACAGCAGAAAGGCGATGATGCCGAACCACGAAAGGACAATCACCATGAGCCCCGTCGCCGCCGAATAACCGATGCGTCCGCCCATCGCCTTCCAGCCGGGATGCCCGATATACACGGCGTTGATGAAGGGGTTGCCCATGAGGCAGCCGATCAGGCTGACGATACCGTCGGCTGTCAGTACCTGCGTGGTCGGGTAGGGATCGCCGGCGGCTTCTGCGCTCTCGACGTTGTCCATCGCCTCCACCAGGTCGTAGATGCCGAACGGAATGGCCGTGACCAGGATGATGCCGAGGAACTCGAACCCGGAGAATACGTGCGCGTAAGCCGGCAGCGGCACGGAGAAGCCGAAATTCGCGAAGGCCTGCCCGACGTTCTGCAGGCTCATGCCGCCGTAATTGAGCCCCACCAATGTCGAGCCCCAGGCGATCACCATGCCGGCGGCGATAGCGACCAGACCCGCGGGGATGCCTTTGGGGTAGCGGTAGCCGCCGAACCAAGCTACCAGGATCACGGCAAAACAGGGAACGCCGATGATGGGCGTCATGAACATTTCTAATGCCGGCCGCATGGAGATGAACGTGACCGAAACGCCAGCCAGCGTGCCGAGCAGGGCGGCACGCGGCGTGATGCGGCGGATATAGGGAGCAACAAAGCCGCCGACCATCAGTATAAAGCTTTGGAAGAACACCCAGACGAGGCCAGCCTCCCAGCCCTTGATCGCATCATTGGTCTTGAGTGTAATGGGCAGCATTATCACAAACGTGACTACGAACATGTGTGGCACGCTAACGCCCGAAGGCAGCGCGCACACGTCTGACCGACCGGTGCGCCTCGCCAAGCGGTACGCCAGATAGGCGTAGTAAATCGTCGAAAGGCACATCATCAGGCCAAGCGCCGGCAGGATGCGACCGAATACCAGGTCGTCAGGCATTTTGAGGACGAAGCGCAGCAGGCCCGTGAGCACAAGCATGTTGACGAGGATGTTGGTGCCGAAGCCGAAAAAGGCATTCCAGTCGCCTGGAGTCCAGATCGCCGGCCTATCCTGATGTTCTGTGGCTGTCGTCATGCTTGCGCTCCCCAAGGATCGGCAATTCCATGGGTGGCGCAAGAGGCGTGCCAGAATCGAACGAGGAGCCCCGCTCGAGCAGGAGACGCTATTACCGCTGTTACCCGTGATCGCTCCGGCTAGCTATTTGGCAACCGAGCGCCGCGCTCTGCGCGTCTGGTGCCTGTCTCTTCATCGCTTCGGCTATTTGTTAGTCAGCCGCAAGGGGGGCTGTCGGCATTGCACCGGGTCATCGCGGCGAGGGCCGACCGCGAGTCCGATACCCAGCCGAAGATGCCGCCCTGCGCCTTGATCATGGCGAGACCGGCATCGTGAAAGTGCGGAAAATAGGAGGCGCAGCAATCGCCCAGCACAATGCAGCGATATCCGCGATCGTTGGCCTCGCGTACCGTCGTATTCACGCAGACCTCTGTGGTGACGCCACACACCAATAGATTCTCGATGCCCCGATTGCGCAAGATCAGTTCGAGCTCGGTCTGGTAGAAGGCACCCTTACCAGGTTTGTCGATCACCGTCTCGCCGGGTATTGGGTAGAGGGCGGCTATGATGTCATGTCCGGGCTCACCGCGGACCAGGATCCGCCCCATCGGCCCCAGCGCGCCGATGCGCAGGCTGGGCACACCCCGCTCCAACTTGGCCGGCGGTGCGTCGGAGAGGTCGGGTCGATGGCCCTCGCGCGTGTGAACTACCAGCAATCCGTGCCGGCGGACAGCCTCGAGAACGGAGCGACATGGCTCGATTGCAATCGTTAGTCGCGCGACGTCGTTACCGAGCGTCTCGCCAAATCCTCCCGGTTCGAGAAAATCTCGCTGCATATCGATAATGAGCAGGGCGGTCCTGTTGAGATCAACGGTGATCGGTGCGGGCTCGGCGGTAATGGTCGCGTTCGGCATGTTGGTCTCCGGTTGTGCGAATGAGCACCTAGCAAGATGGAGGCCACATTCCACGCGAGAGCTCTTACCGTTTGGCCGCGCGGATTGCGCTTGCTTGCGTGGAGACCAGAAGCAGACCTCTATTCCACCCTTCGTGGTCGGCAAGTGTAGACCTTGACTGGTGTACCGCGGACGGAGACCGTCTGAGCTGGATGTGGCGGCCTCATGGCCTCGCGTAGTGCTAAGAAGCCCGTATGGTCGCCACATCGCGCAACAGGAAGACCCAACATTGAAAGGTGGAACCAGGAACATCCATTCTACCAAGGGTGCATGGCGCAGGTTTTGTGAGCAATCCGTTGTTTATGACCCTGATGCCTTCAAGTGATTTGAGCGCGAATTGTCTTCTGCCGCTTCGAGGAGTAATCCGTCTCCTTGCTGAGCGCCGTCTGGAGTATGCGCTCTCGCAAGACGCCATGGCGCGCCATTTGTCGGTGACGGCCAGGGCGTTTTCAACCCTCGACTTGCTGTGCGGAGGTCGGGCGACGCTCGGGATCAGTGTTGGGGACAGCGCGCTGAAGGCCATGCGACTGCCGATTTCCAAAGTTGACGATTTCGCGTTGGCGCTGCGCACGATCAGCGCGCTGTTGGCAGGTCGCAGAGTAAAGATCATGGGCGGGGACGATGGTGACGCGCGCGAACGGGCGGAAGGTGCCGATTCACGTCGGCGCGACCGGTCCGCGAATGCTCAAGCTATCGGGCGCTCTGGCTTATGGCGTGATCCTCATGAACGGCGTGGCACCGGATCTCATTAAGGCCGCCATTGACATCGTCCACCACGGCTCGCCACCATCGCCCCGCGCCGCCGGCTTCTCTAGCGAGATTTACCAACAGTAGATCCGGCGGGTGCTCCAGCACGATCGATCGTAGCGGCGTGCGTCCCGGCCGACAGCGCGTGGCGCATTTTCTCTAACAACGCACGCGCGTCCTGGAATTTGTGTACCCTCTTCAGAGCTGCCAACACGGGTGTCGGACAGCTTGGCGTGCCTGCCAAGCCAATCAAGGCCCGCGATAGTGGCAGCGCCGCGCTCGGAAAGCTTGTACGCCACTTCGAACCGTAGGCCAGCTACAGTCTCGGCGATCGTGTGGCGTAGCCTAGTAGCATGTGCGGAGGAGATATGAGCAAGGTCGAAGTCAAGCCGGGTGTCTTCATGCGCTTCGACCCAACGGGGCCCGAGGTACCAGTGCTAATCGACGTGTCGCGCAGTGGCCGCGAGTACCCACATGACTTTCGCTCGCCCTTACCATTCACCGACCTGCACGACAACGTGTCTATGTACGTCGAAGAGCTTTACGCCATTGGTCCCTCACTGGGTGCTCCGATACTGTTTGCATGCTTTCCCAACACCTACATCGATACCAACCGCAGCGCTGCTGACATCGACGAGACTCTGATCGAGGGGAAGTGGCCGGGGCCGATCAAGCAGAGCGACTTCACGCAGCGTGGTCTTGGCCTCCTCAAGCGCCTTTCGCGCTATGGGGAGCCGCTGCAAGAGGGCAAGCTCACCGTTAAGGAAGTCCAGGACAGGCTCGCCATTTATCACGAGCCCTATCATCGCGAGCTCGCCCGCATCCTCGCTGCCATGAAGCAGAAACACGGTATCGCCTATCAATTGAGCTGCCATTGCATGTCGGCGGTGGGGGCACCCACGCATGCCGACCCAGGCAAGCCGCGCAGCGATTTCAATCTCGGCAATGTGCACGGCACTACCTGCACCCCTGAGTTCATGGATTTCATGACAAGCACGCTCGTGCAGCTCGGACACTCGGTCTCCGTCAATTTTCCCTACTACGGCGGTGAGCTGGTCGCCCGGCATGGCGGGCCGCAAAAGGGAGTCGAAAGCGTCTTCATCGAGGTCAACAAGCGACTTTTCATCGATACCAAGACCTTCAAGAAGACGGATGGTTTCGCTGACGTCAAAGCGTCGATCGACAAGCTGCTGATCGAAGTTGTGGCCTTTGCCCGTTCCAAGGCGCGCTAGGGCATTCGACACCAGCGTCACACACCGGTAACGACCACAATGGTCCGGGCGAAGACGCACGAGGAATGACCTGCCTTGAAAGGTCACACGATTGCGTTTGATCGCAACTGGGATCGGCGGTCCCAATCCGAAGGCCACCTGGGCCAGGTTCAGGGGAGGTCAGGTCTGCTGGGACGCCGACTGGCTACGCGCCGCGCGCGTGGATCGGCTGACGGGGGGATTTACCGTTGCCGGTGTGTTCTATTCGCATCTTGCGCTGGTGGCCGTACAAGTTCGCGTTCGTCGCCCTCGTCGTCCTGCCCTTTCTGGCGGCAATAGCAATCTCCGAGGTCCCAGCACTAACAAGGGTCGGTCGCTGCTTTTTTGACGAACCGGCCTGCCTAGCCGGGGGGATTACGACTGCCCCGCGGACTTTTCATGGGGTCAATTTGAGATTTTCCGGCGCCGTGAACAAGCTTCCTGGCCCGATCTCTTGACGGGCGTGCCTCGCCGGGGAGGGTCTTGGGGAGGATGTTGGGTGGCCCGTGGAAGCCGCACGGGTGCTGTTCAAACTGCACCTCGGAAGGGCCGCAAAATCGTCACGCCGGCGCTGTCATCGTCGTTGGCCCCCACCTGGATCAGCGAGCCGAGCGCGGCGCCCATGCAGGCAGCTAGGGCAATTTTCGTATTGCCTCCACCAACTCACCCACTGCCCTTTTTGCGGCTTCGGCATTATTGATCACCGCATCCTGCTGGCTCTTCGGAGCTAGCCGCACCGCCGCGTCTCTACCCACGATCGGCAGGTCGGGTACCGACTTGAGCGTCTCGATGTCCTCCTTAACCGGGTCGCGGGTCTTTTTGGCAAGTTCCCCCAACCGCGCTAGCTCTTTACTCTCATCGTCACTCAGCGCCCCGCTCTTCTGCGCGGCGAGAACCGCGTTTTCAAGCTCCGCTTGCGCGGCAATTGATTTTTCGTCGAGCGCGAGCAAGCTTGCGGATGGGGTGCTCCCTGCGAACATCGCGCGTATCATGTCGGGAGCGGCGCGCGCGATGCCATTCATTTTCTTTGCGGCGATTTTTATTTGAGCGCGCAGTTGCAACCTACTCGGTTCAGTTGGCTGCGCGTGCGCTGTCGATGTGATTGAACAAGAGCCAACCTCCGGGGTTGCGGGAGCGCCCAGCGCGAGAACGGATAGCACAAGGACGGTAAGTGACCTGGATTGCCCAGGGAGACTCAATTCAGCATTCTTACGTGACGGTCGCGCAGTCTTCGGCATCGTCCTTACCTCCGTGCTGCCCGAAGCGATGCTCCTGTCAAGCGAACCTAACATCAGAACTGTGGCGAATAGAACCTCCCTACCAGCTCTCTGTTTTACAACTCACTTTCTCCAGAGCCTCCAACCGCGACGAAGTCGAACCATTCACCGGCTACTGCGCGGTCGCGAGCCGCGTCGGCACTACGGGGACTTCGAGGGCACCATTCCGAAAGGTGAATACGGCGGCGGCACAGTGATGCTGTGGGATCGCGGCTTCTGGATGCCCGCCGATGAAATGGCCACGATCGACATGGCGCTGCGCAAAGGCGAACTAAAATTCACCCTGGCCGGCGACAAGCCCAGGGGCGGGTGGGTCCTGCGCTGACGAGCTCCTTACCGAGGACCGCTCTGTCGCATCCGGCCGCACGATGGAGCAGATCGCGGCCGGAAAAGGCCGCGGCGCCAAGCCATTCATGGCCGCCAGAAGGGAGAGGAAGAGAGATAGGTAAAAACGGGACGACTTGACACGAGAACTCTTCCTTCACGAATCTGGCTCCCGCAACCGCTCCTCGCGGAACAGAGGTCTTGGTCATTGCGCCGCGCTAGCGAGCAAATGCCATTCCGTCCAGCAAGGTGCACACCGCCATTTCAGGTATAGGCGGAGCAGATGCACGCCAGCCGGTGAGCAAGCGCGGGTCGTGGTCCCCGGCTGATCAAGCTCACGTCGCTTGCTACTCCGGAAGCCCTGATCACCGGATGATCTTCATCGTGGGGATTGGCGACGACGCCGATGTCGGGGGCGTAGGCTGCCGATCAACCGGGGCGAGCACGACCGCTGGAACCACGGGTAGAGCCCACACGGGGAGCGCTTGCGGCGCCACACAAGGCTAGGCCGCAGCGGTCGCGATCCAGATCCTTGCACCGAGCAAGACAGAGTTGGCCTTCTCAAGAGGAGCAAGGGCCGCATGCATCGGGTCCGTGGCAGCTGCGATTAAGTCAGGGTCGTCCGTGGAGGGCGGAGAGCCCCACTTGCGTACTACCGGCGCTGCGCTGTGCAACCATCGCACGGGCTAGTACGTTGGTGTTGGGCATCCAATTCGAGTTAATGCTCATGCGACCCAGAGTGCCGTTCTTTGCCGCTTTGCTCCTGACGAGCACATTGGCGCCCGTGCCCCCACCTGCCAACACAATCAGTCCCGAGCCAGTCAAAGTCGATCAGGATACGACCTGCCGCCCGCTCACTGAAAGAACCTGCATTAACGATGCCTTCTGCCGGTGGAATTACCGCGCCGATGTTTGTGTTCGCAGGTGATGCCGACCCGTACGTCGGGGAGCGGTCCTAAGATGGCTCTTGGGATTCGCAAGTTGATTCAGGCAAAGCTGATCGAAAAGTTTGCACTTCATGCGCTCCAAGGGAGCCGAACCCCGTTGGCCCGACCACCGAAGGTTACTCGAACTCGGAGCCGCGTCCGAGGGGGGCGGCCACTTGCGTGCGGCCCATGCCAAATACCGCGAGCGCTGCGCACAAGCCCGCAACGCCGCCCAAAATGAAGATTGACACCACCGGCGCCTTGAAATCGATCATCGTGCCGCCGATGAACGGTCCAGCGATCGACCCGATGCGGCCGATACCGAGAGCCCAGCCGATGCCGGTCGACCGTATGAAGGTCGGATAGAACGTCGAGGCAAGCGCATTGGCGCCGGTCTGTCCACCAATGACGAACACTCCCGCAAGGGTCGCTGCGAGCAGGAGGCCGTAAGGCTCGGCCGCGACAAATCCGATTAACCCAATGAAAAGAGCGGCGAGGAAATACGTGGGCGCAAGCACCCGATAGGGGCCGAAGCGGTCAACGAGGAGCCCCAGCACAAGGATGCCGGCAACACCCCCGGCCTGAAACAGGCCGGTGGCAAAATGTGAGAGCTTGTCTGGGATGCCCGCATCCTGTGCGAGCTTCGGCAGCCAGAAATTGATAAGGAAGATGTTAAGGAGGCTCATGAAGAAGGTGATCCACAGCAGGACCGTTGCCAGCGCTCGCCCGTCCATGAATAAGTATTTGACCGGAACGCCGCTACCGTGCTGCTCGGAGACAATGAATCGCGTATCTTCGGCGTAGGTCGCGGTCGGATTGATCCGGACAAGAATCGCTCGGATGCGCCGCGCTTGCTTGCCTTCGAGCACCAGATGGCGGATCGACTCCGGTAGGCGTGCGAGCAACAGCAGTACGAGCGCGATCGGCAGAATGCCACCGACGTAGAGCACAGAGCGCCAGCCGTAAAGGCCGATCATCTCGCCCGCCACGAAGCCTGCGAAAGAGGCGCCAAGCGGGAAGCCGCAGAACATCACCATTACCAGGGTCGATTGATAACGCCTGGGCGCGTATTCCGCCGTCAAGGCGATCGAATTGGGCATGGCGCCGCCGAGCCCGATGCCTGTGAGGAAACGCCAGACGATCAGGCTCGCAAGCGAATCGGCGAATGCGCCGGTGAGCACCGTGATGATCCCAAAGGCAAGCGTCGAGCCAATGATCACGGACCGACGCCCAACGCGATCAGCCAAAGGTCCAAGCAACAGGGCGCCGAACATCAGGCCGACGAGCCCGGCCGTGCCGACCCACTTCATCACGCCGCCGGTGAGTTGCCAATCTTTGGCGATCGCCGGATTGAGGTTGCCGATCACCTGGGTGTCGAACCCGTCGAAGAACACGACGGCGGCGCACAGGGCCGCGACGCGAATTTGAAACGCACTGACCCTTTGCTGGTCGAGCGTTGCAACGACATCGACGATGGGCGCGGTCATAGCTTACCCCTCTCCAGTCGAAGTTCAGCTTACGCTCATCGTCTACGGTATCTCATCCCGAAAACGGTCAATCACTTCTGCGTCGCCGCTTCCGTAGCATCCTGCTCGACCCTTAGAAGTTCGCCGCGCTCTTCGTCAGTCTACGCTCCAGCATTCCCTTTACGAGCGTAGTGATCGGCGCCTAGAAAGTGCAACGATACGTACGGCTCGTCGCCCACCACCCAGCTGTCGTGGCCTGGAGGTACGTAGAAGATATCGCCCGTCCGCATTTCGATGACAGAACCATCGTCCATCGCAGCGGTGGCGCAGCCGGATACCACCATACCGACATGCTCAACTAGGCAGGAGTTGGCGCCGGTTGCGGCGCCGACATCGACCGACCACCGCCAGCCTGGTTGATAGGTCGCTCGCCCGATCGTCATGCCGCCCAACCGCACTATCTCGAACCGCCCTTTCTCAAATTCGCGTATCTCATCAGGTTTTTCGAACCGCTTCAGCACAACTTCCAACATTGCGCGCCTCCAGTTCAGTTCAATCTCGCCATTGAATTGCTCTCATATTGAGCGGGTTGGCACAATGGCCGTGCATGGGTGCCGCTTGAGACTGAGGCCGGCGAGCATTGCGCCGAACGGCGCTTTTTTGGCCGACGCCGCTTCCAGGTAAAGGCACTAAGGCGCCGTATTCTCCCCCATGCCATGGGGGCTCGTGCGGGGATGCAGCGCGATGGTCGCCGTATTCCCTTCCAGTTCTCTTGCTATGCCGTGTTCGCGGGAGTTGATGTGGCGGGGCGCGAGCCTCCGGAGACGGTCAATCACTTCGTCGCCGCAAACGTCCTTAGCAAACGCTCGACCTTGAGAAGCTTGGCGCGCTCTCCGGCAAATCCACCCTACGCCTTGCTACTCACACACAGCGCGAGCATTTCAGCGGCCAGCCGATGGCCCGGGTCTTTATTGCCTCCGAGTGTTGCCCCTCCTGGAAGTCCGGCAGGGTCAAGACAACATCCCTAAGGGCCTCGCCAAGGACTGGTCATACCGGCGCGAACTCCAAGTCGCCCCTCCCAGTGACCGTTCCTTATCGAAGCCGGCGGCGATTTGGGTGCGCCGACATTGCCACCCACCCGGCGTCTCCAACCGCAGCACGCGACACTCCAATCGGTGGTAGGTACTCCATCTCATGCGATGCAGTTTGCGTGGCAGGGGATCTCCAGATGCACTCGGCTTGCCCAGCCGTCCTCGGATCTTGTTCGCCCGATCGAGGAGGCGGAAGGCCTACGGCAACGCAGGCCGTTGACGC